>SXGU01345626.1_pt1 | contig 19305 bp, 14 predicted proteins | sample 3174531 | NCBI WGS metagenome assembly SXGU01 (sample SAMN11356863, study PRJNA531348) | freshwater metagenome | isolation source: freshwater sample F1-140 | place: China: Fuxian Lake, Yuxi | collected 2017-12-25 | reverse complement strand
GTTGACCCACCCTACGAGATGAAACATGGCTGACAAACAACTGCAATTGGTGATCGTGACTCCCGAACGAACGGTGTTCGATGAGCCGGCGTCGGCGTTGCGGTTTCCGCTGTTCGACGGCCAAATCGGAATCCTCCCCGGTCGAGCACCGCTCGTCGGCCGCTTGGGCTACGGAGAACTCAAGGCGACGACCGCCTCCGGCGAGAAGTCGTTCTTCATCGACGGTGGCTTTGTCCAAGTGAAGGGTGCTGTCGTCTCGATCCTCACCGCGCGAGCGATCCCCACCGCCGAGGTCAAACGCTCCGACGCCGAAGAGGCCTTGAAGAAAGCCACAGCCTTGCCCGGTACGACCGAGCAACAAGCTGCGACGAAGGCCCGTGAAATCGAACGCGCTCGTCGGCTGTTGACGCTGGCGCATTGAGTTTTGGAGTGCGGTGGCCTGAGCCACCACTTTTCAACACGGCTGGATTTCCGGATCTGACTCTGCGGAACGAACATTGCGTTTTGAAAAGCGACGGCTCTGGCCGTCGCATTCCAAAGTTACCGCGCTTCGGAGGGTAGATCGACGAAATAGGTTTTGCCATCGGTCGCGGTGGCAGCGATGCGAGCTCCCGCCGCGACGTAGTTGCCGCCGTAAGTGATCGTCGGCAGCTTCGATGAGAATACCGGTTTGCCGGCGGCGATGTCCCAGATGTTGACGGTCCCGGTGTAGCCGATGCTGAGCAGTTTGTTGCCAGCGGGGTTGAAGCGGACGCGATAGACGTCGTCCTTGTGACCATCGAGCTTCTTGACCGGGTCCGGCGAGTCGATGTTCCAAACAAAGATCGGCCGGTTCGGGCCGAGGCCGACTCCTCCCGCCGCGATCGTGCGGCCGTCGGGGCTGAGCGCGACCGAGTAGACCGGGAACTCGGGGCCTTTGAAGACGCGCAGCTCGGCTCCGTTTTCGAGGTTCAGCAGTTTGACCGTCTTGTCTCCGCCGGCGATGACCAGCGATTTGTTGTCGAGCGTGAAGACGACTCCGTAGATCGGCTGCTGTTGCGTGCTGATGACTCGCACGGCGGCTTTCTTTTCGACGTCCCACAACCGAACGGTCTTGTCGTTGCTCGCCGAGACCAGTTGCTTGCCGTCGTTGCTGAAGGCCAGTCCGTAGACGTGCGAGGCGTGACCGCCGAGGTTGGCCGTGAAGGTGGCGGCGGCGATGTCCCAAGTCTTTGCTGTGCCGTCGGCCGATGCGGAGACCGCCGTGCGATTGTTCGGAGCGATGACCAGCGAACCGATGTCGGCCGTGTGACCGGTCAACGTTTGAGCGATCGGACGCAGCGGCGCGTCGGCCGGTTGCGGGTTCGGAGGCGTGGGATCAACGGCACGCAGCGCGTTGTCCGCTCCGCTGGCGAGCAGTTTTGTGCTGTCGGGACTGAAGGTCAGTCGCGTCACTTCGGCAGGAGTCTCGAAGCGAACCTGAGCTTGTGCGCTATTGAGGTTCCAGACGCGAACATTCTTGTCGGCTCCACCAGCGGCGATTTGCTGAGCGTTCGGGCTGATGGCGACGGCGATCGCTCGGCCGGTTATTCCAACGAACGGGCGGATCAGCGTGCCGGCATTGCTGTCCCACAATTTGACCGAGCCATCTTCGTGAGCGGTCGCATGCCACGCGCTGTTCGCGGCGATCACGAGATCGTTGAACTTCTTTTCGTCCGCAACGAACACCCCCTGCACCGAGACCGCATCAATCTTGATCGTCTTGTCCGCACCGGCCGAGACGATCGTTTTGTTGTCGGGATGAAACGCCGCCCCGCTGACCGCTCCGGTGTGCTGCACGAAGGACTGCATGAGACGTTTCGCGGTCAGGTCCCAAACGCGGACGCTGCCGTCGGCACTGGACGAGACGAGCTTCGTGACGTCGCGGCTGAAATCGACGCCGGTGATCTTGTCGGTGTGTCCGGAAAACGCGGAGACAGCGGCTCCGTCAGCGACGTTGAAGACGCGGACTTGCTTGTCGTTCGAGCCAACCGCCAGCAGCAGGTTGTTGATGCTGACAGCGACGCTCGTCGCCGAATCCGGCACGTCGATCTTGCGGACCAGCGCGCCGTCGGCGGCGTTCCAGATTTTGACCGACTTGTCGTGGCTCGCCGTGACGAGATTGGCTCCGTTGGGCAAGTATGCGACGCCGCTGACCGGGCCACCGTGCGGCGCAAGGGCGCGGACTTCAGCACCGTCGGCCGTCTTGTAAATCTTCACGACACCGGTCGCATCTCCGACGGCGATCTCTTGGTGGTTCGGATGCACGGCGACAGCGGTGATCGCTCCGGCCTGAGCGGCGAACGCTTTCACGACCTGACCGTTGTTCGCATCGAACAGCCGAGCGATCTTGTCCGCACAGCCGGTGAGCACCCAGGCTTGATTCGGGCTGAAGGCGATCGCTGTCACCGCTTCGGGATGCCCGTCGAGATTCCGAATCGGCTGTCCGTTGTTTCGGTCCCACAACCGAGCGGTCTTGTCGTTCGAGGCGGTCGCAATCCAGTTTCCATCCGGCCGCAGTGCGACCGCGTTGATCACCTCGCCGTGCCCCGCGATGTTAACGATCGCTGGCAACTGCACCGGCCAGCGTTTGACGAGTCCGTCCGCTCCGGCCGTCAAAAAGAAGCCGTTGTTCGGAGCGTAAGCCAAGCCGGTGATCTCGCCGGTGTGTGCTCCGAGCACTTGTTGAGCAACCCCGTCCGCGAAGTTGAACAGCCGGACGACGCCGGTCGCCTCTCCGGCCGCAACTTGCTGGTTGTCCTTACGGACATCGACGCGAGTGATCGCCGCCGTGCTGCCAGCAATGTCACGAGCAGGCTTGCCGTCTGCCGCCGTCCAGACTTTCAAGAGCTTGTCCGCTCCTCCGCTGACGACAAACATCCCATCGGTCGTCATCGCGGCCGACGCGACCGCTCCTTGATGTCCTGCCAGATTCAGCACCGGCGCATTGTTCGGAATTTCCCACAGTCGGATCGTGTTGTCGAGTCCTCCCGATGCGACCAGCTTGCTGTCGGGCGAGACCGCAATCGCCAGCACGAGCCCCGTGTGGCCGAGCATCGTTCGCGTCGGTTGCAACGAGTTAGCGTCCCACAACCTCACCGTCTGATCGAAGCTGCCGGTGACCAGCCACTTCCCGTCGGGAGAGGTGGTGATGTCGTACACCGGCTCGGTGTGCCCGACCAGTTCAGCGGCAAACGTCACCGCGATGCACATCAAGGCCAACGTGGCAGACAACCCAACAAACAGCTTTTGCATGATGAACTCTCCGGCGGGATTCGTTGGCAGTTCGGACGAGTGCCAGTCTGGAGAGCAAACGAACTCGCGTCAACAAACTGTCTGGCCGACCGCCGTGATACCGTTTTCGGACTCGTAAAAACGGTATCACGGCTGTCGGCTTTCAGCGAACGGCATTCGGCCGGACAACTACTCAACTCGCCTAGCGGTGCGGACTCCGGAGCCACGACGATCGGTCAGCGAGTCACCGAGATCGGCGCGGGCTGTCTCCGCCAACGCTTCGAGCCGACGGATGACATCGAGATTCTCATTTGCGACGTTGCTCGATTCACCGGGATCGTCCTTGAGGTTGAACAACGATTGTTCGATCCGGCGCACTTCGTAACCGTGTCGGCTGGCGATGCCGCGAATGCCGGACTCCTCGATGGACTTGGGCTGCATCTTCTCGAAGTTGGCGGGCTTGCCGGCTCGACCGGGAGGGCCGGCGACGGTCAAGTATTCGTGAGTGAAGTGCAGCTTCCAGTCGCCACTGCGAACCGCTTGCAGTTCGTCACCGGAATAGAACAACAGCGACTCGTGCGGCGTGCGTGCGTTCGGTTGAGCGGAGATGATCGGCCAGACGTCGAGTCCGTCGATCGGCTGCGAGGGCAACGGCGCACTGACGAGCTTGGCAATCGTCGGCAGCAGGTCGATCGAGGCGACTGGCTCGTCGCAGGTTCGTTCCGCAGGAATCTTCTGCGGCCAGCACATGATGCACGGAGTTCGCACGCCTCCTTCAAACGTGGTCAGCTTGCCCTCGCGAAGCGGAACTGCGGAGCCCGCGTGTTCGCCATAGGACAGGAACGGCCCATTGTCGGAGGTGAAGATAACGAGCGTTTTGTCTTCCAATTTGAGATTCTTCAACGCGGCGAGAATCTGGCCCACAGACCAATCGAGTTCTTCAACGACATCGCCGTACAAGCCACGAGCAGAACGGCCTTTGAACTTCTCCGACGCGAAGATCGGCACATGCGGCATGATGTGCGGCACATACAGAAAGAACGGCCGGTCCCTGTGTTCGGCCATAAAGTGGCCGGCCCGCTCGGTCAGACGACGAGTAAACTGAGATTGATCAGGATCGAATTGTTGTGAACGTTCACCGCTGCCGCCTTCGAAAACCCCGTCGGTACGCACTTGATCCCTGTATTCGTCGATCAACGGCAGCGACGGAATCGTCTTCACCACCGGATGCAGCGGGCCGTTGTCGTTCGAGTACGGAATGCCAAAGAATTCTCCGAACCCGTGCCGCGTCGGCGAGAACTTCGGCTGATGTCCGAGATGCCATTTGCCGAAGATTGCCGTCGCGTAGCCTCGTTTCTGCAACAGCTCTGGCAACAGGACTTCGTCGTCGTGGATGCCGACCTTGCTCGTGTGATTGAGTGCTCCGGCCAAGCCGATGCGATTGGCGTAACAGCCGGTCATTAGCGACGCTCGTGACGCGGTGCAGACCGGCTGCGAAACGTAGAAGCTCGTGAACCGCGTTCCCTCATTTGCCAACCGGTCGATGTTCGGAGTGCGAATGTCCTTCGCTCCGAAACAGCCGACGTCCGAATAGCCGAGATCGTCAGCAAAGATCAGCACAATGTTCGGTCGCGACTGGTCCGCTGCGAAAAGTGCTGACGTCTGCGAAAACAGGACGACGACCAAGCAAACAATGGTGCGACAAAACGGCGCATTCATGGCGATTCTCTTGTCAGCGAGGGAGTGAAACGAACTGATCCCGAACGTTGGTCAACACACTAACCCGAAGCGTCAGCGAGGGCGAACGTCCAGTGACGTGATTGCAGGCGAAGCGTTCTGGAGCGTTCGCCCTCGCTGACGCTTCGGGTTAGTTTGGGGACACTTCCGAGGCGGCGCGAGCACCGATACGCTCTGCCGTGTCACGAACACGTTTTTCTGGAAAGGTTTGCTTGATGAGTCAACTACGAGTGGCAATCCATGGTGCGGCGGGTCGCATGGGACAACGCTTGGTCGCCTGCGTTCACAGCGACCCTGAACTGCAACTCGCCGCCGCGCTCGATTCGCCGAAGTGCCCGCGTCAGGGCGAGGATGCGGGTGAAGTCGCCGGCTGTGGCAAAACCGGAATCCTGATTGCGTCCGAATTGTCGTCGCCGGTGGACGTCGTGATCGACTTCTCGGTGCCGGAGGCGACCGAGCATTTGATTCCGCTGTGCGTCGCTCGCAAGCTGCCGCTGGTCGTCGCCACGACCGGGTTCAACGAGGCTCAGAAGGCTGCCGTTCAAAAAGCGGCCGAGCAGATTCCGCTCGTCTGGTCACCCAGCATGAGCGTCGCTGTCAACCTGCTGATGAAGCTGGTCCGCGACGCGGCGCGAGTGCTCAAGGACAACCCGGAAGGAGTCGATGTCGAAGTCATCGAACGGCATCATCGCTTCAAAGAGGATGCTCCGAGCGGCACCGCGCTCGCCTTCGGACGGATCGTCGCCGAGGAGATGGGGCAAACCAATCACGTTCACGGGCGCAGCGGCCGGCCGGGACTGCGGCCTCACAACGAGATCGGCTATCACGCGCTCCGTACCGGTGACAACGTCGGCGAGCACACGATCGTCTTCGGCCTGATGGGCGAGACGATCGACCTGACCGTCCGCAGCCACACCCGCGACAGCTACGCCTACGGAGCACTCGCCGCCGCGAAGTTCGTTGCCCAACAAAAGCCGGGCCTCTACGGCATGGTCGATGTGTTGAAGCTCTAATGCACTCCAAAGGATTCCTCATGGACGCCATTCAGCATCTCAATGAACTGATTCGCTTCGATTCCGTCAGCTCGAAGTCCAACGTGCCGATCACCGACCACGTCGAGCGGCTGTTGAAGCAACGCGGCTTCGAGGTCGAACGGCTGGAGTACGACGACAAGCTCGGCGTTCGCAAAGCGAGCGTTGTCGCGAAGCTGGGGCCGGGAACCGGCGGGATGGCGTACTTCGGACACACCGACGTCGTGCCGGCCAGTCCGTGGTTCACCGATCAGCACGGGCCGTTCGAGCCGACGATCAAAGAGGGGAAACTCTACGGCCGAGGAAGCTGCGACATGAAAGGCTCGGTCGCGTGTGCACTGGCGGCGGTCGAGCGGATTCGTGTCGCGGACCTCAAACGTCCAGTTTACATCACCTGCACGGCAGATGAGGAAGTCGGATACGGAGGTGCTCAATCGGTCGCGAAGCGATCGACGTTGTTCCGCGAGATGATCGCGGGCGACACGAAGGGGATCATCGGCGAGCCGACGAATTTGGAAGTCGTGTACGCTCACAAAGGGACGTTCGGATTTCTTGCGACGTCGATCGGCAAAGCCTCGCACAGCAGCACGAAGGAAGGGTTGAATGCGAACCTGGCGATGATTCCGTTCCTCGTCGAGATGAAGGCGATCCACGACGAAGTCGAAGCGGACCCGGCGTGGCGACATCCCGAATTCGATCCGCCGACGATTTGCTGGAACATCGGCATCAACGACCACACGCACGCCTTCAACATCACCGCGCCGCAGAGCGTCTGTTCGGTCTACTACCGACCTATGCCAGGACAGAATCCGCAATTGCTGTTGGATCGAGCCCGGCAAGCGGCCGAGCGATGCGGATTGCAATTCGAGTTCCGCAGCGGCGCGATGCCGCTCTACATGGACCCGAAATCGGAGTTCATCCAGGAACTGGTGCAACTCGCCGATCGACCACGATCGATGACCGTCTCCTACGGCACGGACGGGGCGATGCTGACCGAACTGAAAAAGATGGCGGTGCTCGGTCCCGGTAGCATCAAGCAGGCTCACACCTGGGACGAGTGGATCGAACTGGACCAACTGGAGCGCGGCACGGCGCTGTACGAGAAGCTCATTCGTCGCTGGTGCTGCGATTGATCTCGTCCGACTTGGACATGTCGTCTCGCAGTTCTCGCAGCAGCTTGCGGAACAAGTTCTCGTCGGCGAGGAGTTCGTCGTCGGTTAATCTGTCCCGTCGGTCTCTCGCAGACTTTGACGGATCGTCCGTCACCGAGACTTCCGACTTCAAGTCATCGTCATCGACGACATCAACCTTGGGTTTGGCGACTGGCTCCGGCTTTTTCGAGATCGACTCGATCCACGTTCGCAGCATTTGCTGTTGCTCTTGCGAGAGACCGCCGTGCGACTGCCGAGCACCAATCGATTTCGTTTCGCCTCGCAATTTCACGAGCAGCGGGCTGCTGAGCGGCCGCTCGAGGTCGAGACGTTCCAGCACGGTGGCGAGATTTCGTTCGGAGTAAATCTTCGGCGGGGCTTTGCCGAGTTTGGCTCGCAACAGCTCGAACGAGTTGCCCGATCCTGGTCCGTGACATCCGGCCGTCGCGCAGCGATTGACCAGTAACGGCTGCACTTTGGAGACGAAGTCGGCCGCCGCTTCACGCGGCAATCCTCCCAGCGCCTCCGGAGCGATCCCAGGCTTGGCATCGCCCAGCATCGAAAACTGACCGTTGCGTTGCGCGACAGCGGGGACGTCCTTGGTCGCGAGGAGCTGATCGTTGATCCGTTGCAGCATGTTCTTCGCGACGGTCGAGTCCGGTTCGCGCCGCAGAGCCTCTCGCAATTGTTTGCGAGCGTAGTCCGGCAAGCCGTTGGTGACACACCACCGCGCCAATTCGATGTGCGCTGCGGCCGTGTGATCCGGCAGTGTGTCGCGCAATTGACGGTACGCATCTTCGAGGTCCGCAGCCTCCAGACGGACTTGGTCAAAGGGCAACACCATTTGTCCGCCCGTGACGTTGACCATGTATCCCGTCGCACTTTGCCGAATGACTCCTTTGATCACTTTGCCGTTGTGCAACAACAATAGCCGCTCGGCGGATGCGACCCCTGAAGCGCTCGGCGAAGTTTGTGCGTGAAGCCTCGGCACGTCTGAGCCGGAAGCCAACCACAGACACACCGCGAACGCGAGCCGCTCCCGCAAACCACCTGTCACGAAACAACGCCACATGACCGTACCTCACCTCCGCGTCAGCGGAATTCAGACCGGCCGCCCCTGGAAAAGGTCGGGAACGTAGCCCCGCTTGAACGGATCGGTCAACGAGTGTTTTCGCGGGAAAACGGCAATGATCATTGGGAGCAGAGAAGGTGTCGGGAGTCTTTTTCCGGTCGGCCCTGATGCTGATCAATGCTCGGAAATTGAATCGGGTCAATGCTCGGAAATTGAATCGGGCCGACCGAAAAAAGACTCCCGACCCCGTTGCGATGGCTTCAATGAGGTGACAGGATGTCGTCGGCGGTTGATCGCGGTAGCGAGGCTTCGACTCTGCACCCGCCTGGAGAATTTGGACATGAAGCCAACGGTATTCCTCGTCGATGATGACCGAGCATTTCTGAAATCCACCACGCGGCTGTTTGAATCCGAAGAGCTGCCGGTTTTGGCGTATCGTTCGGGAGAAGAGTTCTTCGAGAACTACAAAACGGGCCATCCGGGGTGTTTGCTTCTGGACTTGAAGATGCCCGTGATGAGCGGTCTAGATGTGCTCGAAAAGATGCGAAAACTCGATCTGGCGTTGCCGACGATCGTGATGACCGCGTTTGGCAACGTGCAAGCGGCCGTCCAAGCCATCAAGCTCGGCGCAATCGATTTCATCGAGAAGCCGATCCACCGTAACCCAGAACTGCTCGAACTGGTTCGCCGCACGCTTTCGAGGGGCCGCGCTTCCTCAAAGATTCAGCAAGAAGTTCGCGAAACGGGGGAACGATTGCGGTTGCTGACCAATCGCGAACGCAAAGTCTTGTTCCTCGTTGCCGATGGGCATTCGAGCAGCGAAATCGCCAACATGCTGGAAGTGAGCCTGGCGACAGTGAATTCCCAACGCGTCAGTATCCTGAAGAAGATGGCTGCTGGCTCGGTGCGAAATCTGATCAGCCTGATTTCGCGATACCGTTTCACGCATCGGCCTCCCGCCAGGAATACAATAACTTCGTCGAAGAAACTCCCTTGAGGGCTGATCCTTCGTCGAAAACTGTCCAAGCGTTGAAAAATTGTCTTGCCTAGCGGCGCAGATTCGTCACCATGTTGCTCAGAGTTCGTGCTGACGCAGCACGAGGGACCAACTTCTGACCCACCGTCGCCGGAGTTCTATTTGGCACCGGCACACCGGGTCTGGTTCAAGCCAGAAAGGAGGTGATTTGTGAGTTCATCTAGTCCTAGTTGCCAAAGAGGTGGTGTCGCCTAAACGCCGACGGGCTGTCAGTGGCAGCCACCCACCCAGGTGCCCCGAAGTGAATTCGCTGGTGCCTGGTTCCCCCGAGCGGTCCTCTTTTGAGACCGCTCACGGCGACTCGGCTGAAGAGTCACCTTCGATTTCTTCGACGAGTTCCCAAGACCCGGCTCCGCAAGGAGCCGGGTCTTGCTTTTTTCTGGGAGGCACGTTTGCCTTCCGCTGCCAAGATCGGCAGGTCTCTAACGAATTCAAACAGGAGTCACACTTCGCAATGGAATATCTCTCTGTGTTGACTCGCTTCGCGCACGTCGCGACGGCGATTGTGTTGGTCGGCGGGACCTTCTTCATGCGGTTCGTTCTGATGCCAGCCGCGAAGGAACTACCTGACGCCGAGCATGATCAGTTGCGCCAACGATTGATGGCTCAGTGGAAACGCGTCGTGCATCGTGGGATCGCGGTCCTGCTGCTGAGTGGTCTATTCAACTACATGCAACAGATTCCCAAGCACAAAGGAGACGGTCTGTATCACGCCTTGCTCGGGACGAAGATGCTGTTGGCGTTGGTGGTGTTCTTCATCGCCTCGGCTCTGGTGGGACGGTCGGCCGCGTTTGAGAAGATGCGGCAGAACCGAGCGAAATGGATGGGGTTGATTGTCTTGCTCTCGGCGTTGATCGTCGGGATCTCCGGTTTCGTGAAAGTCCGTGGCCCCAAGCCAAAGCTGGCGGCTCCGGCGGAATCCCGACAGGTGCAAAATCTTCCCACGGCAACGAGCAGTTAGGAACGATTTTCCCCCAATCTCCGTCCAAGCCGCGTAGGTTTTGCCAACGGGCCGAGAAGGAGGCCTCATCATGACGCGCTACAAAAATCCGGCGATGAAACAACTGGCGGACCAACAGGTGCGTTACGCCCCGCAGCCGGTTCGCCTCGAACAAATGCAGCGAGCGGAAGAACTGATTGATGAGCTTCAGCCGAGCGGAACTTACTGGTACGAAGACCTGTGCCAGAAGCTGACCAATTATCGTCCGAATCGTTATCCCAATCTGACGCTCAACGGCGACGAGGCGGCACACGATCTGCATCGTTTCGTGGAGGACTTGTCGGACAGTGCCAATCTGACGTTCGACATGGTCAACGAGCCGGTGCTCTCGTTGGAAGAGGTCAGCCAACGCTATCGCGTTTCGCCCAAGACCGTCGCGCGTTGGCGTCAGCGAGGACTGGTAGCACGTCGATTTCGAGTCGGTTCGCGCAAGCAGATCGGCTTTTTGGAATCGTCAGTGCGCCGGTTCGTGCTGCGCAACCGCGATGCGGTCGCTCGCGGCAGCCGATTCAGCCAACTGACGGATGACGACAAACTCCGCATCCTGAACTGGGCGCGGCGGCTGGCGAAGTGGGGAGCCAATCCCACTCAAGTCGTGCATCGTGTCGCTCGAAAGTTTGAGCGTGCTCCTGAAACGATCCGTTACACCCTGCGACAATACGACAAGCAGAACCCGGAGAATGCCGTGTTCCCGAACGCGACCGATCCACTGAGCGACGAAGAGAAGCGCGAACTGTATCGCCTCTCGCGGCTCAACGTGTCGGTCGATAAGTTGGTCACGAAATTCCGCCGCACGCGGTCCAGCGTGTACCGGCTCATCTCCGAGATGCGTGCGAAGAACTTGGTCGATCAACCGATCGAGTTCATGGATCACGACTCGTTCCGACTACCGAATGCCGACGAAGTCATCCTCGGTGCGCCGCCGGCTCGCGATGAGCCTGACGAGCATCACCTGCAACCGGCCGGTTTGCCGGCCTATTTGGAGAGCCTGTATCAACTGCCGCTGCTGACTCGCGAGGAGGAAGGCTACTACTTCCGCAAGATGAACTACCTGAAGTTCAAGGCGGAAGAGTTGCGGAAGACGCTCAACCCTCAGCGGCCGAAAGCTGGCGTCATGCGCGAAGTCGAACGACTGCTCGAGGAGTCGCTGACCGTCAAGAACTTTCTCATTCGCAGCAATCTGCGATTGGTCGTCTCGATCGCGAAGAAGCACATGCGACCCAATGCGAACTTCTTCGAGATGGTCAGCGACGGCAACATGTCACTGCTGCGAGCCATCGAGAAGTTTGACTTCAGTCGAGGCAACAAGTTCTCGACCTACGCCTCGTGGGCGATCATGAAAAACTTCGCACGGTCGATCCCGGCCGAGCACACACTGCACGATCGCTTCAAGACCGGCGCGGACGAAGTCTTCCAGCTGTCTTCCGACAAGCGGGGCGATCAGTTCCAAGCCGAGCGTGAGAATCAGACGCAGCACGACATCCTGATGCGGATCCTGGATCGACTGGACCCACGCGAGCGAGAAATCCTGTTGCTCCGGTTCGGACTCCGCTCCGGCGACGAGCCGAAGACCTTGGAAGAGGTCGGCCATCGTTTCGGAGTGACCAAGGAACGCGCTCGCCAATTGGAGGCTCGCGGACTGAAGAAGCTCCGCCAGATCGCCGCTCACGAGAAGCTCGACATTCCGGGCATCTAACCCTGTTTGCCTTCGTCGCCGAGTTTGCCAGAGTTCAACTCCAGCGAGTCTCCCCGCTGACTGACAAGCTCGGCGACCTCTGATCCTCGCCCAACAAGCTGATCTTGAGGCGATCGGACGGAACGCAATACCGTCCCGTTCCATTCTCACGATCGCGGTTCTCACGTGCGATCGTTGCTTTTCGTCAGGGCCAAGGATGTGCCATGAAGCGTGCCGGTCGGTGGGCCATTGCGGGACTGTTGTGCTTGTGCGGAGTCTTCGGCTGCGCACAAATGCCATCTCGTGGATTGTTCGCCCAACGGATCAGGCCGCCCGTTGATGAGTCGCGCCCTGGCGAGCCTTCCGATGACTCAGACGACGCTGCCGATTTCATGACGGCGGCCGATTGGAATCGAGCCCTCTTTGGCGACTCGCACCAAAATCGTGCGAGCGATCTTGCGACGGCAGCAACATCTGAACGAACGGATGCCCAGGCGCAGCCGCTCGATGGTGATTTGCCAATCGCCAGCTTGACTGTCGAGGCACCGTCACCGAATCGTCGTCCGTCGCCACTGCCGGGGACATTTGTCACCCCGCCGATTGCTCGTGAGATATCCCCGAACTCGATTCCCAAATCAGCCGGTCTCTCTGATCAGGGAGCAGTGGTGTCGGCGAATCATGAAACTGTGGCAAATGAGAATTCATCCGGCATTGAACTGACCGCAGGACAACGAAGTCCCAGTTCGAGTGTTCCTAGTATGCCTAATCCCTGGGATCGATTTCGCGGTTTGACGAACAATCACGACGCAGGCGTTCCAACAACGAATGATTCCTTGAATCCGGCATGGTCCAGAGATCCGCGAATCGAGAACCAGCCCGATCAGGCTCCTGTTCAGGCAAGACTCAACGGGAGCATGCCAACCGGCAACACTTCCGATCACTTGTTGCTGTCTCGCGACAGCACTCAACCACAGCTGTTGCGGGAAGCGTTTTCCCAGAAGGGGATGGATATTGCAGGGTCCGCACCGGAGACTTGGCCAACAGCTCAGGGTGCTCCCGTAAACTCTGGTCCAGACAACATTCAGAAAGTGAATGCGGAGCAACCCGGTTTGAACAATGTCCCACCGACGGGTTTCTATTCACAATCGGTGGTGCCAGCCGGAAGTCAGCCGCTCAGCTTTGGGGCTCCCGAGGGGGCTCCGTTGGCGATTGCTCCATTTGCATTGTCGCTGGAATTGGAACGGCTCATCACGCAGACGACGGTCGAAGCCGCGGCCGTGATTCCGGGTGACAACGACGTCAGCCGTCAACTCTATCTGCGCAAGCACGTTCAATTGCGGCTGCTGAATCTCATTGCTGGGCAGACCGATCGTGCCTTGCAGCCGATTCCAGGCATCGACTCCGCCGATCAGGAATTTTGGCAGCAGATGTTCTGGGGTATGGCCAACTACTTCGACACGCAAGGGATGCCCGACAGTTCCGAGCGTGCATCGCAGACGATCAGCCAATTGCGAATTGCCGCCGCGCGACTGCAGGAGAAAGCTCGGCTGGAACTGCACAACGTTGCCTTCTGCCACAAGATTTCCGGATTCGGAAACTACCAGCGGTTCAAGCGAGACGGGTTCACTCCTGGCCAACAGGTGTTGCTGTACGCCGAGGTCGCGGACTTCAAGAGTGAACCGACTCCGGATGGCCAGTTCCGCACACTGATGAAGTCCACGCTGGACGTCCTCGAAGGGGGCCCCACTGGGCGTCTTGTCGAGAGCTTGCCGCTGTCTCCGTCCGAAGATCGCTGTCGCAATCAGCGACGCGATTATTACCACAGCTACGATTTCTCGATCCCGCAAAGCTGCAACGCTGGTCCGCACACGCTTCGGCTGCGAGTGGAAGATCAGCTCGGCAAAAAGATCGCCGTGACCACGCTGAACTTCACCGTGCAATGAGCCAATCGTTGGTCAGCCTTTCGAGGCTGACTCGACTGGCGATCGGCGTCGTTTGTGATGCGATCGGGTCAGGCTCGAAAGCCTGACCTACCGCCGTCGCTTAGAACAACACCTCGACGATCGAGAAGTCATCGTCGAGCGTTTCGTTGCCCTTCAGCATTTTGACATGCTCGAACAAACGGTCCATGATCGACTCATCCGGTTCGGGGGTCTGCGACACGAACTGCACGAACTCGGAGTGCGTCCATTCGCGGCCGTCGGCCAAGTGGATTTCGTGGGCTCCATCCGTGTAGAGCAGCACTCGACTCCCTGGCGGAATCTCGCGTTCGGAAGTCGGCCAGTCGGACCACGGCATCATGCCAATGATCGGACATTCGGATTCCAGCAGTTGCGGTTGCGACGAGCTCACGCTGGTCGGATCGAAGAACAGCGAGGGAGGATGGCCTCCACCCGACCAGGACAACTTGCGTTGCTTCGCGTCGTATACTCCGTACCAAATTGTGAAGCATTTGTCGCCGTGCTTCTCCATGTCGAAGGCCTCGTTGAGCCCGGCGAGGACTTGTCCGGGCACCGAAAAGTCCACACCCGACAGCGACTGTGACCGGATGACGTTCATCACCGACACGCTCAATAACGCCGACGCGATGCCGTGGCCTGTCACGTCGAGCACATAGACCACCAACTTGTCGTCGTCGAGCCAATGATAGCCCAGCGAATCTCCCGCGAGCGCGACACACGGCTTGTAGCGCCAGTCGATCTTGACCCGGTCGTTCATCTTGTCGGGCAACAACGACATCACGTACTTCGCGCCGGCGTCGATCTCTTTTTGCAATTCCTTCTGACTGTCAGACAGTGCCGAGTAAGCCTCGTTGCGTTGCAGCAGATTGATGTAGCCCTTCGAGTGGTACCGCAGCCGCGCGATCAGCTCGACCTTGTCTGGCCACTTGACGAGGTAGTCGTTGGCCCCCAAAGCGAAGGCTTCGGCCTTGATCAGCGGCTCTTCGCGACTGGAAAGCACGATCATTGGCGTCTCGCGCGTGGTCGGGTTGACACGGAAAAACTTGACGAGCATCAAGCCATCAATGTCTGGCATCACGAGGTCTTGCAGAATCACTGTCGGTCTGACGTCATTCGCAATCGCAACAGCTTGTGACGGATCGCCGCAGTAGTGGAAGTCGATGTCGTTCTCCGTCATCAGCCAGCGGCGCACCGCTTCCGCGCTGATCGCTTGATCGTCGATCAGCAGAACCGAGATGCGGTGCTGACTGGCCGGCAGTCGTGCGGGCAACGTGTGTGAAACAGTGGACATCGTGCGGACATCACAAAGGCAAGAATGCGGGAAACGGAATTAGCGTCCGCAGCAGCGATCCACAGAGGGAATGATCGATTTTCGTTCGAGGCCGGGCTGGCGGGGCGGATTATCATGGTCAGGACCGTCCAACGTCCGCCAGGAACTTTTCGCGAAATCTCGGCGGCCAGCGTCGATTCGCCGGATCATGCCAGTTGTTCCGGTTCCGGTCATGATCGAGGACCGACGCAGGTGAGTAAACCACCGGCGCGAATCACTCGAAGCGCAATTCGCCGGTGTCAACGCATTCGAGATCGCGCCCTTTGACCCGCTTGAGCGTGTGCAGTTCGTCGTCGATCCAACGATTGTCCGGAGTGCCGGTCACGAACCAATCGCTGCCGTTGTCGGCCAACAACATGCCGTACCTCTTGAGCGCAGTCAGAATCACCTGAGCCGAATTCGGGAACTTGCTGATGTCATAGTCAGCTTTCAACCTGACACGCAGCCCCATCGGCAGGAGGTTCGCATCTTTCGAGCGGCTTGCGAAATGTGTCGCCGGCAAAATGTAGGCTCGCTGAGTCTTTCGCGCGGTGAATCGCAGAGCGTGTCGAATTTCCCCTTGCTCAACGGTCTCGTCGTAGCGGGCCAAGCCGGGAAAGATCGGAAGCCCAGCCGCATCGGCCGACGTCCAACCGAGCGGCCGCAGCTTGTTCGAGGTCAGGTCGAAAATTGCGCCGCTACCGGCCTTCCACTTTCCAGGCCCGGCCGGCAAGACGTGAAACAGTTCGTACAACTTTTTGTTCTGAGCATCAATCATCAGCACATGCCGGTCGCTGTCCTGTGGAGCGTTCGGCCCCCCTTCGATCGGCGGATTCTTCGGAATCGGATACGGCCCCTTCTCGCTCTCGTCGGGGTACTCAAATTCGACGACCTGTTTCGGAGCGTTCCCCTCGACGACGACGAACGGAATGCCGTTCGGAGCACCTTGATAATCCGCCCCGAAGCACGGGAACAACGGCTTGTCCGCGCCCATCGAGGCGATCCACGCTTGCGATCGCGAGTGGACCTTCAGCTTCGAGACATCCTGATTCCACGGATTGTCGGCCGGAAAGATCTCGACTTCGCCATGCTTGGTCTTCAGCACCGGCCCGCGCGGTATTGGCGGTTGGGCTGTCGTGGTGGCGACAAGCAGCATCGCTATCACCAGCCCGACGCACCAGCGAGGGGTCAATTCAAAGGCTCGCTGCAATCCCTCGCTGGCGCGTCGGGCTGGTTTCGAATGCGACATGATTCATTTCATCCGTGTCAGTTGTTTGTGTGCTGCGACACTCGCTCGCTGAGTTCTTTCAGATCAATCAGCTCTCCGTCCTTCGGGAACGGAAACTTCAGCAACCACCAATCCTCGGTGAACGCGGCCGACTCGCCCGGCGTCAGCCGTTCGCGCGGGCCGATTGGTTCGAGTTCGATGCGCGGGCCAGTCGGATACCACACCGACAGTGTGAGACCAGCGGCCTCGCTGTAAACGCGATCGGGATACGTCGTGAAGCGTTTCACGAACAGCGTGTTGTTCGGCATCAGATAGCCCAGCCATCCGGCCTGCGAATCGAACCCCAGCTTCGGCTTGCGCGGCGGCGCGAGGATTTCCAGAAAGCCATCTCGCTCGCGAATCTTCTCGTCCGTGTTGCGGACGTTGATGATCGCGCTGTCCTCGTACATCGCGTACTTGCTCGGAAACCGGCTAGGCCGATCACCCAGTGGGATCAAGCAGATGCCTCCGCCGGGCGAGAACGAACGGCCCCAATGACAGACCTCGCGAACCTCTTTGGAAATGTTGACCATCGTCTGCTGGCACGACAGCCGCACCGTTTTGTTTCGCTCGACGAGACTGAACTCACGCACGAGTTGCATCCCTGCTGCCTCCTCGCGCGGGCTGGTGAGCCTCGCTGAAGAGGCTCCGGTCATTTCGCCGGTCCACTCGCCCGACCAAATCTTCGGATGCGGAATGACGGTCAACTCCGGTCCGTAGTCAAACCGCCCCGCCGTAATTGGCCCGGGCTTGTCCGGCTGCCAGTTCTTTTCCTGTTCGTCGAGAAACATCGCATCCCGGCCATCGACCGAGAACTCAAGCACTCGCCCGCCCGCTTGCGGACACAGCACCGCTCGCGCGGTTCCACGTTTCAGTTCGATGGCTTTCGAATACCCATGAAAGGCGATGACCCGTGATGTGGGCTCTTGAGCATTCGCGAGTGGATTCATTCCGAGAACCACCAACACCACTGACAGCCATCGCAACCGCATGGGGATGTTCCTTCGATGTGCGGGACGTGAACGAGATGAAAACTCTCGCACACTAACTCGAAGCCGCAGCAGTGGCGAGTGTCGCAATCGACCCCGAATGGTTCGATGTGCCCACAATTCCTGGCAGCAGCAAACTAACCCGAAGCGCCAGCGAGGGCGAGCGCTTCTGGTGACGACGATTCCACGATCGGTGGTCCGTGAAGCGTTCACCCTCGCTAGCGCTTCGGGTTAATATCAGTCGCTGACTGCAACGGCCAAAATTCGTTGCCACACTCGAACGGTTCGGTCGTGCGTGCGATCACTGGTTTCGACGTGCGGCAATCCTCGATCAACGACTTGAGCGAGCAACCAAACCGGTTGTGACGGGGACACGAGAACTCGGCGAAGGAGGCGTTTGATGCGGCGATGCGTCGGGGTCGCTCGTCTGAGTCTGCTGACAGAGTTTCAGCAATTCATTCGCCTCGTGCAGGACGGCGAGTAAATCAGAGTCCTCGGAAATCAATGCGGCTTCCAGTCCAGCGGCTTGCGTGGCGACGGTTGTTGCGCCTTGCTTGGCAGCGACGCGATTCATGTGGCCAGCGATGTCGCGCAGGCCACTCAGATCGCGGCGGTCCAGCGCGAGCACGAGTCGTTCAATGTGTTGGCCGATCGCCAAGGCGGCTTCATTCGAGACCTGGCCCACGACCCGTTTGTCGGTCTGACGTGCCGTGACACACACAATGAATCGCTCGACCAATTCCGTATCGAACTGAGTCCCCGCGCAACGGCGAAGTTCCGCGAAGGCTTCGTCGCGTGTGCGAGCCTTCCGGTAAACCGAATCGTTGACCATCGAATCAAACGAATCGGCGATGGCCAGAATTCGTGATGCCAACGGTACGAGATTCGGCTGACCGGTTGTCGGATCGACCAGCTTTGCGTTGGTGGGTGTCGCATAATGTTCCAAAATCGCGCACAGTTCCGGCGATTTGAACGACGCTCGAAGAAGTTCTCGGCCTTGTCGCTGATGAGTGCGCATCAACTCGCGCTCGTCGGGAGTCAGCGCTTCGGCTTTCAACAGCACTGCATCTGGGACGCCAATCTTGCCGATGTCGTGCAACAGAGCCGCGATCTCAAGCAAGTAACTCTGGCTGGGGGACATCCATCGGTCGGCGACGTTGACACACAAATCCGCGACGCGGCGACTGTGTTCGGCCGATGTGAGATCGCGATAGGCCAAGGCCGAAGTCAAAGCGACGACCGCTTGGAACGGGATCGGTTGCTCCTCCGCGAGACGAGAGTCAGGCCTTGTGCGAAATGTCTTGGACTGATCGATCACCAGATCGGTCGGGATGGAATCGAAACTGACGACCCGATTGCGTCCCGTCTGCTTCGCCACGTACAGGCACTTGTCCGCCTGATCGAGTAATTCTTGCGGGTTGTGAGCTCCGAGCGAACGGCAGGACACACCCACGCTGGCCGTCACAGAGAGTTTCGGGTGTTGAATCGCCGCAATCGCCTGCCGGAAACGCTCGGCATTCTGCGTGGCGGCGGCGAGATCCGTGCTGTTCATCACAATGCAGAACTCTTCGCCACCATAACGGCAAACGAAGTCCTCGCTGTTTGCGGTCTTCTTCAATGTGGCCGCGACAACACGCAGGACTTCATCGCCAGTGCTGTGTCCAAAGCGATCATTGATCGACTTAAAGAGGTTCCTCAGCAGAATCTGTGAGTGATTTGTTTTTCAGGGAGGTTTCCAAGTTGGTGGAGGAGTGCGAGTTCGGCGACTCGCGAGGTGCGGAAGCCGTGGGATTTTCTCGACACCAGTTTGGCTTGGTTGTTCAAG
>SXGU01237454.1_pt1 | contig 19305 bp, 12 predicted proteins | sample 3174531 | NCBI WGS metagenome assembly SXGU01 (sample SAMN11356863, study PRJNA531348) | freshwater metagenome | isolation source: freshwater sample F1-140 | place: China: Fuxian Lake, Yuxi | collected 2017-12-25 | reverse complement strand
GGCCAGCTCTACGCAGGAAATATCGAGATGTTCCATCAGATTCCAGTCGTCAACATCGATCACCACATGAGTAATGATCACTTTGGAAAAGTAAATCTCGTCGACGTCATGGCATCGGCCACCACCGAACTCCTGATTCCCGTCATTAGTCTTCTCGAAGAGAAGTCTGGAAAGCCGCTCTGGGACGAAGATATCGCCACCCTCCTCCTCACAGGAATTATCACAGATACGGGAAGTTTCCAGAACGCGAATACCACTCCGAGAGCCTTCGACGCCTCAGCGCAGCTCATCTCGCACGGTGCACGTCAGCAGGAAATCATTCAGCATATTTTCAAAACGAAACAGCTCACAACCCTCAAGCTCTGGGGCCGAATTCTTTCAAAAATGCAGACCGATGAAAAATTTCACATCGTCTGGTCCGTTCTTACACAGAAAGATTTTGCTGATACCGGTGCCGCTGAAAATGAAACAGGAGGCATTATTGATGAACTTCTCTCAAACGCTCCAGGTGCAGAAATTATCTGTCTCCTCAAAGAAAAAAAGGATGGACTCGTCTCGGGTTCTATCCGAACCACCAACCCATCACTCGACGCCGCCGCTCTCGCCGAAACATTCGGAGGTGGCGGACACACTCGTGCCGCAGGTTTCAAAGTCACGGGAATCCCTCTCGAAAAAGTTGAGCAGCAAGCTCTCAAGGCATTCCGTGAATATCAGAGCAAACGTCTCGGAACTCCACTCGATGTGGAGCAAGAAGTAAGCGTGAGCGCCCCAACTCCCGTTCCAGCTCCACAGCCAAAACCACTCATTCCGGCACGAAAAGAAGTTCTGGCTCCGTCAACTCCCGCTCCTACACCGACGCCAGTTCCACAGCCGAAACCACAACCAGCACCAGCTCCCGCTCCACAACCGCTTGTTCCTCCAATTGTTGCACACCCAAAACCAGTAATTCCTCCAACGCCAGCATCAAATGGTGTACCAGCAGCACCTGCGCCTACTCCAGCACCCGCACCAGCACCCGTTGCAATAGCTCCCGGCTTCAATCTTCAACAGCCCGTTGATCTCGAAACGACAGAAAAAGAGGCAAAAGAAGAAGCCTCTGAGGAGATATTGCCGCAAGCTCCATATAGCTTTGAGAAATAAAGGTTCTTTTGAAGCTCTTTCCAGTAACTTTACCTTCACGGAAAGCTGATTTTGTGATACAATTATAAGATCCTCAAAAATACAAAAACTGACACACATGGAAGAACAAACCAAGATTGCCGAGCTCATAAAAAACTCTCGAGCCCTTTCCGAAGACAAAAAAGAACTCTATCTCCAGAGTGTCTCATTTTTTTCGCAGGAAACCCTGAAAAATTTACAGACACTGCTCGAGCATGAACAGGAAACGCTTTCAGCCATTCATGCTGAGGACCTAATTGAGCGAGAAAAAATAAACCAGGCTGCCGCTCTAAGAATTGATCAAACCTTTAAAAAAGCGCTTACATTCGCGATGGCCGATCAAGAGGCTGGAGAGAAAGAGGGAGCGGAGGACTTGTTACAAAAACTCGATCAACTATGAGAGTACTATTTTGTCATTACCGGAACATCTATAAGCATGACCACACCTTCATCTATCTAGAAGCTGGCCAAAATACTGCGAAGGCTCCCGAGGCAATCCAGAAAAAAGAGGCCATCCTCAAAAAAGATGTCGTCGACGAAAAAGCTCTTCAGGAAAAGATGACCTCAATTGAGAGAAAAGTTGATGCATCACCGCTCGATGCGGAGCATAAAGAAAAGGTAAAAGCAGAACTAAAAAAAATGGATAGTGAGCACGCCAAAGCCATTGGTAAGCTCAACGAGGTAACAGAAAAGTCTCTCAAGGCCGCAGGAGAAAAGTTCCAAGAAGATCTCAAGTATTTCGAAATTCGACCCGAGGTCGTATTTCTTTTCGACACGATCAATAGCTCAGAGTTCAAAGAAATTCAAAAACAGCAACCGAACATACGCGCACTCGAGGTGAAAGTAAAAACAGCAGCCGATAATTACAAAAATCACCTAATGGCTAATGGTGAGTCCACTCCTGGTCACGAAGCAGATCTGGAAGGACACATGATGGCAATACAGGCGCTCTACGCTGGATTGGAGCCAGTCGTACAGCAGAAAGAGCATCTGAGTGGTGGAGATGAGAGCCAGCTCAAGACATTAGAAAAAATACTGGGTGAGAAAAATAATTTCACGCTCGCGAACTTCAAAGAAAATCCCGGCATCCATGGTGGTATCGAGAGCAGTGAGTCAAAACTCAGAATTCCAGGAAGTCTCGTAGAGTTGCAGGGTCGACAACAGGTGATAGAAAATAATCTCACTCGCATACGAAGCATTCTCTATCGCACCACGGGTAATCCTAAGTACGAAGCAGCCTATACACAAGAGACCAAAGCAAAGCAAAACGTACTCACCGGTCAGGTAGCTGCCACCATGGATGCCCTGCAGGTTGCCCCATACGAAGTAGAGATAAAAAAACATGCTCAAGAGAAGCTTGGCAAACTTGGAACAGAGCTGCAAGACCTCCAGAACCTGCGCGGAAAAGATCCCATCAATGCACAAAGAGGGGCAGTCGATCTTCTCCAGCGACTTCGAGGATTCACCAAAGGATACAGAATGGGTGATGCAGATCAGGATCTCAAGATGGTAGAACTCAAAAAATACTCAGACGTAGAAAAAGCATTCCATAACGGTGTGCAGCAATACATCGGAGAAACAGAAAACCTCATCCTGGATGCGACGACCAACAACCCTTCCATGAAGCAATATCAGCAGGACGCTATAAGTGTCATAAGCAATACGCAGCCATTTGTGAGTAGTATTGGAACGCTCTTCAAGCAGATGCAGGCCGGAAAAACACCAAGTGAGTCTGATATGAAAATGTTCCATGAGGATGCACACAGAATTCTCCTCGATCCAACATTCAATAAACTCGCAGGTTCAGATGCCAATCAATTCTTTGGGAATCTCAAAATTCCAGATGAAGCAGCATCACCACGACTGCATGAAGCGATGACGAAGATCAAAGATATGCAGGAAAAAGTAAGCACCTACATGCGCACCCTCAATGTCCTCACACGACAAGTCGTGGCGATAAAAGGCCATGGTGTGGGACTCGAAGCCTTCCTCAAAGACGCAGGCAAGTTTTTATTGGTTACCACTGCAGCCGTCGCGGGAGCGGTCGCCATGACAGCCCTGGCCCCAGCCACAGGTGGTGCATCGCTTGTTGCTGCTAAAATTGTCGCCACCTCCCTCGGCGCTGCCGTCGGTGCAAACTACATGACCGCGGCCATCGAAGGAAATACCGATGCCATCGGCACAGAAAACATGCTCAAATCCTGGGGCCAAGGCATACTGTTCTCTGGCGGCGGTATGATCGCCGGTCAGGCCCTCGGCACGGTCCTCGGTAAAAGCGCGCAGGTACTTTCCAAGACACTCAATATCGCACCCGATAAAATTTTCACCGCTCCATCTATCCAGACAGGCATCAAAACTTTGGGTCTGAAAGGCTATCTCCAACAAGTGGCATCAGAGACGAAAGAAGAAATATTCGAAGAAGCTATGCAGAAAATAGGCGAAGGTCTCGCTCCAAACAACCCATATCTCGGCTTCGTCTTCTCACTCATTCCATCAGCATCAGGCGAGGCCCGAAGCGTGCTCCATCAAAATAATGCAAACAAAAGTGGCATAGAAAAAACAATCACCAAAAGTGGCATAGAGCTCACCTACACCGATCGAGCCGAGGTTATACAGGCTCTCGAACAAGCCAACGCACCAGCAGCACTCATCCAGGCACTCCAACTCAATGAGTCCGCAACCTTTGAACAAGATGGAGTATCAGTGACGGTTCGGCCTGCTGCTCTTCAGGCGGTGGACGGCGAGAGACAGACTTCAGAACAGATAAAAGAAAGTATGCGGGCCTTGGATGTAAGAGATGAATACAAGAAGCCAGACTTTATCGACTCAATGTATGAACAGTTCGGAGCAAGAGCACCAGAGATCATACAGTATATGAACGAGCAGAGAACACCTGCTATGGCAGATGAGCTCTCTGTTTCCGGAAAAAGAGAGGCAAAAGGTGCGCTGGCTGATACTCGAAATCTGGGACAGACCATTCATGAAGCGCTTAAAGATTTACCCGATACCGATCCGTTAAAAAAACAATGCGGTGACTTAATCGTAGCGATCGATGCCTCACGCGGGCATCTGCATGGACAAAGAGAGCTTCTACAGAGTCACGAAGGATTTGAGAGAGAGCTTCTTGCTGAATCGTTTAACGCGGAAAAGGTTCAGGCAGAAATCGACAGTGAAAGCGATCCTACTATCAAAGCACAGATGAGTCTTATGAAAAATGCCGAGATGGCTTATCGTCAAATAGAAGGAAATATAGCCTCAATTACAGACCCTGCCCTCAAGAGTAGACTCGCTGAACTTTATCAAGGAGAGCTTAGATATCGTAACAAAATGCGAGACTTTTCAAAAAAAATTAATGTGGATATCGAGACGGCTTACATGCGAGCTACGGTTTTCGAAGGAGGGAAGATGCCAGAGTTGAGAGAGTTACTTATTGGGGACAATGGGAAAATAAATCAAAGAGCAAGATTAGAACTTTTTGCAGAAATTGACAAGATAGCTGAGCGTCTCGGACTTGATAAAACAGAGGTTCCTTGGCTCAAAGCTCAACAGGAAATTATTTTGCAGGATCTTATGCAATTTCAGAAAGAGCATCCGGAACGGATGACTTCTCGCGAGATTAATGCTTTCATAATGACCAATCTGGAATCTCTCACATTTCAAATGCGTCAATCATATCAACGGCAACTCGGCGAACATGGTATTCGTCACTTTACGTCAAATATTTATTTTGCTCTATCTGATTATGCAGGTACCACGATTCCGAGAGGTCCTAATGGGAAATTCCTCAAACCTGATGGAACGGAATACGCAAGTGTTAAAGATGCAATTGACCATGGCATTCCTGCCGCGGTAAAGCTCATGATCGTGACGGGAATGCTCAACCATGACTTAGGCTATGCTACGATGAGTGCGCACGCCTTTATGCCAGGAACAGATGCTCATCCTACCACGAGCGCGGTCATGCTCGCAGAAAATCAACTTTTCAGAAAAATGTTTGGCGAGCAGTTTGACCTCCTCCTCAAAACAATGCATGCCCACGACCAGCTCACAACCATCACCGATGAGACGTTTGTCATGTTTGAGGGGCAAAAAATCTTCGTCACCAAACTTCAGCGTGCTTTTCAACTCGCTGACAATCTTGGACTTGGAGGTTTGGAAAAAATGCCACCGGTTGTTCGTAGCTCAGCTGAAATGCGCACGGTGCTCCATGATATGGGTGTTCTCGCTCCTGTCTATAAAGCGACAACACGTGATTATGAAGCGATCGATAGATTGGATAGAGGCTCAGATGCACGGAAAAAATTTACTAAAGTCATCGACATTACCCTTAAGAGTGATTTTAGTGATCCGGTAAAGCTCGAAGAAAGAATCGCCAGGGCGGTTGATGGAGAGCCGAGTATTACTGATAAAGAAGCAGCGAAAGCACACTACCGAAAAATGGCTAGCGATGTACAGAAAGTTCAAAAATATTATCATGAGCGACTTGGTCAGGTACGCGAGGAGTTTGCAAAAAGGAAGGCGTCAGGAGAGATCAATGAGGCGGACTTCAATAATGCCATGGCAGCCATCGACGAATTTACATCAGGCTTTGATAGCATCAATAAATTCCTTCTCGCACCTTCAGGCATGAGTGCACTCACGACCGGTGAGGTAATCTCGCAGCTCGATGGATCATCGAGGATAGCCATGACACTTAATCCCGCATTTCTCCTCCTCCACGACACTATTGGGGGTGAGTCTCTCGCGCAAATAAAAAAACCATTTGCGGATTACATCGAAGCTCACTTCAAACGATCATTGGCTGAGCTAGACCGAGATTCAGACTTCGCTCACCTCTCAGAAGTCGAGAAGAGGGAAAAAATCATTCAGAAGTTTGGATTCGATCAAGATCCGAAACTTGCAAAAAAAATCCGAGAGGCTACCAGTAAAAAAGCACTCATTGATGCCATGACTGATAGTGAGTTAGATAAACTTCCTCTTCGTGATCTTCTGAATCCAGGTGGGGAGATAAAAAAATCATGGGATACTGTCGCAGGAAGAGTGGATATGACTGTCGGAAGAGTCGATATGGCGAAATATCCCGATATCGCAGCTGGCTTCAGCTTCTCAGAAAAAGTTAACGGAGTTGATGTCGAGATGAGTGTTGTCGATGGCAAAAGGCCTACCACGCAAGAAGGGTATGTATCACTCTATCGAAATCTCGGCGAAGCGTTACGAAGTGTCACGAACAATACTGGCCATAAGAATGTTGGCGGAGTTTATCAGCGTGAGCAAAAAGTAGAGATGATCAAATCCGCCATGTCGATGGTAGAAACACGGCTTGCCATGCATATTGCCGATCTCGAACTCGGAAAACTAGAAACTGGTGAGACGCTCACGGGCCTCGCGGATGCACTTAAAGGCACTCCAACACTGGAAGAGTTTACTGCCAAACAGGATCAGGCATCGGCTCTTCTCGAAAAAATTATTAGTGATCACGCTTCTCCACGTGCTGCAGACGCCCAAACATTATTAACAGAGTTACAGGGACTTACATTTGAGAATAAGAAAGGCCGGGATAATATGGTGAATAAAGTAAAGATACTCCTTGGCAAGCAGTTTCTTGAAGGAAAAGCAGCAGAAAAAGCTCGTACCATACTTCGTCCAGCCGCATAACTTTACCATTTACTAACAACTCTCTACTATGGATACTGAAAATACCTTACCAGCACAACCACTCACACCAATGGGAGATGAAACCATCGATATCAACGATGCGGAAAAAGAGCAGCTCTTCAGTGATTTGATTGAAAGACTGGAGCCGATGCATCTTGCCCTTATACATGACGACATAAGTAAGAAGGCGGAACGAATGCTTTTGAGAGAAAATATTGCTCTCCTCATAGAAGAAATATGTATGAAAGATCCAAAAAATGGACCGAAAGAATGTAGTGACTTCATCGATGAGCTCGTAGGAATTATTCGCGATGCTGGACCAGAAGCTAGCACATACAAAACTGTCGCCACTGTGGAATATAAAATGAAACTTAAAGTAAAGCCGCTCTATATTGAAAGAATGCAACGTTTGAATAGAAATCCAGAAGTTATTGAATGGAATAAAGCGCAATTTGAAAAAGATAAAAAGAAATTCATGACAACTCAAAGAGCGTCACTTGTCGGTATTGGAGATTCCGATCTTCCACCGTGGTTCAAGGCCATCGAGGCGCGTCGACGATATACTGAGCTTGTCGTAAGGGCTGTGGATGATCCTGAGGCGGAAGAGCTACGTCAAAGCTTCCATCATAGGGCGCAAGATGAACTTAGAGGGACACAAGACTGAATAACGTGACGCTTTAGACCTTGGCTCAGCTTTGAAAAATTAGCATAGAATATACAGAATATAGGTCAAGAGACGCAGCTTCAGCAAAAGCTGCTTTTTTGGTATAATACCAAGATACTCAAAAGACATATACAAACCAAAAATGAACGAACAGACACCAAGCCAGATAGCCGAACTGATTCAGCAATCTCGTGCGCTTTCAGAAGAAAGAAAAGCACTATTTCTTCAGGCGCTTCCATTCTTGGAACCGGAGGGTGTTATCGAGCTGCAAAAAATACTCAAACACGAAAAGCAGACCCTCGCGGAAATCGAAGCAAGGGCAAAAATTGAACACGATGCGATCGAGCAGGAATTTTCTCAAACCATTGATCAGGCATTCAAGGCGCAACTTCGCCTTGCAACAAACGAACTAGAAGAAGCGGAAAAACTTCAGTCAGAGGATATTCTTAAAAAGCTCGACACGGTATGAACGAAAATTTCTCAGACATCGTAGCGAAAAAAGAAACCGAACTCAAAAAAGAGGTTGTTAAACAAGAAGACGTCCAGAAAAAAATGGAGGGAATCCAGAGAAAAGTTGACACTTCGCCGCTCGATCAGGCACACAAGGATAAAGTAAAACAAGAACTCGGAAAGCTCCATGATGGACACAAGAGTCGTCTTCAAGGCTTGGAAAAAACCACAGAGGCATCTCTCAAATCAGCCGTAGAAAATATTCAGAAAGATCTAGAAACATTCGAGTCACGACCAGAAGTGGCGTTTCTTTTTCAGGTGATCAATGCACCAGAGTTCAAAGAAATCCAAAAACAGCAGGAGTCCATTCCTGTGCTCGAAGCCAAGGTAGCAGCAGCAGCTCGTGAATATCAGTCGCATCTGATGGCCAACGGTGAACTCGCACCCGGACACGAAACAAAAATTGAAGAGTATGTAATGTCGATCAACGAGCTCTATATTGGCATGGGCGCTCTTGTGCAGCAAAAAGAGTCTTTTGCTGGCTCAAATCCAGAGCACCTTCAGGTGCTGGAAAAAGTTCTCGGAAAGAAAAACACCATCACCCTCGCAAACTTCAAGGCAAATCCTGCAGTGCACGGAGGAGTCGAGGCGAGTTCTTCTGAGTTAAAAATTCCCGCCACCTCAGCAGAGTTAAAAAATCTCCAGCGCATTGCTGCGAATAATCTCTTGCAGGTGCGAAGCGCTCTCTATCGATCCACGGGAAATCCGAAGTACGAAGAAGCCTACAGGCAGGAGAGTGAAATGATCCGGCAAGGCCTGGCGAGTCAGGCAAATACACCGCTTGAGGCAGTGTCGACGACGCCAGAAAATGAGACGATGAAACGTCATGCACAGGAAAAATTAACAAGTGTCGGAGCAGAATTTGCGGCGATCCAGAATGCACGTGGAAAAGATCCAATCAGTGCGCAGCGTGATGCCGTCACGCTTCTCGAACGACTTCGAGGGTTTACCAAGGGATACAAGATGGGGGATGCCGATAAGGATTTACAGATGGTTGAACTGAAAAAATTTCCTGAAGTAGAAAAGGCATTTCAGGATGGTGTAGAGAAGTATATTGGAGAAACAGAAAATCTTATTCTCGATGCGACGACAAATAATCCGACGATGAAGACGTATCAGACAGAGGCCATGAGTGTCACGGAGGGCACACTGCCATTTATTAAGAGTGTTGAGACGCTCTTCCAGCAAGTCCAGAATGGCCAAGGGGTGCCAAGCGAGAACACGATGAAAATGTTTCATGACAATGCGAACGGTATTTTACTCGATCCTGGATTCAACAAGCTCGCGAGTACGGATGCCTATCAATTCTTCGGGAATCTAAAAATTCCAGATGAAGCAGCATCACCACGACTTCATGAGATCATGACGAAGATGCAGGAGGCACAGCAGAAGGTAAAAGATTATATACACGCGGTAAATGTGGTAACACGACAGGTACTCGGTATGCAGGGTCACGGAGTGGGCCCAGAGGCATTTTTCAAAGATGCTGCAAAATTCACCGCCATTACGGTCGCCGCTGTCGCGGGAGCGGTCGCCATGGGTGCCCTGGTCGCCGCCTCCGGCGGCGCCCTCACCGGTGTCGCGTTCTTCGCCGCAAACACCGTCGCAACATCCCTCGGCGCTGCCATCGGTTCAAACTACATGACCGCCGCCATCGAAGGAAACACCGACGCGATCAGCACCGAAAACATGGCAGCAGCCTGGGGCCAGGGCATGCTGTTCTCCGGAGCAGGAGGCCTCGCAGGCCAGGCCCTCGGATCCGCTCTCGGTAAAGGTGCCCAGCAACTTTCTCAAACCTTCAATATCGCTCCCGGAAAAATTCTCTCCGTCCCATCCATCAAAGAAGGTATCCGCGCAACCGGCCTAAAAGGCTATCTCCAGCAAGTCGCCTCCGAGACCAAAGAGGAAATGGTTGAAGACGTCATGCAGAGAATCGGCGAAGGTCTTGCCCCAAACGAGCCATGGCTCGGCTTCGTCTTCTCACTCATTCCATCAGCATCGGGTAAGGCGCGCGACATACTTCATCAGAAAAGCACCCAGCCAAGTGGCATAAAGAGCACTGTCACTGACGCCGGCATCGATATAACCTACACCGATCAGGCAGAGGCTATCCAAGCTCTCGAGCAAGCCCACGCCCCCGCAGAGCTTATCGAGGCAGTTCAAAGTAATCAGTCTGCAGTCTTCGAGAGAGATGGTATATCAGTCACCGTTCGACCAGCAAATCGCGGGAATGAAGCTACAGAAACAACGCCAGCACGAGAAGCGGCACCTATCAACAATGCTCTCATAAATACAAACGTCACCCTCGATTTTGGCAACGCCAATACCAACATGGCTGAGGCTCAGGCAAAAATAACTCAAAAAGCGATTGAATTAATCGAAAAAGGAGAAAAGCCCACCACGCGATTTGAGGAAGACGTCAAATATCTCAAGCAAACTGATCCTGAAACATATGAACTCTTAAGAAAGAGCGATCTGGAATCTCTTGCTCGAACAGAGTGTCTTTCTGCGATGCTTGCAGGTCGTAAAGAAACAATGACAGATATGAACGGCAAAAAAATTATATTCTATCGCGGAAAGGAGTTAGGAAAAGGCGGAGTAGGTTTGGTGGCAAACGTCGCATATCAGGTTGAAGGGGAAGCTGGATTAAAATTTGCAGCCATCAAACGTCCTCTCGATCCAAAAAGCGACACCTTTAAAGAAGAAATGGAGGCAGGGAAAATAGTTCAATCATGGGAAGGTGATCATATTATGAAGCCACTTCACCTGAGCGAGAGTTTGATTATTTATGAATCAGGCCGTGAAGCAACAGACTTCCTTAAAATGTATACCGACCCAGATATAAAAGGCGCTGAATACTTTGCTGGTCTTCATGAAATGGGGAAAGGGCTACAGGAGTATCAAAAAAGAGGTATGTTCCACGGAGATATTAAGTTTGCAAATGTTATGAGCTTCGACGGAAAAGTGAAAATTATTGATAATACGCCAGTTGCTTATGCGGGATTGGAAGACCGAATAATCACTGATGGGAATGGAAAGACATGGATAGATTGGCCGCATACTGACCACTTCAGTGTTAAAGGCGAAAGTCTGCGGCAGACGAGAGATGTTCTTATGAAAAAGAGGCTATCGATAAGTCAGATAAATAGTCACCTTGGTCGTGCTATAGATGCCATATCATATGGAAAAATGATTCAAGAATCTCTGAATAAATTTTCACCTGACTGGAGATCAAATCAAGAAGTATCTGATCTGATGGATACATTATCAGATCCTCTAACCGCTGGAGAGCCTGGAATGCTTGAGAGGGCAATGGCATTTGTAGATCAAATGGCACAGACAAATGGAGTAGCTTCAGGGATAACTATCGCTCCAGCGCCTACATTTATACCCCAACAAGTAGCTGAAGAATCCGTAAGTGTTATACTTCCTCGACCTGGTCGACGATAACCCCTATACTATGCACATGACATTAGCTCTCGACAATCAGTATGATCCAAAAACAGCAGGTATTGTTGATGCTTTCGTGAGTGATGGAATGGGCCGCAAGAAAGAAGGAGGCGAAACACAAAAAGCACAGCCTCTTTCGCTCACTGATTACAAGGAAACCTGCAAATATTTTCTCGGAAATCAGCCACTCCTTTCCGATGCACTTCTTGAGGCACGAATTCGATATATCTACGATGATAGTAAACTGAAGGATCACTTCAAGCCTGGTTACAAAGTCTGTCCGGTCATCATCCCGTTCAGTAATATGGGTATGCCACTTTCAAAAGATGAACTTCAGAGTGGCGGCTACCTCAAGCTTCTCATCGTAAATGAAAAAGGGGAGACGCTTGCGGGATTCGGTAACGAAGTCTGCTCAACATTCGCTATGCTTCCACCTGAAATACAGAATCTAGCTTTTACGATAGGGACATATGAAAGACCAGAAAGTCACTTAATCACCCCGAACGATCGCACAAAAATTGCCCAGCAGTACACCACTGCCTACCGAAGCCTTGAGGCGCTCCTCAGATAGCTAGACCTGCTCCGCAATACTGTCCGCGATCTCGAAGTTACTGAAGACGTTCGTGACGTCATCGTCTTCGTCGAGGAGCTCAATAAGCTTGAGAACGGAACGTGCCTTGTCGGCATCATCAATCGCAACGGTGTTTTTTGGAATATAGGTGATCTCACTCTTCGACACACTATACCCAGCTTTTTCGAGGGCGACTTTTACAGCATGGAGATCGGAAGGATCGGTCTTTACCTCAACCGTACCCTCGCGAACATTGACGTCAGATGCACCAGCATCGATTGCTGCCAACTCAACTTCATCCGCAGATTTTCCACCGGCAAGATCCACCTCAATCAACCCAACTTTATCAAACATCCACGCGGCCGTTCCGGCCGCGCCAAGTTCACCACCATTCTTCATCAAAATAAGTTTCACGCTCTGAAGTGAGCGATTTTTATTATCGGTAAGAACATCAATAAGCATCACGGTATTCGCAGGGCCGCGAGCCTCATACAGCGCATCCACGATCACGGTATCATCCTTGAGTTCACCCGTACCTTTTTTAATAGAACGCTCGATGTTCGCGTTCGGAACACCATCAGCTTTCGCACGCTCAACCGCCGCTCGCAGAGTAGTATTTGTCACCATATCGCCACCGCTTCGTGCGGCCACCTCGATCAACTTCGCATGCTTCGAGTATGACTTACCTTTTTTCGCATCAGTAACGGACTTTCGAGCTTGAATATTGTGCCACTTGGAATGACCAGACATATCAGATTCGTTTAAAAAATATCAATAACGTGAAAATGATCGGTCTGAGTCTAGCCGTTTTTAGCCAGAAGTGCAATAAGCCAGCACAATGCTAGCCCTAAGGGGTATTCGTATCATCATCGTCTTCATCCTCATCGTCCTCCTCATCCTCATCATCGTCTTCATGTTCTTCGTCCTGATCAAAAGTGCCTTTAAGAACATCGTCAAGCTCACGATCACCCTCCTGATTTTTTTTACCAGGGTCTTGCTTGATGTACAGGTCACTTGAAGCATCTGTATTGGAGGGATCTAAGAGGCACAGAAGGTCATCAGGAGTCATTCTGGAAGGTTCAAGTTGGAAAATATCATAGTCGAATATCCGAACAGCACGCTCATGGAGCGTAGAGAGAGCTGGGGCCGAAAGCGTGGCTCGCAACATTCTTCCATAGTGCTGAATGGCATAATCCAGATCTTGATAGCGACTTGAGACGAGACGAAGCTCACTGAGCGCCTGCGAAACTTCATTAGGAATACATCGGCGAGTTGCCTCTTCGACAAATCCATGAAATCGATCAACCTGCTCTTTTCTCTTTTGGATCTCAGTATCGAGAGACAGGTTATTCGTAAATAAATCCGTTAGGGGAGGCTGGATAGGCGACGGGGCTGAAGGTATAGATCCAGAAATATCAAGCTTGAAATTCAACATATGAATCGTATGCCGATCATCCGGCACCCGGAAGCCGATGATGATACTCTTATTATTACCCGATCCACCAAACGTCATGGAAGGCACAATTTCCCAGCCTTTACGGAGGAGTCGATAGATTTCTTTCGCATCATGAGTATCACGGTACTGAAAAAAAAGATCACTGAACTCATCTCCACTTGGAGCTTCAGGGTTCCCCGACTGAGGCTCTGCCAAAACGCCTGTTTTGGTAAGAATTTCCATAAACCGACCATCAAGATCGGCATCTTGAAGGAGCTGCCTCCTAACTCTTGCATCCGTAAGCCACTGAAGAGCAGAAATACGCTTCAACTGGGCAGGATCTGGAGCTTCCTGCACATAGTCAGGAGCCTTAAACTCGCGCGGTCCATCAATATCAATCGTAAAGGCCATGAGGGGAAGGGGTGAGGGGGTATGGCTTCGCGAAGTAAGGGAACTAGAATATCATCAGCTTCATGGAAGCTTCAAGAGATAATATTGGAGCCCGTTCTTGAATGGTGCTATCGTACCGCCTTGGCAACTTCATCGCTCACGCCAGCGTCAAAGACACCAGGGATAATCCTTTCAGCGGTCGGCTCCGTAACCATCGCTGAAAGATTTTTCGCCGCAGCAATCTGCATGTCGATCGTAATAAGTTTCACACGGTGGTCAAGAGCTCCGCGGAAGACACCAGGAAAAACGAGAACGTTGTTAAGTTGGTTTGGAAAATCGCTGCGACCCGTGGCCACAACAGCCGCACCAGCGGCGCGCGCTTCATCGGGCATAATTTCAGGAATTGGATTGGCCATAGCAAAGACAATTGCGCCAGGAGCCATTGTTTTAACCATGTCACCATTGATAATGCCAGCCTTTGAGACACCGATAAACATATCGGCATCACGCATAGCATCGGCCATGGAGCCGCGAACTCCTCGCGGATTCGTTCGACGTGCATAGGTAATTTTTTCCTCATTCATATCGGCACGATCTTCAGCGATGATGCCCTTGGAGTCGACAAGAATGATGTCCGTAGCTCCCGCGGCCATAAGGAGGTCCGCGATTGCAATACCGGCCGCACCCGCACCGCTCATCGCAATTTTCAACGTAGCTAACTCTTTGCCAACCACTTTCAGCGCATTATACAACCCAGCGAGTACGACGACTGCCGTGCCGTGCTGATCATCGTGGAAGACAGGAATATCGAGCTCCTGCTGGAGTCGTCGCTCTACCTCAAAACATCGAGGCGCCGCAATATCTTCGAGATTGATGCCACCAAACACCGGCGCGATCAACTTCACTACCCGGACAATTTCCTCAACATCTTGTGAATCAATGCAGATCGGAAACGCATCCACATCAGCAAATTTTTTGAATAACGCACATTTTCCTTCCATGACCGGTAGGCCCGCTCGTGCGCCAATATTGCCCAAGCCCAGCACCGCGCTTCCATCGGTCACCACCGCAACCGTATTATTTTTAATCGTCGTCGAGTACAGCGCCTCTGTTTCTCGGCTCTTACCAGCCGCAATCGCCGTCTGCTCTTCTTCAGCAATCAATTTGCAGGGATCAGCGACGCCAGGTGTGTAGTAGACTTTCAAATCATCAATAACATCGAGCGGCACTTTCAAACCAGTGAACAACTTTCCCTTATACTTTTTGTGTTGTTCAATCGCGTGGGTAGAGTCCATAGAGAGAGTCAGGTTATCGTTCAGACGGGGGCATCACGCTCGGCTTCGAGGTAGGGAAGATAAGGGATGGTGTCTGAATCGGCGAAAGCGTAGCATCTGCTGGTGCCGTTTGTGAAGCGTTTTTTTGTGCTCGCGCAGAAGAGGCGCCGGTCTCTTTTTCGGAAACAATAAGATCCTTGGCAAACTTATCATGAAGAAGCGCTCCGATAGATAAGCCAATAAACACGACTACAAATATCGTGACGAACATAACGATCTGTTTTTTCCAAATGAATCCAATAGCCATGCCAGACGTGAGGTGAAAGCGTATTAAAAACTGGTAGTCTTACCATTTCTCGTCGCTAAAATTGTATCCGACGCACGCTCATATTTCAACGTCATCTCGAGTTTCGCACTATAGTAGTAGTCGACCGCTCCCGTTCCAACGCCAATCTCATCCGTTTCGATCACCAGGGCATCGCCAATCGAATTGATCGTCGCCTTGCCAGTTTTTTCAACAAGCACCTGTTGCTGGATAGTGCTCTTGAGAGCCGCATCGATATTCGCACCGCCCGTGTCTCCAGCTACCGCCGTCAACTTCACACTTCGAACCATCGTGCGAAGCGTCTCTCGAAGTTTTGGCGTAAGTGAGCCAATTCCATAGCGGCCATAGATAACAAGAACCTTGCCTTCCGGAAGATAGACGAACCAGTTTTCAATACCATCGCTGAGAATTTTTACGTGAATCGTGGGTGCACCTTGCAGCATAACTTCAGTGAACTCAACCGTTCTTCCTGGATAGGATGACTTACTCGCACTTCGAATATTGGTAAAAAATTCGCTCACACTTGATACCGGACCACCAAAGTTCACCGCAAAGTCACGTCGGAAGGTAATTTTCGCATGCAAAGGAGTGATGAGCTCGTCATCATAAAATGAACTTCCATGCTTTTTTCGAACCGTTACGACACTGCCACTATCGCTGACGCTCCAGCTCTTTGGGGTTTTGAAACTGATACCCATGGATAAGTTACTTACCGTATTCCACTCTCGTGACATATCAAAGGGTGCTCCACTCGCAAGTTTCACCTGATGGACACGGAAGAGAATTTCAGCGGCCATGCCGCGATTCATCACAGCATTCGGATAGAAATTTCCATCATCGCTATCCGTCATCACAAAAAGTTTTCTCGCCGTCATCGCATACGGAAAATACCACGCACTCGACTTCAAATCCGAAGGAAGGGGATCTTTCGAGTTCATGTGATCTTTTCTTGGAGAGAGTTGCATCGCATTGAACGCGAGTTTCAGCGCCTCAGTACGCGTGACATGATTGTTTGGAAGAAATTGGGCGCCAGCATATCCCTGGGCGACACCAAGCGTGTGTGCCGTCATCACGTCATCAAAAAACCAGTCACTCACGGTGACATCCTTATAAACACTCTTGAGTTTTTTCGTATCAATCGTTCGTCCGCTGAGTTTGATGGCAATCTTCAGAAACTCAGCCCGTGTGATAGGCACCTCAGGCTTGAAGGTCTGATCGGGATACCCGCGTATAATTTTCAGATCTTTGAAAAACTGGAGCGCCTCGCGGAACTCATAGTCCGCCGGCACATCCACAAATACGCCCGGTGAGCCCGGCGTAGAAACGGTCTGTGCCATCGCGGTCGCCGCTGTCATCGCGACGCTCAGCCCTACCATCAGACACAACATTCGAAAAAAGTGAGGTTTCTTCATCCCAGCCATCATACCACACCTTATTTCAGCTTCAAAATTGACACTTGCTCAATTCAAAAAAATATGTTTTAATAGTAAAGACAAGAAAAAATCTGAGCATACAAAAGCCAATCCAATCACCATTTAATCTTATAGATACTATGGCAGCACATGATTCACCGGGCGCAGGCAATTACAATATACAAGGAGGTCATACTTCCGCATCCGAGCCAACCAAATTAGATCGACCAGGGCTGCCAAAACATCAACCAGGTCAACATGATCGACCAACGCTTAGTATGGCAGATATGGCTGGGTTGGATGCTACTCGTAAAAGGGTACGGGACGCATCAGCAGGATTTGGTATAGGGGATACTGACGGTAATGGAATATGGGAAAATCCAGGAGGAAAAGGTGATGCTTCTGATAAAGAATCTGAATATAGGGACGCTGAATTCTTTGATCCACTCGCCAGCGGAAGAACGGTAAAAGAGTTTGCAGCTCTTATTTCAAATCTCGACGAGAGACTTGATGGAGAGAATCAGGATCAGTTACGCCTTATTCTTGGAGAAATTGGCCCACACCTTGCACTCCTCCGGCCAGAACAAGTAAATCAGATTCTGGAGGTATGCCCACTGCTTCTCGACGTAGATCAGTTTCTTGTATCACTTGAGCAGACATACTCAAAAGAGAAAGAGAAAGAAGTTTTACCGGGCCTTACGGAATTTCAGGCAGCAGTAAGAGAATTAGGAAGTGCACTCACCTGTATCTTTAAAAATATGGCATTTCCACTTGGAATTGAAAAGCTTCGGGCATTAGCAGAGGGAAAATACAGTTATACATTTATTGACTTTAGGGATTCACTTCTACGAAATGATCATGAAGCTCCAAGGTTTAGCCAGGAGCTGACATTCTGGTTTATGAAATTAACGATAAGGGAGAAACAAATAATAACAAGAAACTGGAGAATTCCACCGACACCAGAAAAAATCACAAAACATTTGTGTACCGTCTATCCAGAAAGATATCACACCTATATTCTTCAGATCTTCGCAGAAAAACTAAGGAGCCTCTTTGCACACTCGACGATTCCAGATGACGCAAAACCATCTGGTCACATCGAGGGGCCAGCGTATATGCAGATAGCAACAGAAGCCAGCCATCTATCAGTAATCTGGAATGGCAATTTGCCCCTTCCGGCAGAGCTTCCAGAAGAGCCGGTTGGAAGAGTGACCGACAGAATCCTTCATCCTTCTGACTAGCCATACAATAGCTCCCCTGGATGGTAGGTATCGAGATTCTCTTCACCGATCAGTTCAATTAACTTCTCGAGAACATTATCGAACTTTACCTTTTCCTGGGTACCGATCTTCATATTTCGGATGATGGCGACGCCTTCACGAACCTCGGTGAGGCCCATGATAACCGTCCATGGAGCACCGAACTTGTCAGCAATCTTGAGCTGGGTGCCCATCGATCCTTTTCCAAGAGCACCGACTGTTTTGATACCATGCTCACGCATCTTCATGATAAGCGGAAGACATTTTTTCTTGGCCTCTTTGCCGAGCTGCGCGACAAAGACATGAACTTCATCTTTGTGGGGAACTCGAACCTTCGCGCGTTTCATATTGGCAATAATTCGCTCGATACCCATCGCAAATCCCACGGCTGGCGTTGACGGGCCTCCCATGAGCTCAACGAGACCATCGTATCGACCGCCACCACCGATCGCATTCTGCGCACCTGCGGAGGTATCCCAGAACTCGAAAACCGTCTTCGCGTAGTAATCGAGACCTCGAATAAGTTTTGAATTTTCAACATATTTAATACCAAGTTCATCAAGAAACTCTTTCAAATCAGCATGGAACTCTTTTGACTCGTCATCGAGATACTCACTAAATGCTGGAGCCAACTTTGCAAGGGTGATACAGTCTTCCTCTTTGCAATCAAGCAACCGAAGGGGATTGATCTGAAGTCGTCCCTGGCAGTTTTCACACAAGTGTCTCTCTTTTCCAAAGTAATAATCCTGCAACGCCGCGATATATTTTTTTCGTGACTCCGGCGTACCGATACTATTGAGCTGCAACGAGAACATCTGATCAATACCGAGATCCTTCAAGACGATCAGCGCAAGTTGAATAACCTGGGCATCCAGCGCTGGATCAGTCTCGCCAATCACCTCAACACCGACCTGCCAGAACTGGCGATATCGTCCTTTCTGTGGACGGTCATATCGGAAAAACGGCTCGATATAGTAGAGTTGAACGGGCTGGGCAAGAGCCTGCATGTTGTTTTGAATATAGGAACGAACCACGCCTGCCGTACCTTCTGGTCGCAGCGTAAGCGATCGTCCCTTTCGATCCTGGAACGTGTACATTTCCTTGGAAACCACATCCGTCGTCTCCCCGAGCGTTCGCTGGAACACATCGGTAAACTCAAAAATCGGGGTGGAGATTCGTCGAAAACCAGCCTGTCGCAAACG
>SXGU01504412.1_pt1 | contig 19310 bp, 24 predicted proteins | sample 3174531 | NCBI WGS metagenome assembly SXGU01 (sample SAMN11356863, study PRJNA531348) | freshwater metagenome | isolation source: freshwater sample F1-140 | place: China: Fuxian Lake, Yuxi | collected 2017-12-25 | reverse complement strand
GACCACCTGACCGGCCTGGCCAACCGCACCCTGGCCGTGGACCGCATCCAGCAGGCGCTGGAGCGCTTCAAGCGGCGCGACGACGTGTACTACGCCGTGGTCGCCATGGACCTGGACCGCTTCAAGGTCATCAACGACAGCCTCGGCCACGACGCGGGCGACCAGCTGCTGCGGGCGATGAGCGACCGCCTGCGCACCGTGGTGCGCGACCGCGACCTGCTCGGCCGGTTCGGCGGCGACGAGTTCATCGTGATGCTCCGCGACGTGAACGGCAACTACGACCCGTTCGAGGTGGCCGAGCGGCTGCGCGAGGAGATCGCGAAGCCGGTGTTGGTCGACGGCGCCGAGCTGTTCGTCACCGCCAGCATCGGCATCACGGTCTCCGACCGCGAGGGCGTCACCACCAGCGAGATGCTGCGCGATGCCGACGCGGCCATGTACCGCGCGAAGGCTCGCGGCCGCGACTGCGTGGAGGTGTTCTCGCCCGGCAGCCACGACGCCTCGGTGCTCACCCTGCGTACCACCAACGAACTGCGTCGCGGTCTCGACCGTGGCGAGATCGTGCCGTACTACCAACCGATCGTGCAGCTGAACAACGGGCACCTCGTCGGGTTCGAGGTGTTGGCGCGGTGGCGTCACCCCGACCGTGGTCTGCTGGGCCCCGAGCAGTTCCTGCCGATGGCCGAGGAGACCGGTCTCATCGGCGACGTGGGCGAGACCGTGCTGCGTACGTCGCTGGTGCAGTTGGGCCGTTGGCGCGAGAGCACGCAGCGGTTCAACGACCTGTCGTTGTCGGTGAACCTCAGCGTGCGCCAGTTGGCCGGCGCGCGGCTGGTGGAGACGGTCAACGACGCGTTGTCGCAGGCAGGGGTGTCGGCCGGTGCGCTGTGGCTGGAGATCACCGAGACCGCGCTGATGAGCGACGTGAAGGCTGCGTCGGTCACGTTGCGCGAGCTGCGCAGCCTCGGGCTGCACCTGTCGGTCGACGACTTCGGCACCGACTATTCGTCGCTCACGTACCTGAAGCGTTTCCCGGTGGAGGCCATCAAGGTCGACCGCTCGTTCGTCAGCGGCCTCGGCATCAACCCCGAGGACTCCACCATCGTGGAGGCCGTGGTGAAGCTGGGCCACTCGCTGGGGCTGATGGTGGTGGCCGAGGGTGTGGAGACCCCGCTGCAGCTGTCGCGGTTGCGCGAGCTGGGCTGCGACCGCGGCCAGGGCTACCTGTTCGGCCGGCCGCGGCCGGCCGAGCTCATCGAGAGCGAGTACTCGCTCACCTGAGCAGTGCGGTCAGACGCCCTGCTTGCGGGCGCGCAGCACCAGCACCGACGGCGCAGCCGCGTCGCGCCGGCGGCGGTCGTTCAGCTCGAACACCATGTCGAGACGGAAGTTGCTGCGGTCGAACGCCAGGTACAGCTCGGCGAAGCTGAGGCTGTTCGCCCCGTATGCGTACTGCAGTTGCTGGTCGGGACCGAACATCGCGGCCACCGGGTGGGGCATGGCCACCACGAACGGGGTGCCGGGCTTCAGCACGCGGTGCACCTGGCGCAGCAGGCGGGGCAGGTCGTCGACGCCGGCGAGCGAGTGCGAGGCCAGCACCAGGTCGACGGAGGCACTGGTGGCGAACCCCAGGTCGGCGAGGTCGCCCTGGTGGCATTCGACGCGCACCTCGTGCCGTTCGGCGGCGGCGCGCAGCGCACTGATGGCCTGCGGGTCGGGGTCGAGTGCGATGGCCTTCGCGCCCATCTGCGCCATGAGGATGGAGTTGGGGCTGGGGGCGATGCCGAGTTCGATGACGCGCTTGCCCGCGACGTCGCCGCAGAGGCGCAGCTCGTTCTCGTCCGCCACGTTCGCGCCGTACCAGATGCTCATGGCACCAGTGTGGCCCGCGAGACCCCGTGCCCGGTGGATCACGTCCCGGTGTTCAGGGATAGCGTGTCCGGTCATGACGTTCGGTGTCGGTTCGCTGCGCGGCAATGGTGCCGTGGTCGACCATCGTCTGTCGCGCCGTCACCTCATCAACGAGTTCCACCGGGGCCGTCTCCGCCAGGACCAGGTGTGCGACGCGCATCCCGAACTCATCCGTGCGGCGCGCAACGTCGGCTCGGCGGCCACCATCGCCTGCCCGATCTGCGAGTTGCCCGAGCTGAAGTTGGTCACCTACGTGTTCGGGCCGCGGTTGCCGTCGCACGGGCGTTGCGTCAGCACGGCGAAGGAGTTGCAGCAGCTCGACGCCCGGCCCGACGAGCTCACCGCGTACGTGGTGGAGGCGTGTGTGTCGTGCCGCTGGCACCATCTGCTGCGGGTGTTGCCGGTGGGGCGTTCGAACCGCCGGGTGCGCGCCTCGTCGTGACCCACCATCTGTTCGTGTACGGCACCCTCCGGCCCGGGGAGGTGCGGTGGGTGCATCTCGCCCCGTTCGTGGTGGGCGACGGCGTCGACACCACGGTGGCGGGCGACGTGTACGACACCGGCCTCGAGTACCCGGCGGCGATGTTCGGTGGCGAGGGCCGCATCATCGGGAGGGTGTACGAGCTCACCCGGCTCGACGAGGCGCTCGCCCACCTCGACGAGGTGGAGGGCGCGGTGCGCGGCCTCTACCACCGTGTGGTGGTGCGCACCGACAGCGGCCACGACGCCTGGGCGTACCAGTGCGGCGACCCGCAGTTGCTGGTGCGCCACCTCCCCCACGGCGACTGGGCCCACCGCTGACCTCGCCGTCGGTTTCTGGGCGTGATTCGTTCCAGCTCGGGTTCTGGGCGTGATTCGTCCCGGATTCCGGGACGATCGAGCGCCAGATCACCTCGCTAGAAGGGGCTGAGGCCCATCCGGTTGCGCACGCTGATGCCCTCGCCGACGTGGGCGTTGCCGTGGCCGAGCACCGGCCACTGCACGAACCACCAGATCGGCTGGTCGCGCCACATGCGGTACAGCCACGGGAACTCGGCCTCGGTGAGCCCGCCGTGGCGGGTGAGTCGATCGGCGCTGTCGGGCACGTGGTCGAGCACCATCGTGCCGAGCGGCTCGAGCCACGCCCGGGTCGCGTCGAACACGGCGTGCAGGTAGGCCAGCAGTGGGTCGGCCTCGACGAGAGCGCTCACCGCGGTGTCCTCCTGTTCCGACAGGCCGGCGCCGAGCGGTGCGTCGGTGAGGCCGAGCGCGTCGCGGTGCTGCAGGAACAGGGCGTCGTGGTTGCGGACCACCGTGGTGACGGCCAGGTCCTGGTGGCGGGCGATGTGCAGCAGCAGGTGGGTGAGGGTGCTGCCGCCGCCGTCGGCCTGCTCGTGCCAGCGCTCGGTGGGCACCAGCCGCACCACCGAATCGAGCAGCTTCGTGCGCACGGCGGCCAGGTCGTTGAGCATCCACTGGTGCAGGTCCATCACGACCGACCGTAGCCGCGACGGATTTTCCCGGAATTCTTCGGGAGTGTCAGGCACCTGACAACGCGGGGTGGGGTGCGTCCTGCACGATGCGCACATCGAATCACGTGGGCCCGGCGGGCTCCGGAGCAAGGGAGAGACCAATGAGCACCAAGGACACCGAAGTGAACCGCAACATCGACGGCGAGACGGCCGAGGGCCACGCCCGCATGAAGCTCGAGGAGGCCGAGCTGCGTGCGTCGAAGCGCACCGAGAAGCGCTCCAACACGCTCGACGACGAGGCCGAGGGCCACGTCCGTGCTCGCGTGGTCGGCGAGGCCGACGAGGCTGTCCGGCGCATCTGACCCCTGGAGCGCACGCGACGAGAGGGGGTTCGGCGGTGGGAGCCGGACCCCTTCGTCGCGTCCGGGGTCAGGTGGAGGGTGCGTTGGCAGCGAGTTGACCGAGCACGGTCTTCGCCTGCCAGTTGGTGATGCCCGGGTGGGTGGCCCGGATGCGGGCGAGGTGTCCGGTGACGACGGGCGCGGCGAACGAGTTGCCGGTGGTGCGGATGGTTGCGCCGCCCAGCCAGGCGACGTCGACGTCGATGCCGGCGGCCCCCCACTCGGCCGGGCCACGCGGATTCGACCACACCCGCTCGCGATCGGTGCCGGGGGCGCACGCCACCGAGAACACGCCGGCGAACTCACTGGGGATGGTGCGCCGCGGTTCGTTGTTCATCGCGGCGACGAGCAGCACGTGGTGGTAGTTGGCCATGTCGACCAGTTCCCAGAACGGTTCGGCCCACCGGTCGCTGGCGGTGGACATGCTGAGGTTGATGATGTCGATGCCGTGGTTGATGCACCACTCGACCCCCTCGGCGAACGCGCCGGCGCTGCCCTTCAGGTTCTCCCCCAGCACGCGCACCGACACCAACTCCACCTCGGGCGCCAGTTCGCGCACGATGGCGGCGCAGGCGGTGCCGTGGCCGTAGAGGTCGGCATGGGGACCGTGGTCGAGGCGCAGTCCGGTGTCGGTGCGGTCGTCGCGTTCGATGGCCACGTACTCGGCAACGCCGCCGACGAGTGGATGGTCGGCGTCGACGCCGCTGTCGACGATGGCCACCCGCACCCCGCGACCGGTGCCGTCGCCGTACGCCCAGTTGCGGTCGACCGCGCCGGGGAGCCGCAGGTACTTCGCGTCGCCCGGGCCGTCGGCGGCGTGGAACGGTTCCGACCAGGCGGGCAGGATGCTGTCGTGGCCGGCGGTCACCAGCGGCGCCTCGGCGTCGCGAGTGTGATGGCGTCGCGCAGCATGCGACCGATGGTGCGTTGCGCAGCGGGTGGCAGCAGTCGTACTTCGGCGAGGACGGCGGCGAACTCGGCCACTTCGGCAGCGGGCTCGTCGGTCTCGGCGGCCAGGCGGCGGAGTGCGGTGGCCAACTGCGGTTCGTCGGCCTCCACGGCGTCGGCCACGGCACGGACGAGCAGTGGTCCGAGCCGGCTGATGGCGCCGGCGACGGCCAGTACCGGTGCGGCCACGCGCGCCGCGGCCGACGTGACGGCCAGTGGGTCGCCGGCCCCCGTGGTGCGGTCGAGCACCGAGATCACGCCCAGCACGTCGTCGCCGGCGTCGGTGACGGGCACGACGAGCAACGACTCGGGCACGTAGCCGACGCGTTCGGCCACGTCGCGGGCGAAGCGCGGATCGGCCTCCACCCGGTCGACCACCAGCGACTGCCCGGTGCGCGCCACGTAGCCGGCGATGCCGCGGCTGGTGGGCAGGCGCAGCCCGATCACTTCGGCCCCACCGCGCCCGTCGGCCGCCTCGTACCACAATTCGTCGCCGTCGAGGCGCGCGATCGACACGCTCGCGGCGCCGGTGGCGATGCGTACCGTGGCGCACAGGTCGTCGAGCTGGCGGCGTTGGTCGACGGGTGCCATCACCGGCCCGAGCGAGTCGGCGATCTCGGCGAGTTGGCGGGCGAGCGGTCGGGCGGCGGGCACAGCGACATTGTGCACCGCCCGCCGGTCTACGTTGTACGAAGCCCGGGGTTGGGACCCGGGCACCGACGGGAGGGTCGGACTCGATGGGCGGAGTGTCCGAGCAGCTGCGCGATTCGCGCGAGGCCATGGCGGGTGTGCTGCGGAACCGATCGTTGCGGCGGGTGAGCCTGGCGCTCGTCGGCTCGGTGATCGGTGACTGGGCGTACATCGTCGCGATGTCGATCTACGCCTTCGAGCGCGGTGGTCCGGCGGTGGTGGGTGCGTTGGCGGCGGTGCGGTTCGTGTCGATTGCGGTGCTGGCACCGTTCGCCGCGGTGGCGGCCGACCGGTTCGACCGGCGGCGGGTGATGATCTCGGCCGACCTGGCGCGAGCTGTCATCGTGGGTGTCGCCGCCGTGGCGGTGACGGCCGACGCGCCGGCCTTGGCCGTGTACGCGCTCACCATCGTGTCGTCGTGGGTGGGTCTGCTGTTCCGTCCCGCGCAGTCGGCCCTGGTGCCCACGCTCGCCGACACGCCGTCGGAGCTCACGGCCGCCAACGTCACCACCAGCACCATCCACAGCGTCGGCTTCTTCGCGGGTCCGTCGATCGCCGGACTGCTGCTCGCGGTGGCCGACATCGGCTCGGTGCTGGTGTTCAACGCGCTCACGTTCGTGTGGTCGGCGGTGCTGGTGTTCGGCATCCGGGTGCGTCGTGACGAGGTCCCGACCGACGACGACGATGCCGTGGCGGAGGCTGGTGGCGGCGACGAGCCGGGCCGCACGCGTGTGCTCGACGGCTACCGCGCCATCCTTGCCAACCGCGACCTGCGGCTGCTGGTGCTGCTCTACGTGGCGCAGACCGTGATCGCCGGCGCGGCCGCGGTGTACGAGGTGTCGATCGCGCTCGACCTGCTCGACATGGGCGACTCGGGGTTGGGTGTGATGAATGCGGTGCTCGGCATCGGCGGCGTGGTGGGCGGCATGTTGGCCCTGGTGCTGGCCCAGCGTGGCAAGCAGGCCCGCGACGTGGGCCTGGGTGTGGCGTTGTGGGCCACCCCGTTGCTGCTGGTCGCGGCGTGGCCGTACGTGGTGCCCACGTTGGTGGCGATGGCCCTCATCGGACTCGGCAACTCCCTGGTGGACGTGAACGCCGAGACCATCATCCAGCGACTGGTGCCCGACGAGGTGTTGGGCCGAGTGTTCGGCGCGCTCGACAGTGCAGCCACCGCGGGCATGGCGCTGGGTGCGGCGGTGATGCCGTTGCTGATCAGTGGGGTCGGGTTGCGCACCGGGTTGGTGGTGGTGGCCGGCGTGGTGACCACCGTGGTGTTGTTGTCGCAGCGTGGGTTGCGTCGGGTGGACCGGGTGGCGTTGGCGCCCGAGGGTCTGCTGGCGCTGCGCGGCGTGCCCATGCTGGCCGTGCTGCCCGAGCACACCATCGAACGGTTGGCCCGCACGTCGGCCGTGGTGGAGGTGCGGGCCGGCGCCACGGTGTTCGAGGCGGGTGACCACGGCGACCGCTTCTACATCGTGGAGGCGGGCACGGCCGAGGTGGTGATCGGGGGCGCGGCCGTCGCTGCGCTGGCGTCCGGCGACTCGTTCGGCGAGATCGCCCTCCTGCGCGACGTGCCGCGCACGGCCACGGTGCGCGCCACGGCCGACCTGCGCCTGCGGGCCATCGACCGTCGTCACTTCCTCCGTGCGGTCACCGGCCATGCCGAGGCCAACGAGCAGGCCGACCTGGTGGTGCGCCGGTTCACCGACGTCGCCTGACGCCCCGCCCGCCAACCCTGCTGCCGCCCCGCCCACCAACCCTGCTGCCGGCCCGCCCACCAACCCTGTCACACCCCTCTGCGACGCTCCCGACGTGGACATCTCGGATCGCCGCTACACTTGCCCGGTCATATTGGCCCTGCCCCATCACGGGGCCCCGGGAAGCCCCCGGGTCCGAAGGGAGGAATCACACGCATGATGCGTGCTTACGAACTCATGGTCATCCTCGAAGGTGATCTCGACGAGCCGGTGGCGCAGGGATGGGTCAAGACCATCACCGACGGCATCGCAAAGGCTGGTGGCTCGGTCCACGGCAAGCCGGATTGGTGGGGCAAGCGCCAGTACGCGTACCCCATCAACAAGAAGGAGTACGGCTACTACGTCGTGCTGAACCTCATCGCTCCCGGCGGTGCGCTCGACGAGCTCGAGCGCAACTTCCGTATCGCTGACGATGTCGTCCGCCACAAGTTGCTGCGTCTTCCCGATGCCGAGGCGGCACGCCGCGGCATGACGGTCGCAGCCTGACCTCACCGGCGTCACCGCCACTTCCGAAGGAGCCGCCATCATGGCCGACAGCACCGTCACCGTCGTCGGGAACCTCACCCGCGATCCTGAACTCCGCTTCACCACCGGTGGTCGCGGCCAGGCCAGTTTCGGCCTCGCCGTCAGCCGCCGTTACCAGGTGAACAACGAGTGGCAGGAACAGACCTCGTTCTTCAACGTGGTCGCCTGGGGCACGCTCGGCGAGAACGCCGCCGCGTCGCTCACGAAGGGCAACCGCATCATCGTCACCGGTCGACTCGAGCAGCGCTCGTACGAGACCAAGGAAGGCGAGAAGCGGTCGGTGGTGGAGATCATCGCCGATGAGATCGGCCCCTCGCTCCGCTGGGCCCGCGTCGAGATCGAGCGCATCGCTCGCGACGGTGGCCAGGGCGGCGGCGGTCAGGGTGGTGGCAGCGGCAGCGGCGGCAACTTCAACCGTGCACCCGATCCGGTGTACGGCGACGAAGAGCCCTTCTGAACCACAGTTCGAGATTTCGAGAAAGACCACAATGAGCAACAAGAAGAACACCAAGACTCGGGCGCCGAAAGACGCGAACCCGAAGAAGATCAAGAAGAAGACCAGCATCCTGGTGTCCGACAAGGTCGAGTACATCGACTACAAGGACGTCAACCTGCTCACCCGTTTCGTGAGCGACCGGTCGAAGATCCGCAACCGCCGCGTCACCGGCAACAGCGTCCAGCAGCAGCGCGAGATCGCCAACGCGATCAAGAACTCGCGTGAGATGGCGCTCATGCCGTACACCAAGCGCGTCGCCCAGACCCGTACGGGTCGCGGTGGCCGCGACGGCGAGCGTGGCGAGCGCGGTCCGCGCGCCGATCGCGATCAGGTCCAGCAGAGCCAGGTCGAGGGCACCGAGGTCGAAGAGCTGGAGCTCGACGAGGTCGAGGCCACCGAGAGCACCGAGACCGAGGAGGCCTGAGCATGAAGGTCATTCTCCGCTCCGATCTCAAGGGTCTCGGCAAGCGCGGCGACATCGTCGAAGTCGCCGAAGGCCATGCCCGCAACTTCCTCCTGCCCAAGGGTCACGCCATCCCGGCCAGCGACGGTGCCGTCGCCCAGGCCACCGCGATGCGTCGTGCCCGCGACCTGCGCGATGCGCAGGACCGTGAGAGCGCCCAGGCAGTGGCGTCGAAGCTCGTCAGCACCACCATCACCATCAAGGTGAAGGCCGGCGCCGAGGGCCGTCTGTTCGGTTCGGTCACCGCGGCCGACGTGGCTGCGGCCATCCACGACCAGGCGAACATCGACCTCGACCGTCGCAAGCTGACGGTCGACCACATCAAGACCACGGGCACCTACCAGGTGTCGGCGAAGCTCCACCACGACGTGGAGTTCCCGATCACGCTCGAGGTCGTCGGCAAGTAATCCTCGCCGACTTCCCCACAGGGTTGTCCACAGCCCCGGCGTACCCGCCTCCAGCGGGTGCCCGGGGCTGTGTTGTCCCCGCACACATCGGGTTGTCCACAGCCCCGTCCCCAGGAAAGACCGTCTAGCGATCCACAAGGCGCACCAGGCAAGGTAGGTCCATCATGTCCGACTTCCGCAACGACCGTTCCGCCCCCCGCCGGATCGAATCCCGGGTGCCCCCGCACAACCTGCACGCCGAGGAGAGCCTGCTCGGCGCGCTGCTGCTGTCCACCGAGGTCGTGAACCAGATCTCCGAGCTCGGCATCTCGGTCGAGCACTTCTACAAGCCGGCGCACCAGCACATCTACTCGGCCATCCGTGGGCTGATGGCGGGCGGTCACGCGGTCGACGTGGTCACCGTGTCCGACGAGCTGCGTCGGAACGGTCTGCTCGACGACATCGGTGGCGCGCAGGCGCTCAACGAGTTGCAGAACGCCACGCCGGCCATCTCCAACGCGCACCGCTACGCGAAGATCGTCCAGGACACCGCGGTGCTGCGCAAGCTCATCAGCGTGGCGGGCGAGATCACCGAGCTCGCGTACATGGAGCCCGACGACGTCACCAAGGCGCTCGACGAGGCGGAGACCAAGGTGTTCGAGGTGGCCGAGGATCGCGTGGTCGATTCCACCCGCCCGCTGGCCGACCTGCTGCCCATCGCGATGGATCAACTGCAGGAGACCTTCGAGCGCGGCGACACCATCACCGGTGTGGCCACCGGGTTCAACGATCTCGACGAGCTGCTGTCGGGTCTGCAGCCGAGCACGCTCAACATCATCGGAGCGCGGCCCGCGATGGGGAAGTGCGTTGCGTGGGACACGCCCATTGTCGACCCCCTCACCGGTGCGGTGCGCACGGCGGCCGAGGTGTTCGATGCGGCGATGGTGGAGCCCACCGTCCGCCTGCTCGCGCTCGACGACGATGCATCACTGGTGTCCACTGAGGCGAGCCACTTCCTCGACGACGGCGTGAAGCCGGTGTACCTGGTGGAGACTCGCGCCGGGCGTCGTATCCGCGTCACTGCGGCGCACCCGTTGCTGTCGCAGCACGGTTGGCGTCCGCTCGAGCAGTTGCAGGTGGGCGACTTCGTCGCGGCGCCTGCGACGCTGCCCGTGTTCGGCACGGTCGAAGTGCCCGACGCCGAGATCGATCTGCTCGCGCTGCTGCTCGGCGATGGTTCCATCGGGCCGGGTGCTCGCACGCCCAGCCTCACCTGCAGCTTGCCCGACGTGCACGAGGTGGCCACGGCCGCAGCGGCGTCGTTCGGCACGTCACTGGTGTTCAACGCGCCGGCCGGCCAGGCCACCACGTACCGCATCTCGGCCGGGCGTTCCGGCGGCCGTGCGAATCCGGTCACCGACATGCTGCGCCGACACGGCGCGTGGGGCTGCAACGCACACGACAAGCGGGTACCGGTGGCGGTGTTCACCGCGCCGCGTGCGCAGGTGGCGCGGTTCCTGAACCGGTTGTTCGCCACCGACGGCACTGCGTGGGTGGCGAAGGCCGGCTACGCGCGTGTCGCGTATGGCACGGTGAGCGAGCAGTTGTCGCTCGACGTGATGCACCTGTTGCTGCGGTTCGGCATCCGCTCGAAGCGGCGCACGCGGACGATCGCGTACGCAGGCGGTCGGCGCCGCGCGTTCGAGCTGGAGATCATGGACTCGGTGTCGCTGCTGCGGTTCTGCGACGAGATCGGCATTCTCGGCAAGTCGTTGGCCGTGCAGCGCGTGGCCGAGCGCGCTGCGAGCGTGCCGGCGGGCCAGTACACCATCGACACGCTGCCGATGGAGGTGTGGGACGACGTGCTGAAGGCCAAGGGGGAACGCTCGTGGGCCGACATCAGCGCGGCGGCCGGCAAGCCGCGCAGCCACAACTGGCACCCGTACCGTCGGCGCCCGCGTCGCGAGACCATTGCGGTGCTGGCCGACGTGCTCGACGACGACCGATTGCGCTGGTGGGCATCGCCGGCGGTCACCTGGGATCGCATCACCGCCATCACGCCGGCCGGCTGGGATCGGGTGATCGACTTCACCGTGCCGGAGTTGCACAACTTCGTGGCGGCCGACCTGTACGTGCACAACACCGCCCTTGGCCTGGGCATCGCCACCAACGTGGCGAAGACCACGCACAAGCCGGTGCTGGTGTTCTCGTTGGAAATGGGCCACGCCGAGCTGACGCAGCGAATCCTGTCCAGTGAGGCCGAGGTGGAGTCGCAGAAGTTGCGCACCGGCCGCCTGCAGGAGGCCGACTGGACCAAGATCGGCCGCGCCATCAACCGCATCGACAGCGTGCCGCTGTACCTCGACGACAACCCGCGCGTCACGGTGATGGAGATCCGGGCCAAGGCGCGGCGGCTGAAGTCGCGTGTCGGTGGTCTGGGGCTCATCATGATCGACTACCTCCAACTGATGAGCGGCGGCTCGAACGCCGAGAATCGTCAGTTGGAGGTGAGCGAGATCAGCCGTGGTCTGAAGATCCTCGCTCGTGAACTCGAGGTGCCGATCATCGCCCTCAGCCAGCTGAGCCGAACGTTGGAGAGCCGCGCCGACAAGCGGCCGATGCTCGCCGACCTGCGTGAATCGGGTTCGCTCGAGCAGGACGCCGACGTGGTGATGTTCCTGTACCGCGACGAGGTGTACAACCGCGACTCGCCCGACAAGGCGTCGGCCGAGCTCATCATCGCCAAGCACCGTTCCGGTCCCACCGGCGTGGCACGGCTGGTGTTCCGCGGTCAGTACACGAAGTTCGGCAACGCCGCCCGCGGCGTGTGACCGTGGCGCGACCCGAGCTCGACGAGTTGGTCGTGGCTGACGCTGCGGCGTTGCGTGCGTGGTTGGCTGCCCATCACGACACGTCCCCCGGTGTGTGGTTGGCGCTCACCAAGAAGGGCGGCACCGTCACCACGCTCACATGGCAGGAGGCGGTCGACGAGGGGTTGTGCGTCGGGTGGATCGACGGGCAGGGGCGACGTCGCGACGAGATGACGTCGTCGGTGCGATACACACCGCGGGGGGCGCGCAGCATCTGGTCGCAACGCAACGTGGCGAACTTCGAGCGGCTGGAGGCGGAGGGCCGCATCCAGCCGGCCGGCCGGGCGGCGGCCGATGCGGCGAAGGCCGATGGTCGGTGGGCGGCCGCGTACGCACCGCCGTCGGAGGCCGTGGTGCCCGACGATCTCCTCGCCGCCATTGCCGCGGTGCCCGCGGCGCAGGCGATGTTCGACGTGCTCACGAAGACGAACCGGTATGCCCTCATCCACCGGTTGGGCTCGGTGCGCCGGCCCGAGACACGGGCCCGCAAGATCGAGGAGTTCGTGGCGATGCTGGCGCGCCACGAGGCACCGCACCCGCAGAAGGCGCGACCCGAGTCGCCGCCGGCGACGGGGGCCTGACGTCCCTCCGCCATCGCGTCGGACGAGGTCAGACGCCGCCGCTCTTGCGGCCGAGTCCGTCGTCGCCCTTGCCGCCACCGAGATCGCCGAGCGGCCCGATGCTCTTCCCGCCGCCGCGGAACGCCCAGGTGGCGAGGGCGATGAGTCCGATCACGATCACTGCGGCGAGCACGTAGCCCATGGCGGTCACGCTCCTTGGAGGATGGCGAGGTCGCGGCGAGCGTACCGCAGGTGCCAGAACTCCTCTTCGAACACGGTGTACAGGCATTCCTGCAGCGGGTGCGGGCCGTTCTCCATCACGTCGATCGATCGCTCGAAGTCGGCCGGGTCGATGGTGTCGAGCAGTGCGCGGATGCGTGCACCTCGGTCGGCTCGTACGGCCAGCGCCTCGGCGAGTGTGGGCGTGAGGGAGTAGTCGAGGTTCGGCCAGCCGAAGTCGAGCGACCCGCGGTTCGGCAGACCGATCGGATCGAACTCGCCGCCCAGCTCCGGCACGGTGCACCACTTGTCGACGGCGAACACCAGGTGCTGCACGGTCTGCACGAAGCTGAACTCCTCGTTCACCGATTGGCTCGCACCGTCGTCGGGCAGGGCGATCGCCTGGGCGATGGTGTCGGCCCATTCGGCCTCGAGTGCGGCCCACGTGGTGCGCATGTCCGCCGGGGTGGCCGGCCGCAGCATGGTGCGCAGCGGGTACCAGGCGTCGTGCTGGTTCACGTAGTCGGTGATGTCGACGCCGTTCACCACCATCCGCTCCACCAGCGCGTCGACCTCCACGTTCACCAGCCATGCGTGGCTGATGGTGACGTCGGTGAGGTTCACGTCGCGGAACTCGGCGCCGGTGAGGTCGGCACCCCAGAACACGGCGCCCGCAAGGTCGCCTTCGAACTCCTCGGGCACGATGCCCTCCCTTCGTCGAACGACGACCGTAGCCCTCGTCGACCGATGGTCAGGCCACGCAGAACTCGTTGCCTTCGGGGTCGTGCATCGTCACGTGGTCGAGCACGTCGTCGTCGAACCATTCGCGCACCACGGTGGCGCCCGCGGTCTGCAGGAAGCCGACCCGCTCGACGATGAGGGCGGCTCGTGCCGTCATGTCCCACGGTGGTTCCCCGGCGACGCGGATGTCGATGTGCATGCGGTTCTTCGCGGTCTTGCCCTCGGGCACGCGCAGGAAGCCGATGGCGGGTCCCACGTCGTCGGGGTCGATGATGGAGGCACCGTCGGGGTCGTCGAACCCGGGTTCGGCCACGTAGCCGAGGGCCAAGGCCCAGAACTCGGCGAGACGGTGAGGGTGGGTGGCGTCGCAGCCGAGCGTCCAATGGGTGGCCATGCCTGCATCGTACGGCGCGGCTGCTCGACCCCACTGCGCTGGCACACTGGGCGCATGACCGTGATCAAGATCAATGCGCTCACCGTGCCCGCCGAGATGGGGGAGGAGGTGGCTCGTCGGTTCGCCGCTCGCGTCGGTGCCGTCGACGGCCACGACGGTTTCGAGGGGTTCGAACTGCTCCAGCCCGCCGACGACCGCACCACCTGGTTGGTGGTCACCCGCTGGCGCGACGATGCGGCGTTCGAGGCATGGAAGGCGTCGCCGTCGTTCGCCCACGGCCATCGCGGCGAGGGTGGCGGTGCGCCGGCACCGATGCCCATCCAGGCGGAGCTGTGGAGCTACACGGTGGCCGTCGCCAGCAACGGCTGACGGGAGTCGCGAGATTCTTCGCGAACCCGGGAACTCCGGGGATGGGTCGAACGACCCAGTTCACATCTGAGTTCATCCGCTCACGACCGGCTCCACCTCTCCCGGGTGGGGCCGGTGCTCGTTTTCCGGGCACACTGTCGGCATGTTCTTCGGCAAGGACCTCATCGTGTGGCTGCTGTTGGCGTTGGGCGGCGCGATGTTCGTCGGCAACGTGATGGCCCTGGTGAAGCCGCCGGCCGTGAAGCGCGACGACGCCGACCTCGAGGTGGCACCGCGCAGCCGCAGCATCCTGATGGCGGTCATCGGGTTCGTGGTGGCCGTGGCCGCGTTGGCCGCGCTGCTCACTCGCTAGCGCAGCACGGCCTTCAGGCGGATCGCATCGTCGAGCTGTTCACGGGCGATGTGCAGGTCGGGGCACGGGAACAGTGCGGCGTCGTGCACCCCGGCGTTGGCGAGGCCGTAGAGGTGTTCGACCGCATCGTCGAACGTGCCGATCGGGCCGAGCTCCAGCCACCAGTCGCGGGGCATCGTGGCGAGTGCATCCACCCCGCCCTCGTGGAAGCGTTCCTGCATCTCAGCGGCGTGCGTGTGGGCGTCCATCGCCGGGTTCGGGCTGCTCAACCAACCGGCCACCACGGGTGCCATCCACCGGTAGGCGGCGGCGCGGTCGGTTTCCACGCACAGGGCGGCGAACACGCTGACGCGGAACCCGTCCGGGTCGCCGGCCTGGGCGCGAGCGGCCTGTACGTAGGCGGGCCCGGCGCCTTCGGCCAGCACCACCCCGTCGGCGACGCGTCCGGCCACGGCCATGCTCTTCGGGCCGCGCACGCCGGCCACCACGGGCGGCACCTTCTCGGGCGGTTGGTCGAGTTGCACCTGGTCGAGGCGCACCTCCTTGCCCTGGAAGCTCACCTTCTCGCCGCGCAGCAGTCGGCGGACGACCTCGATGACCTCCTCGAGGGTGGTGAGCGGGCTCGGGGTGCGCGCGCCCATCTGCTCCATCCACGTCTGCACGCCGTGGCCGATGCCGGCGATGAGGCGGCCGGGCGCGAGGTTCGCGAGGGTGGCGATCTCCATCGCGGTGATGGCCGGGTTGCGGGCGACGGCGGGCAGGATGCCGAGCCCGACGGTGGTGCGGTGCGTGCGGGCGAGTGCCGCCGAGGCGAGTGTGATGCCCGAGGTGTAGAAGCAGTCCTCGATGATCCACAACTGGTCGAGGCCGCCGGATTCGATGCGTTCGGTGAACTCCACCAGTGCGCTCGGTGGGAACGTGCGGTCGAAGCAGATCCCCAACGACATTGCGCTCATGGGCGCGGAACGTAGCACCTAGGGTCGGCGGCGTGATCGAGGGTGTCGCCGTCGCTGCTGCCGGAGCCGGGTTGGGGTGGCTGGCGGGAGCATGGCTGCATCCGGTGGTCGGTGTGGTGATGGCCGTCGTGGGCGGTCTGAACGGTGCGATCAGCGGGGTGCGGCGTGTGTACCCGTGGCGGCGGTGGTCGGGTGTCGCGGGGTTCGTGCTCGACAGCACGTGGGCGTGCGTGCCGGTGTTCACCGGCCTCGTGGCGCACGCGGTGGCGGCGTTCACCAAGGGTGGGTTCGTGCCGGTGGCGAGCGAGCGGCAGGGTCGCCACGTGTATCGGCGCGGGCTGGTGTTCCGGAAGGGGTACGCGCTCACGTTGGGCAACGTGGTGTCGGGGGCGGGCGATGTCGACCGGCCGCGCCGGGCCCGCCTGGTGGCCGACCACGAAGGGGTGCACGTGTGGCAGGCCCGCTGGTTGGGGCCGCTGTACCTGGTGCTGTACGGGCTGTGGGCCGCGCTGGGCGCGGTGGTGGGCCTGGTGGTGTGGCTGACTCGTCGTCGACGCGAACCGCTGGGGCGCGTGGTGGAGACCTGCTCGTACTACCTCAACCCGTTCGAGTGGTGGGCCTACAGCCGCGATGCGAACTGGCCGCCGGCCGGGGTGTCGGCCGGGTTGGGCTGGCGGCGTCCGGCGGTGCGGTCGTTCGAGTCCCGACGTCAGACGTAGGTGCGCTCGATGGCGTCGAGGAAGGCGTCGACCAGGTGGGCCAGATCGTGCAGCGAGGGCGCGATCACGTCGCCGGGTGCGAGGCCGAGCACCGAACTGTCGGCGCTGAGGCGCAGCCCCTTCTCGATCGTGAGCACGCCGCCGTGGTGGGTGATCGACGAGGCCAGTAAGCGCACCTCGTTCATCGGGTTGCCGTCCTTGCCCTCCATGCCGCGGGTTCGCTGGGCGAACCACCCCTCGAGGGCGACGATCAGCTGGCAGGTCACCAGCGGCTCGCCCTTCGTGCTCGACAGGCCCTTGCCGCACGCCGCGATGGTGGCGTGGAAGGTGTTGCGGCACCGCTCGACGTACTCCGGTGCGTAGCGGCTGACGGCGAGCATCGCCCGAGCGTAGTTCGCCCGGCATGGCTACCGTTCCGAGCATGCGGATCGAGTTGGCGCCCGCCGACCCGGCGTGGCCGGGCATGTTCGCGAATGAGCGCGACGCCATCGTCGGGGCGCTCGGCGCTGCGGCGCTGCGGGTGGAGCACGTGGGCAGCACGTCGGTGCCGGGGCTGGCGGCGAAGCCCACCATCGACATCGTGTTGTGCGTACCCGACAGCACCGACGAGGACGCCTACGTGCCGGCGCTGGAGGCGATCGGGTTCGTGTTCCTGTTGCGCGAGCCCGACTGGTTCGAGCACCGTCTGTTGCGTCGCGAACCGCGCCGGGTGAACCTGCACGTGTTCACCGACGGGTGCAGCGAGGTGGCGGCGATGACAGGGTTCCGCGACTGGTTGCGTACCCATCCCGACGACCTGCGGTACTACGAGGAGACGAAGCGCCGGTTGGCCGAACACGAGTGGGACGTGGTGCAGGACTACGCCGACGCGAAGACCGACGTGGTGCGCGAGATCCAGCGTCGGGCCGGCATCTAGACCGGTACAGTCGAGCGAGTGATCCAGCGCGCCACCCGCAGCGTCTATGTCGTTTTCATCCTCGCGGGGGTGGTCATCTCCAGCTTCCTGTCGCGCGTGCCGCAGATCCGCGATCTGCTCGAGCTGCAGCCCGGGCCGTTGGGCCGACTGCTGTTGATGACGGCGATCGGCTCGTTGATCTCGCTGCCGCTGTCGGGGCTCATCGTGCACCGCCTGGGTGCGGCGCGCACCGTGACGCTGATGGCGTTCGTGGGCATGTCGGGCCTGGGCCTGGCCGCGGTGGGCACCGAGGTGAGCGTCATCATGGTGGGCGCGGGCTTGCTGTTCTTCGGCTTCGGCGCAGGTGCCTGGGACGTGGCCATGAACGTGGAGGCCGCCGCGGTCGAGCAGCAGTTGGACCGGTCGATCATGTCGCGCTTCCACGCCGCGTTCAGCGTGGGCACCGTGGGCGGTGCGTTGGTGGGCGCCGGTGCGAACGCGCTCGACATCGCGCCGATCGTGCACCTGCTGGTGGTGGTGAGCGTGGTGGTGGTGACCGTGCCGGTGATGTGCCGCGGGTTCATGCCGGCGGGCACCGACGAGCACGAGGAACAGCAGCAGGCCCGCAGCCCGCTGGTGGCGTGGACCGAGCGGCGCACGGTGCTGATCGGTCTGTTCGTGCTGTGCATCACGTTCGCCGAGGGCACGGGCAACGACTGGTTGGGCGTGGCGTCGATCGACGGCTACGGCACCAGCGACGCGCTCGGTTCGGTGGCGTACGTGGTGTTCGTGGTGGCGATGACGCTGGGCCGCTGGTTCGGTCCGGGCACGCTCGACCGGTTCGGTCGTGTGCCGGTGCTGCGCGTCAGCGCGGCGTGCGCGTTCGTGGGCGTGGTGATCGTGGTGTTCGGCCCGTCGTTCGGCACGGCGCTGGTGGGCATCGTGTTGTGGGGGCTGGGCACCGCGCTCGGCTTCCCCACCGGCATGAGTGCCGCGGCCGACGATCCCCAGTACGCGGCGGGCCGGGTGAGCGTGGTGGCCACGGTGGGCTACGTGGCGTTCCTTGCCGGGCCGTCGCTGATCGGGTTCATCGGCGACCACACCGGTGTGCTGCGTGCGCTCACGCTCACCGCAACGGTGCTCGGCCTCGGGTTCATGGTGGCGGGCGCGACGAAGCCGCTGGTGCCCGCCGCGGGGCCGGCTCCGGCCGACGACGTCGTCAGCTGACGGGTTCCAGCCGCGCGGGCACGTGCTTGTGGAACGGCGTGCCGGCAATGGGGTCGCGGTGGTCGACGGCAGTGAGCTCGTTGGGTGCCACTCCTGCGCCGTCGATGCCGTAGCCGTTCGGCAGGCTGATGTGGCCCGGTCGCATCATCGCCGACACCTCCACCGTGACCTGCGCGCTGCCGGTGGCCGTGGTGAGCACGGCGGCGTCGCCGTCGCCGAGACCCAGGCGCACGGCGTCGTCGCTGGAGATGCGCAACGCACCGTCGGCGTCCTTCTTGCGCCACGTGGCGTCGCGGAAGATGGTGTTCGCGGTGAACGAGCGGCGTTCGCCGGCCGACAGCACCAGCGGGAAGCGGTCGTCGGCCGTCGGGCCGGCGGGTGACAGCTCGGCGAACCAGGTGAGCAGTTCGGGCACGGCCAGGTGGATGCGGCCGTCGTCGGTGCCGATGCGCTGCCAGCTGGCCTCGGCGTCGTCGACGGTGAACGTGAGGCCGCTGTGCGAGGCGAGCACGGCGTCGAACAGCGCCTCGCCGAGTTCGAGGCCGTCACCTGCGAAGCCGGCGGCGCGCACGCTGTCGGGGTAGGTCATCGCACAGCGGTGTGCGGCGTTCCACAGCACGGCGGCCGCGGCGGCGCCCTCGGGGAGGGTGGGGCCGAGCGTGCGGTAGAGGATGATGGGTGCGAGCGCGCCGAGCTCGGGATGACCGCTCATGTACTCCAGGAACGCGGCGCCGAACGCGAGGCGACTCTCCTGCGCGGCGGCGCGCAGCGCGGCCATGTCGTCGGCGTCGAGGAAGCCGGCGGCCTCGGCGATGCGGGCGTGGATCTCGGGCTCGGGCAGCGTGCCGTCGAGCGGTTCGAGGATCGGCTTGCGCAGGTGGAACACGTTGTGCGGGAAGTCGAAGTTGAAGAACGTGCACTCCCACTTCTCGTACTGCGACGCGGCGGGCAGCACGTAGTGCGCTTCGCGTGCGGTCTCG
>SXGU01308916.1_pt1 | contig 19311 bp, 15 predicted proteins | sample 3174531 | NCBI WGS metagenome assembly SXGU01 (sample SAMN11356863, study PRJNA531348) | freshwater metagenome | isolation source: freshwater sample F1-140 | place: China: Fuxian Lake, Yuxi | collected 2017-12-25 | reverse complement strand
CATTACCGGTCAAATCGTTTGAAGCCGCCACATCCCGCCCAATCTGGCTGGCCAGCCCTTCGACGAAACTCAAATCCTGACCCACGTCACAGCCATACAGCAACACATCGCCGCCTTCAACCACAGCGCCACCGATTTGGGCCAGCAGATCGGCGTGTTCGCTCAGGTTGCCGCTATCGAGCTTGAGGCTGCCTAAATCGAGCTGCCCGCTGGCGCCGTGCGTGACCAGATGAATGGCTTTAAGGTCACTCTTGCCGGCCAGGGCGGCGGCCATTTGCTCCAGGCCATTTTGGGTGTGATCCAGCACGACGACATCGACGTTGGACGAAAGGCCCTTAAGTAACTGCTCACGGTTCTGAACATTGTCTTCGATGAAGACCATCTCACGAACCGGAGAAGAGGAAACGGCAACATTCAGGGTTTGATTTGCTTCGTACATGCTGGATCGACCTTTGGATTGGATATTATGTGATGAGACGTGATGCGGCGCCTTGCTCACGACGCCTATGGCTTTTGGAAAGACAGCGGTGATGGCAAAAAAATGAACACTTAGTGAAGAATACGGATGGACGGTGGATTTTGCTGCGGAAGGTTACCAAAAAAAATGGGTTTTTTGGGGAGACGTTGAAATGAAAAGAGTGGTTTTTAGCAGAAAAAAACGGAGTGTTTGGGCTGCATTGATTGAAGAACTGTTGTACGGAAACCAGGGATTCAGGCGGCTTCGTGGAAGTGCCGTGCGTGGATCCAGGGAACGTTTTGGATAGCCGTCCCGGTTCAAGGCGTTGTCTGCCTGTCCATCATCTCGGTTTGCCACAGACATTTGCCACCACTGGCCCGATTGATGCCGTTCAGTTTGGCCCGGTGGGCAAGCCATTCTTCTTCGCTGGCCCGAACCACCCTGAGGGGGGATCGCAGTCCATCCAGCGATGGCAGGGTTCTGCGGGGGTCGCCCGTTTCCGAGGCATCCGTGGCCATGGCTGTTTCGAGTGCCAGCAGGGTCTGGCCTCCGGTCATGATCAGATACAGGTCAGCCAGAATACCGGCATCGAGCAGGGCACCGTGCAGATCGCGGTGTTTGTTGTCGACCGCATAGCGTTTGCAAAGGGCATCCAGGTTGTTACGCTGACCGGGATGTTTCTTCTTGGCCAAAACCAAAGTATCGAGTATCGGGCAGAGGCTTTCCAGTGACTGGTTTTCCCCTTGCCACAATCGGAGTTCGTGATTGATGAATCCCGTGTCGAACGGCGCGTTGTGTATGATGAGTTCAGCCCCCGCGATGAAGGCCACGAAATCGCTGGCGATATCCGGGAAGCGGGGTTTATCCGCCAGAAAGGCCTGACTCAATCCGTGAACGCTGAGTGCTTCGGCATCGATTTCACGATCCGGGTTGAGATATACATGGAAACGGTTGCCGGTGATCTCGCGATCCATGATTTCCACAGCACCGATTTCGATGATGCGATGTCCATCTGCCGGGGATAATCCGATGGTTTCGGTGTCGAGTACGATTTGACGCATGCTTCAGGCAGAAAATCGGGGATTGGGGATTGAAAGGCGGCCATCCGGGCCGCCCGGTTAGGGGCAGGATGGCCGCGCTCCTGCAGGCAGTTTACTGGATGACCAGGGTTTTAAGTCCCCGGGCATTGGCGGCAATGGTTTTGCGTTCAGCGGTCGGGAGCGCGATAAGCCCCTTGTCGATCAGGTAACCCTCCTCGCCTACCGCCTTGTCACTGGTAAATTCAGTGATATAGGCTTCAATGCCCTTGATCATGCCGACATGGGCTTTCTTGACATAAAAATACAGCGGGCGGGCAATCGGGTATTTCTGACCGGCAATGGCATCATAATCCGGCGGGATGCCATCGATCTGCACCGGGGTGATCTGGTCGGTATTCTGTTCGAGGAAACTGTAACCAAAAATGCCCAGTGCCTTGGGGTTGGCAATCAGCTTCTGTACGATCAGGTTGTCGTTTTCGCCGGTTTCGATGAAGCTGCCGTCCTCGCGGATCGTGTGACACAGTGCCTTGAATTTAGCCTCATCCCGGGCCTTGAGTTCGCTGATCCACTTGAAACCCTGGCAGCCGGCTTCCATGCCCAGTTCCACGAAACTGTCCCGGGTTCCCGAGGTAGGGGGGGGGCCTAGCACTTCGATTTTATTATCCGGAAAGGCCGGGTTGACCTGTTTCCAGGTTTTATAGGGGTTTTCCACCAGTTTGCCGCTTTCGGGATTGGCCGGATCGGGTACATTTTTGGCCAGGGCCAGAAAAATTTCCTTGCGGGTCAGGTTGAATCCGGTCTCGTTCTTGGCATGGGCCATGATGATGCCATCGTAACCGACCTTCACCTCCACGATATCCTTGACACCTGCCTTGACGCAGGCTTCCAGTTCAGAGGGTTTGATGGGGCGGGAGGCGTTGGCGATATCGGGATATTGAACCCCTACGCCACTGCAAAACAGTTTGATACCGCCACCGGTACCGGTCGATTCGATTTTTGGCGTTTTGATGCCGGAGGTTCGTCCCAGTTGTTCTGCGACTACGGTGGAAAAGGGATAGACGGTGGATGAACCGACCACATTGACATAGTCGCGGCCTGATTCGGCCAGACCCTGCAGGGCAGTGAACAGCAATCCGGTGCCGATCAGTAAGGAGGAGAGACGCTGCATAAATGGTTTTACTCGATGGGATGTGTTGATGTGAAGGGGGCTGTTTTCGACGGATCACCATTGTGAAACCGACAGGTAACACCGGTGTGAAATCACCCGGTATCCGGGTCAGTAGCGCAAGCTAACCAGTCCGTCGGCCAGTTTGGGTTCGAACCAGGTGGATTTGGGCGGCATGACGGCACCGGCATCGGCAACGGCCATCAAATCGTTGATTCGGGTAGGGTAGAGGGCAAAACCCAATGCCATTTCGCCGGAGTCTACCCGGGCTTCCAGGGCTTGCAGTCCCCGGATGCCGCCCACGAAATCGATGCGGCGGTCCCGGCGGGGATCCGTGATGCCGAGGTGAGGTTCGATCAGGTAACGATGCAGCAGGCTGACATCCAGCCGTCCTACCGGGTCGGTTGGTATCCGTTCAGGATGAAGGGTCAATCGATACCAGGTTTTATCCATATAGAGGCCAAATGTTCCGCTTTCACCCGGGTTGAAACGCTCACTGACCACTTCGACCCGGAATGACTCGCGTATGCCTTCCAGCAGGCTTTGCGGCGTGTGGCCGTTAAGATCGGTAACCAGCCGGTTGTACTCCATGATGTACATCTGATGGTGCGGGAAGCAGACGGTGAGAAAGTATGCCCGGGTTTCGTCAGCGGTGGGTTCACCGGCGACACGGGCGGCGGCGGCCGAGCGGTGATGACCATCGGCGATGTAGAGGGCCGGGAGTGTGTCGAAGGCGGTAGTCAATGTCGCACAGTCGGTTTCATCGGCAATCACCCACAGGCTGTGCTGCACACCGTCCGGTGTGACGACATCGAGCGCGGGTGAGCGTTCGGTTTGACGGGCGATGAGGTCGTCAATGACCGGGCTATCAGGGTAAAACAGCAATACCGGCCCGGTCTGGGCCGCGAGGGCCGTTATGTGTCTGACCCTGTCGTCTTCCTTGTCGGGACGGGTCCATTCATGCCGCTTGATCCGGTGGTTCCGGTATGCCTCAACGCTGGCGGCGGCGACCAGGCCGGTTTGTTCACGTCCGGCCATCACCAGACGGTAAATGTAATAACAGGGCTGCTGATCCTGCACCAGAACCCCCTCGGCAATCCAGGTGTTGAACACCCGGGCGGCTTGCTGGTAAACCCGGGGATCGTGGGGGTCTATTGTTTCAGGCAGGTCGATTTCTGCCCGGGAGACATGCAGGAAATGCCTTGCCTTGTTTTGGGCGAGCAGGCGGGCTTCGTGGGTGTTGACGACATCGTAGGGTGGAGCCAGCACTTCGTCTGCCAGTGTGGGGTCAGGGCGAAGTCCGCGAAAGGGGCGTATCAAGGACATGATTCAAAGACTCATCAGGTTGAAGTGCCCGGCATTCTAGCATCAATGCCGGTTTTTGATGGCATGCGTGCCAAGAGGCCGTGCCAACAGGACCACGCGCTACATTCAATCCAACTTACAACCAGAAGAATTCCCGCAGGAAACGGACGGTGCGGTGGGTCAATATCCAGATCAGTTTGCGGTCACCGACTTCAATTTTGGCATTACCGCCCATGCCGGGCCGCCACCAGTCCTGTTCTTCGGCTTCCAGGCGGGCCCGCGCCAGAAAGACGTTATGGCCTTCGCGTGAAGTAGCTACCGGATCGACACGCTCGATGGTCAGGGCAAAATGCTGTTCGGGACGGCCTACCAGGGCGACTTCACCCGGCATGCCAGGCTGCACTTCGTGTATGTCGACCTGATCGATTTCCAGTTCCAGATCCAGATTGCCGGTTTCCGCCAGCTTGAGTAGCAAGTCGCCCTTGCGCAAGGGCGAACCCAGATTTTTCTTGAGTTCGCCCTCGACGACGATACCTGCGTGGGGGGCGCGAACCTCGGCCTGTTGTATCTGATGCCGAACCAGGGCCAGCCGGGCTTCGGATTGTTGTTTGCGGGCCAGGGCGATCTGCATTTCAGCCAGTTGGCGTACGGCCTGACTTTTTTCGGCTTCCCGTCCATAGCGGGCCACGTCGGCTCCGGCACTGGATTCTTCCTGCAACAGGTCACGGGTATCGAGTTTGACCAGTATCTGGCCGGGCTCCACCCGGTCTCCCACTTCGACCTGTACTTGTTGCAGATAGCCGTCGAACGGGGCCGGCATGAACAGCAGGTCACGGCTGCGCAGGGTAACACCGGCATCGACCCGGTAGGGCCAGGGCAGCAGGGATAACACCAGCAGCAGGGTCAGTGCAGTGATTCCCGCCAGTTTCCAGCCGGTGTGGCGCGGGCTGGTAAAGTGCCTGAACAATCCATCCAGCCCGTCACGAACACGCTCGGGAATACCCCGTTCACGCCAGCGCAGGTCGCTCAGGGGGCGTACGATCATGCCGCTGATCAAATCCAGTTCAAAGGATTCAGCGTCATCGAGTACCCCGGCCTGACGTTCCACCGCCAGCATGGCGACGATGTCACGGCCCGAACGGACAGGCAACGACATCACACTGCCCAGACCCTGCTTGCGGGCATAGTGTTCATGGGCCCGGGTGACGCTGCGACTGCCGGGCACCGGTGGGTGGCTGATCCGGGTGTCCTGATCGAGAGCCTCTTCCATGGCATGCACCAGTTCGCGGGCCGCCGTGGTTTTACGGTCGAATTTCTCAATGTGACTGATCGCGACCAGTTCCACATAGCGATCCGTCACCCAGCCCAGTGCCACCCGTTCGGCTGAAAAACGCACGGCCAGTTCGTTGCAGAGGGCAAAGGCCATGCGCATGAAATGGGTTTCTTCGCCCAAACGGATACCCAGACGGATGATGTCGTGGAGACGGTGGGCACCGGCCTGGTCAGGACTGAGGGTTGTTGAACGATGGTGATTGCGCTGGTAGTGAGCGGGAACCTCGGCGGCCAGTTCAGCCAGGGCCAGCAATCCCTTGCCGGTCGGGATTTCGGCACCGGGCCAGAGGCAGAGTACGGCACGGGGTGTCGCAGGGTCTGGTGATACGGGCAGACGAATACCGAGCAGGCTTCTACCGGCAGGCAGTTGACCCACGACAGGGGAGTCCGTCAGGGTTTGGTCCGCCAGACGTGACAGCAGTCGGGCATCGTCAGGAGAGAACCCGGCCTCGGGCGGGGATTGCAGCAAGGCTTGCCAGGGCGGTTGCTCTCCCCGTGCAATCAGGATACCGCGAACCGAGTCGAAGGCAAGCCGGACGGCTTCCAGATAAAGTGGCCAGAATTGTTCCGGTGTTCCGGAAAATTCAGCCAGTCTTCCCAGCCGATCCGGTGCAGGCGACCGGGTTTCAGTCGTTTCAGTGCTGGTCTTCTGTAGCAAGACTGCCCCCTTGATCGAGTACGAGCGAGCCGGAAATGCCAGGACGGATGCTACCATCCCGGTTATCAAATTCTGCCATGATCTCGACCAGGCCGCTGGCCGGGTCGGCGATGGGCGAAACAAACACCACCGTGCCCTGACGTACACTTTCGGTGCCGTCCTGTCCCAGGCGGACGGAGACGATCTGACCGGCTGTCACGTTGACTCCGGCGGAAACCGGAAAGGTTCCGGTGAAGCGTACCCGACTGACATCCACCAGTGCGATGAGGGGGTCATTGGCGGAAACACTCTCCCCGGCTTGCAGCAGGACTTTGGTAATGACACCGGCCATGGGGGCTCGTAGATGACGGCGTTCGTAGGCCGTTTTGGCCAGATCCAGTTCTACTTTCTCGCGCCGTTTGGCGTGGGCCAATGCCTCATGCTCGGCGGTGGCAGACTGCAAGGCCAGGGTTTCGTCCTCGACCTGCTTGCGGGAAACACCGCCATAGTCCAGCAGCAGATGGGCTTCTGCGACCTGTGATTTGAGGGTATCCCGACGCTGACCGTATTCGCGGAGTTTGGCGTTATCCTCGACCAGGATTTTGCGGCGGCGGATTTCCAGTTCTTCCAGATCGCGATCCAGATACAGTAATAATTCGCCCGGTTTAACCTTTTGTCCTTCGGTGACCAGCACTTTCTCGATACGACCGCCGACCCCCAGACTCAACCTGACTTCGTGCAGGGCCTGGGTGATGCCGGGTGCCAGCAGTTCGGCACGCGCCGGCATAACGCTCGCGGTCAGGACGAGCATCAGCAAAAACCGGGATGAGCTGCTCATCGTGCTACTCATTGGTACTGCCTGAGCAGCGTACCCTGGGCCGCTTGCAGCAGGGTATTGGCCTTGATCCAGGCCACCTGCTGTTCGACGACTGCCAGGTGTGCGTTGATGCCGCGTTCTTCCCGCAGGATGATTTCCCGGGTATCACTGCGTCCGGACAGGAAACGCTGACGTTCCAGTGCGATTTGATGTTCTTCCCGGTTGGCCACTTCCTGCCACATGGCCCAGCGTTCAGCCGCACTGGACAGCATGCCCAGACTGGTGTCGATGTCATTGGCAATCGCGACTTCCAGTGCCTTGAGTGACAGGATGGCGTCCTCCTTGCGCAAATTGGCGACTTCGGTATCGGCCCTGGCCTGTTTGTTTTCAAACAGGGGCATGGAAAACTGCAGACCGACGTTCCAGGTGGCGTAATCCTGATTGCGGGTGACATCGAAGGCACGTCCGGTAGACAGATCCAGGCCGTTCAAGCCGTAACTGGCCACCAGATCGACCCGGGGCCAGCCCTGGTTGCGGGTATAGGCAATCTGGACATCTTCCCGTTCCACCATGATTTTCCGCATGCGGAAATCATCCCGGTTTTCCAGGGCCGTTTGTATGCTCTGATTGATCGGGGGCAGTGCAGGAATGATTTCCGGCAGGAGTTCCCGGGTTTTGAGGGTGTCGGGTACTTCATCGCTGACGGCCAGCAACAGGTTGCGCAGGCGGTTGAGTTGTTCCCGGGCGATTTGCCGGGCTTCGCTGCGGCCGGATTCAAACCGGGCCCTGGAGCTTTCCACTTCCCAGACTTCCGACTGTGGCAAACGGCCTTCATCGTACAATTTGCTGACCAGTTTGTTGATGCGCTCGGCCATGGCCACTTTGGCTTCGGCTGACTCAAACCGGCGTTCTGCCAGGGCGAGGTCATAATACGTGGAGATGGCTTCGGCAATCACCCGGGTCTTGGTGTCGTTGACGGCGTAATTGGCCGCGTCCAGATCCAGTTCGGCAACCTGTAGTTTGGCCGTATTGACCTTGAGACCGGCATCGCGGGCCAGTGGTTGCACCAGGGTCACACCGTAAAAGGTGCGGTAGTTTTCGCCCTGATCGGGACGTTGCTGCTGGATGAGGTTGGTCATGAAGCGTGACAGCGTTACCTTGCCTTCGACCTTGGTGCCGGTCGAGAATACCTTGGAAACACCGACTGAATAATCCTGCCCCCGGCGTTCATAGACCCCCAGGTTGGAGCGGAATAAATCTTCTTCTGCCGTATTCTGCTGGCGTAATTCGCCGGTAGTGGCCTGGGCATTGAGAGCCGGTTGAAAGGCCGCGTTGGCTCTTTCGGTACCGGTTGCGGCGATGTCTCGTTCGTATCCCTTGGAACGAATGGTTTTGTTCTGATCGAGCAGGCGATGGACGAATGTCTTGAGCGGCAATTCAACCGGCAGACGGCCAGGAGCCGGTTCTGCCTGGGCGAAAACCAGACCGCAAGTCGCGAGCAATACGCAGGACAGGAGGGGAGTATGAGTAACCGGGGAAGCCATCTTGGATGAACGCGAAATGGACGGGAGAGTGATCCATTGAGGCACGGAGAGAACACGGTGGCGGGGTGAAAACCGACTTTTCACCCCGCGTGCCGGTATCAGGCGGCAATACCTTCCAGGGTTTGAGGCGGCTCGACCTGTTCGTCCTTGAGCATGACCAGTCGTTCGATCTGAGCCAGCGAAATCAGTTGGGCATACAGGGCCGGCAAATAACGCTTGTTGCGGATTTCCAGGAATAATTCATCGGACAGGTTGTTGAACCTTTCTTCGTTGATGACGTAGCAACCCGAGATGCTCTTGACCGTACCGCCATGACGAACCCGCATGTTCAGCGGTGTCAGCATGTTATGTTCGGTCAGGAACTTGCAGAACTCACGGGTCATGATGTCCATCTGTTGCAGTTCGGCCAGGTAGCGTTTGACGTTTTCGATGATTTGGGTCGGTTCACCGTTTTCATCGAACAACGGACTACCTTCGGTGTCGCTCAGGAGATCGCTGTCCTCATCGACACAAACCAGAAAACCGTCATCATCACCGACCTGGGTCAGGGCGAAAGGATAACGGCGAATGATGGCCGGGATGTAGGAGGCCTGCCATTTGCCATCGCCATCGACGAACAGGTTTTCACCGGCTTCCAGGCCCATCAAAACTACCGGACGGAATTGATCGTGTTCCTTGTCTTCGGTGAACACGACGGGGTAAATGGCCGCTACCCGGGCAAATTCGTGTACCGTCACATAGGCGATATGAAACTGCGAAGCAAAGCTGAAGTCGGCAGTCTGCCGGATTTTCTTGCCCGCATGACGATCTTTGTTGACCGGAACCACTTTCTGAAACATTGAGATAGACTCCATTGGAATGGGAAATGAAAAACGCGAGTACGAGCGTCCGGGCTGCGTAACAGCGGCGGTCATGAGTCCGGAATGCTTGTAAAGGGGGCCGAATATAGCAGTTTTATGGCGCAAAATTCTTACATTTTCTTACATGTAGCGATGACATTCGCTGCGGGTCCTATCGGGTAGAACAGTCAGGCGATTCAAACCGGCTATAATGGAGACCGGCCTTTCCTCCGGGTTCAATCCCTACTTCCTGCCTGATCTGAATGCTCCATCATGACTAAAAAGCTTCCGCAATCTCCCCCACTGACCAGTGGTTTCGCTGTTTATCGCCGTCTGCTCGGATACGGTTTGCCCTACTGGAAGATGTTCGTGCTGTCGATTGTGGCCATGGTGATCTATGCCACTCTGGGCCCTGCCTTTGCCAAATTGATCCAGCCCCTGATCGATGGCAGTTTCCTGCAGAATGACCCGGAAGTGTTGCGCCGGGCACCCTTGATATTGTTGGGGTTATCCCTGGTAAGGGGGGTGAGCGGCTTTGCTACCGACTATTGCTCCGGCTGGGTCAGTCGTCGGGTCATTGCCGATTTACGGCAGGAGTTGTTCGATCAGTTGTTGAACCTGCCCTGTCATTACTATGATCGCTCCTCGGGTGGACAGTTGCTGTCCCGCCTGTTGTACAACACCGAACAGGTCTCGAATTCATTGACCAAAGGCGTCATGGCCGTTTTCAAGGAGGGACTGACCATCGTGGGCCTGACGGCACTGATGTTTTATGAAAATCTGATGCTGTCCCTGGTGTTCATGATCATAGGCCCTTTACTCGGCATCAGCATTCGCAAGGTCAACAAGCGGTTCCGCAAGATCAGCATGCGGATACAGGAATCCATGGGCAACGTAGGCCATGTGGCTCAGGAAGCCATAGACGGGCAGCGTATCGTCAAGGTATTCAACGGCAAGACCTATGAGTCCCGCAAATTTTCCAGTGAAAATCAAAACAACCAGTTGCGGCAGATGAAGCTGATTTCAGCCGAAGCCATCAGTGATGCCATCATCCAGTTCATCTATATTGGCGGGTTTGCCAGCATCCTCTATGTCGTTTCCCAGGAGTCGGTACGACAGACCATCACACCGGGCAGCCTCATTTCCTTCATTGCCGCCATGGCCATGATGCTGAGTCCCATCAAGCGGGTCACTCAGGTACTGAACATCCTGCAACGGGGTATTGCAGCGGGCGACAGTATTTTCGAGTTACTCGACAAGGAACGGGAGAAAGACACCGGTACCCGACCGCTGACCACCACACGCGGGCACATCGAATACCGTCAGGTCAGCCTGGCCTATACCGACAGTGAACGGTATGCACTCGATGACATCAGTCTGGTCGTGGAACCCGGACAAACCGTCGCGCTGGTAGGGCAATCCGGCAGCGGCAAAACCTCGCTGGTGCGCTTGTTACCCCGACTCTACGAACCCTCGGGCGGACAAATTTTTCTGGACGGCATCGATATTCAGGAACTGACCCTGGAGAGCCTCAGGAGCCAGATTGCCTATGTCGGACAGGAGGTCACCCTGTTCAACGATACCCTGGCCAACAATATTGCTTACGGGTGTCGGGATGCGGTCAGTCAGGAAGCCATCCGGCAGGCAGCCGCAGCAGCCCATGCCCTCGATTTCATCGAAAAATTACCGGATGGATTCGAGACCGTGGTGGGGCAACAGGGCATCGTCCTGTCGGGCGGCCAACGTCAGCGCATTGCCATTGCCCGGGCCCTGCTCAGAAACTCACCCATCCTGATACTGGATGAAGCCACGTCGGCCCTCGATGCCGAATCCGAACGCAAGGTTCAGGATGCCCTGGAAAATCTCATGCAAAACAGAACCACCCTGGTGATTGCCCATAGACTGTCAACCATCCAGACTGCAGACCGGATTTACGTCATGGGGGAAGGACGCATCATCGAATCCGGCACCCACGCCGCGTTGCTGTCGACCCGATCCCGCTATGCTGAATTGCATGCCATGCAATTCAGTCACAGCCCGATCTGAGCCACAAATCAGTCGTCATCCTGTGTGGTTCCAAGTCACCGGCATGTCACAATGCACTTCTAATATGCGGGTTCGTGGTTTAGTCCATCCGGAATTTTCCGCTTATCCTGACTTAGGTGAATCGCATGACCCGACTCATAGATACACGCCTGGATATACCCGATTTGCGGGCCTTGACCATCGCCGCGCATACCATTCCGGCGACACTGAAAGCATTGGAATTGCATGATTTCCTGTTACAACAACCCGGCATTCCCTGTTTACCGGTACTCAGCGATGAGGATACCCTGCTTGGTGTCATCCATACCCGTGAATTTCTGAAAACCATGTCACGGGCGTTCATGCGTGAACTGAGTTGCCGATTGACGGCCAACGATTTTGTCAACCGGCACTACTTTCAGGCACAAATTCATGATGAAGTCACCACGGTACTCTCCTCCCTGCTGGTACACGATCCCAAGCTGGAAAACGACAGCATCATCGTTTTTGAAGGCAACAAACTGGCCGGTATCGTCACGGTAGCCAATTTATTGCTGGTGATTTCCGAAACCCAGTATCAATTGCTGGATCGCATGGAATTGCTCAGTAGCCGGCTCAAGGAGGAGGTCGACCTGTCCGCCAGGCTGCAAAGGGATTTGATGCCCAACAAGGAACTCGTCTTCAAGGGTTTTCATGTCTCCGGTCTGTTAAGTACTTCCACCGAGGTGGGCGGGGATTTGTTTGATTATTTCATCATCGACGAACGTTACCTGATACTGGCCATGGGTGATGTCAGTGGGCATGGCGTACCTTCGGGGATGGTTGTGTCATCCGCGAAGGGGGCCTTGCGCACTTTGCCGGATGATATTCTCCAGCAACCCGCAAAACTCCTGAAGCACCTCAATTATTCGGTTTTTGCCACTGGATTGATGCAGCGCTTGATGACTTTCTTCTATATTGTCATCGACACCAAAAGGATGGTGGCCACTTATGGTAACGCGGGCCATAACTTCCCCTATATCTACCGGGTCAATGAGAATCGCTGGATGCAACTGGATGATGCAGCCGGGTTACCACTCGGTATTGATGAGGATGCAGTTTATAACCAGATGACCGTGGATTTGGCCAAAGGGGATCGTCTATTCCTTTATACCGATGGCTTAATCGAGGAAATGGATGAATCCAGTCAGCAGTTTGGTTATCAGCGGGTGGCAGATACCCTTTCGAATCTGTCATACGATACCCCCCATGAAATGATTACCCGCATGCTGGACATCTTGACTCAATATGCCAACGGCCGGACCTTTGAAGACGATGTCACCATGATCGGCCTGCATATCACCGATCAGGAAGAACAAGTCAGGCAATCGGTCGCCGTTTTCAAGGCTCCGGATGAACAAAAACATCAAACGCCCCTGGAGCAGTGGTTCAGGGAGCATCGACTGGAGTTGATGGAAGGTGCGGAACTGCTGGATGAACCTGTGGGGCACACCCTGGTCCCCATTCTGACACAAGGGTTTTTCGACAGCATGAATGGAAGTATTCCCCGTTCTGCGTGGAGCGAGACACCGGTGTTGTGGGCAGCCGTGCCCCTGGCAGAACAAATCAGCCGAATCAAGGATGCCACGATTTGCCGGGTACTTCAGAACGGCGATACCATGATTCCCCAGATTGGCCTCAATAGCTTGCTGTTTGGTAATGACGAATCGACTTTCCTTGATTTGAAGCACTACTTTGCCAATACGGTCAGGATCAAGGTTACTCACACCAGTCAGAAGGAAGAGATCATCAATGAGATACTGTCATTCGCATCCCGCTATGGTGCCGATAATAAACGCCCTTACTTGCCAGGCATGTTACCAATCACTCTGGATGAAATGCTGGAAAATGCCTTCATGGCTGCACCGGATTCCTTCCGGGATGCCATGGGGTCTGTCGAAAAAGGTGCCCGGCGCGAATTGAGTGAGGCCGAACAAGTTGAAGTGTGTTATGGCATCAACGACAAGGTGCTGGGTATCAGCGTAACCGATCCCTGGGGACGCTTCACGCCGGATATATTGTTACGTGGATTTGAACGCTATTGCACGGGAGGGGAGATCGAGGCGGGTGTAGGCGGTGGAGGCTTATACCTGTTGTGGCGATTCTGTGATTACCTGCATGTGCATGTCAATCCGGACAGAAACACCGTGTTTACGGTGTTTTACTCAGTACAGGATCATATTGATCCGGAGGCCGACAAGAGTTTCCAGTTCACACTCACCAGAAATATTACCAAAAAGGCTACAAACGATGAGCACATACCAGTTTAAGGGCATATTGTCCGCAGAAAGTCAGGAGGATTTTCGTCAAATGGTGGAAACCGCCAAATCCGGTTCATCCATCCGGCTTGATTTCTACAAAGTCGATCGCATTAATTCTATGGGTATTGCCTTGTTGCTCAAAGCACTCAAGGAACTCAAACAAAGTGGCAAATCGGTGGAAATAGCCGGTGCCAATGAAATGATCCGGGTTTCGTTCAAAATGATGGGGATCAATTCCTGGGCAACACTGCTGTAGTCGTTGTTTTATCCGCCTGTTTCGGAGATGTGAATATGGATCGAGTTTTCCTGTAGAGATACCCAAAGTGATCAATAACTTGCTTGCTCCCTCCGATGTACCGGTAGGGATACCACTACCCTGGTCGATTGCAGACGGTCACGGTCGGTTGTTGTTGCACAAGGGCTATGTGATAGCCCGACAAATTACCGTAAATAGCCTGTTCGCGAACTGTGTTTGTCAGATCATGACCGGGGAAGACACCGAAATCATGCCGGACCAGGCCGGGACTGTCATCAGTCCTGCCCGTTTTCCCCTGGACGAACTGTTTGATTTATCGATCAGGCTAAAGCCCTGTTTGGACGAGCCGGATACCGTCAGTGATTTTTCCGCTACCATATTGTCGCTGGCAACCGGGTTTCAGCAAATCGTCACCAGGGATACCGACCTCGCGATGGGTTTTATCTTTCTGACCCCGCCCATCGAGGCCAGAATCAAGAAAATGCTGAATGTTGCCATCGTGTGTGATGTCGTGGCCACTGCCATGCGCATGACCACTGCTGCACGCCGTACCCTGACGGCAGCCATTCTGACGCTGGACATGGGCATCGATTTGCCGGAAGTGTTTGCTGCCCAGCGTCTGCGTCAACTGGGTGTTACTGATTCCGACTGGCTCAATGCGGTCATGCAGTTCCACGAATTGAGATACGACAGTCTGCAGCCGGTTGGATTGACCATGGATCATCTCGGTCTGGAAACCCGCCTGATACAACTGGCCAACAGTTATACCGAAAGCCTTTCCACGCTCTACGATAACGAGTCCATGGCTGCCTATCAATTGATGCGGGATATCTTCAGGGAAAGCGGACGCAGCAGTGATCCGGTTCTGGGGGGGTATTTCATCAAGGCACTGGGGTCTTATCCCGTGGGGTGTCGTGTTGAATTGTGCAACGGTGAAACCGGCGTGGTCATCCGTCGCACGGACAACCTGAATTGTCCTGTCGTCATGGTGCTGACTAATGCCAATAAACGCAAACTCAGGATACCTGTCAAACGGGACACCGGCATCATGACTTACCGCATCGCATCCGTACTCGATCCCTGCCACCATGAACCGCTGGATCCCTACCAGTTGTGGGGCTATTTACCCTTCAAATCGCATGGCTGACTCCAACCTGATACGCCAGCCTGCGATTCGCAAGTCGAATGAGGCAGATACTGACCAGAATCGGATCAGTAGAGCCATCGACCGACTTTTTCTCCTGCTGGGTGTCGGTTTCATCGCGCTGGAATTGGGCCAGATGTCGAATGTGCTGGAAGGATATGGATTGCCGCTGACGCAAACACTTTACCTGATCCTGCTTTATTACATTTTTCATACGCTCAAAACCCGACTCGGAAGACCGCTGGTAAAAATCGATTCCTGTATCAGGGAGTGGACCCTGGAGGCCCGGAACAAGGCCCGTTTCAGCAAGCCTGAATCGATGGAAACCCCCTGGTCATCCTGCCGGCAATCCTCGCTCGAACTGGTGGATTCACTCAATACCCTGCTCTCCCGTGTGGATGAAAAAGCCATGGCCGTGCGTAATGAAACGGAATCCCTGGAAAAAGCCTTGCAGGACATCAAAAAATCACTGGATGAGCAGGCCCAACTGAGTGAAATCATGTTGTTTGCCAGCCAGCATTCCTCCCAGATCACCCGTGATGTCGGCGATACCGCGCAACTGGTTTCCCGTGATACGGCAGCCCACAACGCAGCCGTCGAAAACTCCTGCGAGGAGATGAACGCAATCAACCGGAAGATTGGCGAGGTTTCGGCCCACCTGGAAGCGTTTTCCAATACGGTAGGCATTCTCAGTGCCCAAACCGGCAACATCATGGGCATCGTCCAGTTCATCAATGATATTTCCGATCAAACCAACCTGCTGGCCCTCAATGCCGCGATAGAAGCAGCCCGGGCCGGTGCCCAGGGAAGAGGATTTGCCGTAGTGGCCGAGGAAGTCAGAAAACTGGCTGAACGGGTTAAAAGTGCGACCTACGAAATTGGCAAGAGTATCGACAACGTAGCAACCCAGGTCGAACACATACGCAAGGGTAATAGCCTGGTCAGTCAGGAAATGGAACGAACCCGCGATATCGTGGATCGAACCTCCGACCGCTTCGAAAAAATGGTATCGGATTACCACACCACGGGACAGCGGCTCATGATGATTTCAGGCTCGATCAGGGAATTGCAGGAAAACAATGAAGAAATCCACAACAAGATGAATGAGCTAAACGAACTCTCGCAACGTTCCGATCGCATTACCAGCGATGCACTGGCCGTCTATTCCCGCCTCAAGCAGTTACACGACTGATCATACTGGCCTTGGCCAGCCTTAAGCCCAAAAATAATGCCGACTCTACCCTCGAAACGGAACGGCTATCCAAAACGTTCCACATATCCACGCACGGCACTTCCACTATACTGCTGCGCCTGATCGATGCCGAGTACACGGCACATCCCTTTTACGGCAGTCGTCGCATGCGGATCATCCTGTGATCTGTTCGTGTCCTCATCACCAGTCGGGCGTTTATGTGGCAGAATTACTCCCATCGTCGCCCAATAGTGGACACGGCTACCCGCATAGACCATGAGCAGGGAGCAATGGCTCAGCTTCTACCTTGACGGTGGAGTGATCAAAACATCCCCTCCGCAGATGACGCAGATTTTCGCCGATGATTTTCCGTTTTATCTGCGCTATCTGCGGATAGCATTTCTAAAGCTTCAGCGTTCGGTCTGGATGAGTCTCGTTGGCCGGGTTTGTGGGGGGACAGGGGTCAATGCGTTGTCTGCCTGTCCAATTTTAGGTGCAAACAGAATTAGCCGGAATATCGGTCAGATTGCCGACGTGCAAACCACACCTTCTTTCTTGTCTGCCGTTTCCCGCCACTAATGTCCCTCCCATTCAGGCTTGACGGTGGGACAGGTGAAAACCGCGAAAAAATCGAATGAAATTACGGCGATTCCTGAACTGCTGGATGCCTTGTTGTTAAAAGGCTGTACGGTCACGATCGACGCGATGGGCTGCCAGAAGGCGATCGCGAAAGAGAAGGCCTGGGAAGGCATTTCCTTTACGCGGGCGAAATGGGTGGATGGCGAGCATGGGCGGATCGAAACCCGGGAGTGTGTGGTGATTCATGACTGGAAACAGTCGCCCGTCATCCAGGGCTGGCCCTCCGTCAGAAGCCTGGTGATGATCGAATCGACCCGTGAGGTCAAGGGCAAGATCAGCTTCGAACGCCGCTATTTCATCAGTTCCCTGAACGTGGAAGCCTCGCGCATGGGCAAAACCATCAGGGATCACTGGGGCGTGGAAAACGGCCTGCACTGGTCACTGGATATCGCCTTCGGAGAAGATCAGTCCCGGATGCGGGAAGGCAACGCCGCAGAAAACTTCTCCATCCTGCGCCGCATTGCCCTCAACCTGATTCGACAGGACAAAACCACCAAGGCCGGTGTTAAAAACCGGAGATTACTGGCCGGATGGGACGATCAATACCGCCAGAAAATCCTTGGAATCCAGGAGGCCGTGGCTTGATGCGATTGCCCTGTCCGCCCCCTCAAGAACAACGACCTGATTCTGGGCGCCGTCGGCATCCTCCAGTTCGATGTCACCGCCTTCCGCCTCAAATCGGAATACAACGTCGAATGCGTCTACGACAACGTGGGCGTAACGACAGCCCGCTGGGTCAGTTGTGACGATCCCAAAAAGTTTGAAGAATTCAAGCGCAAACTCCACGACAACCTCGCCGAAGACGGCAGCGGTTATCTGGTTTATCTGGCCACCAGCCGTGTCAACCTGCAATTGGCACAGGAACGCTGGCCGGATGTGCGCTTCAGCGCCACGCGGGAGCTGTAACACCCGCCACACTTCCACACACATGCCCTCTAAACTCTCAGAAAAAATCATGCTTAAACTATTTTCAACAATCGGATTTATTGCTACCCTGGTCGCTGGATGTGCCCAAGCTGATAATGCCATAATAAAAAATGCCAATATAATAGGAGCGAGGGCGACAACTGAAGTCAACGAATATATTAAAAAAGAATTCTCAGATCTACCCCATGCCCAAATAAAACCAATATACCTTCCTGATATTCAATTCAAAGGCCAGTGCGCCACTGACAAGAACACGCACTTGTTGGTCTGTGCCACTCTGGTTCCAGGCCGCGAAGAGGATTACAAATCAGTAATGGACAACTTGCTGCAAGCCTATATCAATGAAGCGATGTTTGAAGCAAAAAGCGGAACCAAACAACTCCCTGATGGCGTTACTGCCGAAACATACACAACTTTCCTTCTTGAGTTTTTCAAGAAAAACATAAATGAACAAATCAACTCAATTCTTGCGAAAAACTTTGAGTTTTTTGACGGCGGAGAGTTCGCATGGGTCACGGAGAGTGACATCAATCATCTGTCAAAATACTTCTCTGCTACTACAAAGAAAGACATCAGCGAGGAGGCTATAAGCATGACGCTTAATTGCGCAATCAGCGGAGAGAATACCGGAGCAATGCTTTTTGATGATGGAAACAAAAAAGGTATTTTGCTCAATAAGAAGTTTTTTGGTGACTTCAATGCTGACGAAACCTGCACTAATGATGCAATCAGCTCCAGAATGCAAGACTTTGTTTACCAACTTGGCGATATGGTTACCGATTTAATTTCGGATAATGGATGGCAATAATTAACGTGTACTCTGGATAGGCGTTGGTGCATAAAATCCGCCTTCGCCCGGTCTAAGCCCCCCCGTAAAGCATCCTTTGGAGAGCCCCCATGTCGACACCGTCCCACTCTTGTCCCGACGTTTCGGGAGCTAAAGCGAAGTACCATCTGACCCATTGGCTGGAATACGACCGAGCCCGTTGAAGGCCTTGATCATCGGACAGCCCAAAAATGAACGTCTTCGACTGGCCAGTCTGGCTTGCATCATCGCATCCACCGTAAACCCTCGATTTCGCTTCGCTACATCGAGGCTACGATTGGGCTGTTCGATGGCCAAGGTCTGGCATCGATCAGATTTCAGAAATTGATAAATATAGCATGACAGGATCGGCTACCCACGCAAGCCCGGAAATGACATCCCCAACTGGAATGACGAATCCTGGCAATTTTGCCGGGGTGAACATCAAAAATCGGCGGATTGTCTTCGCCATACCCCCTAATCGTTCCGGCTTCAGAGGGCAAGGTAAATATTTACCGCTCAGTTCAAGCAAACCATGCCGAAAAAAACAGCGCAAAGCGAGGTTGGTTTGTTCATAATAACAACCACCCTCCGCATGATGTTGAGTCGCCGCCTTGAACCCGAAACTCGCGAACGTCGTGTCAGCGCGTGAATCGGGTTCATGAGATTCAACCAGCCCGCCGGGTCACCGGCAGACGGCATGAAGTGAAGATATCAAGCAACACACCCTGGGGTGCTTCTCCAGCTCCAGGCCAGAACCTCGACAGAGGTTCGCTGTGGTCAAAGAAGATGAGGTACGGTGTGGTACACGACCGAACTTTGAGACTGACCGACCTTCATGCTCCGGGCGAGGAGACCTTTACCCCGAAAGGGTGGCGTAAGCCAAT
>SXGU01467205.1_pt1 | contig 19312 bp, 16 predicted proteins | sample 3174531 | NCBI WGS metagenome assembly SXGU01 (sample SAMN11356863, study PRJNA531348) | freshwater metagenome | isolation source: freshwater sample F1-140 | place: China: Fuxian Lake, Yuxi | collected 2017-12-25 | reverse complement strand
TCTTGACGGCGGCACAGACGCATCTGCTTCGTTGCTCGCTTGGTCAGAGGCCGCTGCGGGCATCCTCCCGCGTTCGCGCCTCGCATCTGCATCTGTGGCGCTCGCCATCATTCGTAGCCTATCCCACGGTCTCCTCAGTATGTGAAAAATACAAAGCGGGTTTTGGCCACACACGGTTGTTCATGCCAAAACCCGCCTCCTACTCACTCGAGAAAGGAATTACCAAGTTCTTAAATCATCAGTTGTCCTTTCATGATGGGTTCATCCAATGACTCGCAAAGCTGTTCCACTATTACCTTTGTTCAGGTGATCGCGGGGCTGATGTGTACCAGCCCCGCGAGAGACTATCTGCCTGACTTATTAAGGTTGCTCCGCGCGTTCTCTTGGATACGGCGGTCTGTACGGATTCGTTATGCTATGCACTTTTTCAGCCGAGAACGCTGCGTCCGCGCCATGACAGAGCACACAGGTTTCGACAGTATCCCGTCCATAAGGATCCTTCGGATCTGGAATGTAGGTCATGAGCTTCGCATGAACCCTCGCTTCATCACCGTCGTGGCAGGCAAGGCATGCAATGCGTGACGGCTTTTGCTTCCAGGTGTCGCTCTCAGCGTGGCACTTGGTGCAGTTCCGGACATCCTGTGGGAAGATGATCCCGCCAAATGTCGCTTTCGTCGCGTTGGCATAGATCTCCTCAGAATGTTCGAGGTAATGGCCGTAGTGAATACCGTGGACTCTCTTAACGATCGGCATGGCACCATAGCCACTCCAGCCGCTCAACGAACTCCCGCCCTGATTCTTGAACAGTTCGCCAGTGGCGGTACGGCCATAGTCGTGACACGCATTGCAGTAGTCCGTGTCAAACGGCGCCGCATGAACAGCGCCCGCAGTCAGGTGGAAGATCGTGTTGTCGTGACAATCCGCACAGTTCGTCGCGATCTTCGGTTCCGGTGTGGCCGTTCCGATCTGGAACGTGGTGTGGCCGATTCCGGTGACGGTAAGCCCGGCGATCTTGTTGGTCACGGGGATATGGTAAGCATAGGCGCTGTAGGTTCCTGGCGCGAGGCCGGCAACATCGTCCAGCTCGTAGATGATGTTCTCCGCGGTGCGGGTCACCATCGGATCCGCGAAATCGAGCGGATCGGACACGGGTCGCAGTTCGTTGCCCGCAGTGAAGACTGCGGCGACAAAGACATCCGGATCCAAGACCACGCCCTTGGCCTTCCAACCCATCGCTGTCGTGACCTCGCCGTTGTAAACTTCGATCCTCGCAGCAGCTCCACGGACCAATGTCCTGATGTTCACCCTGGAGCCGGAAACAGAGGCTTTTGCACCACCGTTCAGGTTCGTGATGACCGCGTTCAGAGAAGCGACCACTTCAGCGGCTGTCACCATATTGGCAGCCCCGGTGATCGTGATGTTCTGAGGGGGAGTGCCGTTGATGCCTATCTTGAAGGTCTTCCCATTGATGTCCCAAGGGCCGTTGATGGAGCACGTCACCGAAGCCCGGGCAACTTCCGCTCCCAATTTGGCGACGCTAGTCAGCACTGGAACCGTGCGACTACGTGGTCCATAGACAAACAGCCTGGCTGTTGAGAAGTTGGCGCTGGTGACGGCCGCGTGGTCGCCAATGGAATTACCCGCATCGTTCTTAATGACGAGCGACACCTTCGGCTTCTCACCCGCGACGTAGAACTTGCCGTTGGATGGCGGAGTTAGTGCCACGTCAATTGCGTTCATGGCGGGCGGCGGAATCGCATGTCTATCCGGGATCGGAGAAAGGCCGCTGGAATCCGCCGTATGGCAGATCGCGCAGGTCTTGCTGTCCGTCAGGGCACCTCCGACATGCGCCACCATGCCGGCTGGCAGGGCATTCTTTGGTCCGAACCAGGTGTTGTCATGACAGGCGCCACAAGCAGCGACAGTCGGCTCGGTCTTCCAGCGGTCATCCACATGGCATTTCGTGCAGTTCCGGATATCCGCCGGGAAGATGACATGCTTGTAGTCCTTGAAGTCTCCAGACACATCGTTCGTGTTGAAATCGGAAGTTAGCCCCTCACCCATGTGGACACCATGCACGCGACGCACGATGGGATCGGGCACGCGCCCTCCAGGAGCCGAGGGATCCCGGTAGGCAGCATATCCTTCGTTATTGTGACAGGCTTTGCATGATTCAACGGGCGTGAAGTCCAGCGCCCAGCTTCCCGTCGGTGAACGACCCGGGTCAACATGGTGCATATACATGTGCCCACTGATGGTTCCTTCGTGGCAGGGAGCGCAACTGGTCTTGGCGACAACAGGTCTTTCCACCTGGGCGGAGCCTATCTGAATGTTTGTCAGCCTCATGAGTTGTTGGATGCGATCCGAGTCCAACGTCGCTGACACACTCAAGGTGTAAGTACCGGGCAGCTCATCCGTCACCGGCTTCAAGGTGTAAGTCAGAACATTGGCGTTCACCTTTACGTCCGGATTGCTCTTCAGGTTGATGTAATGATGCGGCGTCTTGGTCCGGTCCGCGGTGGCGTTGAGCAGCTTCACCGGTGTCGTGGTCAGTTTGGGGTCTTGAGGACCGTGCATGTACAGACTCAAAGTAGAGAAGCTCGTCTTGTCGTAACCTTGCGCGAAGTTGTCGAGAATCGTCACTGTCACCACCGGACTTTCACCCGCAACGAAGTGCGTGCCGTTCGCCGGCGTGGAAGTTTTCATCAGGATGGTCCATCCGATCAGATCCGAAGTTCCATCACTTTCACTTACGACCCTGTAAAACCCGACCTCATCCTGCCCATTTGGAAAAAAGGCTTGAAAGACGCCCGTTTGAATTTCGCTGACCAGTGCGCCAGGCAGATCCACCCAGGGAGCGTCCGCTTCCAGCGTGGCTCTGGTCTGTACGAGATACGGCCCTTTCTTGCCGTGAAAAAGGATTTGAGTATAACCGGCGGCTGGCCGGGCAATGGCCCTGATGGCGCTCGGAGTTTCGGCTCCGTAAGCCATGCCAGACCGGGATCCTGGCTGTCCCGAGAATGCGATCATTCCGAGGAGAATCAGGCCAAGAGACCAGGAGCGAAGCCCATTCAAAGCGGGGCGTTCACTCCGTTCAGAATCAGAAGCGCTCTGCTTTTTACATTTTCTGGAGTTCATAGGATTCCTATTTCAATAACGTGATGATCGGACACTGCTGCAGCAAACAAACCAGAGCGCCTGAAGGAACTCGTCCTCTTGCTCATACTTCTGCTTCCTTGTGCGACTTCTTTCATACGCTACGGATGGCAGGCTAAAAATTGTCAACGCGAGCGACTACACCCTCATTGCACAGTCACGCTCATATTTTGCTCTCTAAGACTCAATCATGCTTGTTGAGCGCAAAGGCATCGCATGGTGAATTCAGATTACAAGAGAGAAGACTTCGAGCCCTGTTTATCGTGGTTGCATCGTCAATTGCATTCCGCCAGCTGTGCAAACTCCGAAGCTCACTTCAGAATTCTGGCAGCACCGGCGCAAGCCCAATGGTGGATAGTTTCACATCATTCACAGCCATGGTTGCGATCTGTTCAAAGGAGACATCTGTCGAAGCTTGTGTGCATCTGACTTTGCACTCGACCAGGTTGGGCCGCATCCCTTATTCGATTTCCGTTCCCACTGAAGCACTGAAGAACGGGCCGAACGGAGCATAAGCTAATCACCGTTTAACAAGAAATGGTCAGAGACCTGCAACCCACGAGAAGATCGGAGAGCTCCGATCACGCATGCTGACTATCATCTGAAATGAATGCATCATTTGACTCCTCCTTCGTCGCAATGATCCGAACCTGAACCACTTTATGACATCGCGAATTCGAAAACTCTGGAGCAACCCGTCCACGATGAGAATCATCGGGATCGTCGTTGTCGCGCTGTTCGCAGCAGGCCTCATCTCCTGCGCCACGCTGACACGCGTGGTGGTTGTGCCACCTCAGATCCCTGGAGCGACATTCGTGGGTTCGGAAAACTGCTCCCAATGCCACGAAAATATCACCCGTGATTTCAAAACCGCCTCTCATGCACGGCTCCATGCCTCCGGACCAAACAGCACGGAGATTGGATGCGAGTCCTGTCACGGCCCTGGCAGCGTCCACTCCGAGAGCGGCGGCGCACGACAGACCATCGTGAACCCCAAGAAGGATCCGGAAGCGTGCTTCGCCTGCCACCTCGACAAGCGCGGCGAGTTTCACCTGGCATCCCACCATCCCGTGCTGGAGGGCAAGATGGGGTGTGGTGACTGCCATAACGTTCACAAAGGCGACGCCATACTCGGCGGAGCCTTTTCCCTCGCCAGCGAGCGTGAGACCTGCGGCAAATGTCACATCGCGCAACACGGCCCCTTTGTCTTCGAACACGAAGCCATCCGCGAGGGCTGCACGATCTGCCACAACGCACACGGCACTGTGAACGCAAAACTGCTCACTCAACGAAACCAGAACCTTTGCATCCGATGCCACTTCCAGCAGCAGGCGCCGGGTGGGCAGCTTCTGATAGGAGGACGCGACCATAGACAATTCGTGTCGAAGGGAACCTGCTGGACGGCCGGATGCCACGAAGCGGTGCATGGCTCACAGATTGGATCTTTATTGCGGTACTAAAGCGCTCGAAATCAGCCCTATGAAAACTCGATTTCAAACCTGGAAATCCCCGGCGTTCAAATCCTGCGCAGTTTGTGCCGCCGCGTGGGCGCTCACCCTGTCCATCACCTCCGCCGCCGAAGAGGCAGCTAGGAAGGCCGAGGCCGACAAACCAAAGGCCGATGAAAAAAGTGAAGCAGATTATCGCAACTGGATCGAACTCGGTGTTGGCGGAACGTGGCTCAAGGACAACGGCGCGCGCTTCCAGCAGCGTCAGAATCTCCGCAACGGAGCATTTGGCGGCATCCAGGACTTCCACTACGAGCAGGACGTGGGCAAGAAGGGAATTCTCCAGGTCGATGGCCGTGGCATGTTCGACAACAACGATTACTCCCTTCGCTTCAGCCTGGATAATCCTGACAAGGGATATTTGCGCGGAGGTTATCGGGAATCACGCTCCTGGTTTGACGGCAGCGGTGGATTTTTTCCGAAAGGAAATCTCTGGCTCCCGGTCTATGACGACGACCTGACCGTCGATCGTGGAGAGGCATGGTTTGAGGGCGGACTGACACTTCCCGGAAAACCGGTGTTCACCTTCCGTTACAGCCATCAATTCCGAGATGGAGTGAAGGACTCAACTTCCTGGGGCGATTCCACATTAACGGGCGGCTCGGGCGCTCGCGGAATCGTTCCAACCTTCCTGAATATTGACGAGCAGCGCGACATCTTTCAGGGAAATGTCAGGCATGCCTTCGGCAAAACGGACGTTGGACTTGGATTGCGCTTCGAAACCTCCTCGCAAGACAACTCGCGGAACATTCGCTGGAATCCGGGTGAAGCAAAAAACGGCTACACGACACAGCGGGACAAAGTGGACTCAGACCTCTTCAGCGTCCATGCATTCAGCGAGAGCCGGCTGAACGAGAAATTTCTCCTGACCTCAGGATATTCCTTCACGACTCTGGACTCGGACATCTCCGGTTATCGTGTCTATGGACCCAGCTACGATCCTGACTTCGCGCAGAGATTGCCGAGCCCTGATTCGTTCGACGGACTGGTTGGCGGATCCCAGCTTCAGCAGCACGTGGTCAACCTCAACCTGATGTGGAATCTGACGGACCGGTTGTTTCTCATCCCTTCACTCCGGGTCGAGAAGCAGGATAGTGACAGCGAATCCTTCTTTGATTCACCCGCCGCCCCTTTCTCGTCGTATCCTTACGGCGGTGCCAGCGACCGCGGTTTGCTGGATGTCTCCCAAAGTCTCGAACTGCGTTACACCGGCCTGACGAACTGGGTTTTCTCTGCGCGCGGTTACTGGTTGGAAGGTTCCGGCGACCTGGATCAACGCCTGGATAATCTTGGGACTCGCGCGAACGTCTTCAGCCGTTCGACTGACGATACCCGCTTCTGGCAGAAGTATTCCGTGGGCGCAAACTGGTACCCATTGCGGAAACTCAACTTCGCTTCCGAGTACTACCACAAGCAACGCAGCAATGATTTCGAGCACGAGACAGATTCGACACGGAATCTGCCGGCAAGCCCGATTCGCTATCCAGCGTTTCTCCGTGCCCATGACTTCGACACCGATGATGTGAACTTCCGCGCAACCTGGCGTCCGCTGGCAAACCTGACGCTGGTCGGGCGCTACGACTTTCAGTTCTCCACCATCGACGTCACGGCGGACAATCTCGCAAGAACACAATCATCGGAAATGACCAGCCACATCGTGAGCGGTTCCATAAGCTGGACGCCAGTCAGCCGGCTCTACCTGCTGGGCGGCATCAACTGGGTCTCGGACAAGACCGATACTCCCGCCGACGAGATCACAGCCGCGATTCAAGAATCAAAGAACAATTACTGGACCGCGAATGCTTCCATCGGCTGCGTGCTCGACGAGAAGACGGACTGGGAGACGCAATACTCTTACTATCGGGCCGATAACTTCGCCGATAATTCCACGGCCGGAATGCCATACGGCGCAGGCGCCGAGGAACACGGCATCACCACCGGACTGAAGCGTCGCATCAGTGCTCGAATGCAGGTCGCTCTCAAGTACGGCTACTTCGAAGGTCGCGATGAAACCTCCGGCCACAACAATGATTACCAGGCGCACCTGGTTTATTCGTCATTCCGTTATCGCTTTTGAACCCTGAGCATCATGACTCGAAGATCAAAGACTCCGGTCGCGAACAAGTTCGATGTTAAACGATGAACCCTTCACCGAGGAACCAGATCGTATGAAGCTGTTGAAACGCATTCTTGGAGAGGCTGGCCGCGGCGGAAGTGATCAGCGCGTTGGACCTTGGGCAAGGTGGGCGTTGCTCATCTTGATGACCGCTGGACCGGCCGTAGCCGAGAACACCAACTTGATGGTCAAGCCGCCTGTGCCGGTGCCCGGCGGGTTAAGCATTCACCCGGTCATCACTTCCGTCGGTCGCACTCAGGACGTCGTCACCGTCGAGTGGTTCGGGATTCAGGGGCCATTCCAACTACTCCATTCCCCTTCCCCGACCGGCCCGGACTGGTCGCCACTGGCGAAGCCCACTTTCGAATCCAAACAGAGCGCTCCATTCAAGGGTGATCTTGGTTTCTTCCGGGTCACTGGTGGGCGTCCGGTTTCGACAGCGGAGCTGGGCGGCACCGTGAATTACGTGGGCGCTGCGTCGTGCGTGGAGTGCCACGCGAATTCGCACCATGGTTGGAGCGAGACGGCGCATGCGAAGGCTTTTGAAACGTTGCGAGCGGCCAGGCAGGAAAAGAATGCCGCATGCCTGACCTGCCACACCGTCGGCTTCGGCACGCCACTTGGTTTCAAGGACGAACTGACCACACCGCACCTGGCGGGTGTTCAATGCGAGAATTGCCACGGCCCTGGAGGCAGTCACATCGCCAACATCCGTGACGCATCCTTGCGCCCCAAAGTGACGATGTCCTCCGAAGTCTGCGGCGGCTGCCACAACGGCTTCCATCATCCCACATTCGACGAATGGAAAACGACCAAGCACGCAAGAGTCGAGCCGGACGTCGCCAGCTCGATACTGACCAGCGGCGAGCCCAGGATGCTGGCGTGCGGCGTCTGCCACTCAGGCGCAGTACGCCAGTCGCTACTGGAGCAATTGGAAAATCCTCACGCACTCCTCCCGAGCCGTGAAGATGCCGCCTACTTCGGCGTCACGTGCGCCGTGTGTCACGATGCCCACAGCCTCACGGGAAACCCGCGCCAGTTGCTCAATCCGACCTACTCGACCAACCATTTCTCCTATAGCACTTCCACGGCTACATCATTCGCCGCGCAGTATGACCCGGACATCCAGGTTTGCGCACAGTGCCACAATATGCGCGGCGCTCGCTGGCAGGACACCTCCAGAGCACCTCATCACTCGCCACAATATAACCTGCTCATCGGCCAGGGCGGTTACGACCAAGGAAGTCCAACAATCGCCACCCACGGACTGAAGATCGAAAAGCAATGCGCCCATTGCCACACACATCCACACGAAGCGAGTCCGGCCACCGCAACCAGCCCGAATTACACGGGACATACGTTCGAAGTGCGTCTCAACGGTTGCGTCGAGTGCCACATCTCTGAGGACATCAGTGCCACGATCAAGGACACCGTCCAGACCGTCACCAAGTCGCAGATTGAACAAGTGCGTTCGCTCCTTGACCAATGGGCGACGACAAAAGCACCCGCAGAACTCAGGAGCAAGTACGGCAAGCTGGCGTGGGAATATAACAACCCGGGAGATCTCTCCAATCCAGATGCCAATCCCACCCTCCGCGGCCCCACGACAGCCGAGCAGGCTCAGGTGCCAGACGCCATCAAACAAGCGCGCATGAATCTCTATCTGGTCCAGTATGACGGCAGCTTCGGCGTGCATAACGGGAAATACGCGCGCCATCTTTTGAACGTCGCCAGAACCAACATCACTCTCCAGTTGTCGAAGCCGTAGCCTCCCTCTACGCCTCTACGCGATGTAATATACTTTTCGACGTCGCCTGATGCCCCCCGTCACTCAGGATGCTCTGGCACGTCGCCGAGCCATTCGACGCCGCTGGGTTTGGTGCACGGGTAGGCTGGGAGCGTCACGACTGGCCTTCGTTCCGAGAATCCCAACGGGATTCCGTCGTCCAGCCCAGGGTTGCGAGGCACGGGCTACCCAGGATCAACCGCGTCAGATCATTCCAACCCCAACGGGGTTGCGTCATCTCGCCACGCACCGTCGCCGTCACGCGCCACAACCCCGTTGGGGTTGATGAACATGATGGGCGTTCGATTCCCAGGGTAGGCCCAAGTTCCCCGGGCCAACCCTGGGCTTTGGGACGCAGCCCCGTTGGGGCTGAAAACAGGGCGCTCACGCCGTCACCTTCTTGAGCTTGGTAAGAATTTCACCTTCGAGTTTCTTGATGTCGGTCTCGATGACTTCCAGCGGGCACGGCGACTCGTAGCGGTAGAAGTGGCGGTTCACATAGGCGCGATCGGAGGGCAATGTGGACGTCAACACCGGTTCAAATGCCCATGACAGTCAGGACCAATGACCGATCAAAAAATGTTCACCAAATGGCATTTCGAGGGGAGTGATCTGATCATCCCCAGTGCTATCAGTTCTACCAGTTGAAGAAATGAAGACACGAAACTACAGCTTGGTGTCGAACCTGAAAGCCCAGCCGACGGGTGTTCTCGAACCTCTTTTCCCATCCACCTTATGAAATCGCTGACCAGAATCTATGTCGCCATCCTGCTCGTCACGACCGCCTCGCTCCAGGCGGCAGACGTGAAAACCAACTGGGAGAAGCAGTGCCTGAAGTGCCACGGCGCTGATGGCAAGGGCCAGACCAAGATGGGCCGCCAATCCGGCGTCAAGGACTACACCGACCCGAAGGTGCAGGAGGAGATGAAGGACGACAAAGCCATGACAATCATGAAGGAAGGCATTGTCGAAAACGGCAAGAAGAAGATGGATCCCTACAAGGATAAGCTGACGGATGAGGAAATGAAGGCGTTGATCGCCCACATGCGCTCGTTCAAGAAGTAAACCCGAACATATCTAAAACAAGATCATGAGAAAGTTAACAGCTCTGTTGAGTGTTCTCACGTTCAGCACCGCCTTTGTCGTGGCGGCGGACGTCAAAGAAAACTGGTCCAAACACTGTGCATCCTGCCACGGCAAAGACGGCAAAGGGCAGACCAAGGCCGGCAAGATGGCGGACACCAGAGACCTGACCGACGCAGCGTATCAAGCTTCGTTCACGGACGATGAGGCCTTTAAGCAAATCAAGGAGGGCCTGAAGGACAAAGCAGGGAAAGAGCGCATGAAGCCATTTGCTGACAAACTCTCGGACGACGAGATCAAAGCACTGGTGGCTCTTGCCCGGACGTTCAAGAAATAGGGCCGCTCAGCGGAGCAAGGGACCAATTCGCAAGTGTTCGCGTGACGAAACCAGTTCACGCCATTGCACCCGACGGTTCTGGAAGTGACCTGCGAATTTCAGAAGATTCGGTCACGATCACTCTGGTGCCTTCTCTGGTTGAAGCTTCGGGGCGCGTGCAATCGTGTAGTTCGTGATGCCAAGATCAATGAGCTGCTGGTAGTTGGTCAGTACAATCCCGTGTTGATCGAGAAGATCCCTGATATTGATGGGTTCCTCCCGTGCGATGTTATCGAAGTTCGCCCCCGGGATTAGTACGCCAAGAAGTTTTGGCGGAATCAGGATTTCATCACCCTCCTCAGGAATGTCTTCTGGGCGAATGTTCTCTGCCTCGGGTGCAACTTCCGTTTCAGGACTGGCTTCAGCGGGAATACCGGCTGTCTCGGAAGCGCGGTTCTGAAGAGTGGGAGACCGAAACGGACTACGCTGCCTGACTTGAGTCAACTTGGCGGCTTCGGCATTCGTCAGTGCAGGTTGCACACCCAGTCGATCGCGGAATGCCCGCTGATCTGCGCCTCCGTCTGGGAGTTTCGTCTCTTCGGCGGTCTGTTCCGGGGCTTCTTCCCGTGCCTGGTTCGTTTTGGAGTTACAGCCCAGCCCGAGCGCCGCACTCAGGAACATCAGCGGCAAAATATTTCGCATAAGAAAGAAACTACCATCAACCTGTTGACGATCCCGTCTAATTTGGATTCGCGCTTCACTCCCACTCAATGGTCCCTGGCGGCTTGCTGGTGATGTCGAAGCAGACGCGGTTGACACCTTTGACTTCATTGGTGATGCGGCTGGAAATTTTTGCGAGCAGATCATACGGCAGCTTCACCCAATCCGCCGTCATGCCGTCCTGGGATTCAACTATGCGTAACGCGATCGCATCGTCGTACGTTCGCTCATCACCCATGACACCCACGCTTCGCACCGGCAGCAGAACGGCGAAGCTCTGCCATACCTTGTAGTACCAACCCGCCGTCTTCATTTCCTCCACGACGATGGCGTCTGCATTGCGCAAAATGGCGCAGCGAGCCGGAGTCACTTCACCGAGAATCCGCACCGCAAGCCCCGGGCCTGGGAACGGCTGACGAAGGACAATCTCTTTCGGGAGGCCAAGCTCCAGCCCGAGTTGCCGGACCTCATCCTTGAACAGACACTTCAACGGTTCAACGAGCTGGAATTTCATCTTCTTGGGCAGCCCGCCGACATTGTGATGGCTCTTGATGAGCGCCGCTGGATTCCCTGCGATCGGCACGGACTCGATCACGTCGGGGTAAAGCGTTCCCTGCGCGAGAAATTTCGCCTTCCCGGCGCGCTTGGTAGCCCCTTGAAAGACTTCGATAAAGGTGCGCCCGATGATCTTTCGTTTGCGCTCGGGGTCGGTGACTCCCTTCAAGCGCCCCAGGAAGAGCCGTGAAGCGTCCTCATACTGGAGCTTCATCTTGAAGTTGCGACCGAAGACTTCGCGGACGGCATCGGCTTCCTTTGCCCGGAGAAGGCCGTTGTTGACGAAGATGCAGGTGAGCTGGTCTCCGATGGCTTTGTGCAACAAGGCTGCCGCCACGCTCGAATCCACGCCGCCGCTCAATCCGAGAATGACTCGTTCGGAGCCGACTTGCGCCCGGATTTCCTCGACCGCCTGATCGAGATAGCTGCGCATGTTCCAGTTCTTGCCGCAGCCGCAGACCTGGTGAACGAAGTTGCTGATGATCTCCCTCCCTCGAGGCGTGTGAGCCACTTCGGGATGAAACTGAAGGCCGAACATTTTTCGCCGGCGATGTTCGATGGCCGCATAGCTTGAGTTCTCCGTCACAGCGACAGCCTTGAAACCGGTTGGGATGCGCGTGAGTTTGTCACCGTGGGAATTCCAGACCTGGCACTCAGCCGGCAATCCGCGAAGGAGCGCGCAGGAATTGTCCGAGACCGTCAACAGCCCCTTGCCGTACTCTCGTTTCTGGCCAGGCTCGACCTTGCCTCCGAGATACTGGGCCAGAAGCTGAAGGCCGTAGCAGATGCCGAGCACCGGCAGGCCGAGATCGAAGATGGCCTTGTCAGGAAGTGGCGCCTCCTTGGCATAAACACTGGAAGGACCGCCGGAAAGAATGATGCCTTTCGGACGGCGTTTCGCGATTTCAGCCGCGGGCGTGTCATAGCGCAGAATCGTGGAATAGACACTGCACTCGCGGATGCGCCGCGCGATGACTTGCGTGTATTGGGAGCCAAAATCGAGAATGACGATCTCTTCGGTCATAGAAAAGAAAAACGGATTTTCTGCCGTGCCGCAAATGCTTTGACGAGAAAAAAGATTGAGTTTGTTTCAGTCCGCCAAAGAACCGAACCACCACCCTATTGTTGCGGCACGAGCTTCACATCACCGGTCTGTGGATTGTAGGCGATCCGCATCCCGGCCGGCACCGCAGGCATCGTGGGCAGGTAACGCTTTGCAATCAATTCATCGAGTGACTTCGGCAACCGTTCCTCCTGGGCATTGAACAACTGGATGGCATTGTTGAGCGCCGCAAGATTGATGGTCTTGTCGGCAACATGCTTCGCCTTGGCGACAGCTCCGAGATAGTCCACGGGAGCCGTCAGTGGATTGCCGCTGGATGCCGGCGGCGGTGGCTTCGAGGCTGCGGTTTCCTCGCCGCGGTTGCAGGCAGTCAACGCCAAGGCAAGGATCAATACGGGGAACAGGCTGGCTTTCATGGTTGAACTCTAGGCGTCGGGAGCAAAAAGCCAAGTGCCCTTCGATCAAAGCAGATTTGCCTTCAAAGCTTCGCCAGCGCGGCATCTGTCGCCACCTTGTATCCGCCCTCGTTCAGGATCTGGCAGAACGCCGTCAGAAACTTTCGAACATTGGCGCGTGAGGATGTTTCCCCCATCAATCCGACGCGCCAGATCTTTCCTTTGAGCGGCCCCAGCCCCGCGCCGATCTCGATGTTGAATTCCGTGAGCAACCGACGGCGCACGGCCGCTTCATCGATGCCGGCCGGCACTGTCACGGCATTCAACTGCCAGAGCTGGTGACCTTCCTGCGAAGCCAGACCAAGCCCCATGACTTCAAGCGCGTTTCGCAGCGCAGTATGATTGTCCCGGTGCCGCCGCCATCGGGCTTCAAGCCCTTCGAGCAACACCAGACGCAGCGCCTCGTGCAAGGCGTAATTCATCGTGATCGGCGCGGTGTGATGGTAAACACGCTCCTGCCCCCAGTAGGATGCCAGCATGTTGACATCGAGATACCAGCTTTGAACCTTCTTCTTGCGTTGCCGGGCGACTTCCATGGCGCGCGCGCTGAAGGACACTGGCGAAAGTCCCGGCGGACAACTCAGGCATTTTTGCGTGCCGCTGTACACGGCATCGACCTTCCAGTCATCGATCTTGACAGGGCACCCGCCCAGCGATGTCACGGTATCCAGCAGGAGCATCGCCCCGGCGTCGTGCGCCAGCCGGGAAATTTCTTCGACAGGTGTGAGGGCTCCGGTGGATGTCTCCGCGTGGACGATTGCCACGAGCTTGGGTCGGCACTGTTTCAATGCCTCGGCAACCTTTGCGGGATCGATGATCTGGCCCCAGGGCGCTTCCACCTTCACAACCCGGGCGCCGCAACGCTCCGCCACGTCCACCATTCGCGTGCCGAACACTCCGTTGACACCAATGACCACTTCATCGCCCGGCTCGATCAGGTTCACGAAGCAGAATTCCATTCCCGCGCTTCCCGTGCCGCTGACGGGGAAGGTCATCTCATTCTGCGTCTGGAACACCTGCCGCAGCATGATCTTGATCTCCTCCATCATTCCGACGAAGACAGGATCGAGGTGCCCCAGCAACGGGCCGGACATGGCCTTGAGGACGGAGGGCGCAACGTCACTCGGTCCAGGCCCCATCAACAAACGGAACGGTGGTTGAAATACAGCAGGAATTTGCATGGACCGGACGATAAGGATTCAGACGGGGTGCCGCAATGAATTTGACCTGCACCGGCTACATCCCCTCTGGCCAAAGTCCCTCGACGATCGCGCGTGCAGCCAGCTTTTGAGGATCAATCACCACATGTTTGATTCGCTGCCGTTTCCACGTGTAGGTGACATGCACCAATCCGTCGCTCGTCTGAATCATCGCGGGGTAGGAGAATTCTCCACCGGGCTCCCGCTCCAGCGTGGCGGCGGCTTCCCAGCGGCGGCCATCGGAGGAGATAGCCAGATTCAACAACCCCCTTCCGCGAACAGCGTGGTTGTAAACCAGAAGCGCCCTCCCGTCCTGCAACATCACCGCATCGATGCCCGCGTTGGGATTCGGTAGCTCCGTTGAACGAAACCGCGTCCACGTCAGCCCTTGATCGCGCGATGTGGACTCCACAATCTTCTCCTGCTTGGTGCGGCAGAGAATCTGAAGGGGACCATCCTTCCACTTCAGAATCGTCGGCTGTATCGCGCCGTATTCCATCGCCCCGTTCAACGGCTTGGTCCGTGACCAGGTTTTGCCGTTGTTCTCCGACCGCTCCATGTGGACGCGCCAGCCCGCAACCTCGGAGCTCGAACCGGAGAGGATCGTACCGTCGTCCAGTTGAACGGGCTTGCACCGGATGGGGCCGAGAATCGCGCCGGTGAGTGTATGCTCAGGAAGTTTCTTTTCCTCGGACCACGTCAGGCCGCCATCTGTCGAACGTTTGAGCAGCCCCCACCATGATGAAGGGCTCGGCCCGACTTTGTAGAACAGGAGCAGCGGCCCGGTCGTGGGTTGAAAGAGAACCGGATTCCAGGACGGAAGCTGGATTTGATTCTCATCATCGCGTCCGTGCGCCACCTCGGTGGGCGCGGTCCAGCCTGTGCCGTCATTTCGCGAAAGCCAGATTCCCACATCCGACGCGCGTTCCTCCGTGCCGCCAAACCACGCCGCAACCAGAGCGCCCTTTACCTCACAGATCGTCGAGGCGTGTGCCGATGGGAATGGAGCGCGCTCGTAGATGAATTCCGATTTCAACACACCTCCGCCGGATTGCGCTTGAGCAACTGCACTCAAGAAAAGCGAAAAGAGAATGATGGCTCTTTTGGGCATGGCCTACTTCTTCCCTTTCGTGATCATCGGAAAATCATCGGTCCTGAACGGCGACGCGGGCAGACCTTCCATGTTCGAGAGATTGACCACGGGATAATCAGCCCAGCCATACCGCACAGCCACGGGCTTCGCCACGCTTGGGCTGCTGACAATGACCTTCCCTCCTTCGATCACTGCCTGTGCCCACACGAACTTCCTGTCCTCGCCCGCAATCGAGAAACCTTTCAACGCTCCACCAACCGCCTGCAACCCCGAGCCCACGTTCTCGAAGCGCAATGTCGCCTTGTCGCCGCGCACGCTCATGCTGCGATAAATGGGACCGCCGGCCGTGAGCTTCTGCCCGTAGGCGATTTTCCGCGCCTGCAACGCGAGGCGGGCACCCACGGGTTCCTTCTTCGTAGGATGAATCTCGTCCTTCTCGCCGACATCCGTGATCACGGCCATGCCCGCCTTGGGGAATTTGCGCGAGACGAGCCATTGCGCTTCACGCAGCTCGGCCCAATCGCTGTCGCCCGGTTCACGTGTGATTTCCTCGATCGACCGCTTCTTGTTTCGGTCCCACGGGGCGAGCTGCACTTGAAGGAACGTGAAATCGCCAGAGCCCCAATCCTGTCGCCAGTTCGAGATCATGTCCGCCATCAACGAGCGGTACTGCTCCGCGCGTCCCGCGTTCGATTCACCCTGATACCAGATCGCGCCCTTGATCGCGTAAGGAATCACAGGAGCGATCATGCCGTTGTAAAGTTCTCCCGGCCTCCAGAATGGAGGATTGGGTTTATTCCCCGCCGGCTTCTTGCCTTCCTTCGCGAGCGCTGCTTCCTCGCTTAGCCATTTTGCCAGCGCCGACTTGTGATTGTTCATCGCGGTCGCGTAGCCATCCAACACTTCCGTTTTGTAACGAGGATTCCCTTCGAGCGCCGGCTCACTCATCCATGCTTCGGCTGGTGAACCACCCCATGACGTGTGAATCATCCCCACGGGGACGCCCAGCGCCTTTTGCAGATCGCGACCGAAGTAGTATGCCACCGCCGAGAAATCCGCGACCGTCGCCGGCCCGCACTCCACCCATTTGGAGTTGATGTTGTTCGTGGGAGAATTGAGCTTCGTCTTCGGCACCGTGAAGAGACGCAGCGAAGAATTCGCGGAACGGTCGATCGCCTCCTTCGGCTCGAAGGTCCGCTTCAATTGCCATTCCATGTTCGACTGGCCTGATGCCGCCCAAACCTCGCCCACCAGCACATCGGTGATCACGATCCTGTTGCTTCCGCTCACCGTGAGCGTATCGGGGCCGCCCGCCTTCAAGTTGCGCAACTTCACGATCCATTTGCCGCCTCGGCTGGTCGCCTGGACAGTCTGGCCGCGGAACTGCACCGTGACCTTTTCCCCTTCATCGGCCCATCCCCACACCGGCACGGAAGCCCCTTGCTGCAACACCATGTGATCAGTGAAGAGCGTCGGGAGTTTGACCTCGGCGCAAAGGTTTGAAGAACCCAGAACCACCGCTGCCAGCGCGGCGACACCATGCGAGAACAGTCGAATCAATGGAGACATGCGGATAATCGACTGCAAACAGCGCCATGCGTCAACGGCGAAAAGCACCGTTCCTCCACCACCCTGGCGCCATCCCCGCTCACCAAAAACGCCCGCTCCTGAATGCCGAACTCTCTGGACTGCTGTGAGCTGCTGTGAGCATCACAGCACATCCCGTTGAAAATCCTCCTCCACAACCCATTCACCCACGCGCGCCGGATCCTATTCCGTCCTGCGAGACCCCGGCTGCGTCCCACAACGAGACAGTTGCCGTCTCCTTTCTGGCAGGGGCAACCTATTCAGGCACCAAAACTCCCCATTGACAGTCGAGCAATGCCCAATCACGAAGCAAAATTCTCCATTGACCGTCGAGCAATGCCCAATCACGGAACAAAGTTCTCCATTGACCGCCGAGCAATGCCCAATCACGAAACAAAGTTCTCCATTCTTCAGGGATGAATGCCCGATCACGGTGGGGAGATGCCAGACTTGGTCTTGAACCATTGCTTTGATGCGTTGATGTTGAAACCCAGCCGCGGCAACTCTCCGGGGAGCGTGGCAGGGCGTGGTGTCCTCACCTCGCCGTGGCGACAGTGGGGCTACGGCTGCCCTTTCGACGCTCGCGGCGGGCTGAGGACAGCCCTGCCCTACCGCGACTCAACGGGCAGGCTCGACAAGAACTTTTAACACGCCCACTGTTCCTGAAGCGAACCCGGCGGCCCCCCATGTGGAGGATCAGCCAGACCATTCGCACCGCATCAATACCAACCAGAAGGAACAACCATGCAAAACAAGATCGACATCAAAACCCTTATTCTCGGAGTTGCACTTGCCACCATCCTCATCCTGTCTGTGGCAGCGGATTCCAAACAGCCTTCCCCGACTTCCTACGGCGGACGTTTCCACTTGGAGGTCAGTGAGCATTACGCCTTCAAGATTGATACCGTGACGGGGCAGATATGGAAATCGCGAGTGAGCGACATGTCTTCGGAATTCATGGCTCCAAATAACACGTTGCGTTAAATGCCTTCGAAATCACGGATGCTCGTTCATTTAGTTTGGTGATCGCAGCTTTGCTATTGGCAGGCTGCCACACTCCATTGTCCCATCCCCACGTTACTTGAATCATCCAACCCCTTCGCCTAACGAGCGACTACCCATCTGGGACCAACTATTTAAGTGGTCTCAGATTTGGCTCAAAGTCGGTGTCGTGATACTCGGCATCGTGCTGTGGTTTCTTCAGCATCGGTCTCCAGCATGGTTCAGAATAATTGGCGTCGGATTCGGCGTCCTGAGTGGCATCGCTCTATTTTACAGCATGCACTTCCTGGTTTTTGCTGCGTGTGGACGGAGAGTTCGATGGATCTGCGTTCCGTTGCTCGCGCTGATCGACCTCTTGCTTGTTGCAGGACTTGCGGCTGTGTTCTTCAATTTGGATGGAAATTGAACTGAATATGAAGATCCGCGATATCACCAAGCTGATTGTAGCCGATGGCTGGTATCTTGACCGGACCCGCGGGAGCCATCACCAATACAAACATCCGACCAAACCGGGACTTGTCACCGTTCCCGGCCCGGCCAGGTGACGATCTTGCGCCCGGCACTCAAAACAGTATCCTTAATCAAGCAGGACTCAAATGGTGCGTTATCTGATTATCATCGAAGAAACCACTACCGGCTACTCAGCCTACTCTCCGGATCTTCCTGGGTGTGTTGCGACAGGCTCCACCCGGGAGGAGGTCGAGCACGAGATGCACGATGCCGTCCAATTCCATATCGAAGGACTCCGGCTTTCCGGCCATCCGGTTCCAGAGGCACGATCCAAAGCTGCTTACTGCGAAATCGCGGCCTGATACATCAGGCATGGAATTGGCCGACGGCGCGAAGGAAGGGAGCCTCAATGCTGCGCGGGGTTGAACGAGCTGGTGGATTTTTCCACTCTCAACGAGAGCCTCGCGGACACCGTGCTCAGAAAACATAAATGCCGCAGGCTGGCGCGATGAATTACCGAGAGATCATCACCAGCGAACCCGGCAAGCGCGGCGGACGACGACCTTGTATCCGCGGAATGCGCATCGCGGTTTACGATGTTCTCGGCTGGCTCGCCGCCGGCATGACCAACGAACAGATCATGGAGGAATTTCCTGAACTCACGCTGGAGGATATTCGTGCTTCGCTCGCATACGCCGCTGACCGTGATCACCACCTTGTCGGTTCGGCTGCGTGAAGCTGCTTTTCGATCAGAACCTCAGCCACAAGTTACCCGCCCGGCTTGTGGATCTCTTTCCCGGCTCGACGCACGTCCGGGCTGCCAGGCTTGACGAAGTGCCTGACGACCAAATTTGGGAGCATGCCAAAGCCAAGGGTTTTGCATTGTCACTCAGGACAGCGACTTCGCGGAGCGCAGCCGACTTTACGGAGCGCCGCCCAAAGTCGTCTGGGTTCGATGCGGCAACTCAACCCCACAGCAAGTAGAAGCCATCTTGCAACGGAACGCGCTCTTGATCACCGAGCTGATTCAGAACCCTGCTCTGAACTACGTCAAGATCCTTTGAACCGCACGAAACTTCTCAGACATGGCCCTCGACAAGGAGGGTGGAATGAAGTTTGAGGGCAAGGAGATGGAATGAATTTGGTGGCGCGCCGCTGTGGACTCTGATTGGATTGGCGCATGTCCATCGCGCATGCGGATCAAATGTTGGCAGGATTGCCCG
>SXGU01537740.1_pt1 | contig 19313 bp, 41 predicted proteins | sample 3174531 | NCBI WGS metagenome assembly SXGU01 (sample SAMN11356863, study PRJNA531348) | freshwater metagenome | isolation source: freshwater sample F1-140 | place: China: Fuxian Lake, Yuxi | collected 2017-12-25 | reverse complement strand
TTAAATACTTTGAGAGCCGGGCTGGAATCGAACCAGCATCCTCAGCGCGCTGACTAAAACAAATATTAAGGGCAGGCATAAGTCGCGACACTATCCTGTTCCAGCGGCCACCATAAAGCCTTGCGAGCTTACAGTAGTTATACCGTATCTGTAGGGTTTCTAAGCCCTAGGGTCAAATTTAAGTGCCTTTACCGTTAAGGCTACCGGCCATCAAAGTATTCAATATAAAGTCAAGCCTACTACCCTTGGAACTATAATGTTTCAGGAGTGTTGTAGGGTGGTTTACCCTAGTAGTAGGCTTGAATAATTTATGGTCAGGACTCGAACCTGAATTTCACTGGTAATCCCCACCATACGTTTCCGTGTGGGCCCTTGCGTACTATTCCATTATACTACCATATTTAAAACACCTATAGTGGCTTAAATATGGTCTAAGTATCTTAGCTGGTCAGGCCAGTGTACTTAGCTGCTACTAAGCGTAGTACTTCTGTGCATTAGCAGCCGCCAGGCACCCACGCTTTGCACAAAAACCACTAAGTGCTTAGATCGAGGTGAAACATAGGTAGGGTACTAGCTTGAAGGTTCTGCTTAAGTAAGCATTTTACCATATTTAAACGTACAGCCCTGGCCAGGTTAGCTAACGACGGTATCCTGATGCACTGTGTGCCCACAAATGTAAACATCCCGTTCTCACACTATACGTTTAAATATGGCGGCCTTTTTACCTTAGGAGGGCCAGCTCCAAGTATGGTAAACCGTATTAAAATGCACTAGGGGGTATAGTCCGTATCCTCGTACCCAGAGACCACGTATAGACTAACGTAGTGCACTTAAATATGGTGGATAACCTAGGTAACGATCCTAGCCTGCCGAAGCGCCAGATTTACAGTCTGGCCCGTGTCCTTAACGGTATACTTATCCAAAGCGGCATATGTCTTTGCCAGAGGGACGGGTTTCGCAATCCACACGAGAAGTGTTTGACAGGTACACTTGCTTAAACCTATGAGACCGTGTTTGGTTGAGGTAAACGATGTTCTAACCCTCTGTCACGTTGAAGCAGTAACCGCTAAGTAATTATTATAAACTAATTAAGCCTTGAGTTCAAGCTTAAGTTTTTGAGCGTACGCTACGACTTCAGCTTCATCACAATTAATCGGCTCAACGCTGTTGCCAAGGCCCGGCTCCGAGAGAAAATCAAGGAAGTTCAGCTCACCGTGTGAGGTCAGTTCTTCGATATTAAATTCAAAGAAGCATTGCTCGGCAGCATATGGGCCGTCTTCGTCATGGTACTCATTACCGTCTTCATCTTCAAAAGTGAACTCGTCCGAGTCCTGCTCGTAGAAGAAAGTATCGGCCTCAGCACCAGCTAGATCACGAGCGTCTTCGATGTTATCGGCCTTGACTACGTACCATTCACCGGCACCAGCAAAGTTAGCAGATTCATAGTAGCCAAGATAGAAATTCATTTGCTTTTCCAACCAATTAAAACAATATTTTATATGAAAACTCAGGCAGTTTCAAGCTGATTTTTATAAGTGCGAATAGCTTCAGCATCTAGAGTGGCATAGACTCTAAATTTGTCTTTGCCTACTTCATCGTAGAAGTTACTTGCCTGAGTCTCTAGCCTATCTAACGCTTCGATATCAATGGCAGTGCATTCGATAAAGCGGGACATGTAGGCCCCAACCAAAAATTCTTTTGTGTAACCTGCCATGCCTGCTTTCCTATCGCTAAAACATTATTTTAAGTTAATTTGCTCTTTAAATCAAGCTAGAAATTAATCAATGATTTCGTAATCATTGTACGAGCCGTGTTCGTAGTCGTTCCACATTTCTGCCTGTGCTCCGATTACTACTTCGCCTTCTGCTTTATAAAAAGCTTTAGCCTTCACTTCAGCATGATGCTCACTGCCTGCTACCGTACAGCAGTAGTAGTCTCCATCCTCACACTCTACAGTTACGTACCAATGCATTAGTTACCCTCAATCTTTTGATTGAGGAGGAATTCTAGTACAGCTACTACCCAGGGTAGTACTGCTTCTGGAGGGCCCGAAGGCTTAAGCTCCTTTAAAACTGCGGCTTTAATTTGTGGGTCGATCTGCATGCTTGTACTCCATAGTTGAAAAAGAAGAAGGTTGTTGCCAAGAGTATTGCTTCGATGCCTTAAGTACTGCTTCTGGTCCGCTCTCAGCATCTACTACTACTTGATGGGTCTTACCTTGTAAGCCATCAACATAACTTACTTTCCAGTGTTTCATTTCTCCTGCCATCCCCATTCACCCCATTGCATTACAAGTTCAAATACGTGGCTATCTTTTTCTTCTTCAGTATAGCTATCCCATTCCTGTTTAGAAATTCCTAGAACTTCTTGGTGTGTACCAGTTTCTCTTCGCTCGGAGTAGATATTTGCTCCGCTATTTAAATATACGCTGATTTTTGACATGCTATTTGGTACCTCGTGAGGGAATCGAACCCCCATTCTGGGCTTAGAAGACCCCTGTATTATCCATTATACGAACGAGGTATAGTTAGTTAACGACGCATTTTTGAAATATCTTCAGCGGATTGTGCGCTGAAGACTGGAACTGCATTAGACTTGTGCATTGTAGCAATACCTAGCATATTAGTACCAGTATACTTCTTAATAGGGGTAGCTGCCGCTACTCCGCGCATCTTCTCAAACGCTTTCTGTTCGGCGGCTGCATCACGCACAGGTTTTAAAACTGGGGCGATTGTACGTCCGTATACTACTCTAGAGCTCCGCATTATCCGTTTCCTTCCATAAATAGTGACCTTGACGGTACTCTCTTAATTCTGTGTTAGAGGGGTGTATTTTAATTAGGGACATTAGTACTTCTGCGGTACCAATGTCAAATCCTAGGGGATCTTTCTTCCTAGGGCTTCTGTCAGTATTGTCCAGTAACTGGAACATGTAATTTAAGCATTCTTGTGTACCCCACAGCAAGGCTATCTTACGTCCTATATGTGGGTAACGCTGCAACGGTATATCAATACCATCTACAATTAGCTGTTCAAAAGGTTCGTGATTCATATTGGTTCCGCGACCAGGAATCGAACCTGGACTTACCGCTTAGGAGGCAGTTGTTCTGTCCATTGAACTACCGCGAAAGAAATTATTATAAACTGATTTAACAAACAAATCAAGTTTGATTTTATTTCATGTTACTGTACCAGTGGTACATGTCAGTATACCACTCCGGCTGTTCTCTGCCCTTATTCCACTTTGCGAAGCTAGATTTGTCGTATACATAGTACCAGCGATAAGCTTCTACTACGGACTCGTCTCGCGCCATTTCTTTTAATTCTTCTTCAAACCACGCGCCCTTTTTAAAGGCACAAGCAAAAGGAGTCTGCCCTAGGCTTGGAATATAATCACTAGGGTATGGGAGACCTTCGATAACCTCTTGGGAGGCATGTACTTTCCCATACCTAAAGGTATACTCATCGCACAGCTCTAGGCCTAGCTCATACAAGTAGTCATAGTTTTGTAAGCTATGCTGCACCCATAATGAACAAGGATGCTTCATATGTCCGGCACTCATAGTATACCTTTGCGGATGCCCGAAGAACTGGTGTGCTCCGCATAGCATTTGAGCCGTTTCTAGTACCATCTTAACAACGTGCTTGTCACAATGCTGCCTAGCATTGTCTTGCGGGCTTTTGTCACTCAGGATAAATATGTTCATCTGTGTAAGTAATAACTACGCTAGGAGCGCTTTCAGGAATAACAAAAGCATCAAAAGTTCTGCCAGGAGATACCATTTCACCAGCATAGCGCATAGTTTTAGGCAGATCACCTTCTAGCTGCTGTTCTTTAATCGCGGCACCAATAGTACTGTTTGCAAAACCTAGTACTGCACCAGACAGCCTATCTGGCATATGTACGTGCGCAGTTACTCCATCAGACGAGTAAGCTCCACCAACTAAAGTGCACTTACACTCTTTCTTGTGATACGTTAGGTTGAATACGTCATTGCAGGTAAAACAGGCTAGGAGTTTCATTGTTTGTGCGTTAGTACGGTTTGGCAGACAGGGCACACGATACCTTTTACCGTGTCATAATCACCAAGGTAATCATGATTAGTTTTATGTTCTTGAACTTCTGCGTAAAGGTAAGACAGTTCAGACCTGCATTTACCGCAGGTAATATGAAATACTTTTTGGCTTACAACTTGAACCATATATCCTCGCTAAAGAAATAATTATAAGTTAAAAAGCATCTACATTCAAGCTAAAAAACTAAAGCCCGGGGGTTAGCCGGGCTTTGTATTACTTACCGTACCAAGACTCACAAAGTCCACAAATAGGGACACCATCTAAGTCAGGCTTCAATTCTGATTCTAAGTGCCACACACTACAAGAATGGCACTCTGTGTATTTGCCGGTATCAACTTCATCATTAAACTCAATACCAGCTAGCATACAGGCTTCACGTAGTGAAATCTTTCTACGGTATAAGTACTTACTTAGCTCTGCGGTCATCTACGTACTGTCCAGCCTTTATACATTTTTTTAGCGCCTGATAATAATTGGGACAGGTTTCCCGGAGACATATTGTGCTCTATAGCAAACTGCCTAGCTTTTCCATAACCTATTTTATAGGGGGCACCCTCTGGGCTAATTAACTCTGGATACTCTGGTAAAACAGTGCCTTCCACTACCCAGCCTTTTAAGGTTTTTAGTTTTCCCTGTAGAAGGCTACCTACATTAGAGGAATGCAGCCCATGCTCTCTAGAGAAGCCCCTTAAGGACGATACTTCATAGTAAACACCTTTTGGACTGACTAACCTAGGATATTTTATACCCTGTACTGCCGCAGTATTATTGTTTTTGTGACTATATTTTTCGTGCAGGTGCTCTAGTTTAATGTACTTTTCTGGGGCTACGTTTTTCATCCAACGGTGGGTCTGTAAACTAGAAATGGACTTAACTACTGCTAAGGACACCTCCACCTGTTCCGCAATATCTCTGTGAGAGTACTCCTCCAGCACTAATAGGTCTAAGGTTTCTAGGTATTGTTCGTTGGTGTGTTTGGAATTATTGGAGGAATCTCCAGAAAGCTGTAAGTACCCTGAGGAGGTAATGGAACTTATAGAGTTAAAACCATTATTAACACTATCAAATATCTCTATAGCTTCTTCCTCTAACCTATCCAACTCTTCTATAGCACATAAAACTAGTACTTCTAGTGCGGGTTCTCCGTAGGTATTATAAGCTTCTTGAAGCTTTTTTGCGCCTTTACCTAAGCTTAGCTTATACTTGTGCGTAGTAAACCTGCGTGGAATATCTAGGGCCTGGCCAATATAGCATTTAGCTGTACCAATAAACATTAACCTATAAATTCCTGTTTGCATAATAATCCCTTAATAACAAAACATATTATATCAGGATTAATAAGCGTACTCAAGTATTTTTTTCATCAGGTAAAAAAGTTGAGTATTTTTCTTTATACTTTAGGAAATATAGAATAAACAATAGGTTACAGGCTGCGTGGGAAATATGACTCAAGCCTGACTCAGGGTCAACTTTTTCGCCTCTCATGTACGAAAATAGATGACGTAAGCAAGAGTTTAATACTTTGTTTACCGGAAACCCTTTCTTCCAGTTATTGGGAGCGTATTTTTTAGCTCCAAATTCTAGCACTTTATTAATTTCTTCAACAGCTTCAAAGGGCATCAAAGACCAGTCGGTTTTGCCTTCATCATATCTGATAGCGGTCATCATTTCTTTAACCTTTTGCTCTTGTTCTGGAGTTAGGTTAATTGTGGGGGCGTTTAGCCCTAGCTGAGCGTATCCATAAGAACTTGGTGGATGAATGCCCTCTGTGATATCTTTAAGTACTTGAGGTACGGGTCCTAAGGGTTTTGCGACCGTAACTGGGCCCGTCCATACTGTTGGGCTAGGGTTCAAGCTATAGGGCTTGTCGGCGTAACTAGTATTTGTAAAAGGTTTAGACATATAGTATAGAATAATTACGGGGCACTTACCCGGCCCCGCTTAGTCTGCCTGTTGGCACAACGTGCTGCTCCCAGCAAGGAGACTTACATCACATACAGGACTCGCTGTACCCCAAGATTTGCTGCTCAAGGTTTTATGCGGCCTTAGCGGTGTTTTTTTATTTCTGGCCTTTCGGCGGTACGCAGAGAACCCTAACTCTCGTTTCAAGCAAATCTAGCTCTTAGAAGAGCCGGTATCTTATCTGTATAGGTTTTATTTAAATAGTCTACTAAAACTTCTACGTACTCATCGTATTCCTCGCGTCTCATATCTTTTATGATATCTCTTACTTGACGCTCCGTTAAATTATCTAATACAATATGTAGCAATGGTTTCAAGGTTAGACTCCAGATTTGAATACAAATTGTAGCACTATTAACAGGCAGTATCAAGCTCAAATTTTCAAGCTTGAGTTGGCGCAGTAGCGTCAGTATTTTTTAGCTTGATTGTTCGGCTTTTTTCTTTTAAAATGTTTCTTTAACTGGAAATACGCCTATGAAAACCCTATTTGACATGACTAATGCTTCTTATCAAAAACTGAGTGATCTTATTGAGGCTGAGAAAGCGACTTTCGCTAAAGTTATCTCAGATAAGACCTACAGCCTAGAAGATCGTTGGGCTACGTTTGTTAACGCTCCCGATTTTCTTAAAAATCACGAATGCTTTGCTCATGAATTTAAGGCCTTGGACCGCGATGATATTTGCTATGAAGGACGTCTAGTGCATTGTGAGCGTTATTCCAAAGTTACCTGGGACCGCGTTGTTACCGGCATCCTAGAATGCGGAGACTTCTACAAAACCGACGAAGACTACGAAAGCGGTAACTTGTGTCAAGAAGGTATCGATATCTACAACGCAGTCCGTGAAGAAATCTTGGAAAATAACATTGGCAGCTTTGAGTACGATTGGTAACCATTCAAAAATTTTGAACGCTCAAATTTAATTATTGACAAAATGAAAGAACAGTGTTATAATGTCCTATCAAGCCCTCATCCAAGAGCTTCTTGACCCTAAGAGAGTACAAGGCAGCGAGTTACACCGTGCCCCTAATTCTCTAGAGCTTCGAGCAGCCAAAGCTATTTATTCACTATTAGTTACAAACCAACTATTAAATGACAAACTTTTTTCGCAAGCAAACTCCGGTGGAAATGATTCAGGAAGCCCTTCAGGCAGCTCGTCAGAACTTGCTACAGGCTCGGATTAACTCTAACCACTACGCTAACGAAGCTAGTTATCAAGAGGGGCTTATTAAACTATTGGAGGCTCAACTTGAAGACAAAATTATTACTGGCGACGTTACTGCTATTAAACACGATAACACTTGGGCAGGCCAAGCCCTCTGTAAGCAACACGCTACCTAAAGCAGAGCTACACTGTCTAGCCCAAAACATTTACCACGAGGCCCGCGGAGAGCCCCTTCGTGGGCAACTTGCGGTAGCCCTAGTGACCCTGAACAGAAAGAAAAGCCCTAGGTACCCCAATACTATTTGTAAAGTAGTATATCAACCTAACCAGTTTTCGTGGACTAGAAACCGTAGCAAGCACAAGGTTAAAATTCCTATTGAATTTTACCATAGAGCACACAAAGCCGCTAATTTAAAAGATTTTACAAACAATTCACTGTACTTTCACAGCACTAGTATCAATCCTAGATGGAAAGTACGAAAAACGGCAAAAATAGGAAATCATGTATTTTATACTACATAAAAACGTCCTAGGAAAGGACTATGTCGTTGGTGACCTTCACGGCCACTACGAAGAGCTACTAGTATTGCTTAACCACGTAGAATTTAATCCCGAAGTGGACCGCCTATTTCTAGTGGGCGATTTAGTTGACCGCGGCCCTTACTCGATGGAATGTCTAGAGTTACTACGTAACCCCTGGGTTTACGCGGTAAGAGGTAATCACGAAGACCTCCTAAGCATGAGCTTCAAGCACGATTGCGATACCTTTCACCGCATGAACGGAGGCAGCTGGGCTTACAAAGACGATGTAGATGAGCCTAATCTCCTAGGTCTTCTAGACTTAGTTAACGCCCTACCTAACTACATAGAAGTAGAGGGTAGCTTTAGTGTTATGCATGCAGAGCCACCAAGCGGTAAGCAAGACCTGCTAGACTATAATATGGGTAATTGGATGGCAACCAACACCTACCGTGACGAGCCCTGTGTTCATTGGGGACGAGCATGGTTCTATAACTTCTACGGTAAAGACCCTACTAAAATCCGCTGTCAGCCAATCCCACGCAGCTCGGTCTTACAGACCGTATATGTGGGACACACGCCAGTGCGGCAGCCCTTGCGTCTTGGATTCTTAGTTAACCTAGACACCGGGGCGGGGAAAGGAGGTAAGCTTACCATGCACTGCCATACTACAAACAAAACCCTCAGCTATTCGCCTACAACGGGGCTAGAGGAAACTACTATCTTTGTTTACGATAACAAGGACTAAATATGCAATTCGAACTAGTATCTGATCTACATTTAGAGTCTCAAAGAGAAATGAAAGTGTTCCCTACTCGCGGGTCTAAAGTACTTGTGGTAGCAGGGGACCTTAACGTGGGAGCAGCTAATGTTTATCGGGACTTAGTGCTTTATTCTAATATGTACGAACATATCGTATATGTGGCAGGAAACCATGAGTATTATGGCACCACGCTGTCTGACTTTAATAATCAGCTACGTATGCTGCTAGTAAAGCACCCTAACATTCACTTTCTTGATAACCACTATGTAGATATTGATGGCGTACGCTTTATTGGTTCCACGCTGTGGACCAATTTCAGATATAATCCACTAGCCATGATGGCCGCTAAAGTCATGATTAGTGACTTTAGAGTTATTCGAGCATTCTCTCCAGAAGTATCTGTAAAGCTGTTCTACCAGGCTAAAGAGTTTCTTAAATTCGCCTATGAATCAACTCAAGGCCCAAAGGTATTCGTTACTCATTTCCTACCAGCTACTCAGTGTATTCATGCTAAGTTTGCAGGTGAAAACTTGATTAACAACTATTTCTCTAATGATCTTGGAGAATGGATTGAAGTTCTGGAAAATACTACTTGGGTATACGGGCACTCACATGACCCACTTATTACCATAATTGGGGATACCAAGCTACACTGCAATCCGCTTGGATACGCTCCTGATAACACCTATATACCTCACTTAATTAATGTCTAGCCTAGATAAACTATACGAAGCACTTTTAGAGCGTGCAGACGACGAAACTGTTGAAGTCTGCCTAGACGATGTTCTAGGCTATTCTCCAGGGTTTGAGTCTGCACGCTCTTTCTATTTGTGCTTTACAGAATTTGAAACCAAGTATTTGTACACTTCAAGCGGTAAATTTTACATCTCCGTAATCTTAGCTTGATTTTTTCACTTAAAAAGCGTATAATTTTCTTTTAAACAGCATAATATAGTACCATGGAACTACGTGACAAAATCGCTATTGCAGCGCTCAGTAGCTTAATCGAAAACAGGCTTTCTAATTTGCTTGACTACTTTACGCCTGAAGAGTCTTTTGAATCCCTAGCCGAGTGCTCATACTCGTTGGCTGACGAAATGCTGAAAGCCAGGAGTAAAGTAAATGCGAATGAGTGAGAACGGCTGGACCGCTATACCTAGCGGATATATATTCTTATCACACACTCCAGACCTTAATATTCCAGATAAAGAGTTTAACCTACTACCTGATAAGGTTAAACAATATGTTGTAGCCCTAGAGTCAGAGATTGGCTACCTACAAGAAGATAAACGCAGAGTACTAATGGCTAACTATAACTTACATATTTTAAAAAATGCAGATCAAAGCTGAAGACGTAAAAGTAGAAACATATTGCCCGCGCTCCTTTGATGCCGCAGGCTTTCCAGGGTACTCCGGCTTTGAGACAGGAATTAAACTTACACACGTTCCAACAGGCTGTGTAGCGCTCTACCACTCTGAGAGATCAGCACATGCTAATAAAGCTAAGGCCTGGGCTCTTCTAGAAGAAACTGTAGCGAAGCCCTCTAAACCAGAGGTCGAAGCCGAGGAGCCTACTGAGGAAGAGTGTCAGGAAAGAATTGTCGAAGGGTGGGAAGCTGCAATCGTAACTGGTGTTAAACTGGGTGTTAGGGTACGGGATATTATGTATATCCTAAAAGCATATGAGGACGTTATTTCTAAAAATGACTAAGCCAATAGATACTGGTTGGGAGTACTGGAAAGAGGAGTATGGGCATATTGAAACTTTAAAGGAGTTTTATCCAGAAACCCTAGAAACTGATATAAGACTACAACAAGCTGTTGCACAGGTTGAAAATGCATACGCCGCTATTGATCAACGTATGCGGGAACTAATTATGAAAGAATTAGGTCGACAAGCACAAGAGCTAGACATGGGATACGATAACTAACATGACATATGAACAAAAGCGCGAAGCGTTTGAGGCGTTAGCTGTTCAACTTTCGACGCTCACACTAGAGCGCGATGAAGCTGGGCGCTATGTAAGCGCTGTTCAGCAAATGCTTTGGGAGAGCTTCCAAGTACGTCGCGCAACAGCACCAGCCCCGGAGGCCGAACCAGCCCAGACGCAGCAGGCCGAGCCTGTCGCATGGCGTTACAAATACAAGTTCCGCGACATTGGTGAGACCGGGGCTTACGAGTACCACTCGCACGACTTCGCTTGCGTGGCGCGTTTACCTAAAGGGGAGCCTCTTTACACCCACCCATCCGAGGCCAAGCCAGAGGCACAGCAGACCCCAGAACCAATCGGAGTCGCAACTGTCTATAAGTATCACACGGACGCACAAGGGGAGGTCGCCGGGGAGTGCTGGAACGCCGCCGGCGTCAGTTTCAAGGACGGAGTGCTTGACTCGCTGAAGCCGGGCGACAAGTTGGAGCTTTACGGTCTAGTTAAGAAAGCCCACTGCATCGGGACCAAGCCAGATGCACAGCAGCCATTGACACCGCAATGAAGGAAACCAAATGATCAACCACAACCAAGGAAACACTATGAATATCGACAACCTCACCTACGGTGAACTCAAAACCATCGCCGCCCTGTTTGCAGGTCAACAGCCCGCAGCACAACCTAGTCGCAACATCGGCTCCGTCCTCATCGGAAAGTACGTCATCGCTCGCTGCTACTCCGCTGGCGTGCATGCTGGCACCGTCGTAGCAGTTGACGGTGAAAACGTTGTTCTGACCGACTCGCGCCGGTTGTGGGGCTGGAAAGCTAGCGATGGCGTAGCGCTGTCTGGAGTTGCACAGCACGGCATCAAGGCCGGCAGCAAGCTGGATGTAGTGAATCCGCTGTTGTACCTGACTGGCGTGTGTGAACTCATCCCTGTGGCAGACGGTGTTGCGGAGGCAATCAATGCCTACAAATAAGATTTTCCGCGACGGCTACGGCTCAGGCGACGGCTACGGCGACGGCTCAGGCTACGGCGACGGCTCAGGCTCAGGCTCAGGCTACGGCGACGGCTCAGGCTCAGGCTCAGGCTTAGACTCAGGCTTAGACTCAGGCGGCTACGGCTACGGCTACGGGGAGGATTGAAATGAGCAACAAACTAGCCGAACGCATCGCGATGGCTTACGACGCGTGTGAAGACACGGACAACGTAGGGTGCCTTGCAATCTTGCGCACCTTACTTGCCGAGTTTACCGCCCACGAAGCGGCAAAGCCTGAGCCGGTGGGCGACAAGTGGGCCGCGTTCGGCTACTTGCGCAAGACCAACAGCACGGACAACCCGCCGCACGGCTGGGCCTTCCATTTCTGCGGCAAGCCCGGAGACGTTGCCGTGTGGACGAGCCAGATCAGCGCCGCCCCCGTGGCACAGGCCACGGGTTGCGATACCGCTGATGAATACCTCACGGAGAAGCCTGCACCAGCCCCGGAGGCCGCAGTAACGCCTTCGCGTTGCCAATGTGGCTATCCGATGCCGTGCAGCAAGACAGTACCAGTCGGCTTTTGCCGTTCCACACACACACACAGGAGTCAACCATGAATGAACAACTACCGCTGCTGCCTTACCCGCAGCTTGACAGCCTACCCGCGTTCACTGAGCCGGGCTACACCGCCGACCAGATGCGCGACTACGCACGCGCAGCACTGGCAGTCAATGAAAAGCGCGCAACTGATATTGCAAATGCGCTGGCTCTCCCCGGCTGTGAGCGGCTGCGTGAGTGGGCTGAGATTGGGCCTGTTCAACGGGCAGCGGTAGAAGAGTTTGCGTATGCACTGGCAGCCAATGTGCCGGCTGGCTACAAGCTGGTGCCGATTGAGCCGACCAAGGAAATGATCTTGGCGGGCAACGCTGCGGCGCACGCTGGGGGCAGCGACCTTTGGCAATTGACGCGCGAGGTCATGAACGCTTGGCCCGCCATGCTCGCAGCAGCCCCGGAGGCCAAACCATGAACAAAAGTATCTTGCTCCACGCCTTGATAGAAGCGACGAAAGTGACTGGCGAATTTAAGGACGAGCCCGCCCAGGCACAGCAGGCCGAGACACGCAAGACGCTGACGGATGAGCAAATGAAACGCCGAGCCTAGAAGGTACGCAAGCAATGGCAGAAGAGATAGCGTATAAAACAGTACTAGATAAGCTTACCTGGCTCCTAGACGACCTTATTGATAAAGACCCTGACCACGCTGAACGATTAATCAGTTCTTGGTTAGCTAATGTTCAGCTACGTAGACGCTTAGCACTGCATAAAGTAGTTGCTGAAGTTGACGTAGCTAAAGAACCACAGTGCGCTAACAGTAAACCCTGCCAGCCACCTTACTGTGAAGTAAATAACTGCTCCCACCCAGGATTCTATGATGCAAGGTAGAAGATTTCCCCGCACTACAACTATTAATACAAAATGAACGCAGCTGAAGCACTAAAAATAGCAAATAATAGCAGGCAACCTGCCGTTAAACTTGAGATGGACCAAACCCTAGAACGTATTTCTGAAAAAGCTTCTGAGGGCAACTTGTATACTGTCGTATGGCTGACTTATCCTGAAACAATAGCTAAACTTAGAGACCTAGGATACGAAGTCACACCGCACGCTCACTCTTACAATTTCAAAGTTTCTTGGGAACAATAAATGAAAGAATACTTTCCAGACCGATGGGTTATACTAAAAATCAACACAGCCACAGAAATCTTCTATAAAGTATTTGCTAGCTGGCACGGTGGGTTCACTCAGGGAGAGAGCTGGAAGTTCTCTTCTAAGATTGAAGAAGTAGAGGACCGTGGAACCCATTTCTACGTAAAGATGAATAGCGGCAGTGCTTATTCATTATTTGCAGGTGAAGCAGCTTATAGTACTTCAGGCTTTACAGAAGGAGTACTACAGCACACACTAGAAAAATACCCCCAAGCATCTGTACTTAGCTTTGAGCAAGCTTTAGAGGTACTACGCTCATGACAGACGAAGAACTACTGCGCCGGAGTGCGCAAGCCGCTGGAATTAGCACCTATGGCATGTCTATGGTGAGCGGTTATTTATATGGCAACAACCACGCCTGGGACCCCCTAACACATAACGACACAGCATTATGGCTCTCAGTTACACTAGGAATAGACATTCAACACTTTAAGCACTCAAAGCATGTGGAAGCCTGGGTATACCCTATACCTCCAGTTAGCGAGGACTATGGAGACGACCCTAGGGCTGCAACACGCCGTGCAATTGTAAAGGTAGCAGCACAATTATGATCTCAGCAAAAGAAGCAAAAACGTTCTCAATGGTATGCAATAAGTCAGCACATGAGAAAGAACTAGAAAACATTAATTATGGTATCCTAGGAGCTACTAAGAAAGGTGCTACACACCTTACACTTAACTTCATCCCACTTTCAGAAACTATTGAAGCAGTAGAAGCCCTAGGGTATAAAACCTTTTCAAGCTCAGGATATACAGTAATCACATGGCATTAATTCATAAGAAAGTACTATCACTCACTGCTGAAACTATTAAAGCATCAAAGCTGCTGGACATTCAAATGCAGTACGGTCTAGCAGTCATCTGGTATGAGACGGGAGAAATAAAGTTTAAGCTAGACCCAGTCGGGACAGGTTTTGAACCCCCAACAGACTATACCTATTTTAAAACAATTGAGCAAAATGGCCTAGTCTATCATTACTATGTTAACACGAATTAAACTGGCTCTAAACCTTCCCTTAACTAAAGAAGAAGCGCTAAGCTTAACTCATAAAGCTAGAATTGCGGAAACTCTAAAGTACAATAAGCTAGAGATTAAGCGAACTTTACAAGGTATTAATCTAGCTATCAAAGAAGGCAAATATTTCTACAAAACACACGAGCTACAGCCTAGCACTGTACAAGCAGTAGAAGCCCTAGGGTATGCAGTAAACACAAACCATACCACACATTTAACCTACTACATAGTCACCTGGGACTAATCCTTTCCTAAACAACCTGTTGCCAAAATCCATTTATTCTAGAACGAAGCCTTCATACCGCGCAACTCGAAGGAAAACTTCGCACGATCCCCCCAGTAAAACATGGGCCTTGACTTTTATATAAGTGTGTGTTAAAATATTAGTTAAGCTAGCGACAATCGAAAGGTCGTAAGATCAACGTGCATATGCTAGCGTTTAGAAATCTGTTAGACGGGGACGCGCGGCCTTGCGTGTGAGGGGTCCCTGACGTTGGACAGATATTTCTAATAAGTAAGCTTCATACAGCACGTTGATCTTACTTAATGTGTTCAAATAGGGCAATTCTTTTTTTACTTTTTATATTACAAATCCATTATACATCAAATGGCATCTACACTTACTTTAAATGTATTAAGGTCTCTGGGGCAACTACTTGCTAAAGACCATACTCAATCTTATGAGAAAACTATTTCCTTTGTAAAGGGAGTGGGCTTTCGTAAGCAGTTTCACATTGCAGACCATGCCCAAGCCTATATAGTAGAAAAGTTTCCTTTCCAGGGAGATTCTACATTTAAGGGCCTAGATAAGGATGTTCTAGCCCTAGGGTCATATCACTTTCTAAAGTTTATGTTTGGGAGAGAATTATGTCCTAGCCAAACAGAGACCCCAGCTTATTCAGCCTTTGTACCCCTCTTACCCCAGGGCTACAAAAAGTATGCAGGTATTAAATATTCACAGTGGTCTCAAAAGCAATTAATTGCTAGTATAGCTCCAGAACTTAATGGAGCTATTACAGCCCTAGGGTCAGTACCTCTCCCAGTAATGGATGCAGCTTATCTAGCAGATCGCCAAGAGATCGCAGAAACTTCATCAAAGGGGGGCCTCACAAGGGTCGTAAGCCCTAGGGGCAAAGTAAACCTAGAGAACAGGTATGCAAACTGCATGTATTACCAGACATGGTTAGCCCATCCAGAAATTATTCATCCAGATATGTTGTTTAGCTTTACAAACCCAGACAAGGTCCTAGACCCTTGTGTAGAGGTCAAGAGTGTCCTAACCACTCAAGAAGAGATTAAAAGAGCAGTACAGGAAGCCTTATCGGGTCAGCTAGACAAAGTAGTCAAGAATAGCACAGCACCTACAAGCAGCATTCTTCCATGGGAAGCTTAATCAGCATAAAATGAAAATCACTAAGTACACAGATGAAGATACCAGCATTCTTACCAAGCTATACAAGGAAGGAATGCCACTAGAAGATATTGCAGCAGTTCTAGATCGTAGTAGCCCTAGCGTAAGAGCTAAGCTTACAGCACTAGGACTATACTCCAAGCAGCCTTATGCATCAAAAGATGGATCTCCACCAAAGCGTAAGTTAGAATATGTCAGTGAGATTGCAGATCTCCTAGATGTACCAGAGGAACTAGTAGACAGCCTAGAGAAGTGCACTAAGTTTACTCTGAAGAAGCTCGTAGATGCTCTGACCCTAGGGCTTCCGAAAACGCCGCGAGATTAAAAATTTTTCAAAATTTTGAAATTCGGGCTCCCAGGATTTGGGTGCCGAGAGAAAAACCCACGTACAAAAAAGCCTCTATATCCTAGTGATATAGAGGCTTTTCTCATTATAACTTTGTTTAAGTCGAACTATCTAAAAATATGTCGGCTATATCGGTTTATCGCATAAAATTTTTGTTTATTTGCGCCGGAGTGCACCCTTGAGAAACCTGCCCTTATTTGCGCCGGAGTGCGCAGACCCTAGGGTCGCTGGCCTTCGCCAGAAGCAATGGAGGCTGTCAGAAGCAATGGAGGCTGTCAGAAGCAATGGAGGCTGTCAGAAGCAATGGAGGCTGTCAGAAAAACAGACTATGCCCAAATTTAAAAAGATGAGTAAAAACAGACTATGCCCAAATTTAAAAAGATGAGTAAAGCCTGTCTTGAAAATTAAAGCTTGACCACTGTATAATTTTGGCGCCGAGGGGCATGAAAAAACCCCCTTGACGCGAGGGCCAAGGGGGTTTGGGTTGCAGGATGACGCTCTGCACGACGATGGGCTTCATACTTGTAAGCGTCCTCACTTGTATAAGCCCTAGGGTCGATCTTTCGCCGACCAAGATAGCCACAGAAGTTATGCTTGTACTTGCAGTTCGGGATGCCAGCCACTCTTATCTGTCCCTACGACCCTTGGGCAGGTGACCTTCGTCACGAGCACCTCAAGGCCGTTGTCCGGGCAGATTTCGCTTCATTTAACGTCGGAAGCTCATCAGAGAGTACGACGAACAGGTTTCTTAACTTCACCGACTTGCGGTACTGTTCAAAGCTCAAGTTAGTTATATGCTGCTTTGATTTATTTGCTTGCGTTGCTTGCTTAGTTTTTATGTGATGCTTGCGTTGCTTGCGTTGCTTGCTTAGTTTTTATGTGATGCGCCGGAGTGCGCAGACCCTAGGGTCTTACGGTGTCTTCGGTGACAAGAGCACTATGTCACTTTCCCATCCAGACTTACCGATTAGTTGGGGCCAGTTGGCTCCGTTTCCCTATACCTTGGGCTGCTAGTCGGTATTCTCTAGCAATTAAGGACGCTATAAATGCAGTACTGGCCCGCACCCACTAAAGTAGCTAATCCGCTGTCCACCCATTACTTCCCACCACGGAAGATCATTAATTCAGATGCTTGGTTAAGTGATAGCGAGTACTTGCCTAGGCTTACTAATTGGTAGTGGGAGTATAGGAATACGTCCTAAACAGCGACCCCAAGGTTCTCTTCGTCTTGCTCGTCTCTATCACAACACAGCGCTATGTCCTAGCATCTGAATTAATGACCCTCGGGCTGCCGGCCCTCGCCGACATACCCTTGGGCTGTGGTTGATTACTCTGCCTTGGTAGCTGCGTCGAGCGCCTTGAGAGCGTCGAGGCTACCCTTGTCGAGCGAGGCCAGGGTACCTACGTCGAGGCCGAGGCTAACTTCAACACGGGCCAGGATTTCGGCCTTGGTTTCGCGCTTCTCGCCGGTCTTGGCAGTCTTAGCGACGTAGACCTTCTCGGCAACCAGCTTACCGATAACGCTCTGAGCGGAGCGGCCGAGCTCTACGGCAAGGCGGGCAACAGTCTCGGAAGTAGGGTCAGCGCGGTAGGCCTCAACAACTTGGGCGGTTTGAGCGTCAGTGAACTTGGTGTTTGCAACAGTCATTTGGTTTTCCTTGATAACGTAACGAAGAATTTATTATACAGTGATTTGGTTTAATGTTCAAGCTAAAGTTTTTGAAGGCTATCAAGCAGAGCGTTGCTGCGAGGGCCTTTCTCGACTTCAGAAACATAATTATAAGGTAGTTTGCGTTAGGAAGCAAGCTAAGAATTTTTAGTGCTTTTGCTTGATTTCTTTTGCTTAATTCCCTAACACAGCCGTTATTATGACTTAGTTTGGCTGGGAAAGCAAGCTGGAAATTCCTGTCTTGACTTTTAAAGCTTTTCCACTGTACAATGCGGGCGCCACTGACTTGACCCTCGGGCTTAGGCGGGCTTTTTCGAATTTCCACTTCAAAAATTTAAAGCTTGACCACTGCGGCGGGCGCGGCATAGGCCCCTAGGGGCCTATCGAGCCTAAATAATAATGAGAAGTCATTATCAATAGGAGTAATGATAATGATTGTGCATTCTCATTAGTGACTTGAATGAGAATGATTCGCGTTCGCTTCTGGGGCTGAATGCAAATGAGAATGATTCGTATTTGTCGCGGCGGCGCAAAGTTAGTCTTATCCGAATTGTACCACATCTTTCGGGGAGGAGACAACTAGGGAAGGTACCTAGTTGTTTGTTGGTGAAAACGCTTGACACGGGGGCCAAAATTGTGGTATAATTTTGGCGCAAATAGTAAGGGTAAACCCTTACTATTATCTTATTAACTCACGTCAATAATTGTAGTTACCTGCTTGATATCAACATCAATACGAACAAGTTTATAAAATGTGCAGTCCTCGTGGTTAATATATTCGCCAGTAGCAGTCTCTAGGTCTTCAAACGCTTCTAAAGGGGTAGAACCAAAACCTTTTTCGCCTTTAAACTCACACACATATTTCATATTAAAACTCCAGTTTTTCCAAAGTAATTACGACAGTTTCTTGTTCAATATAAATTGTATCTTCGGGATATTGACCCCTCAACTCTTTTAAAACCTTTTTAAGATAGTCCATATGGTTACCCCTATTTGCCCTTTCTCCTACCCATACCCTAGACGAGCCCTTAGAATTAATTTTGCGAATGTGGAAAGTAATATGCATCATATTAAGCCTTATTTGTAAAAAACTCAGTCGCACGTCGGAACAAAAGAATCTCTTGAGAGAATGCCTGAATTTCCCAAGGTTGTTGGTAATAATCAGTCTTTCTAGGAAAGTGCATATTGCACCAAATAAAATCTCCAGTATCGGGACAATTACGCAGCTTGCCCTTTACATATTGTTTCACGTGCACCATTTCATGACACATGGTTTGCAGAGTCTTTTCTAGGCTCAGTCGCTTACCCAATGTTACCACAAAATAACCCGGCGCAATTTGTGAAACCTGGCCTAGCGCATTTTTGTCCTCAGTCAAAATAACCTGAACAAACGCCTTGGCATTGGTTAGCTTCAAGTCAGCGACTAGCCAAGCCATAAGGTTAGTCAAGGCATTTTTCTTGACGCTCTTGCGAGTAGTGATTTCGTATTGCATGAATGCAGTGTATCAGCAAAAACAGCCACGCATACTAGGGCAAACCCCTATGTTGTATTTACGCACAGGCCCTTGACACGGGCCCAAAATTTGTGGTATAATTTTGGCGCCTATGGGCGGCCGATTTTTGGCGCGCCAGCGCCTCCATTATACCATGCTGCGCTGTCGGGGTCAATAGGGACAAACCCTTATTAGTATAGGTAATAAAAAACCCGCCGAAGC
>SXGU01565050.1_pt1 | contig 19318 bp, 14 predicted proteins | sample 3174531 | NCBI WGS metagenome assembly SXGU01 (sample SAMN11356863, study PRJNA531348) | freshwater metagenome | isolation source: freshwater sample F1-140 | place: China: Fuxian Lake, Yuxi | collected 2017-12-25 | reverse complement strand
CCGTAGCGGTCGCCGATCTCCTCGCGCAGGTAGCGGTTCTCCTCCTCCAGCCGCTCGCGGTCCTGGCGGTTGACGCGGTGCTCGATCACCTTGCCCACCTTGATGGGCAGCACCTCTGCCAGATTGCTTTTCTCGACAAAGTCGATAGCCCCCTTGCGCATGGCCTCCACCGCCAGGCCGATGGTGCCCACGGCGGTCAGCACCATTACGTCGGTGTCGGGGAACTCGGCCTTGACCGCGGCCACCACCTCCAGCCCGTTCATGCCGTCCATGCGGTAGTCGGTGATCACCAGATCACAACTCTGGGCACGCATCATCTCCAACCCCTCGGCGCCATTGGCTGCCACCATTGGCTCGTGCCCCATCCGGCGCACCAAGGCGGCCACGGCATGGCGCATCTCGTCGTCGTCCACCACCAGAATACGGCTCATCTCATCACTCTCTGGGGCAGTGCGGCCCCGTTCATCTTGCCCGGCAGGATCACCCTGAAGGTGGTGCCCGCACCCACGGCGGTCTCCACCTCGATCCGGCCCCGGTTCTCCTCCAGGGTCTGCCTGGCGATGGCCAGGCCCAACCCCGAGCCTTTCTGTTTGGTGGTGAAGAAGGGCTCGAAGAGCCTTTCCCTCACCTCGGGCGGGATGCCCGGCCCGGTATCGGCCACCTCCACCACCACCTCTCCGGCTTCCTGGCGCCCCCGCACCCACAGGTGGCCGCCCTGCTGCATGGCCTGCACCCCGTTTTTGATCAGGTTGAACACCGCCCGCCGCACCTGCTCTGGATCGGCGTAGACCTGCAACCCGGCCGGCACCTCCTGGCGGAACTCGATGCGGGCAGCCTGCATTTCCGGGGCGAGCAGGAAGGCCGCGTCGTCGACCAGCCGGTCCACCCCGGTCCACTGGGGATTGGGCGGGGCCGGCCTGGCAAAGGCCAGGAATTCGGTGATCACCTTGTCCAGCACCCGCACCGCCTCGATTACCTTGTGTATGTGCTGCCGCCGCGAGTCGTCGGCAGGTAGGTCGTCGGCGATCAGGCTGGCGTAGATCTCGATGCCGCCCAGGGGATTGCGGATCTCGTGGGCAACCCCGGCGAGCATTTGCCGCAGCTGGGCGTCGCGGGCCAGCAACTGACCCCGCATCTCCTCCATGGTTTCCCCCAGGTAGCCCAACTCGTCGCTGGCCGAGGTGTCCACGGCCTGCTCTAGATTGCCCTGGCCGATCTGCCGGGCCGCCAGCACCAGGCGCTGGATGGGCCGGGTCAGCGTTCCGGCCAGGATCAGCGCCACCACCACGGTGAGCAATAACCCCACCCCGGCGTAGATCAGCACCGAGCGTTTAAAAGCCTGGATGGACTCCATGAACCCCACCCCCAGATCGACCCCCACCGCCGCCACCACCTGTTCCCCGGTCAACACCGGCGCGTACCCGGTCATATAGTAGGTTTCGCCTTCCGGGAAAAGCACCGAGTGTATGGCTTCCCCCTCCCAGACCCGGGCCAGTTCGAGACGGTCGCGGATGCGCAGATCGTGGTGCTGGCCGCCGATGGGGGTCTTCTCCTCGGTGTCGAGCAGGTTGCGCCCCTCGCGATCAAAGACATAGATCCGCCGCGCCCCTGCCTGCTCCCGCACCCGCTGCAACCGGGCGTTCATGCTGCGGTAAAACTTGAAATCCTCGCTCCCTGGTTTGAGCCGGCGCAAAAGTTCGAGGTTGGGCAGGGCCGCCACCAGCCGCGCAACGGAGACCAGGTGCGCGCCCATTTGCTGTTCGAGGCTGCGCCGGGTCAAGGTGTACAGGCCCCAGCCGGTGCTGCCCACCAGGGCCATGACCAGCAGCACAAAACTCAGCACCAGGCGGCGCCCGATCCGGCCCTGGGAGCGTGTCTGCTTTGGGGTACTGCTCAACAGCTGCACTCCTGTTTTTCATCCGGCCCCGGCCCCAGGCGCCCGCTGCCGGACCCCGGACCAGGACCAACCACTGCAAGATACGTGCCGCCGTGCCTTTCACCCTGTGGCCCGGGAGCCATCCTCGGCTTGCCGCCCTGCAGGCAGCGAAAATCTGATGTTTTACCAGTTTTCTGAGGGCTTTTGGCCGCGCCACGCCACCCAGTACTGGCCCCAGCGCCGGGCAAAGGCGCGGGGCGATTCTGCGTACAGGCGGCTGCCCAGCGCCAGCGCCTCGGCCTGCAGTTCCGCCTGGCGGGCGGGGATCAGTCGCGCCAGCGCTGACACTTCGACCTTGGAGCGCCTGGCCGGCCACTGGCTGGCCAGCAGTCTCGCCAGCACCGCCAGATCGTGGTCTGCGCCCAGCACCGCGCCGACCCTGTCCAACTCCGCCTCGATGGTCCCCATCGCCGGCGGCCACATCTCGTGCAACACCTGGGTCTGGTACCACCAATACTTGGCATAACGCCGCCAGCGGTGGAAATGTTCCTCGCCGCCCTCGGCCGCCGCCTGGCCCATGGTGCGCCGGCCCCGGCTGTATACCCAGCGCAGCCCGGGTCCAATCACTGCCCAGCCCTCGCCCTGTAAAGGCCAGTGTTCCAGGCGCACCTGGGCCCATCTCAGGGCATCCACCACCTCCCCGCCGAGGGGCTGACCGGCACTCGATTCCCTGCGCTCCGCCAGCCACGCCCGCACCCGTGGGTGCGCCTTGCCGGTCCATGCCCCCAATTGGTCGAGGCACTCCACCAGCGCCGCGGCGTCGCGGACCCCAGCCAGGCGTTTGGCCGTCAGCCCCAGGCTGCGGATCTCCCAGCGCACCTGGGCCGGTCCCAACTCGGCGCGGACCAGACACACCAAGGCCCGCAACCTCTTGAGAGCTTTGCGGGCCTCGTGGATCTGCCTCTCCCAATCTTTGCCCTCGGATTCGAGATGCATCAGTGCCTTGGCCAACTGGTGGGCGGCCAGGCGCTGAATGCCGGCGGGCAGGGGCTCGTCGCGCTGAAGCTGGATCTCGGTCACGCCTCCCCCTCCGCCGCCCTGAACCGGTAGCCTGCCCCCCGCACGGTTTCGATCCAGGAGCTGGCTCCTCCCAGCTTCTCGCGCAGGCGCTGGACATGGGTGTCCACAGTGCGGCTGTACCCGGCCGTGGCATACCCCCAAACGCTGCGGAGCAGTTCGTCGCGACTGAGCACCTGCCCCGGCCTTTCGACGAGGTGGACCAGGAGTCTGAATTCGGTGGCGGTGAGTTCGACGCGGCGGCCCTCCACCTGCACCTGATGGCTCAGGGGATCGAGGGCCACGGGCCCGGACTGCAGCAGGGGCCGGGTGAGGGAACTGGCTTGGATTGACGCCGCCGCCCGCCGGCCAAAGAGCAGGGGCCGGGCCACCAACCAGGAAACCCCGTAGGCCAGCACCACCACGATGCTCATCACCGCCCACAAGGGCGCCGCAGCCTCGGTCAGCGACACCGAGTCCTGGGCCGCCGCCGCGCCGGCCACATCCACCAACCCGGCCATCGGCACCACCCACAGGGTCCTGTTCACTTCGCCGCGCATAACGTCTACCCCCTCGCCCACCCGGACTCAGGCCATCAGCCAGAAACAGCCGATGCAGATGGCGGCGGCGGCGCAGCCGGCGACCAGCAGGCGATGGGCAGCGGCGCCATAGCCGGCAATACGGGCGCTCACCTGGCCCATGAACCAGCCGAAGCCGGCCATCCCCCCCACGGTGCCCAGGCCGAACCCACCAAGATAAACCATGGCATGGGTGGTGGTCGGCAGGGCTAACGCCGGCAGGATGCCGAGGAAATGGGAACTGCCGGCCAATCCGTGCAGGATACCCAGACCGCAGGCCAGATGGGTGTGGACATGGGTGTGTTGGTGTTCGTGGTTGAGCTTCACGTAGGGATGGCTGTGGTGGTGAAGGTGGGCCTTTCCTTCGTGCTCGTGGGGGTGGGCGTGGATGCGCCGGGATAGGCTCCGGTACAACCCCCAGATCCCGATGGCGATCAGCCCGATGCTGGCCAGCCTATCGCTCCAGGAGGCCATCTCCTCAAGAGGCAGGAAGGCCCGCAGCACCAGGACCAGGGCGCCGACGATCCACACCCCGCTGGTATGCCCCACCCCCCAGACCAGCCCGGTGGCCCAGGGCCGCCGGCGGTCCTCGACCCCCAGGGTCCCGACAGTGGCCAAGTGGTCTGGGCCTGTGAGTACGTGAAGGATGCCGGCGGCGAGGCCGGCCAACAAGGTGAGCATCTGCGCTCCCTCAAACAGCCGTGTGCAGCAGCAATGGGTCGGCGGTACACCGGGCCTGCACAAAACAGACCACAATAAAACTGAATATAAATCACACCCCAAGGACTGTCTACGGGCGCAAAAGGCCGGTCGCGCCTCCTGTTACAGCCTTGTGACCTCGGTGCGGGTGTCTTTTTACCTGGGTGTGACGCAGACCTCCAGCAGGGACTCTATGCTTTTTTCGCCACACCCTTACCTAAAATGGAGGTGACGGAAATGGGTTGTATACTGCTCCTCGCAGCGGGCCTTTGGGCCCTCCCCGCGCTCGCCGCGTCTGGATTGCGCGGCACCGTGGCGGACTCCACCACCGGCGACCCCCTGCCCGGGGTCAACCTCACCCTCAAAGGCACCACCTTTGGCACCACCACCGACCTGCAGGGCCGCTTCGAGTTGCACGGGCTACAGACCGGCGCCTACGAACTGGAAGCCAACCTCATCGGCTACCAGAACCTGGTCCAGCCGGTGCAGCTCGGCGCCGGGGCCACCGCGCTGGTCCTGCGCCTCAGCCCCCGCCCCATCCACCTGGGGGAGATGCTGGTCCACGGCGACCGGGCGGCGAGCGCGGCCTCGGCGCAAACCGTGCGCGAGTTCGATCTGCAGATCCGCCCACGGGCCTCGGCCCAGCAGATGCTGCAGCTCGCCCCCGGGCTGGTCATCGCCCAACACGCCGGGGGCGGCAAGGCCGAACAGATCTTTCTGCGCGGTTTCGACAGCGACCACGGCACCGACGTGGCGGTTTCGGTGGACGGCATGCCGGTGAACATGGTTTCCCACGGCCACGGCCAGGGCTACGCCGACCTGCACTTCCTCATCCCCGAAACCGTCGAGGGTATGGAGGTATCCAAGGGCCCGTACGCCGCCCAGTACGGCAACCTGGCCACCGCGGGGGCCCTCGACTTCCGCACCCGCGATCACCTGGAGAAAAACCTGGTCAGGGTGGGCGCCGGCCAGCAGGCCACCGCCCATTACACCACCCTCTACCAGCTCCCCCTGGCCGACCCGGATCAGACTGCGTACGTGGCCGGCGAGTACCGGCGCACCGATGGCCCGGTACAAACCCCCCAGGGGTTCCAGCGCCTGAACCTCTTCGCCAAGCTGCACACCCACCTGTCCGACCGCTCCACCCTCACCCTCGATGCCTCGGGCTTCAGTTCGGCCTGGGCGTCCGCCTCCGGCCAGATCCCCACCCGGGCCCTGCCCAGCATCGGGCGCTGGGGCGCCATCGACGATCGGGAAGGCGGCACCACCGGCCGGCGCAACCTCAACCTCACCTTCCGGGGAAAGGGCCGCAACAACAGCGACCTCACCATCCAGACCTACCTGGTGAACTACGATTTCAAACTCTACTCCGACTTCACTTTTTTCCTCGACGACCCGGTGGCCGGCGACATGATCGAGCAGACCGACGACCGGCGGATCTGGGGGCTCAACAGCCGCTACACCTTTTTCGACCGGGCCGGCCCCTTCCTCGCCCAGACCACCCTAGGTGGCGGCTTCCGCGCCGACGACGCCCAGGTCGGGCTCTGGCACGCCCCGGACCGGCAGCGCCGGGCGCGGCGGGTGGACAGCCAGGTGCTGGAGCGGAATCTCTTCCTCTGGGTGCAGCAGGAGGTTTTCCTAAGCCAGCGCTGGCGCTTCATCGGCGGCCTGCGCGGTGACTACCTCACCTTCAATGTCGAGGACCACCTCGACCTGCAGCCGGCCACCCTGCCCCACGCCTCTGGTTACGCCCAGGAGGCCATCCTCAACCCCAAGGCCACCCTGGTCTTCAGCCCGACCCGGAGCCTGGACCTCTTCGCCAATTTCGGCACTGGTTTCCACTCCAACGACGCGCGCGCCGTGGCCATCGGCGAGCGGGCCAAAGGCGTGGCCCGCAAACTGAGGCGCGAGGGCCAGAGCGAGGCGCAGATCGCCGAGGCCCTCACCGCTGCCAACCTGGACCCGAACCTGCTCGAGCCCGGGGCGCTGCCCCGCGCCGTGGGCGGCGAGTTGGGCGCCCGCGCCAGGTTATGGGATCGCCTCAATCTGGGCCTTGCCGCCTGGTGGCTGGACCTGGATCGCGAGTACGTGTACGTGGGCGACGCCGGCACCACCGAATTGAGTGGCCGCAGCCGCAGGGTGGGCGTGGATCTGGAGGGTCGGTACCAGTTGCTGCCCTGGCTGTGGGCCGACGCCGACGCCAACCTCTCCAAAGGCGAGGCCCGCGATGAGGCGGCCGGGGAGGACGAGATCCCCCTGGCCCCCACCCTCACCTCCACCGGCGGGCTCACCGCACGCCACCCGCAAGGTTATGTCGGCAGCCTGCGCTACCGCCACATCGGCGAGCGGCCCGCCAACGAGGACAACAGCGTGCGTGCCCTGGGGTACACCGTGGTCGACCTCACGGCCGGCTACCGCCTGGGCCCCTACCAGTTGGACCTGCATCTAGAGAATCTCCTGGACACCGAGTGGAACGAGGCGCAGTTCGCCACCGAATCCCGCCTGCGTGCCGAAACCGAACCCGTGGAGGAGATCCACTTCACCCCCGGCAACCCGCGCATCCTGCGCCTGGAGTTGAGCCGGTTCTTCTGAGCTCCGGTCACTTGCCGATATTACCCCTGAGGAGGCCCGGCCGCCTGGACTGGGTCTCGCCGCCCCTTCCAGCGGGCCGAGCTTGGGCGGCCTTGCCCCCGGAAAACTGCCCGCCGAGGAGCATCCGCCATGGTACCCCGCCGACCCTCGCTGTGCTGGGCCGTGTTCCTGGCCATGGGCTCGTCGCTTTGGGCCCAGACCCTCATCCCCCCCGAGTGTTACCTGGATCAGAAAGAGAACACCATCAACAGCTGCAAGTACTGCCATATCTCCGGCCTGCCCGGCGCCCTCAACAACGAGGCCGACCGCCAGGGCGCCTTCCCGGCGGCGGAAAACAAGTTCCTCAACGTGCTGGACCCATCCAGACTCGACAGCCTGGTACCCCCCTCCACCATCCCCGCAGACCTGAGCGCATACCTGGCGCTGGACAACTACCACCGCGCCTGGAAGCCCGTGCCGGCACCCCCGAGCTGGGCACCGGCGAGGGCCGCTACAAGTACTTCCCGGATCTCGACCCCGCCCAGACCGGCCCGGACGGTTTTGCCAACAACGGCTGGCGGGCCTTCAAGTGGAAACCCAGCGAACTGGCCTGGCCCCGATACAACGGCCGTATCCAGCAGAACTGGGTGCGGCTGCCGGGCAAATTCCAACGCGCCGGCGACGGCACCGAGGATCGCCGGATCTACCAACAGAACCTCGACCTGCTGGTAGAGGTCTTGCGCGGCGCCGTGCAGAGCGGCACCTACCTTGGCCAGGCCGCCGATGAGAAGGTGATCCCCTACCGCTTCCCGGCCGGCTCCGAGTTGCTGCATTACCTCTACTACCTCGACCCCTCGCGCCCGGACATGAAAGCCGCCCGCATCAAGGAGGTGCGCTGGAACATCAAGAGTGTGCCCGAGCAGTACAACCAGGCCTTCTTCGCCTTTGTCTCCAACAAAGAAAAGGAATACGCCCTCACCTACAGGGAGGGCGGTGCAAAGGCCGCGGCCGCCCATGGCCTGGTGTACAACGAGGACGGCTGGGACATCATCGGTTTCATCGAGGATCCCCAGGGCCAGTTGCGGCCCCAGACCGGCCCGGAGATGAGCCAGTGTCTGGGCTGCCATTCGGGCCGGATGAGCAGCATCGTCGACAGCCACTGGAATTCGCTGCAGCGCAAACTGCCCGGCGAGCAGGGCTGGACCCTGCAGGACTACCGCGGCATCCCCGACTACTACAACACCTACCTGGAGCGGGGCGAGACCGGCGAGATCTTCGAGAACTACGAGGGGGACGCCGCCCGGATGCCCACCAACAGCGACGGGACCATCAACTTCCTGCCCACGGCGCAGGAGGCGGATGCCCTCACCCGCAGGTACTACCAGATCGTCCAGTCGCAGAGCTACTTCCTGGGCCGCGACCCAAAACTTGGCAACCCCGGTTTCCTCCGGCAGCCCTCCACGGCCAAGTTCCGCAGCGGCGACCAACTCGCCACCTGGTTCCCGGCCCTGGACTTCTCGCGCTTCGACCTGGGGCCGCAGATCACCGCCGTCGAGCAGACCCAGAGCAGCCAGCCCACGGGGTTCGGGCTCTCACCCAACTACCCCAACCCCTTCAATGCCACCACGCAGATCCGCTACCAGCTCGAGACCCGGGGTCCGGTGCGCCTGGAGATCCTCAGCCTGGCCGGCCAGTTGGTGCGGGTGCTGGTGGACCAGGAGCAGACCTCCGGGCCCCATGCAGCGTCCTGGGACGGCAGGGACGGGGCGGGTCGATTGGCCGGCACTGGGCAATACCTCTGCCGACTCAGCCAGGGCGGGAGGGCTGAGACGCGCAAGCTGCTGCTGCTTCGCTGACTGGACAATGGCCTTGCGCCGCGGAGATGACCCGCTCCCCGGCAACACCTCAGGACCAAGGTGACCCGGTTATTGTTATATTCAAAAAAAAGCGTCGCCGCCCCTGAGAGAGGAGTCAATGCACGTACCTGATGGGTACCTGAGCCCCCAGACCTACCTGCGCCTGCTCGGCGGCATCCTGGCGTGCTGGTTCATGGCGCTCGGGAGGATGAAGGTGCAGTTGGCGGCCCAGCAGGTCCCCAATCTGGCCAGGGTCAACCTCATCCACCGGCCCGGTGCCCGCCAACCGTGAGCGCTGCCCTGCCCATCCGCCGCTTCTGGTCCTCGCCTCCAGGCCTGCTCCTGGCCGGGGGGCTGGTGGTACACCTGATCTACCTGTGGTCCCTGCACCTGGGCTGGCTCAACCTGCTCTTCAACGACGCCTCCCACACCGAGCAGGCCTTCGACTTCCAGGTCTACTACCTGGCCGGCAAGGCGGTCCTGGCCGGCCAGGACCCCTACGGTGTCGAGGGGGCTTTCGGCTTCCGCTACCTGCCGGCCTTCGCCCACCTGGTGGCCCGGGCCTTTGCCCTCCTGCCCCCCCTCACCGCGTACCTGCTCTACCTGTTGATCAGCGAACTGGTGCTGGCCGCCGACCTGTGGCTCACCTGGCGCTGGGCCCCCGCCGGCATGGTCCGTTCCCTGGCCCTGTGTATGTGGCTGGTGCCCACCCCCCTGTACCTGGAACTCTACATGGGCCAGGTCAGCTTGTGGGCGGCCTCGTTGCTCTTTGCGCTCTTCTATGCGCTGGACCGGGACCAGCGCCGCACCGCGGGCCTGGCGTGGACCGGGGCGGTATTGCTCAAGCCCAATGCCCTGCTGCTGCTGCCGGCCCTGGTCCGCCAGCGCCGGTACCTGCCCCTGGCCCTGTGCGGGGCTGTGGTGGTGGGTACCTCCCTGCCCCATTTCCTCGCCCATCCGGGCAGCTGGTCGGTGTTTGCCAGCGCCAACCTGGGCAGCCAGCAGGTGGAGGGCGCCCTCACCCATGCCGGCAACCTGGGCCTGTGGGGGGGCCTGGTCAGCGCCGTGGCCAAGGTCGCCGGCCTCTCCCTGGCGCACCTGTCGCACCTGGGTAACCTGCCGGGCTGGGGCCAGGGGGTGGTCCTGCTGGGACCGGCCATGGTGGTTGCCGCCTCGCTCTACGCCACCTTCCGCCCCCGCAGCACCGACCCGGTCCTGCTCCACACCCTTTGGCTGAGCGCCTTTTTCCTGGTGTACAAGGACGTCTGGGAGCACCACTACGTCTTCCTGTTGCCCGTGCTGGTGGTCCTGTACCTGCGCCGGCCCGAACCATGGCTCCTGGTCGCCTTTGCCCTGCTCGCCCTGCCCACCCCGCTGTATTTCCTCGACCTGTACCCCGGGGTGAAGGGCAGCATCGACCCGGAACGCGCCTGGAGTCTCTGGACCAGCCTTGCCTATCGCAGCACCAAACTCCTCCCGGTTGCCCTGGTCTGGGGCTGGCAACTGGGCCTGCTCCTGCGCCCGGTGCATCCCGGAGTCCTGGGCCGCCCAATCCCCTAACCCGGACGGCTTGCCCGTTGGCGTTGACCCCGGTTATATTTTTGCCCTCAGATATGGCCGAATCGCGAAAAAAACCAGGCGCCAAAGCCGCTGCGCACCGACCCCGCCCCCTGGGCGCCGCCCTGGCTGCGTGCTGGTACCTGTTGGTGTACACCCACCTGGCCTCTTTTGCCCTGGCGCGGCTCGAGCCCGCCAGAGGTGAACAGGCCTGCTCCTGCGCGGCGATGGCCGGTGGGAATTCCTGCTGCAGCCTGTCCCACGATGCAGGTGCCTGCGCCCTGCCCGACGAGAACATGGGCTGCCGCGGACCCCGGACCATTCCGGCCTCGGCTTTGCTTGCCGCCCCCTGCGGCGGCGAACTGCCAGCCGGTCCCCAGACCAACGCCCTCACCTGGCCCCACCTGGCCGGTGGCGGCTGCGCGCTGCAGCCGGCCCAGGAGACCCCGGCCCAGCCCTCCTTCTTTACCCAGACCTCCTATTCACTGCGCCCAACCCCGCCCGACAAGGTTCCCAAGCAGCTCGCCTGATTCCAACCCCGTTCCGTGATCGTTGTGCCGGTGTCCGCACCCAACCTAGGGCAGGACTTCGCCAGCGGTGTTCAGGCTTTGCTGCGCCCAGGACCCGGTGCGGGTTTGCCCCGCGGGGTGCGACGGCCCATCCCAACCCACTGAGCCAGGGGAGGACCTCCGTCCGCCCTCAGGAGACGCATGCCATGGTACGCCTTTTTCTGCCTTTGCTGCTGGTGCTGAGCGCCGCAGCCTGGGCTGCCGGGCCGGTTGTTCCGGCCAACGACGACCCCAACTCGCAGACCCAGACGGTCAGCGACACCCTGGCCCCGGTGGTGGTCACCGCCCCGCCGATGACCAGTCCCCTGAAACTGCATTTCGACCCCCGGGCGCCCCAGCAACCCCTGCCGGCCCACGACGGAGCCGCCTTCCTCAAGACCGTGCCGGGCATGGCCCTGATCCGCAAAGGCGGCACGGACGGCGATCCTGTTTTCCGCGGCATGGCCGCCTCCCGCCTCAACGTGCTGCTCGACGGCGAACAGGTGCTGGGCGGCTGCGGCATGCGTATGGACCCACCCACCGCGTACGTCTCGCCCGAGACCTTCGACCAGGTCAGCCTGCTCAAAGGCCCCCAGACCGTGGTCCACGGCCCGGGCAACGCGGCGGGCACCGTGCTTTTCGAGCGGGACACCCCGCGCTTCGCCACCCCTGGATACCGCCTGCTGCTCAGCCCCATGGGCGGCAGCTTCGGCCGGGTGGACGGGACCGCGGACCTGCAGGCGGGAAACAACCACTTCTACCTGCGCGGCCTCTACGCCAACGGCCGCTCGGGCGACTACCAGGACGGCGCGCGCCGCACCGTGCATTCCGAGTACCGCCGCTGGAACGCCCGCACCGCCCTGGGCTGGACCCCAGATGCCCAGACCCGCCTGGAGGTCTCGGCCACCCGCGGCGACGGCGAGGCGGCCTATGCCGACCGCGGGGTGGACGGATCCAAGTTTGCCAACGAGAACTACGGCCTGCGCTTCTCGCGGCGTCAGCTCAGCCCGCTGCTGGCCAAGGTCGAGGCCCAGGCCTATTACAACTACGTCGACCACGTGATGGACGACTACAACCTGCGCCCCTTCACCCCCGAGGGAGCGGGCCACGAGCCCTCGGCGATGAACCCGGACCGCCTGACCACCGGTGCCCGCCTCACCCTCGGCCTACAGGCGACGCGGCGCACCCAACTCACCCTGGGCGCCGACCTGCAGCGCAACCGCCACACGGGCCGCAGCAGCATGTCGATGAACATGGGTATGGGTATGGGCAGTGGCACCGGTATGGGCGAAGCCACCGGCACCCAAATGGGTGGGGGCCCTGCCGGCAAGGTGACTGCCTACACGCCGGGTCAGCTGAGCCGGCCCTATCAGGACCTGCACCGCATCAAGGACGCGGCCTTTTCCCAGGCCGGGGTTTTCGCGGAGGGGGTGCAACACCTGCAGCGCTCTGGCCGCCTGGTGGCCGGGGTGCGCCTCGACCGCTGGCAGGCCGAGGACCACCGCCAGATCCTGGGCATGATGGGCACGGCCAATCCCACCGCCGGTACGGCGCGGGAAGCCGCCCTGCCCAGCGGTTTTGTGCGGTACGAACACGACCTGGAAGGGGCAGGGGGCACACTGTACGCCGGCATCGGCCACAATCAGCGCTTCCCCGACTACTGGGAGCTCTTTGGCGACCGCCAGGGGCCCGACCCCGCCGACCTGAGCGGGTTCGCCGCCACGGCCCCGGAAAAGACCACCCAACTCGACGTGGGCGCCACCTTCCGCACCGGCCCCTTCAGCGGTTTTGCCTCTGGTTTCTACAGCCGGATCGGCGACTTTATCCTGGTCCAGACCAACGTGATGCGCGGCATGGGCGCCATGGCCCGGGCGGTCGCGGTGGTGCGCAACGTCGACGCCGCCACCCTGGGCGGCGAGGCCGGCCTGAGCTATGCGCTGGGCCAAGGGCTGAGCCTCAGCCCCAGCCTGGCCCATGTGCGGGGCACCAACACCACCGACGACCATCCCCTGGCCCAGCTGCCGCCGCTGGAGGCCCACCTGGCCGTCGACTGGCAGCGCCGCACCTGGTCCCTCGGCTCGTTGTTGCGCCTGGTCGCCGACCAGGACCGTTACGCGCTGAATGAGGGCAATATCGTCGGTCAGGACCTGGGCCCCACCCCGGGGTTCGCGGTGCTATCCCTGAACGCCGGCTGGAGGCTGCGGCCCGACGCCCAACTGACCCTGGGCGTCGACAACCTGTTCGACCGCCGCTACGCCGAGCACCTCAGCCGCGCCGGCGACCTGGTTCCCGGATTCACCCAGACCACCCGCGTCGAGGAACCTGGCCGCACCCTGTGGGTGAAGGCCAACCTCGCACTGGGCTCCCAACACCTAGCCGTCAACCACTGAAACCCGAAAGGAAGAGAGAATCCATGGAGCCAATGCCACCCCATCGCCAGGCGCCCCTCTGGGGCGCCCTGCTCCTGCTCATCGCCGCGCTTCCCGCAGCCGCCTGCGACCTGTGCGCCCTCTACAGCTCCCAGGAGGCCAGACAACCTGCCCAAGGCTTGTACGGAGGCGCGTTTTCGCGGTACAGCGACCTGGCCGCCCTGTGCCACGAGGGCACGGAGATGGAAAACGACGAGGACCAGTACGTGCACAGCCTCAGCACCCAGTTGCTGATCGGCTATCGATTCAGCGGCCGGTTCAGCCTCCAGGCCAACCTGCCGGTCCTCCGCCGAACCTATCAACGGCCAGGCCACGAGGGCCGCGAAAAGGGCGCCCTTTCGGGGCTGGGCGACGCCGCCGTGCTGGCCCGCTGGCGCCTGGGCGAGCGGGTCCGCGGGGAGGACCTGATGGTCTGGACGCTGTCGGCGGGGGTGAAACTGCCCACCGGAAAGACGGAACGCCTCGCCGGCGAGGCCGGACATGAGGAGGAGGTGGTGGCCCCCCTGCCCAAGGCCGCCGCTCCCCTGCGGACGGCCCACGGGGACGAAGGCCTGGGGGTCCATGATCACGATCTGGCGCTGGGGAGCGGTTCCTTCGACGGCATCCTGGGTCTGGCCGGGTTCTGGGGCCGCCACCGCCTCTTCGCCACCCTCGACCTGCAGTACGCCCTGCGCCGCGAAGGGGACCACCACTACCGCTTCGCCAACGACCTGACCTGGAGCCTGAATCCGGGGTACTATTCCCTGCTCGACCACCACCGCAGCCTGGGACTGGGGCTGGGGCTTTCCGGGGAAATCAAGGGAGAGGACGAGGTGCACGGGGCGTCGGCCGAGGATACCGCACTGACCGCCGTCTACCTCGGGCCCACCCTCAGTTTTTCCCGCGGCGACCACCTGGCTGCCGACGCGGCCCTGGAACTGCCGCTGGTCCAGGATAACGCTGCCTTCCAGGTGGTGCCTTCCTACCGTCTGAAGCTGGGGGTCACAGGCCGCTTCTGAGCACTTGGCTGGGTGCGCGGCAGGCGCCTCGTTGCCGCGCACCCAGGGCCCCAGACGGGCCAGGGCCGCAACCCCTGTGGGAACCGGATCGATGGCCCGCGCCGCGCCAGGCGGACGGCGAACAGCCCCCCCATCGACACCCTGCGCAAGCCGACCCCACCGCGGACCGACCTCAGGCTGTTGCTCAGGTCGCGGGCTACCTGTTCGCAGGGTTCGGCGGGTTTGCCCTCAGAAGGTGAAGAGCCGGTAGGGTGCCCCGGCGGTGGTGACGACCGGGGTGGGGCTGGTTTTACCGGTCTTGGGATCGAGGGTGAAATACCCGGTTCCCTTGGCGGTGTTCATGCCCCACACCACCAGGCCGCCAAAGCGGGTCAGGCAGGTGGACCAGCCCGTGGTGGGCGGGAGATCGACCTTCTCGAAAACCTGGTTGTACAGATCGATCCTGAAGGGCTGGTAGTTCCGGTCGTTGACGTAATCGGGAGGGTTGCTGGTGTTGGCCGGGATGTTGAGAAAGCCATAGATCACCCCGTTCCCCCAGTAGGTCCGGATATACAGATACGAGGCGTTGTTGCCCGGAACGTCGGGAATGGTCTTGTCCTTGATCGAAAAGAAGTAGGTGGGATCGAACTCGTCCTCCCCTTTCCTGATGCGCAGGAAGCCATCCAGCGCGGTGTTGAATCCCCAGAGCCCGTACCCATAGAAGTAGAGGTCGCCCTTTTCGTCCATGAAGGGGCTGCCGGTGGTGCCCCCCCCGTCGATGCTGAGCGTCCGCGGGTCGCTGATGGCCTTGATCACCGTGTCGGCGGCCGTATCGATGATGACCACGTGGGCCCCAGGATGGGGGTTGAACGCCGAGATCTCCTGCAGCAACGCGACGTAGAGCTTGCCGTCGCGCAGGATCGAGTTGGCGGGCTCCGGGTTGTTGTCCCCGTCGCCCAGCGCATAAGGCGACAGGTCGATGCGTTTGGTTTCGGTCATGGTGTCCAGGTTGATGACGCCGATCTGGCCGAGGTGTTGGTAACTGACATAGGCCTTGTGGCTGTTGGCGATGGTCACGCCGTACGGGTACGCACCCGGGATCTCCAGCCGGCCGCCCTGGACCAGGTCCTGCCCGCCGCTGCGGTCGAAACGCAGCACCTGATCGGTCTCCAGCGAGGTGGTGAGGACCAGGTCTGCGAAGGGGTAAAGGAAAGCGCTTTGCGACAGGGTGATGGCATTGTTGTTGTCCGTAGCGCCGACACTCAAGTCCTTGAACCGGCTGAGAAAGGAATTGTTCTCGACGATGACGCTGTGCAGGAGCTGGTGGTTGCCCTGCCCTGCCCCATCCGGGCCGGTGGCTGTTTCCTTGTCACCGCAGGCACTCAGGCCGAGGAGCAGTGCCACACCGAGGGAGGTTTTGCCGAGCTGAGACCGTGTATTCTTTTCCACTCTTTCCTCTTGGGGTTGGTTGGCCGGTCACCAGAGGGAGACCGGTTTGGAGGTGCTGTCTCCAGGCCGGTCTGGCCTAGAGGTCGGAAAACCAGTTATAACGCATCTTCACCGACAAATGCCTGCCTGGCAGGGGTTGGTTGTACACGTCGTAGACCTTCTCGTTGGTGAGGTTGTGCAGCTCAGCGCTGAGGGTGACCCTCTTCCCGAACAAGGGTTGCTGGATGCCAAGGTTGTGGGTCAGGCTGCCGGGAATGCGCCAGTTGTCCCTGGCGCCCAGCTCCCAGTTGTAGAGGTAGCCGCGCACATAGGAGGTCTCCACGTACAGGCGCGTGGGGCCGGCCCCAGGGATCAACGGCGCCTCGTGCCATTCGCCGCCGAGGTTGGCGAAGAGCCAGGGGATATTGGGCAGGCGTTTGCCGTAGGTGGGGTTACGGGTGGCCCGGCTGGCATCGGTGTACGGGCGCACGTCCCGCAGGTTCTGATACGTACCGTTGCCGTAGAGGTACAGGCGTTCGGTGAGGTCGACCTTGAGCTCCCCCTCCACCCCGATGGTGCGGACGCGCCCCAGGTTGGCGTAGCTGGAGGTGCGCACCGCGCGGACCAGCTTGATCAGGTCGGCGGTGTCCATGAAGAAGCCGTTGAGCTCAGCGCGCAGGCGATATGCCCCCAGGACGCCCTTTTCATCGTAGTGGACGCCGAGATTCAGGTTGTTGCTGCGCTCAGGCCGCAACTCGCTGGCGGGGGCGATGGCGATGCCGTCCCCGAACAACTCCTCCTCATCGGGCAACCTGACCAGGTGTTCCATGGAGACCTTCAGGGTCACCTGCTCGTTGGGCAGCAGGCTCAGCCCCTCGCCGAACCCGTACCTTGTCTCGGCACGCCGGGTGGTCTCGGGCGGTTCCAGCAGCAGGGAGGTCTCTCCCAGTTTGATCACCGCCGACCGCTGGTGGTAGCGTTTGACCGCGAAGACCTGGAACACCCTGCCGCCCCACAAGGGCATTTCGTGGGTGAGCCCGAGGACCTGGCCGGCAACCGTGTTGGGGTACCCACTGATATCGTAACCGGCCACGGCCGCGGCGAGCGGATCGTCCGGTTCCTTGCGGGCGTAATACACCTGGCTGTTGAGGTTGAGGGCCTGGTTGCCCCTGATCCGGTAGTAGAGGTTGGTCCTGTTCGCCAGGCGCTGCGTCCGGTCCCGCGAGTCATTGGGGGTATCCCCGACCTCACCCCTTCCGGAGGGGCTCTGGTACCGGGTGCCGTCGAAATTCCAGCGGAAACGCGAGGTGTCGGCAAGCTGGGCCTGAAGCCGGGGCACTACCAGGGTGGACTTCAGGTCCAGACCAGGGGCGAGGAAATGCCGCTTTTGCACCTTCAGGATCACGAACGACGCCTCGCCCCGCAGCTGGGCATGGCGGATATCGGTCACCAGCCCCTGGAGTTCCTTGCGGTTGCGATAGAGGACGTACTCGAGCTCCACCTCGTCGAACCAGGCCTTGCGCAGTACCGTGTTCAGGGCGATGACCTGCGCCTGGTAGGCGTCGTGGTTGCGCCGCACGCGGAGCTTGCTGCGATTGGGGACATCCATCCAGTAGTTGTTGGCGGCGTAGGTGAAGAAGCCACCGGTACCGAGCTGGACCCCGGGCCCCGCGAAGTATTTCCTGAAGCTCCACAGGGTTTTGTGCGTGTGGTACGACCCCGGGGAATAGGAAAGGTCCACCAGGTCCCGTTGGGCCTCGCGGGTGACGATGTTGATGGCCCCGCCCAGTCCGTCCCCGCCCAGGTGGGCCGGCACCATGCCCTTGTAGACCTCGATCCGCTCGATCACCTCGACCGGGATGTCGTTGATGCTCACCGAACCGTCCGGGCTGTCGAAGGCGAAACCGTTGATGAACACCGCGACGCGCTTGCCCTCCAGGCCGTGGATGGACAGGGTGGCCTTGCTCCCCAGACCGCCCTCCTCGCGGATCTTGATGCCCGTGACCCGGGTGAGCAGTTCGTTGAGGCCCTTGGACCGCCCCTGGTATTCGCGAAGCTCCAGCACCGTCACGGGCATCGGCCGTTGGCGGATGGCCTCGGCCTCGGAGGCGCTTTCGGCGGTCACCCCGAGCCCCGCCAGCTGGATGACGGCCGTCTGCAGGGCCAGGTCGATTTGCCTACCCTGGCCCTGCGCCAGGTCCACCTTCAGCGCCGTTTTTTGGTACCCCAGGTGGCTGACCTCGAGGAGGTAGGTGCCGGCGGGAATGCCGGCGATCCGGTACCCCCCGGTGCTGTCGGTGGCCGCCCCGCGCTGCGTTCCGCTCAGGGTCAGGTTCACCTTTTGCAGCGGCTCACCCGTTTCGGCGCTAGTGATGGTGCCCCAGAGAAGGCCCTCAGCTGCGGCCCGGGCCTCGCCGGCCCACAGGTGAACCACCGCGAACCCCGCCAGGATCAGCCCCCGCAGCCCTGCTGCCTTTGCTCCCATGCCGCTCATCCCCTTTCCCTGTTTTCGTGGGTAGGTGCTTCGTGCCTGCGGTCCTCGCACCCCAGACACTCGCCGAGCTGGGCCATCAGGGCAGCGAGGGTGCCGGGCAGTGCTCGGGCTTCCTCCAGCCAACCCCGCCGCCGGGCCTCCGCGGCTAGCTCGACCAGCCAGGGCAGGCGCAGTCCGGCCTCTTCCATCAGCGCTGCGTCCGCCAGGGTGGTCCTGGACTGGCCCTGGCAACCCGCCCGGCCCCGGCACAGTACCACCACCTCATCAGCCCAGGCGAAGGCCAGATCCACATCATGGGTGGCCATCACCAGCGCGGTGCCACCTGCCTTCCGCGCTGCCAAGGTGTGCATCAGCTGCCGGGTCGCCCGCGGGTCTAGGCCGGCGGTGGGTTCGTCCAGAAGCAACACCTCCGGACCCATGGCCAGGACCCCGGCCAGGGCCACCCTCTTCTTCTCGCCAAAACTCAGCTGGTGCACCCCCCGCTCGCTGAGGTGGCCAATACCTACCCAGTCCAGGCTCGTGGCAACCCGCCGCTGCACCTCCGCCGCCGCCAACCCCAGGTTCTGCGGACCGAAAGCGACGTCCTGGTACACCAATGGGCAGGCCACCTGGTCGTCTGGGTCCTGGAGGACCAGTCCGACCCGCTGGCGCCACTGCTTCAGAGCCCGCCGTCCGTACCCGACCGGGACCTCGTTGAGGTATACCTGGCCCGCCTCGGGTTTGAGGGTGCCGTTGAGGTGCAGCAGGAGGGTGGACTTTCCCGACCCGCTCGCACCCAGCAGGGCCAGGCAGGTCCCCTTCTGCACCCGCAACCCCACCCCCTCCAGCACCAAGGGCCCACGCCCCTCGTAGCGGAACACCAGGTTTTCTGCTGCCAGCACCCCGCTCATCGGTGCCCCCACCAGGCGATGGCCGCAGCCAGCAGGCCCACCAACCCGAGGAAAGGGGCCGACAGCCGGTAGGGCACCGGCGTGGCCCGGTAGGCCTGGCCGCCGTTCCTGGCTGCCAGGCCCCACTCCAGGCGCTGGGTTCGGGCCAGGCTCTGCACCAGCAGGGCTGCCAGCATGAACCCCAGCGAGCGGTAGGCCCGCCCCGGGTTGCCGTACCCGAGGCGGGCCACTTGAGCCCGCTGCAGGGCGCCCGCCCTTTCCCAGGCGACATGGATCAGGCGGTAGACCATCAGCGCGACCTCGACCAGAACCCCGGGCAGGGGCAGCACCCCCAAGAGCTCGGGTATGGGCGTGGTCAT
>SXGU01070348.1_pt1 | contig 19318 bp, 15 predicted proteins | sample 3174531 | NCBI WGS metagenome assembly SXGU01 (sample SAMN11356863, study PRJNA531348) | freshwater metagenome | isolation source: freshwater sample F1-140 | place: China: Fuxian Lake, Yuxi | collected 2017-12-25 | reverse complement strand
TGTGGTCAACGATGCGGCGGTTGGTTTCTTCGGGCACGCGCTGGTCAAAGCAGCGGTTGCCGGCTTCCATGTGGAAGATGGGCACTTTGCGCCGCTTGGCCGGAATCACCGACAGGCAACTGTTGGTGTCGCCGAGCACCAGCATGGCTTCGGGCTGCACCTGGGCCAACACACCGTCCACCGCCGTGATGAGGTTGCCGATGGTGTTGGCCGCACCCGTGCTGCCTTCAGCACTGTCCAAAAAATAGTCGGGCTTGCGCACGCCCAGGTCGTCAAAGAACACCTGGTTCAATTCGTAGTCGTAATTCTGGCCGGTGTGCACCAGCACATGGTCGCAGTACAAATCCAGCGCCGCCAACACGCGCGACAAGCGAATGATCTCGGGGCGCGTGCCCACGACCGACATGACTTTGAGTTTTTTCATGGTGGGGTTCACAGTGGGCGGGCAAAGGTGTCGGGGCGCTGGCGGTCGAACACCTCGTTGGCCCAGAGCATCACGATCATTTCGTCTGTGCCGATGTTGGTGATGTCGTGAGTCCAGCCGGGCACGGTTTCCACAACCTCGGCTTTCTCGCCGCTGGTGGTGAGTTCGTACGATTCGCCTGTGTGCATGTGGCGGAACTTGAAGCGGGCCTGTCCTTTGATGACCAGGAACTTCTCGGTTTTGCTGTGGTGGTAATGCCCACCCCGCGTGACGCCGGGGTGCGCGGTGAAGTAGCTGAACTGGCCGCAGTCGGGGGTTTTCAGCATTTCGGCAAACACGCCACGCGGGTCGCCGTACATGGGCACGGTATAGGTAAAGGCCTCAGGCGGCAGGTAGCTCACGTAGGTGGAATACAAAGCCCGAACCAGGCCGGTGCCCACCCGTTCGGTGAGCAATGATTGGCGGCTGTCTTTGAACGATTGGATCAGCCGGGCCACTTCACCCACCGTGGTGGAGTACAGCGGGGCTACCATTGCAAAGCCACTGGCATCGACTGCAGCATCCGCGCCGTCCATCAGCTGGAGGAAGCGTTGCAACACATCGTCCACATACACCATTGTCAAAGGTGCAGCGGGGTCATTCACCTTGATGGGCAGCTCGCGAGCAACGTTGTGGCAAAATGTAGCGATGGCTGAGTTGTAGTTGGGCTTGCACCACTTGCCAAACACATTCGGCAGACGGAACACGTGCACCGGTACTGCTTTCTCCCGTTGCAGTGCAAATAGGGTGACTTCAGCGGCGCGCTTGCTGGCACCGTAGGGGTTGTCCAACGCCGCCTGGGTGGAGGACGAAAACACCACCGGCACCTTGCGGCCAGTGGTTTCGGCCACGCCAGCCACAGCCTCGCACAACGCCACCGTCAAATCGGTATTGCCGGCGGCAAACTCCGCCGGGTCCTGTGGGCGGTTGACGCCCGCAAGGTGGAACACAAAGCCCACGCCATTCAGCAGTTCGGGAAGTTCATCAACCGAATGTTCACGGGTGAAGCAGACCATCTCAATGTCTTTGCGTTCAGCCAGGTGCAATTGCAGGTTCTTACCCACAAAACCATTGGCGCCCGTGATGAGAACTTTCACCGAGTTACTCCTCTGCCACCATGTGTTCACCACGCGCAATTTTCTGCATAAAGCTCAGCTTCAACAGCAATTGCTTCATGCCTGCCACGTCCAGCCGCTGGGTGTTGTGGGAGTTGTAGTCTTCGCCATGGGCGGTCTGGGTCAGCTTTTGCTCGCCCTGATCAACAAACTTTGCGTAGTTCAGGTCGCGGCCGTCGGCTGGCACTCGGTAGTAGTCGCCCATATCTTGCGCAGTAGCCATTTCTTCGCGGCTCAGCAGCGCTTCGTAGAGCTTTTCACCGTGGCGGGTGCCTATCACATGCACCGGATGGTCGGGCTTGTTCATCAGTTCCAGAATGGCTTTGGCCAGCACTTCCACGGTGGCAGCAGGTGCCTTCTGCACAAAAATGTCGCCGTTGTTGCCATGCTCAAAAGCGTATAGCACTAGGTCCACCGCATCGGCCAGCGTCATCATGAAGCGGGTCATCAATGGGTCGGTGATGGTGATGGGCTTGCCACTGAACACTTGGTCCACAAACAACGGAATCACCGATCCACGCGAAGCCATAACGTTGCCGTAACGGGTGCCGCAGATCACGGTTTGGGTGCCTTCCAGGTTTCGGCTTGCCGCTACCATGACTTTCTCCATCATGGCCTTGGAAATGCCCATGGCATTGATGGGGTAGACAGCTTTGTCGGTACTCAAACACACCACACGCTTGACGCCAGCGCCAATCGCGGCCTCAAGCACGTTCTCGGTACCCAACACATTGGTGTGCACGGCCTGCATGGGGTGAAATTCACAAGACGGCACCTGTTTGAGGGCAGCCGCGTGGAACACGTAGTCCACCCCGCGCATGGCTTGCTGCACACTTCGTGGATCGCGCACATCGCCAATGTAGAACTTCAGCTTGGCGCTGTTGTAGAGCTTGCGCATATCGTCCTGCTTTTTCTCATCACGGCTAAAGATCCGGATTTCCGCAATATCGGTATTTAGAAATTTGCGCAGAACGGCATTTCCAAACGAACCCGTACCACCGGTAATAATTAAATTTTTGTCTTTAAACACTGTCGAATATTCGCTTAAAGTTTGTTTTGAATCTTGCCAAGCCACATCACCTCAGCGAGCGTCTGGCAGGGCCTGAAGGAACAGGCGTCGACTATCCTCCACATCCTTCTGCGGACACAGGGTTTCACCTGCATAAGAACGTACAGCCGCCATCATCCGGTTGTGATCTTCACTTCCCATACGAGCGAACATGTCCACCGCATTGGCAAACGCAGCAGTGTCATCGAGCGGTAACACCCAACCCGCACCTGCCTCAACGATACCAGTCCAGGGGGTTTGGTCACTGAGCAGTACAGGCAGCCCCGCCGCCAGCGCCTCAGCTATGACATGTCCGTAGTTTTCTCCTCGGGTAGGAAAAAAGAACAGACCGTGACTCGCAAGAATATTGGGCACCTGCGCCGGCTGCACCGCTCCATGGAAAACGACCTTTACATGCTCAGGTAGACCTGAAATTAAAGCTTGACATTCAACCCAATATGCTTCGTCTTCAGTGGTGCCATAAATATGAAAGGTCAGGGATTCATGACATTGCGCGAGCACACGCAGCGCGTAGTCGAGGTTCTTTTTACGTGAAATCCTTGACAGAAAGACCAAGTCACGGTCACGCGATGAAGAGGCCAAGTGGGGGGTAACTGACATGACAAGATCGCACGCCACGTGCACGCGTACAGGTGTAACACCGGCGAAAAAAATCCTGGCGATATCGGCTTTCTCAATCACTGTGCTTGCATGCCAGTGCACCTTGCGATAAAGCCCAAGGGCACGAACCAGCGACAAGAAAGTGCGCTTTTTAGCATACTTAAGCTGCAATGCCCCGGTTGAGAGCTCCCCTCGAGGGCCAACAATCACCGGCCCGCCAAAAAGTCCCAGTTTGGTTAGTACCAAAGGCAAGAGGGAAAAACGCGGATCGAAAAGACTGTTGAGGTAGACCGGGACTTCACCCAGTTGGCGCAAGTCCTTGAGTAGCGTCCATACACCCGTTAGGCGACCACTCAGATACCACACACGGGCCTTTCCAACGGACACCCAACAGTCGCACTCCACCCCAGGATAAGGCGTTCGCTCCAGCAGATCATGGTTACTGGTCACAATGTGAAAGTTGAACTCATCGCCGAGCAAATCAACCATGTTCGCCAGAGACCGCAAAGCCCCTCCGGCCTCGAAACCGGGCAAGTAGTGGTGGATGAACACCAATACATCGCGGCCGGAGCCCTTAGAGGTAGGCTTGGAGTTAGTGGCCATCAGTGCGTCCCAGACCAAGTAGAAGGCTTTTCCTGATACCTCTGAGGAGAAACGCTCAACAGCAGTCAGCCTGGCTTGCAACCGCATCGATGTATGCACCGCTGGATCTCTGAGCAGTTCCAGCAGGCGGGCCGCAAGCGCATCGGCATCGCCAGTGGGAACGAGGAATCCGTCCTTCCCGTCGGTGATGATGCCTTCTGGACCACCGCATCGAGTCGCCACTACTGGCGTCCCGCAAGCCATGGCTTCGACCAGCACAACGCCGAATCCCTCCTCATTGGACGACAAAGCGAAGCAAGCCGCGCCCTGATAAAGAGCTCGCAGTTCGTCGCCGGTTGGAGAGGCGTGAAAACTCACCCACTCACCCATGCCAGTCTTCTCGACTTTTTCCCAAAAATCATCACCAGGTCTGCTCGCCCCTGCGAAAACCAACCGAACGTCAACCCCGAGGATGTCTCGCGCGCGGATGAACGCATCGAGAAGCAGCGCCGGATTCTTTCTACTGTCCCCCAGCCGACCAACGGACAGGATATACGGACTATCTAGCAGGGAAATCATTTGATCAGATGGGACGAAGAGAGCCGTATCCACCCCAGGCGGTGCATCCACAACGGCATTGGACGGCTTACCCACTTCACGCACTGCATACTCACGCATCAGAGGATTCATGACCATGAGCCTGTCTGCACTTGCGACGGCACGAGCGTCAATGCGGTCGACAAGCCGTGTCATTAGATTCCGCCAGACACTCTTTAAGGTGCGCGTGCTATTTTTCTGAGTCGAACGCTCCCACTGGCAGCGTGTGGCAGCCCAAATCACAACCGGTAGCAGTCCTACGGGAATGCTTGCCCCCCAAGCTGGAAAGCCGCAGACAACTTGCACCAGATCGCAATCGCGCAGCAGCTCTGTAAGCGCTCGACGCGGACGATAACGCATAAACTCAAATTCGCTCAGTAAGCAGCCAACGTGAGTAATCTGCCGCCCCCGCCATTCCCGCGTTTCGGTACGCACACCAAGCAACCAGGTAGATGGCGAACGGACCTGAACGCTTAGAGAATCAGAAGCCGAGGTCGCAAGTGAAATGATCCGACATTCATAACGGTCACTTGCCTCGATAAGATTGACCACCATTTCAACAATAGATTGCACCCCACCATGTTCACTCAGATCGGGCGCAAGCACCGCAATGCGTTTCTTTGATCTCATGGGTGTAGATCGTTCATTGTAAACGCCACAGAGATTCCTGAACGACACCTCGGACCACCGAAAAATAACCCGAGAGAACAAAGGAATTTATTGCCGACTGATGCCTAAAACTAGTCAGCAAGCAAAAGAGCTTCCGCAGGAGAGTAGTAATAGACAACACTTAGTAACTTTCCGGACACACAGCCCGCAAGTGATTGGCGCAGACAATCGAAACGGCACATCGCCGGTGGCGATCCAGTGAAGGATCATGTCGCACAAGTGTCACTTGGAGGCGCCCCCTCGAATCCAGACTGCAATCTTGTATATTGCAGAGCCATGGCTTGTAGTCAAAAGAAACAGCCGTCCAAGATGATAATAGGTGACACATACTACGGTTATGGTGAGGATCGCGGCAATCAGAACCGATACTGGACTTTCGAGCCCGTGCAGCATGATGGGATAGAGTAAGGCATAGACGATCCACGACAATCGATGCTTCGATTCGGTCAGGGCGGTCACTTGTCGATAAAGAACACCAATGAAAAACATTCCCGTGCAAACACCGATAAGACCCCAATGCAGAAAAAGATCGCCAATTAGAGAAATCGCCATACCGGTGCGAAAATCTTCAGCATCTATCAGAGAGTACGCATGACCCAACGCATTGCCATCAGGCAAAGCATACTCGAACCCCGGCACTTTTAGACTATACATCAACTGTTCAACTATGCCGTACCCATAAGAAAAATCCGGATTATTGACTATCGAAGCAATAACAAAGGAAATACTAATTCGATTAACAAGGATGGTCAGCGGTGCAAAAATAGACATGGTATTCTCAGGATCATCAAGAAGGAGAGTCTTCATGAACACTTTAAAGTAAATAACCGCAACAACAACCAAAGCAAGCCAGAGAATCCAGATAAACTCGATTTTCTTGTATCGCTGCCGAATAGCAAAATGCATGAGTAAAGGAAAAATCACAGATGACATCGCCCCGTTAAACAACCCATTAACGAGATAAAAAATCAGCACCAGCGGATAGTAATTAGCCACACGCCGAAACGAAGCATCATTTTCATAATAAGCAATTGCGAGAAACGGAAGCGCAATCATATGAAAACTATTCAACGATAGGAAAAATGTGACCTCATCACCAAAAAACCCCACCTTAGCACCACTGATCTGAATATCACCCCCAGCTAATAAGCGAAAAATCTTCCATACGAAACCAAAAAGGAAAAAAGTCCAGAACATCCGAACAACGTTCGGAGCGCGCCAATCAATTTCACTCGCTCCGCCTTTAACCCGGGGAAGTTGAATAATTCCACCTATCAAGAAGGCCATATACCCCAAAAGACTAATGCCAACAGATTCAGCAGTAAACATCGTCGCCATCGGAAAATACAACTCACTTTCGATGATCTGCACCAATTCCGAATTAGCAAATAAAACCATTAATATCGGAGTTATAAATAATTGGACAAACAGGTAGACATTTGCCACACCCATCAGATTCAGATAGTCACTTCGCATTAAATCGACGACGAATTCTTATTGAGAAACATCCTCAGCGGGTGGTCTTGATAGTGCGAAATAGAAGCATGTACGCACCAATAAATATGACTCCCGCTGTTGCAAACAATGCTCCCCACGGGTGGATGTACAGCGGCAGAAGGATTATGAAAAAGACAGAGTGCCACCCGAGATATCGGGACGCATCCAACCAAGAGTTGCTTCGAAGCATCCATGCAGTCAACGCGAGCATGGGTGCAGACTGTCCGAGAATCAGGCCACCGATAAACCCCTCTAGACCAAGCCAGCGCCCGCCCAAATAGGCCGTACCGAGCGCGATAATATTCACTGGCAACTGCACCCTGGCGTAGTCACGATGCCGGTTAGTTGCCATGAGTAGATTGCCTCCGAGGGTCCATTGGTTTGTCAATATCACTAATGCGCTCATCATCAGCATTCCGAGACTATCGTAGGGTAGCTGCTGGCCTAGCCAAATTTCAAACAACTGTGCACCGAAAATTTGAACAGATCCAAGATAAAGCAATCCAGCCAGGGTACTGGTCAGAAAGATCGAACGGAATAGAGTCTGCAATCGCTTAATGTCCTTTTCGCTATGGAGCCGAGTAAATTCGGGCCAGGCTGAGTGAGACATCATCCCCAGAAATCTCGAGACTACATTAGCAATAGTCCGCATGGTCGAAAAGACCACGACCTCAAAAGGTCCCATAGCCTTGGCAACGACGATGACACTCCCTTGAATCATTGCGGCCATCGCCAATTGGATTCCCAGAAAATGCAGACTCGGGGACCAAGCTTGCCGAAGGATATCTATATTAGGACGGTTCAGCCGAAAAAAATGCACCTTCGAAGGTATATGTCTTCGAAGATTAAATGCCACCAAGAATGATACGAAGAGCATGCCAATGATTTCGGACAATGCCATCAGGATCATGCTCCCGCCAGTTGACAGCACCACCACACTGACAATGAGTTGAATTAGGAGCATCAGGTTGCTGTACATCACGCTTGTTGCCTGCGCACCTGTAGCCCTATAGACACCGAGCAATAATCCCAAAGGCAAAGATGCCAGGACACGCAGGCACATTATCATCAGGACCCAATACACCACATTCGGGCCAACGCTTTCTATACCCAGCCAGTTGGAGATACCAGGAAACATCAAGACCACTGCCGCCAATGCCATCAACGTTGCGGACGTAGCACCAAAAAAAAACATGCCAGTGGAAAAGATGTCCTTAAACTCATCCAATTTGCGCTGCGCCCAAGCTTCAGTCATGCGGTTGACAAAGTGCAGCTGCGCACCTAGGTCAGCAAGGCTAAACCAACCTGCAACAGCCGTCAGTATCAGCCATTCCCCGTACGTCTCGGCGCCCCAAGCAGCAAGGAATAGGGGGATGAGCAGAAGCCGTACTGCAACGTTGAGTAACTGACCTATGCCTTCTGCGCCGACGGCGCGAAGAATGCGCCCCCACATGGCTGATTCAGTACTCATGCGCTTACCTGCGTACGAATTGAAGCGACGAGCCGATCCCCGTAGTCCTGCCAGCCGTAACCCGATTCGACCGTCATGCGGGCTTGCTCGCCCATTTCTCGGCAACGCTCGGGTTGCTCGTACAAATATCGAAGCCGTTCGGTGATCGCCTCTGGCGACCCTACCGGCACTACGAAACCATTGACACCATCCTGAACAAGGTCGCGCGCACCGACATTCTCCGTCACGATCACGGGTAGTCCGCAAGCCATCGCTTGGGTAACCACCATACCAAACCCATCCTCCAGTGAGGCCAAAACGAACACCGAGCTTTGTTGATAGAAATCATTCAGCTCGAACTGCGTCACAGGCTTGATGAATCGCACTCGCGACGACAGAAACTTTGTAGCCACTGCCTCGATCTCGGTGCCTTCCAAGGTTCCGCCGACGAACCACATCTGAGCATCAGGGACATAGAAGTCCGCAAAAGCATTCAGGGCAGTGAGCACGCCCTTGCGAAGATTGACACCTCCAACCTGAATCACACGAAAGACTTGGTCACGTTTTCGTCCTGGACAGAACGCGCCGAGATCGACCCCACAGGGATTAATGAAGATCTTGTGCTGTGGGACGCCAAACCGAAGAAAACTGTCACGTGCAGCACTCGAGAGCAAATGGATACGGTCGGCGCACGCAAACTCTCGATTTTCTTTTTCGATGACCCAATCTGCCGGCACGGGCAAGGCTTCACGAACCCCCCAGCGCTGAGCCTCTTCACGCATGACGGGTTCACTAGCCTGAAGATGAAAACTGCCATGCTCGACGGCGCAACGTATGCCCGTCGCACGGCAGTGCTGCAAACCTTCTAGAGAGAACGAGGACAGCCCGATGAAAAAATCGGTGTCTTGGGGAATATTGCTAGGCAACCGCTTGGAAAAATTGTGGTGAATGAACTCGTCGCCGCAATTTTGAAGCGAGGTAGGAATAAAGCGACGCGACCTCACATAGCCATGATTAAGTATGCCCTGCAACAACAGGGAGTGGACCTTATCGGCGGGGATGCCGAAGCGCTCAGCACGGCTTACCGGATAGTCTGCGATAAGCCGATGGAGTACACCGAGCCTAGCCAGCTCACGTGCTTGGTCAAAAATGTGAAAGCGCCCACGGCAAGATGTGACAACCTTCAAGGGTGACGCGTCAAAAGAGTCCCGGTCCGACATATCACTCAAGATCAGCGTCGATATATGATAGTCATGCCTGAAGCAAGCAGATCATGTTCGTCCACCTCCTGAAGAGGGCTACGGTCAAAATCGGGATGTGCAAGGCAATCCACTGCAGAGGGATCGATGATCTCCGACACAAAAAGTCGCTTGAATCCCGCCGCATCGAGGCACTGGAGATACTGTGCCGGTTTCAGTCGACTAAACAGATCGTTGTCGATCCATGTGCGACCATCATGTTCCGAGTGCTCCTGCTGCCCCATTCCATCTAGGTATCGCTGGTAGTCGGCGCCCTTGAGGGTCAGGTGGTTGAAGCCGGAAAGTATGGAGTCATAGCCCGACACGTGGTCTCCACCCCAGCCAAACCACAGTGGTCCGAAAGTCGCGTACAACAGACCACCCGGCTTGAGAATCCGGTGAAATTGTTCAAGCACTTTTGGGATGTCACGAACATGTTCGAACACGGCATCAGAACTGATTAGGTCAAAGCTAGCATCGGGAAACTGACTCAGATCTTCCAAATTACCCTGCGCGAAGTTCACGTCGACTCCAGGCGCAACCGTCCGGAATCGCGATTGCCACATACTCCACGCACGACTATAAGAAAAAAGATCCAGCCCGATAACTTCTTTCGGGTGGAGTCTGACCCAAGACTCCACGTCACGTCCGGTGCCGCAACCTGCTACTAGAATTCGCGCCGATCGTATGGACATGAAGCGAGCGACACGCCGACGGTGGCGCTCGTAATCGTTGCCCCGCTGCCCCCAGAGGTAGAGGTTGGCATCGATACGCGGATCTCCATACTTAGCTTTGAGCCGGCGATGATTCCAAAGGTTGTAGAGCGGATAGAGGCTAGCCCTAACCAGTCGCTTGACTGGTTCGAATCTCCTTGGAACAGGCAAACTATATCCGTTTGGTGTGTGATCCCCAACTGGCAGGTCGATCATATGAATGTCCTTGCTGCAACCAGACGCTCGGAAACGTCCAGAAATTCTATGAAGACTGGCTCTCGTGCAGCACCGAAAGTCAGGTCAGCGTGCGCTCGGCAAGATAGATACGTTTCAGACTTTGCCACTCACCCACACTGAATGCGACCTGCTCGATCAGCCATGCCCAACAAAAAGGCAACGTATCGCTCACGCCCCGGGGCGATGCCTTTGCATAGCGAAAACAGGCCCATAACATGGGTAAGAGCGTCAGTGCCATGAAGGCGTTCTTCAACACTCTGATCGATGCCCGAATGCCGATCCGGGTGAAACTCCATTTCTGAAGGAATCGCCGAACCTGCGGGCTGCCTTGTCCGCGCCCCTTGCGAATCGCCCAGTACTCGTCGAAGGGGGCTGGCGCCACATGGGTAACCAGAATGTCCAGATCGACTTTTTTACGGGCTCCGAGCTTGCGCAGGTTCTCTCCGAAGAATCCATCCTCGCCGGCACAGATAGGGACAGCGAAACCGGTGGGGAAAAGGCCTGCGCGGATGGCCATCTCGCGGCGGCATGAAAAGCCCTCAGTCCACTCCATGAGGTTCGGATCCTGGCCGTAGAACAGCGCGATGCCGCTGGATTCGACATACCGTGCAAATAGGTCGTTCATGTTTTCGACCACCGAGCGCACCAGGACATAATCGGCTCCCGCCGCGTAATGAGGCTCGATGCGCTTAAAGAAATCGACCGGCAGGTGAGTGTCGGCATTCAGTACGACCACCACCTCTCCTGTCGCAGCCATGATGCCGAGATTTCGCGCGCCGCAACGTCCTTCGCGAACTTCAGGCCGGATGAGTTTGACGCCTTTTCCCGCATAGGAACTAACGATCTGGGGAGTTGAGTCGGTCGAATCATCGACGACGATGATCTCGAAATCCGGCCAATCGAGCACCACCAGACTATCGAGGGTCTTGGCAATGTCATGTTCTTCGTTATAAGTGGGAACGACGATACTGAAACGCATACGCCCTCCTTTACCCCAGCGCGGGCAGCCCTAATGCCGCCCTCAGCCCCTGTACGTTTTCAAGAATGCCCCAGTGCTCAATGCGTTTGAGGCTCTCGATCTGCATGGCCTGGAGGCGCTCCTGATTCAGGCACGAATTCAGTGCGGCCGTCAGCGCGGGTATATCGCCAGCCCTTAGCACATACCCATTCTTGCCGTGTTCGACCAGATCAACCGCACTGCCGACCTGGTCGGTGGAGATAATGGCGCAGCCGGCATTCATCGCTTCATTGATGACCAGGCCCCAGGTCTCGTTGATGGACGGCAGCACGAAGATGTCGGCCAAGGCATAGAAGGCGGGCAATTCACTCTGGTTTCTGAAGCCCAAGAAATGGACATTGGCAAGTTGTTGCGCTGCGACCTCGGCCTCAAGATCTGCACGAAGCTCACCATCGCCCACGTAGAGCAGATAGGGGCGAGGCTCAGTCAACTGGGCGTAAGCCTGAAGGAGGTGATCCGGGAATTTCCGACGCATCAGCTTGCTGGCGTACAGTATTATCGGGCGAGTCGCATCCAGCCCCATCTCGGCTCGCAGGGCGACAACATCTGTCGCTTCGGCCTTCTGTCGGAAATGATCGTTGTCAACACAGTAGGGCATGCTGCCAATGTTCTCGGCCCTGAAGCCACGGCGCAGGTAGAACTCTCGATTTCGAGTCCCGATAGCGAGGCACTTGTCCACGTTCGAGAGCAGGAAGGAAACCACCGCCTCGCGCACCTTGCCTTTCAGCCCTTTTGCAGACGCCACATGGTCTGTTGCTTCGCAGCGCATAAGTACCTGCAAGCCTGCGCGCTTCGCGAGCCATGCCGCTTTCAGCATGCCATAGTGCTGCCAGCCCTGAACCAGTACGGCGTCAAAGTTGGCCTTGTTGAGCCGTTCGGAGAGCCCCTTAACACGCGGCTCGAAAGCTTTGATCGTAGTGACCTGCGTGCCTGTTCCGGGCAAGAACTCGGAGCGGTAACCCTCAAGCAGAGGCGTATCCCAAAGGATGGTCCGGTTGAACTCTAAATCGACAAAGCTGCGTGTCGAAAAATCAGAGAAGAACAATGCGGTTAGTTCGATATCAGGACACGCACCAATTTGACGCAAAAGCGGTGCCTGGTACTGGATAGGGTGCGTGGAAATCCACGCCAAACGAACTTTCTTCATGCCTGTCTACGCCACTTCATCAATGGGCGCTCCAAAAGGAAAACAATCGTCAGTGAAACGTCTGCGGTCACAAACAACAAAAATTGCGTAGCATCCGAATTGAGCCGTGCCATGTCGTAGAGATGACCGAGAGCAACTAAAATGGCAAAAATACCCCGCAAGTGATCGACCTTGACCGATCTTCCTGAATATGCCGTCGACGACAGCGGAGCCACATCATGGATGCTTATGTCGATTTGGCCATCAACGCCACTACTTGCTCGACCGAATGCGTAGCTTGCCAACCCAGGTCGCGACGGATTTTCGAAGGATTGGCTTCTATGCGTACAATATCGGTAGGCCGCATGAAGGCTGCGTCGCTAACAACATGCTGGCGCCAGTCGAGACCGAAGTGGGCGAATGAAAGCTCCACGAAATACTGCAGGCTAACGCATTTCCCAGTCGCAATGACGTAATCACTGGCGCTCGGGCTTTGCAACATGCGCCACATAGCGTCAACGTAATCCGGCGCCCACCCCCAGTCTCGCCACACATCGAGATTTCCCAGGTGCAGAACCTGTTTATCGCCACAAGCGATTCTTCGAGCGCCATCAACAATCTTGCCCGTCACGAAATGAGCTTCTCTCAAGGGGGACTCGTGGTTGAAGAGAACACCGGTTCCGACGTGAAGTCCAAAGGACTGACGATAGACACTGACTTGCCAGTGAGCCGCAGACTTAGCTGCCGCGTACGGACTCATTGGCCCAAAGGCCGTCAACTCGTCGATCGGACCATCGACTTTACCGTAGCACTCAGCGGAACCAGCATTAAAAAATCGAGTCGCCGGAGCATCACAACGGATGGCTTCAAGCCAGTTCACGACGATAATCTCTATGCTTTTCCAGGTTTCGTATGGTTGCAGAAAGGACATCCCGACGGAGCTTTGACCAGCAAGGTTGTACACCTCGTGCGGCGCAGTCGCAGCCAGTTGGACGCGGACCGAATCGAGGCATGTCGGATCGAGCTGCACAAGACGAACACGCTCTGCAATACCAAGTCGCGCTAAATTGTTCTGCGACGGTAACGGGAGCACACGTGTCGAGCCATGTACGATGTAACCTTTTCCGAGCAGATGGGCTGCGAGATAGGCGCCATCCTGCCCGGTAACCCCACAGATGAACGCGACCTTGCTTGTCACCTTGTGTAGGCTGATATCCATCACCTACTTCCAGACGACCGCGTACAGATTTCGAGTGAGAAGACTGTCACTGCGTAATTCCCCGGTTTCGGCTGCCTCGATAAACTGAAGCACGAGGCGCGCCAGCTTCCATGCTACGACTCTGACAGTGCTCTTCACTCCATGCGCCCTGGGCGCGCACTCATGGCAATCAAGATGGCTAAACCCCGACGCAAGCATGAGTTGCTCCAAAGACGAGCGAGTGAATGCCTGTTCGTGCGTGAAGTCACCGTACCGAATTGCGCCGACGAATGGCGAAGCACCGTTGGGCGCATGAATGATCCAGCGACCACCTGTCTTCAATACGCGATGTACGGCGTCAACGAAATCGATCAGTTCGTCCTTGGTGAAATGTTCGATGACGTCAAAAGCCACGATCGCATCCACAGACTCCGCTGGCAGCGCCGCCAGCGCCGCAGACAGGTCGCCTTCAGTCACGCCCTCGATGCCCAAGTGTGCGGCGAGCGCCACCTGCTGCGCAGAAACATCCACACCACGCATGGCGCGGTATCCGCGCTGGCGGGCAAAATGTACTAGCGTGCCATGCCCGCAACCCAGATCGATGATCACCGATGATTTGTCGGATGGAAAGTAGCTGTCGACCACGTGCTCCATGGTCGGACGTCGCCCATCTAGATCAGCCACGCTATTCAGTCGCGACGCCTCCCCTGACGTGGTGACGTAATGGCCATAGATACGTTCTCTAAATTTATTCATTCTTTTACCCACTTGGTAGGCTATTTCGACAACAAAATATTTGTCGCGCGTCCTGGCTACGTGTCAGAGGGTCTCCTCGAAATAAGCAATCGTCTTCAGAAGACCATCCTTCAATGCGGTTCTCGGCTCCCAACCCAGGGTTTCCCGGGCAAGCGTGATGTCGGGCTGTCGCTGTCTCGGGTCGTCAGATGGCAGCGGCCGGAACTCTATGCGGGACTTTGAACCAGTCAGCTCCACCACCATTTCGGCGAGCGAACGAATGGTGAATTCGCCAGGGTTCCCGATGTTGATGGGACCGGTCACTTCGCCGGGTGTTTCCATGATTGCCAGGAACGCATTGATCATGTCATCGACGTAGCAGAATGAACGCGTCTGACTCCCGTCGCCATACAGCGTGATCGGTTCTCCACGCAATGCCTGGACGATAAAATTCGACACGACCCGTCCGTCATTGGGGTGCATCCTCGGACCATAGGTATTGAAAATACGAGCAACTTTGATATTCAAGTTGTGCTGGCGTCGGTAGTCGAAAAATAACGTTTCCGCACAACGCTTGCCTTCGTCGTAGCATGAGCGGATGCCGATTGGATTTACACGCCCCCAGTAATTTTCCGTTTGAGGGTGAATCTCCGGATCTCCGTAAACTTCGCTGGTAGACGCCTGGAAAATACGGGCACGAAGGCGCTTGGCGAGCCCAAGCATGTTGATTGCTCCGTGGACCGAGGTCTTGGTCGTCTGGACAGGGTCAAACTGGTAATGAATCGGAGACGCGGGACAAGCAAGGTTGTAGATATCGTCCACTTCCACGTAGAGCGGAAAAGTCACATCGTGGCGAATAACTTCAAAATTCGTATTATCGAGCAAATGTGCAATGTTCCGCTTTGTGCCGGTGTAGAAGTTGTCCACACACATAACGTCATGCCCTGCCTCTAGCAAGCGCTCGCACAAGTGCGACCCAAGAAACCCTGCGCCCCCTGTAACCAGAATTCGTTTTGTCCTGCTGTTGTAATTCATTTCACACCTCGGGTTTTTTCGTAGATTAGCCTTCAACTCTACGCAGCAGGAAATTTACGTGCCTGCCGAAAGTGGAAGTTCCAAACCATGTGACTTGAGCAAAGCGTGACGTTTTGCAATCACGAGGTCTTCGCGCACCATCTCCTGAACCATCTCTTCGAAAGAGATACATGGCGACCACCCAAGTTTTTCCTTGGCTTTGCTGGGATCGCCTAGAAGGGTCTCGACTTCGGCAGGGCGAAAGTAGCGCGGATCAACTGCCACAATATTTTGCCCAAGCTTGACGCCAGGAGCCCTGCCCCCCTCAATAGCAGAAACAAACCCTTTTTCATTTACCCCTTGACCTTCCCATCGCAATCGAATGCCCAATTCCGCTGCTGCGGCCTCTACGAAATGTCGGACAGAATACTGTTTGCCTGTGGCAATTACGTAGTCTTCAGCCGCATCTTGTTGAAGCATCAACCATTGCATTTCCACGTAGTCACGGGCATGCCCCCAATCTCGTAGCGCATCCAAATTCCCCAAATAACAGATTTTTTCGGCACCAACAGCAATATTCGCCATCGCCCGAGTAATTTTCCGCGTCACGAACGTTTCTCCCCGACGGGGTGATTCATGATTAAAAAGTATCCCGTTACATGCATACATTCCATAAGCTTCACGGTAATTTACAGTTATCCAATATGCGTACATCTTTGCGACTGCGTATGGGCTGCGCGGATGGAATGGCGTTGTTTCCTTCTGTGGCACTTCTTGGACGAGACCGTACAGCTCAGAAGTCGAGGCTTGGTAAAAACGAGTCTTTCCGGCCAAACCGAGAAGTCGAATAGCCTCGAGCAACCTCAATGTCCCGACAGCATCTACATCAGCGGTATACTCAGGCGCTTCAAACGAAACAGCCACATGACTCATGGCTCCTAGGTTGTAGACTTCATCCGGTTGGACTGCCTGGATTATTCGCGCCAAGCCCGAAGAATCAGACAAATCGCCATAGTGAAGAAAGATCCGTGCGTCAGGGTCGTGCGGATCTCGGTAGATTTGATCAATGCGCTCAGTATTAAATAACGATGAACGACGCCTGAGGCCGTGTACTTCATACCCTTTTTCCAGAAGAAACTCTGCTAGATAGGAGCCATCTTGCCCAGTTATACCTGTTACCAATGCTTTTTTCACCATGTTTACTCACCACATTATTCGGAAGACATTTGGATAAGGATCCAACTCAATAGCCAGGCTGGTTTATATTTTCAGCCCTTTTATGATTCATCAAAACAAAAGAAATCAATGTTCCGAAAATTAATCCACCCAAAATTGAAGCCGCAATCAAAAAACGCAACGAAGGAAAAACTGAGGCCTCCTGGACATTGACCGGTTCAGAAATAATTGACATAGCCATAAATGGCGGCACGGGATTTCCAAACAGCAACTCTTGCGACATACAACGATTTGAGAGGGCAGCATGCCTATCGGGATTTTCGGAGGCGCCACCTCCAAAACATTCCGCAACACGTTGCTTATATTGAGCAGTAAAAGCCTCTATTACTTTTCCATGTTCATTGACTTTCATGGAAATTAGGCGCTCCAGCCAAGCGCGAGCATTTTCAGGCGATCTCGAAATAATTTTAAATTCAACCAAATTAGATCTTGGAGCCTTCACTCTTATTGAAAGACTCCGCACAAACTCATCTTTTTCACGCTCACTCGCAATACTTGCGTCTTCAAAAAATGGATTCAGAAATGTCCTTTGTCTTGCCGAAACAATAAGATCGTCTATGGGCTCGATTGGCACTGCTTGAAAACCACCATGTACCCAGCCGATCCGAATTGTTGCTTTGGCTTCATAAAGCGGCGGGCGACGGCCATCCCAAACCACACTTGCCACAACCGATATCAAAATCAAACCAAAAATCCATTGCCACCCGCTCCTCAATGCCAAAAGCAAATCAGAGGAATTAATAAAATCTTCAAGGTTTTTATTATTTTCCAGGGGTTCTGCGGTCGTTTTATTGATCATAAAAGGCTGGGGCAATGTTACCATCAGAAATGGTGTTATGGCCTTCCCCAAAACAAGTCACGTCTTTTGAGAGCGGCCGAAGTTATCACTAATCCGCACAATGTCGTCTTCTCCTAGATAACTTCCCGATTGCACCTCGATAATTTCCAGCGGAATGGAGCCTGGGTTGGTCAAGCGATGCACCTCGCCAAGTGGAATGTAAGTTGATTGGTTTTCTGATAGCAGCAACTTAGTATTACCGCAAACGATCTCAGCCGTACCGGTGACAACTATCCAGTGCTCGGCTCGGTGATGGTGCTTTTGTAAGCTTAGGCTGGCACCTGGTCGAACCTGAATACGTTTCACCTTGAAGCGCCCGCCTTCGTCGATGCTGTCGTACCAGCCCCAGGGACGGTGGACCTTGCGGTGCAGGGTGTGCTCTTCGCGCTGTTGCTGCTTAAGGGCGTTGACGATGTGCTTCACATCTTGGCTGCGCGACCGGTCGGCCACCAGCACGGCATCGGGCGTTTCCACCACCACCAGGTTCTGAACGCCCACCAATGCCACCAGGCGGCTGGTGGCATGCACCAGGGTGTTGCTGCTGTCGGTGGTCAGTACGTCGCCCACGTGGGCATTACCCTGTTCGTCTTTGGGCAATACGCTCCACACGGCGTCCCAAGCGCCAAGGTCACTCCAGCCAGCGTCAAACGGAACCATCTTGATAAGGTATTCACTGCCAGGGCACTGTTCCATGACGGCATAGTCAATGGATTCAGCAGGTATGGCGGTGAATTTGGCCTTGCCGGGGCGCACGAACGGTGTGGCTGGGTTGGCGTCGGTGCTGCGCTGCTCCCAAGCGGCAGCGGTAGCATGGAGGATGTCCGGACGGAATTGCCCTAGGGCCTTGAGCCAAACTGAAGCCCTGAGCACGAACATTCCCGCATTCCAGTAATAGCCGCCTTCAGCCAAGTACTGCAAGGCAGTGGCCGCATTGGGCTTTTCCACAAAGCGCCGGACCAGCATCGCGGGTTCTTTGGTTTCCACAGTTGCCTGGATATAGCCGTAGCCGGTTTCAGGTGAGTCTGGTGTGATGCCCAGAATGACGACACTGCCACCGGCGGCTTCGCGAACTGCTTCCTGCATCGCTTGAGTGAAGGCAGCGGCATCAGCTACGGTCTGGTCTGCAGGCGTAACCACCAACACTGGGTCCAAACCGTCAGCTGTTGCCGCGAGTGCGGCCAAAGTGAGTGCCGGTGCAGTGTTTCGTCCCACGGGTTCTAACAAAGCGGCTCCTAGTTCAATGCCAGCTTCGCGCAACTGCTCTGAAACCAAGAAGCGGTGTTCTTCACCGGCAACAATCAGCGGCTTGGCAACTTGTAGGTCTGCTGAACCCAGCCCCACCAACCGCTTAGCCGCTTGCTGGAAAAGACTTTCAGCACCGGTCAAGCAGAGAAACTGTTTAGGAAAACCCGAACGTGAAAGAGGCCAGAGCCGCGTGCCTGAACCACCACAAAGAATGACAGGTTGAATCATTTCAGTCATAGCCAAACAAATCGCGTGTGTAAATTTTTCCTGAAATATCGTCTAGATCTGGCGATCGACGATTGGCAATAACCACATCCGCCTCTTGCTTGAAAGCAGCCAAATCATTCACCACACGCGAATGAAAATACCTTGCCTCCTTCATCGATGGCTCGTAAACGATGATCTCAATGCCTTTGGCCTTGATCCGCTTCATCACCCCTTGAATGGCGGAAGCGCGGAAATTGTCACTGCCCTGCTTCATCACCAGTCGGTAAATACCGACGACGGGCACATTATTTGGGTCACTACTGGCTTGGCAAAGGCGGACCACTTCTCTCGCTATGAAGTCCTTGCGCGTGGCGTTAGCCTCTACGATGGCGTGAATGAGGTTCTGCGGCACGTCGCGGTAGTTGGTCAGCAGCTGCTTTGTGTCTTTGGGCAGGCAGTAACCGCCATAGC
>SXGU01293058.1_pt1 | contig 19327 bp, 17 predicted proteins | sample 3174531 | NCBI WGS metagenome assembly SXGU01 (sample SAMN11356863, study PRJNA531348) | freshwater metagenome | isolation source: freshwater sample F1-140 | place: China: Fuxian Lake, Yuxi | collected 2017-12-25 | reverse complement strand
CACGGCACGAGCGTCGTGATCGGAGAGACCTCGATCATCGGCCGTAACTGCACGCTGTATCAAGGGGTCACGCTCGGTGCGCGCCGATTCGATCGGCACGGCGACGGCTCCTTGCGGCGCGGCTCCAAGCGACACCCGACGCTTCGCGACGGCGTGACCGTCTACGCGAATGCAACGATTCTGGGTGGGCAGACGGTCATCGGAACGGGCGCCATCATCAGCGCCGGCGTGCTAGTGCAAGAGAGTGTCGCCGCCGGGTGCACCGTCAGGGCACCCAAGACAGAACTCGTCGTCGCCAAGCGACGCGTGACCTAGCTCACCGCCTCAGTTGCGACCTTGGCCGCCGCCTTGGCCGCCGCCGCCGCTCTGTCGCATCTGATCGAAGAACCCGGCGCGCTCGGCATCGTCGATTGTGCCGTCCTTGTTCTTGTCGGCGGCCTTCGCCGTGTCTTGCATCTGCGCGGGGAGATCGGAGATCTTCCCCGTGCCAAATCCGCCGAAACACCGACCGCCGTCGCGACCCTTGGGCAACTGGTCCTGCTGCGCAGGTGTCAGGAGACCGTGCAGTTGGTCGAGGTAGCGCGTCCCCATGTCGCCGCGCTGATCCATGAGATCGCCCACAGGGTCCGCGCCTGCGCCGCCGCCCCCCCCGAAGCCGCGACCCATCATGCTCATCGGACTCTCGGTGCCATCGAGGATGGCGAGAATGCGCAGCGACTCTTCGAGCCGCTGCTGCGGCTCTTCCTTGCGCGTGAGGGTGGCGATACGGTCATTCATGCTTGCCAGCTCGGCGACATACGCCGTCTGGAGACCAAGAACCAAATCTCGCGACTCCGGCGCGAGATCAGGCAGTTCCAACGCCTTGGCGAATGCGTCGCTCGTGCGAGTCGCGCGGAACACACGCGTGAACGCCGCAGTCATCGCGGCCGTGTTGAACTTCGCACCCTCGTCGGCAGGAAGGACCCCCAAGAGCGACACTCGGTACTGATCGTTCACATCCCGTACACCCCTGCGAAGTGCGATCTGCCGTTCGAGGATCACCTTGGCCCCCTGCGAGTCCCCGTTGATGATCGACTTCATCAGTTTTGGCTCACTCTGGGTCAGGTAGTCGTCGCGTGCCACGAGGGCTTGGTCGAGCGCGACCTCGTACTCGTCCAGCGTCTTTGCCGCGCCGTCGATCGATGCCTGCGAAAGTCCAGCCTCATCCATCACGACGAAGAGATTGACGCCTTCGCCAGAAAGCGACGCGGTTTCCAGCGACTTTTCGCGCCGCACAAAGCGTTGGAACGCCGGCCACTTGGACTTCTGCTCAGGCGTGAGCGACGCCTCGAGACCATCGGCCACAGGCTTGCGCAGTTCCGCGCGCTTGGCATCCCAACGAGTCACTTCGTCGAAGATCTCCTGCAGGATCGCCTTCGTTTCCTTGCTCGCGCCGGAGGCCCGGAACGCGGCCCCTGCCTCCTCGGTGAGTTTGGTCGTCCGCTCAGTCATGAACTTGCGGCGCGCCTCATCGCTGAGCGGTCCGCCATTCTCGACCTCGAGTTGCTCGAGATCCTGACGCATCGAGTCGCGAGCCTCGCGCATGCGCTCGCGGATGTCGCCGCCGACGAATGCCTGGAAGAGCCGCTGTCCCGCCTCGCGCACCTTCTCCTGCGACTCCTCCGCCGCTGGGTTGAACGAGAGGTCGTAGTCATTGACGAGCGCCTCCACGACCGTCATCTGCGCCGCGTCGAATCCGAGCTGGTCCTTGTAGAGCGGAATGTCGCGACGAAGGAACTCTGGCTTGTACCGCGACTGGAACTGGGCGAATGCACCCATCATGCCACCGCGCTGCCTGCCGCCGCCACCACCAAAGTTGAATGGCGTACCACCCCCTTGGCCCTGTCCAGTGCCACCGCGCTGCCGCTGTCCGCCCTCGCGGCCTGGCTGCGGAGGTGGAGTGCCCTGCCCAGACTGGAACGCCATGGCATCGGCGGCAATCGTGAGAGCGGCGAGGAGAGTGGAAGCAACGAGCGGGCGCGTGACCAGCGACTTGAGCATGGGGGATTTCCTAGATAATGCGAGAGCCAGGGTGTCGAGAGACCACGCAACAGGCATCTGCCGACCTCATTTCAACGAGCCATTCGTTGAGTCCTTGCCGTTATCCCATGGAAATGGGACTTTGGAATGCGAATTCTTGCGGCTCCCTACTCGGCCGGGAGGAGCCTGTAGACGGCCCCGGGGCCATCGGCGCCGCCCTCGGTTCCGCAGACAAACAACGAGCCGTCATTGGCTTCGCCAAAGCTGGCAAGCTTGAAGCGCTTTTTCCCCCCCACAACCCTCGGACCAGCAACAAGTTTCCCGTCCTTGGCGCGCAGCCCCCACATGGTTCCCGACTCATAGTCGGCATAGAAGTAGACCCCATCGATGGACGGATAGCGAGCGCAACGGGACACGAATCCGCCGGTGACGGACACGCCGTCGTGGCGGGGGTACTCGGCGATGGGATCAATGAACGCCGCACTGCTCTCACTCGAGTCGGGAACGCCCGGGGTCGCGTGGACCCCCTCGCGTGGACGCCATCCGTAGTTGCCCCCCTTCACGATGATGTCGATCTCCTCGTAGGCGTTCTGGCCAACATCGCCACCGTAGAGCTCACCGGTCTTTCGGTCGAACGACATCCGCCACACATTGCGCAATCCCATTGCGAACTTCTCAGGGCGCGCACCGGACTTCCCAACGAACGGATTGTCGGCGGGAATCCCATAGAGCTTGCCATCGGACGGATGATCGACATCGATCCGTAGGACGGAAGCGAGCAGGCCGTCGAGGTTCTGCCCGTTGCCCCACGGGTCGTTCCCAGCGCCGCCGTCGCCGGTCGACAGATAGAGGTAGCCATCGGAGCCAAAGAGCAGCGTCCCGCCATTGTGATTCCACGCCGGATCGGGAACTTCCAGCAGCGCCTCCAGTGAGGCAGGATCGAGCGTCCCATCGGCGGACGCCTTGAGCCGCGCGAGCACATTGCGCTCGGGCTTGCTCGCCGTGTACCAGACAAACACAAGACCGTTCTCCTTGAACTTCGGGTGGAACGCCAGCGAGAGCAACCCCTGTTCGTTGAACTTGTCCTGAACGGGCGCCTTGATGTCGAGGATGCAAGTCCCAACGCAAGCGACATTGGCCGGGTCCATCTCAATGGCACGGCCAGCCTGCTCGATGACATAGAGCCTGTCATCACGGTCCGGGCGCGCGACGACCTGAATCGGTCTCTTGAACTTCGCCTCGGGCCAGACGCGCTCCATTCGGATCTGCGGGATCGACTCTTCCGGCGCTGGCGCCGTGGGCGGTGTCGCTGATTGACCCGAGCACAGGGCGAGCACCGTCGGCACGAGAAGGAATCCAAGTGGCATCCGGCGAGAGTACGACAGAGCCACGCTCCTGCCCGTATCTTGACGGCATGCCGTTGGCGATTATTGCGCTGATCCTCTCTCAGTCGGCGACGCAGCCACCACCCCAGGCGCCCGAGGCTCCGAAGGCTCCGACGATGGCCACACCGAAGCCCGAAGAGACAGGCTTCACGCCGCTCTTTGACGGCACCACACTCAAGGGATGGGTTGGCGACACGAGCAACTACGCCGTGGAGTCTGGCGCAATCGTCTGCGGCCCAAAGGGGGCGAACCTCCTCACTGAGGCCGTCTACGCGGACTTTGAGTTGCGTCTGGAGTTTCAACTCACCCCGGGGGCGAACAACGGACTCGCAATCCGTACTCCCAAGACGGGCGACGCCGCATATGTAGGCATGGAGTTGCAAGTCCTCGACGACTCCTCTCCCAAGTACGCCTCGCTGAAGCCGTGGCAGTACCACGGATCGATCTATGGGGTGGTCCCTGCCAAACGCGGAAGCCAGCGCCCTGTGGGCGAATGGAACGAGCAGACCATCATTGTGAAGGGGCCGCGCATTCAGGTGATCCTCAACGGCACCGTGATCGTCGACGCCGACATCACCTCGGCCGCCAATGAGGGGACGATCGACGGCCATGCGCACCCTGGACTCAGGCGGCACTCGGGCCACATTGGATTCCTCGGACACGGCGACCGAGTCCTCTTTCGCAACATCCGCGTGAAGGAACTCCACTAGGTGGAAAGCAGTCAGCCAGGTCGCCGGGATCGCGACGGCGGCAGTGTGCTCCTCACACTCGCCGCATTCGTGGTGGTCTGCGCCGGTGTGCGCGAGGCGGCAAACATCATCGTGCCCGTGCTGGCGGCGCTCTTCGTAGCAACCGTCGCGCTGCCACCCATTGTCGCCCTGCAGCGGCGCGGGGCACCGCTTTGGCTCGCCGCGACGGCCGTCCTCGTCGGGGTCATGCTCGCACTGCTGCTTGCCGGGGCACTGGGCGTGTCGGCCGTGACAAAGTTCACGGCGGAATTGCCGACGTACACCGCAGCGCTTGAAGCTCGGTTCGCGGACTTCTCAGCGTTCGTGAAGACGCACGCTGGGACGGACATCGGCTCCACGATCAGCAGTATGGCCAATCCATCGCAGATCATGTCGATGCTCGGCTCCGCCGTCGGCGCACTCGTCGGGATTCTCCGTGACGGCGTGTTCGTGTTCATGACCACGGCATTCATCGTGGCCGAGGCGGCCGGCATGCCGGCGAAACTCCGCGCGGCGTTCGGGCTCGACGGCGACGCCATGCGCCCCTTCGCGGGAGTCCTCGATGACATGACGACCTACCTCTTCGTGAAGACGAAGACAAGCCTCATCACCGCCGTGCTCGTCGCGACCGCGCTGGCACTCACGGATGTCCCCTTCTCGCTCGCCTTCGGTGTCCTCGCGTTTGTGCTGAACTTTGTTCCTGTGTTCGGCGCCATTCTCGCAGGGATCCCGGCCATTCTCCTCGCACTTGTGCTCCACGGAGTGCCTTCGGCCATTCTTGTGACGGTGGTGTACACGACGATCAATGTCATCATCGGCAGCGTGGTCGAACCCCGATGGATGGGACAGCGGCTTGGGCTTTCAACGCTCGTCGTTTTTCTCTCACTCGTGTTCTGGGGCTATCTGCTCGGGCCCGTGGGGATGTTGCTTGCGGTGCCGCTCACCATGCTCGCGAAGATTCTCTTGGACCACACCAACGACCTGCGCTGGCTCTCGGTGCTCCTTGGCCCAACGCCACGGGGCGACTGCCCGTGAGCAGTCGCGTCGAGACGACGCTGCGCGCGGCGCTCGACGCGTTGGAGCGCTCGTTGGCGGCAAAGGGATTCCTCATCACGGCGCGCCATCTCGTCGACGAGGGCACATGGGGACGGTTGGACGCCACGCTGGAGGGCACCGACTGCGGCGGGAAACTCCAAGTGCACCTCAACAAGAAGGGGGCGATCTCGATCGTGCCGCAGGGTCCTGCGGCCACGACAATCGCTGCCGCGCTCGGCCAAGCGGATCCGACCCGCAGAGTCGCGATCGCGCCTTCCCGTTCGGCCGGCGGCCCCCCGGTCTCGCGCGCGCAGGGACGCCTCGGCGAGTTCGTCGTCGACTGTTCCAAGTTCGGGCAGCACCTCATCGGCCCGACGGAGTGGCGGGGCATGCTTTGCACAGGTCCGACCGAGTGGACAGAAGCGTTCCACAGTCCGCGGTACGAGCGCGGCCATAACAATCTCGGCGAGTTCCTCGCCATCGTTGACGCGTGTCGCCTCGTGGAGGCCGGCAAGGTCCGCTGCTCAACCATCTGGAGCGACTCGCGCACGGCCATCAGCTGGTTCACGAATGGGCTCATCAAGAGCACCATCGATGTAGAGTCCGCCTGCGATCCTGCGTTCGCGCGGACGGTGCGTGAGGCGGTCGCGTGGCTTGAGGGTCCCACTCGCGATCGATTCACTGGCATGCTCTCGCAGTGGGTCGTTGCTGCGCGCGGAGAGAACCCCGCCGACTTCGGGCGGAAGTAGCCGCCGCACACTTCGCTCACCACGGGGGGCGCAACCGCGGCACCGCAGTCCGTCCGCCCCGGCCGTGTGGCGGCGAATTGGACCGTGTCGTGCTAGTGCTTGGGCTGCGGCGCCGTGCTGATCCGTGCGGCCAGGTCGCTCTCACGGATCGCAAGAAACTCGCGACCGAGCTCGGGATCGAAGTGCGTCCCGAGGCACTTGCGAATCTCCTCGCGCACTTCGGCGATCGGTCGGGCTGGTCGGTAGAACCTCGCGCTCGTCATGGCGTCAAAGCAGTCCGCAAGGCAGAGCAGTCGGCCGAGGAGCGAGATCGCGTCGCCTTTGAGTCCGCGCGGGTACCCCCCGCCATCCCAGCGCTCGTGGTGTTCGAGCACTCCCGGCAGGATGTCGCGCATCTGAGGGATGTCCTTCAGGATGTTCGCGCCAGTCTCAGGGTGCTCACGGATGCGCGCGAACTCCTCGGGGTCAAGTCGACTCGGTTTTCTGAGGATCTCTTCGGGGACGCCGATCTTCCCGATGTCATGCACGAGCCCGCACACGCGCACTCGCTCGATGAGGAGTCCCGGGAGCTTCGCCCGCTCCGCCAAGATGACCGCAAACTCGGCGACACGGTCCGAGTGGCCTCGCGTGTACGGGTCCTTGGCATCGATGGCGGCAATGAGGGCGCGCATCGTGCCGCCAAACATTTCCTGCTGCTCAAGGTCGAACCGCTGTTGCATTCTCCCGCGCGCCACGCTGGCGAGTGAGAGGGCGAGAAGGCGCGCGATCGCGGAAGCGAATCCGGCCGCCTCGAGCTCGTGCGAAACCTCCCCGGTACCTGTGCGATTGTCGAGGTAGAGCCACCCGTAGAAGATCCCCGCCGTCTCGACCGGCACGCAGGTCGCCTGGCGGATGGAGAGTTGCGCAAGGCTCGCCTCGAGCGTGCCGCTGCCTGTCGGACCGCCTCGATGCACATAGATCCCGTTGCGCGCGCGCTTGAGCAGGCTCCGGCTGACATGAGTTGCGCCAGTCGAATCCGTGATCGCGCCAGTGTGGGCCACGACCTCGAACGACGCAGGATCGTTCCCGGGCTTGAGGAACGCCACATTCGTGAAGCCTGTGGCCGACGCGAGAGAGTCCACGGCGCACTGCCCCGCGGATGTTTCGTCGGAAGCCTGCGAGACTTCCTCGCTCGCGACGAGGAGCTGCACAAGCAGGCCCTGCGCGAGGTCTCCCGGAGTCTGCACCTCGGCGAGCGGCTCAAACTCTCCCTCGGGCTCGGCTCCCGCGACGACCGTCTGCGACCCCTCGGCCACTGTGCGGTCAGTCGCTGGGCCCTCGACCCGGAACTGCCACGGCTTGATCTCGAGAAGATCGCCGTGGTCGAGCCGGACTTCCGCCTGCGCCGCCAGTTTCACCGCGTTCAGAAATGTCCCGAATGTTGCACCACAATCACGGAGCCGCCAGTGACCGCCCTCGCGACCGACCCCCGGAGCCCAGTGGATCTCCGCATGCAATCGCGAGACCTGCCGCTGCACGAGGTGAATGGTGCACTCGGGAGTCCGTCCGATCGTCACGATGGCCGGCGGAACGAGATCCACAGCCAGTTGTCCGTCGGGCGAGGTTCCCACGAGGCGCCAAGACATGGGGCGATTATCTCACGAAGCGCACAGCGGCGGCGAGGGGCTACGGGATCGGGTAGGGAGCCGGCCCCTGCGGGTTCCAGATCATCTTGCCGGGCTTGTTCCAGTCGCCCGCGGCTTGGGCCGGATCCCGGCTGTTCTGCACGCTGCGCGTGGCCGCATCATTGAGCACATGGGCCGTGTGACCGTCGGCAAAGACGACATGACCTCCCTCGAAATGGTGATTCGGGAAACACCGCCAGTCGCTCTGGTTTCGCATGACGGCCTCTCCAACATACGGGTCGGACGAGGGAAGTTCCCCGGGGCGCGCGCGCAGTTCCATCATGAGCACGGTGGCCGCCGAGTCGGCAATCATTCCAATCTTGATGACCTCGGTGGGATCGGGCGCGGCATCAGTGGCAACCGAGTCATTGAGGCGCATGTTTGGGACGTAACTAAAGAAGCACGCGCCGCCGGAGAAGGTCCACGGGTCGTCGAATTCAGTGATCGCACCTGGATCGCAGAAGAGCGAGTGCGTGGGCGCAACTGGGAGCGTGTCCTGATTCGCATTCGCGCGCTCGACCATTTCGGCATACGGTCGTTCGCCTGCAAGGATTGCGACAGCGTTCGCCCAATAAGAACGCTCGGCAAGGTTCGTCGCCATGTCGGTCATGTTGGGGCTGCCTTCCCAGGGCAGCGCTTCCTTGTGAGTCGAGGTGTAGTTGATCGTGGCCGATCCCCACTGCTTGAGGTTGGCCATGCTGGTGGCCGCGAGGCTGTTCTTGCGCGCCGATCCGATGGCCGGGAGGAGGATGCCAACGAGCACCGCAATGATCCCCACGACCACCAAGATTTCGACGAGCGTGAATGCTCTGCGGACTCTCATGACGCGATTGTAGGCGGCGCGCCTACTGGTCAGCAGTGGACGCCGCGTATCCCGAAACGATCTGACGAAGCTGCGCGCGCGCCGCGGCCACATCGTGTTGATCCAATACGGACTGGAGTCGCTCCAGCATGGGCTCAAGCTGGTCCCACTCGATGAAATGCTCCTTGGCCTGCATGATCGCGGGGTGTTCCGTGGGCGAGCAGTTGTCACCGATCAGGAGCTCTTCAAAGAGCTTCTCGCCAGGACGAAGCCCAGTGAAGTAGATCTCGATATCGCCGCCGGGGTGATCGGCGTCTCGTTCGCGGAATCCGGCAAGCCGGATCATGCTCTTGGCGAGATCGACGATCCTGACGGGCTCGCCCATATCGAGAACAAACACCTCCCCGCCCTTCCCCATCGATCCCGCCTGAATGACCAGCGAGGAGGCTTCAGGAATTGTCATGAAGTAGCGCGTGATGTCCGGGTGCGTCACCGTCACGGGACCGCCGCGGCGAATCTGGTCGGTGAAGAGCGGAACGACCGACCCGCTTGAGTCGAGCACATTTCCGAATCGGACCATCGTGAATCGTGTCGTGTGCGGCCGCGATCGCGAGCCGACTTCGGGCGCGTGGCGCTGCGCATCGGCGAGTGCCTGAAGGCACTTTTCTGCGAGCCGCTTGCTTGCGCCCATCACACTCGTCGGTCGTACCGCCTTGTCGGTTGAGATCAACACGAAGGACTTGACGCCGCAGCGCTGCGCCGCCTGTGCCGTTCGGAGCGTGCCCATCGCATTCACGAGCAGTCCCTCGACCTCGTTCGCCTCAACGATTGGGACATGCTTGTAGGCCGCTGCGTGGAAGAGCGTCCCGATGGCGTGCTCCTGAATGACCTGCTCCATGCGCAATGAATCGGTGACAGAAGCGAGGACGGACACGATGAGGGTCGTCCCCGGGGTCGGGGTGAGCCGTCGCAACTCCGAATCGATCTGATAGAGCGCAAACTCTGATTGATCGAGAATCACGAGACGCCTCGGGCCGAGATTCAAGACCTGTCGGGCCAGTTCGGCCCCGATCGATCCCCCCGCTCCCGTGATGAGCACATTTTCGCCCGCGACATTTCGCGACAGCAATGCGGCCCGAGGTTCCACCGGCGCGCGACCGAGCAGGTCATCGATCTTCAGCGCACGAATGGCGTCGACCCTAGCGGTTCCCTCCGCGATCTCCTGGAGGGTCGGCACCAACATCACGCGCACGCCGCGCGCCGAGAGGGCGTCAAAAATTTCTCGCCGACGGCCGCGACTCGACTCGGGAAGCGCGAGAAGGACGGCGTCGACCCTGAGCCGCGTGATGACCTCGTCGATGGCGCCCGCGGCATGGACTGGGATGCTGTGCACGAATGAGCCAACGCGTGACGAGTCGTCGTCGACAAATCCAACAACCGATGTGCGGCGGTCCTGTTCAAGGAGCGACACGAGTCCCGCTCCCATGTCGCTCGCGCCGTACACGAGGACCCGCGAAGCGCGTGGGCCGTGCAGGCGACGCAGCGCTGTCCGCGCAACGGCACGCAACCCCACAGCCATGACACCCGCGCCAATGGCAAACATCAGCGGGACCGATCTCGGCATGCCGACGGCACGATCCGACATCACCACGATCGCCGAAGTCACGAGCGTGGTGACGAGGATCGCGTAGCCCACTCGGACCGCGAATCGCATGCCGATGTAGCGCGTGATCTCGCGGTAAAGCCCCGCGCCCCAGAACACCGGAATCGCAACGAACACGGCGATCCCGATGAGTGAACTGATCGGCATGGTTCCCGCGGCTGGGTTCCATGTTTCAAGTCGGAGGGCGAACACGCTCCAGACGCAAAACGCGACCATGATGGCGTCCGCCACAACCGCAACCAACTGCTTTCCCCACCGGGGCATGCGTTCGACAGACGACAGCATGGCGTCAGGCTAGCACGCCAGGGTTCTGCTCGCGATGCAATAGGCCCGCCGGGACTCGAACCCGGATGAGCGTGAGCTCTGCAGATTTTAAGTCTGCTGCGTCTGCCATTCCGCCACGGGCCAAGATTGCGCGATGAGGTTATCGCCGCCCCCCAGGACAGCGAGTGCGCCACCGAGCGCCCTATTCTCGTTCGACTTGAGCCCTGATCCACGACCTCCGCTTCACGGGATCACCGTCATCGACCTTGGGCGCGTTCTCGCTGCTCCCTTTGCGTCGAGCGTCCTCGCCTCGTTAGGTGCTCGCGTCATCAAGGTTGAACGGCCTGACACCGGCGATGACGCACGAGCCTTCGGCCCACACTTGAACGGGCACAGCCTGTACTTCACGAGCGTCAACTGCGAGAAAGAGTCGATCGCGCTCGACCTCAAGGCGGCGCCCGACCGTCAAGTCTTCGAAGGACTCCTCGACATGGCCGATGTGCTCGTTGAAAACTTCTCGCCGGGGGTGATGGCGTCGCTCGGCTACGGGTGGGAGGCAGTGAGCAAGCGGTGGCCACGACTCGTGTTGGCGTCTGTCTCTGGCTTCGGTCAGACCGGCCCGATGTCCCGACAGCCTTCGTACGACATCATCGCGCAGGCTCTGAGCGGCATGATGAGTTTGACTGGGCAGCCAGGTGGCCCACCGACACGCGTCGGTGCATCGGTCGGGGACCTTGTGGCTGGTCTCTACCTCGCGCTCGGCGTCGTTGCCGCGGTGCACAAGCGAACGCGAACCGGTCATGGTGACTTCATCGATGTCGCCATGCTCGACAGCCAGGTTGCGTTCCTTGAAGCCGCGGTGACGACCTTCACGGCCACCGGCAACTCGCCAACAGCCAAGGGCACCCGCCATCCAGCGATCGCCCCATTTCAAGCGTTTCAGTGCCGTGACCGATGGTTCGTGATCGCAGCCGGCAATGATGACCTCTTCGGTCGTGTGTGCCAAGTCATTGGACTGCCGGGACTTGCGAGCGATCCGCGCTTTGACAGCAACGCTCGCCGTCATGCCGCGATCGACGAACTCGATCGGCTGATGACCGCGTCGCTCATGCAACGGGATGCGTCCGATTGGATCACTCGGCTCACCGAGGCGGGGGTGCCCTGTGCGCCGATCCAGACAGTCGCCGAGATGGTCTCGATGGAGCAGCTTGCGGCGCGCGACATGATCATCCCAATCGAGCATGTCGGACTCGGGAGTGCCCGTGTCCCCGGCGATCCCGTCAAGTTTGCCTCGGTCGCGCCGCGCGCATCACGCCGGGGTCCTCCGTCACTCGACCAGCACCGCGAGTCGATCCTCCAAGAGATCGCACGCTCGTCCAATATTGAAGCCACGACGGTCAATCGCCCGAAGTCCTAGTAGACTCGCTTCGCACAGGAGGATCGACCATGGACGGCGACCTGTCGGTGGATTATCTCGGCGACGGCTTTTACGCACTCTTCCGCGACAATGGAGATCGTCGCATCATTGAATGCGTGGCTCCCAAGGTGACGGACATCTTTCGTGCGGTCGCGCGCCGGTTCGGGCACGATCACCCCGTTGAGATGTCGCACACGGCGCACCTCGTGTTCAAGATCGAAGCCGGCATCGACCTCGAGACGGACCTCGCCGATCCGGCCGAGGCCGACCACGACGACTACGGACTCTTCGGGTCTTCTGGAGCATGACGGGCGGCGCCTCGCGCGCCCGGCCCAGAATCACTTCCGATTGCCGAACATCATGGCGATGCGGAAGACGAGTTTGAGCGCCTCGAGATAGACCCACGCGAGGGTCACGACGAGTCCGAACGCGAGGTACCACTCGGCGCTGGCAGGTGCGTTCGCGGCGACCGCATCTTCGATCTGCCGGAAATCGACGATGAGCCAGAGCGCGGCCACGATGAGCACAACGGCGTTGATTCCGAGCCCGACAAGCGCCATCGTGGATTGGTCGCCTGCCCCAGCGAAGGAGAGAAACCCAACCTGTGCGCCGAACAGGCTCATCACGAGCGCGATGAGGAACATGAAGAAGATGCCAAGTGTGACCATCGAAAGTCCCGCCTGGAACATCTTGCCTCCGGTGATCAGCCCCATTCGGAAGAGCGTGAGCATCGCGAGCATGAGCCCGAACACAATGATGAATGCTTGCAGGGCGATGCCGCCGGGAACGACGATCTGCTGTGCGTCGAGGATCGACTGCAGCATCATCCCAAGCGCGCCGAGCATGAAGCCCTGCGCCGCGGAGTAGAGCACGGCGACTGTCGCCGCCATCCGGGGCGACCCACGCACCGCGAAGATTGAGAAAATCGACACCCCCAGAGAAACGAAGAACGCGATCCAGATTGCGCTGGGAAAAGCCTTGGCGGTCGGCACGGCGACGGCGCCGGAGAGGGCCGCGAGCAGCACGCACCCAATCGTCTTGTTGATGACCCCGTTAACAGTGCAGTTTGCGGCGCCAGTATTCAACTGGCTGATCGCCCCGTGGAGGGCGCTGTCGGCGAGAATCGGATTCGTGCTAGCGAGTTGCATGTTCAGGACTCCTTGTGGGTTTGTGCGGCTTGCATCGCGCGATGGATCTGTTCGATCACGATCGCCTGATGCGGAAGATTGAAGGTGAAGTCGAACGAGATGCCGACGTAGGTCCGCTGCGAACTGTCCAAATGCGTGTGGACGACCTTTCCGGTTGCCGCAATGGGTACGCCCTGACCGGGTCCCAGCGGCACCTCGAGCCAGAAGATTCGGTGATGACCAAGCGCGGCAGCGTCGCTTGGCTCCACGCGGAGCCCCACGCCACCGCCACCAATGTTCATCAGCGTTGCGGTGAAGCCTGGTCCGACACGAGGCATTGGTGGGCTCGCTACCGGGATCGCCACTCCCTCCACGGAAGCCTTGAACGCTGCCTCGTTGGCTTGCTCGGCACCGACCACCGTCTTCGGATCAAGGAGCGGCCATACCCTGACCGACCCCGAGGCGGCGTGCTGCGTCTGCATACGCACGAACCGCCGCAGGCACCGCTCGACGCGTTCGGGGAGTTCGATCCGCATGCAGAGTCCCCGGGCGCCGTCGGGCAGCTCATTGCTGATCTTCCGACTGCGGAACTTCCATCGATTCTGCCCGATCGTGATGGCGCCCACAAGCCCCACGCCGTCATGCACCGGCATTGTCGCACCCAGTGCCACTGGGGCCTCAACGAGCAGTGAGTCTTCCCCCATCGAGACGATTTTCAGGCGCCAGACAAGGTCAGCCGATCCGGCCGTCTCCATGGGGTCGACGGTGGGCGAGTCGATGGCGTCGGCGCGCGCGACAGCGATCTCAAGCGTGCCGCCGCGCTCAAAGACCTGTTGCATGCTCCTTCGCCACTCCGCCGTGCGCGATCGTGATGCTGGCATGGTCGGCCATCATAGCCGCCACCACCGTCGCGGCGGTGCGACGCGTCATCGTCGGTGTGCCAGTGCAACCCGCAGCTCGTCGACGAGCGCGAGATCCGCCGCGCGTCGCTTCGGATCCGGGCGCCGTGCACCAAACCTGATCTCGTAAAACCGGTCGACCACGCGCTCGAACACTTCTCCGGCCGCAGCGTTTTGTGCACTCACCGTCCGCTGGAAGTCGCGCGGCGTCGATCCCGCGGTTCGCGCGTGTCCTCCCGTTGAGAGTGCTTCCAACGCCTCGACATAGAACGCGCCGTCTCGCAGTGCGCTGCGCGCGCGAGCACGGTCACGCCGGGCGAGGCCGAGCGCCGCTTTCGCGCGACGCCGGCGGCGACGCAGCAACACCGCAATGGCGACCGACAGGCCGCAGAACACGACGACCGACCCCCCCCATGTCCACGCGGTCGGCCCAATGGATCCCGACGACTCTGTCCCTCGGGCGAGTGTGAGGACGGCGTCAGTGCCCTCATGGATCAGTTCCCGTGCGCGTGCGCTCCAACGCGCGAAGAGGGAGGACTGCGCCGCTGCGTCGAAGCGCGCCACCTCCCGACGCCATAGGTCTTCGAGTGGCGTGAACACCCAAGCAAGGGATCTTGCCCACGACGAGCGTTCAGCGCGCGCGCGGCTCCCACGCGCGGGCGGGGTTGGGTCGACCACGGTCCACATGGCTCGGCCGGTGCGAACCTCAACCCACGCATGAGCATGTGAGGATCGGACGGTGTACACGCCGTCGCGCGGAGACTGGTCGTCCACGAGGAACCCCGTCACCACACGGGCATCGACTCCGGCCGCACGACATAGCGCCGCCAGCGCCGAGGCGAAGTATTCGCAGTGTCCGAATCGATAGTGCGTCAGGAAGAGGTCGATCATGTCACGCCCCTCAATCGGAAGGAACTCCCGGAGGTCTGTCGTATAGCGATAGCGATCGCTCGCAAGATCGTCCGCAAAGAGTCGCGCCACTCGCAGGTTTCGCGCCCAGCGCTCGCTCTCGGCCTGCTGCAGCACCGTCGCGCTCAGCGGAAGGGGCTCATCCGCTTCGGCAAGCAACCGGTCCGCGAACTCCACGACCGCGCGCACCGGGAACGAAGGCACTCGTGCGGGCGCATCGGGTGGTCGGAGCACCGAGAAGAGTGCTGGGGGCGCGGGGAATGGCTGCACTCGAGTCTCGTAGGTGCGCAGGTCCACGGCACTGTCGAGATCCAGAACTCTGACGGTGGCCGTCCGCGGATCGAGCATGAACACTTGCGCCGTGGGAGATCGCAATGCGATCGGCAGCCACGCACTGAAGACGATGCCGATCGCGTCCCCCTTCATCGAGACGCGGAGCGTAAAGGTGTTGACTCGCTCGTCGATCGGCGAAGCCGCGAGTGAAGTCCACTCGCCCCCCTCGCTGAGCACGGACATGCTCTGGATCCGCTCGCGCGGGCGCCACTCCATCGAACGGTCGTCGTACCGCTCGAGCACCTGCCCACGCAGTCGAAGAGCGCCCGGGACGATCGCTGGCTTGCCGTCTGGGCCAAGCCACTCGACCGACATGACTTCTTCACTGGAGAGTTCGATGCGACGCGGCTTCGTCAGCGACACTTGCTGCACGAAGCCGCTGCGATCGCTCACTCCGAGTCCGAACAACGAGCGGTTCGGGCTCGGCGTGCGCGGGAACACGATGAAGAGCAAGGAGCCAATCAGGAGCGACAAGGTGACCGCGAGCACGATCGTCCGGCGCAGCGCGTACTGCGGCGACGCCCCGACGGCCGCACTCGAGGAACCGAACCACCCGCGCCCCGCATCCGCCACGACCGCATGGTCGAGGGCGACGCTCGCGATCTGATAGCGAATGGCGGCATCGATCGCGAGTGCGCACGCCGCGAGGACGCACACACCAACGAGAAGGTCGTTGCTCTCGATCGCCGCAACGACAATGAGGACGCCGCCGGTCAGAAGAATCTGCCGTTCGTCCGCCAGTGTCTGTCGCGTGAGGAGCCGCACCAGCCCAAGACCCATGATCGCGATCCCGACGCGAGTCGGCGGGCTCTCCCTGCCCTGGGGCGAGACCCACACGGCGACGGACACGAGCACAATGAGCACCGCGAGAACGACTGCCATGACCGTCGGCAGCCGTCGCCGCGAGCCGCCACCAGTGACCCACCAAGTCGCGCACCCAACGAAGAGAGCGACCATCCCGAGGACCGCGCTCTCGATGGCGATCCCGAACGCGAGACTCGCCGCCATCGCGAAGAAGAGAACGCGCAGCCGCAGTGCTCTGAGCTCTCTCACGGCTGGCCATCTGCGAGAGTGAGTCGACCAAAGGCTTCTGGGCCAAGCGTGCCGCTGTGGGCGACACCGTCGCGATTCGTGATGACCAATGCCACCCGCGGTGCGCCCCACGCCCGCCAGCGTGTGCGGGTGGAGTCGGAGGAATCAGTCGGCACCTCAGCGAGGGCGAGTTCATCGAGGCACCGAGTCAGGTGCGAACGGCCGCTTCGCATGGGAGTGCCACCAGCGTCGGCATCGGCGAGTTCGAGTGAGTACGCCCACGCGTGGGCTTCCGCGTGCGCGAGCACACTGGCGGCGAACGACAGCGCCGCCTCGGCCCTCTCGTCGGCGTGCGGGCCGTCGCGAAGGAGCTCGACACGGAGGTGCAGCCGACGCGCGGCCACCGAGGCTCGCTCGATGACGAGGAGCCCTTCGCTCGAAGCGCTCCGTTTCCACGCGACCATGCGCATCGAATCACCGCTGCGGAACTCGCGAAGCCCGTGCAGTTCCTCGCCCGTCGATCCCGCGGTCCTGCGCCGCGCCAGCGGTCCGTCGATCCCTGCGAGGCCGAGGAACGCCGCATGATCGAGCGGTTCGATGCGCGGGTGCACGAGGATCGAGTCGTCCTGCACGATCTCGAGTGATTTTCTGACAACCCCAAACGGAAAGGCGGTCACGCACCGAAACCGCCCCAGAGTGAGTCGTTGCCGACGCTCCGGGGTGAACTTCGATGACGCCACGACAACTTCGCCGCCGCCACAGTGCGTCACACGCGCTGGCTTCTGCGTGGCCGCGCCGATCCCGAGAACTTCCTCGAGTGACAGCGCGAAGAGCGGCACGAACCGCACACGCGCGCGCACCCGGTAGCGCAGGAGCCCCGCCTCACCGACCCGGAGTCGTGCCGGCGACATCCGGGTCACCTCCACGGCCATCAGCATCGCCGCCGAGATGAGCCAAGAGACGACGATCCAGGCGAGCAGCGTCGTGAAGACGAAGATGAGAAGGTTGTCGCCTCGCCGGGCCGCCGCCGCCCCGACAAGCACCGTCATGCCGAGAAACAAAAGCCCGGCGGGGTGCCAGTGGTAACGGCGTCGAATCGCCGTTACCCGCATTGGGAGAGCATCCCAATGATTGTGAAGGCCACGATCGCGGCCAGAGCGACTGCGCCGACGGCGACCATCACGCGGCCGAATGCCAGCATCGGTCCTGGCGCGCCGAGCTTCCTGGCGGCAGGATCCTCGTCGCCAACCTCCACAGCATCCCAGTCGACACTGTCCGCGAGGAACCTGTTCGCGCGCAGCGCCGACTTCGCGCGGTCGAGGTCGCCACCGCGAACTTGGATCGGAACGCCGCCCACCATCCGGGCGCCAACGCCGTCGAGCCCAAGAGTCTGAATGACCGACGGAAACGCCACGGCGTCAATCTCTCGATCTCTGAGGACCGCAACGATCGTTTGTGCCTCGAACTCGGAGTCGGCCACCATCAGCGTGACGAGCGCGTCGAACTCTGGGCCAGTGTCGGCACTCATGCGCCGTCAGCCCCCACCCCGCGGAGGCGATCCACTTCTGCGAGGAGTTCATCCGATTCGGAGGGACCGAACACCTCCTCACCCAGTTCGACGCGCCAGTCGCTCACGCTCGCGGCGCCCAGAGAGAGCGTCGCGCCCGGATCCAACTCGGGTCGAGTGACGGGGCGATCGACGACGGTGACATCGACGCAGTCATGGTCGATCTTTCGGACCTGGAACCACGACTGTTCCACCCGCGGCGAATCGACCCCGGGTACCGGCGCCTGCACAACGAACGCGCGCGCGGCGAGATCGCGAAGCGCCGCGTCGGTGCTGCGCGTCAAGCTCGCGAAGGCCATCGCGAATGCACCCCATGACGCGCGCGCGCGCCGCTGCGTCACGCGCACACTTTGCTGCGTCATGTAGAGGACGGCGCGCCCGGCCGCGATCCGCTCCACCACCGTGCGCGGCCACTGCCACAGCTTCTTGAACGACCCCTCGGGCTCGATGCCGCAGACGGCGGCGCGCGGCACTCCAAACTCCGACAGGCCGCTCTCGAGGGCACCCGCTCGCCACGACGGACTGCCCGGCTCACCCTCTTTCAGAAATCCACTCACGGCCGCCGCGTGCTGCAGCGTAACGCGAAGTTCATCGCCGATCTCGATGGTCTCGCCCGGAATCGGAGCGCCGTTCTCGAACATCATGCCCGCGAGCGAATGAAGGAGAACGGCCCCGGCCTCGGCGAGTTCCCGCGGCACTTCCATGAGATCGAGCTCAGGCAGGCCGCACCGCGCGAGACCGCTGGTGCCGAGCAGCACCGAGTCGCCCTGCTGCGGATGTTCATACCGACTCAATCGCCAGAGGAACGACTCCATGGGCTCGCACCCCTCGGCAAGAAACTCGCGATCCAGCCGCGTCCGACTGTGCAACTCGCCCGTCACGACATCAAGGATGGAGGTCACATCGGGGAAGGCGCCCGCGAGGATGCCCATCGCCATGAAATACTCCGCCGCGGGTTCTTCTGTGGAAAGGATCGTCTGAAGCCGGATCACCCACGGGCATGCCCGCATCAACTTCCCGAGTTCGCCCCCCGTGTCGCCAGGCGCGTCGCGTGCCCTCTCGCACCATGCGATGAGCACCGATTCGACGCCCGGCACCTGCACAGAGTGTGTCCAGAGCGAGTCATCTTCAGCTTCCATCGGCTCGGACACGACCTGCGTGCCGACCCACGCCGACACTGCGGCGATGACCTCCGCGGCCGTGGGGGCATCGGCGTGAGGCCAGAATGCGACGAATCCGCTCTCGTGCGGCTCCACGCCCCAGTCATCTTCCCCACGGTCCGAAGGATCGTCCGACGCTTCGCTCACAGCTTCGCAAGCGTACGCGCGGGAGTCCGGTCGACGAGGCGTCACTCGGCGATCAAGTTCACCATTCGCTTGGGAACAACGATCACCTTTTTCGGTTCCCGTCCACCGAGCTGTTCCAGAACCTTTGGGTCAGCGAGCACGATCCGTTCGACCTCTGCGGGGGTCGCCAAGGCAGGAACCCGCACGCGCGTCCTGACCTTGCCTTGGATCTGCACCGGCATCTCGACGGACTCATCCTCGAGGAGCGAGAGATCGACTTCCGGCCACGCAGCGAGCGAAATGCTCTGGGTCTCGCCGAGCCGGCTCCACAGTTCCTCGGCGATGTGGGGGGCGAACGGAGCGAGCGCGCGAAGGAATCGGCCCAACTGATCGCGTGTGAAGCCTCCGGCGGCGGAGTCCTTCATTTGCGTCGGCCGAGTCGCGGCGT
>SXGU01143693.1_pt1 | contig 19329 bp, 23 predicted proteins | sample 3174531 | NCBI WGS metagenome assembly SXGU01 (sample SAMN11356863, study PRJNA531348) | freshwater metagenome | isolation source: freshwater sample F1-140 | place: China: Fuxian Lake, Yuxi | collected 2017-12-25 | reverse complement strand
GAGGGCAGCGCTTGGAGAAGCTCGCTGACCTTGGGTGCCTTAGCAGTGGAAGCTGCGGAGGACTTGTTAAAGAGTGAAGACTTAGTCTTGGATGCCATATCCCTGAGAGCCCCTGACCGTGATGGTAGGGGAGGGAAAAATGCCATCATGTTGTTTCAGGGAAAAATGCCGTCACATATTGGAAATACTCTAGTGTGCGTAATGCCTACTAGGAAAATACCAATATGGCATTACTCCTAATGGTGTGTTGATCTGCCCGATCCCAGTATGTGTATCTCTTTATGATTGGTATATCCTCCATCTTTTTGATGAGCTGGAGCCTTCCTGGTGTGTCCGATAAATAGAGCAAGATATGTAACACTGAATTTCTACCATGCTTTTGCGCTACTGCCTCTAGATATGGCTCAAGTAATTCACATGTGAGCTCCTCCCGAGGCAAAAATTGCACATTTTCGTACAAATCACCGTGTTTCAGAGCTACACGCCACAATGATAGTCTGTATTCCTGAGGAACATGTCCTAAACTATATCCACTTTGTACCGCATACTGGTAAAAAACAAAACTATGTTCTTCCACGGAACGCAAAAAATAATCCATGTTATTCTGCATATACTGCTTTAGTAGGTCAGCGCTTAGATACTTGTATGAATAATTAACATGACCAACTCTGAGCGCAACTGTATCTTCCATTAATCGTATAACGGTAGGATCTATACGCACAGCATAACTAGAAAGCGCTATGCCCCACAGACGCATTATGTTTGGATTAATGTGTTGCACCGATGAGGGAAAATATTTAATGGCAAATTTGCATAACTTGTAAGTTTGCTTAACTACAAGGCCTAGTGCTTCAAGACTAGATCGCAATGCAGCCTTAACAATTGATGTGCGTTGAGGGACATATTGTAACTGGCGATAGTCAGCAGTTACAATATTTCTGTATATGTCATCCGTCGGTATTGTCGGTGATATTATGTCCATTGTCTTATCTTGTTTTTCAATTTAGGTACTCTAAGCTCCCTTTTATCAACCACATGTAATATGATCGCCATTCGTCAGAGTCACAACGGTGTGCTTATTATCAGTTACTGTGGCATCAGCCACGCGTCCTTCCAATTGCATAGTACTGTTCAAAATATCTTTAGTCATATTTGCCCATGAAACTCTGTGCTGTTCGTCATGTTCTCTCCGGCTTTGTTGTTCTTGCGGATACAGATGAAAATGCGTGGAGCTCCACATTTCTTTTTCTTGTCCTGGGAATTGTCTGTATGAATTTTCTATTTGTTCACCGTTCTCACCAGTTAAATATTCTAAATGCCACATCATTAAACCGTTACGATCAATTGTTTGGATCCGATGATCTTTCATAACAGTCGTAGAATGATCGATGACATACACGCCATCCTCAAACGGTAAATCATTGGGACAGTGAATCATATTGTCAGGCAAAAAATCATCTATTGCTAATTCCTCCTTCATTATACTGAAAGCGCAGTATTCATTTATAATACGAAACGCACCATATATGTTTAGTATAATTAGGTGCTCCAAGAGCCTTCATCCATCTGGCGTTGTATCTCACCCGTAATATCCGGTGATTGCCAACCGACAGGCTTGATAACTTTTCCGTCACTTCTCCGGGTAAACTTTCCTGTAGCCGGATCCCTCTTAGCCATATTAGCCTGATGCACAACATTAAATATACTCGATAAGTTTGCACCATGCTTTGCTGCACAGTTTAGGGAATAATACCAGGCGTCAACGAGAGCATCAAATTGCGCACCAGCTAGCTCCGCTCCATTAGCGTATTGGTATGTTGTGCATCGGTCTCTAGTATACATGGCTTCGTGTAACAGAGCATCGCGTTCCTCTTCATTACTTGTTACGGTACATGCTAATTCGTCCAGTTCGCTCAATATCATTCGAATGATGAAGGCCACGGAGCTTCGGTTCATAGTTGTGGGTACCATTGGACATGGGATACCGCTTGACTCCTCAGTAAATTCTTTGACGAGTTGTGCATCTGACATAATACTATATCATACATATCACTTTATATATAATATGAAATGGTATGGTACATTATATATGGGTACCTGTCATAGCATCAATAAGCAATATTCAAAATTACAACATGCAACGGAAGCGCAACACAGAACATTCCAAGGTCTAACACGATTAGCAAAGATTACACACATATATGATGGAGACACAGCTACTATTATAACAAATCTAACAGACGAGGAACCGTATTATGAGTATTCCCTACAGTTAGATGGCATTGATGCTCCGGAAATAAAACCTAGCTTGGGAGTCTCATATAGAAAATTACATATTGATGCAGCACACCGCGTTAGGGACATACTGAGGGAGCAGTTATTAGATCAACACGGTGGCATAGTTTACGTAGATTTCGTTAAAGAAGAGAAGTATGGTCGACTCCTGGGTACTGTATGGACAGTTAAGCGCAAGAAACTATTTCACGTACCATATGGAGCCTGGCGTAAAGATGCCAATGTCAACCTATGGCTAATAAATAATAAGTTAGTCTTACCGTATAACGGCGGTACCAAGTCAGAATTTCGTGAGCAATTCTTGGATGATATCGTACAAAGTCCCAAACATTATGAAATATCTTAAAGCAAGGCGGAACAGTAATATATATGAGATATGTTGTTGCTTTCTATGTCGGCCTTTACCTTTACTTATATTTAATGCACTTAATGTTAGAACATATGCGTCAAGAGCATCAAGAGCGTATATATGAGATATGATTATTCCATATCCACCTCATATGGTGCTAGGTCTTCAGCTTTGTCAACGCGTACGACCGTGATACATGATCCATTGCGGCTAGAAAAAACATTTCTGCATTGCATGGCCTCTAGGAATGTCAGTTCCTGATCCGTATAGAGATGTTGTGTATCTGCAACTGGAATCACTTCTCCCGAGATATGAAAAAGGTTATCTGGACACACATGGTCATCACTGTGTAGTCATAGTAGTTCTTCACTGCATCCATAAAGACAGCACTGTGCGCTGTTGCCTCGGCTATAGTTGTAGTACTGAAAGTTGTATTTAGTACTGTTTTAACCGCCTCCCCAGACATATCGCCTATTAACTGCGTACGCAAGGCTTGTACCGAACGATCCCACTTATTATCCCAACTACCCCGTACCAGGGTGTCGTCGCGAGTCTTTAACTCTTTTTTCCCCATATGAGAAACAAATATCTTCCTGTAGCGCTCAGGATTATGTGATACATGAGCAGAAATACCTTGTAATATGGTGTTGTAAATGACATCTGGACTGAGTTCTAACGGCACATGTTGTGCAAATGCAGTATAAACCGCACCAATTAGGGGACTGGATGTAACCGTCAACCCTAATGAGATGAAGTTACTGTCTCTGTGTGAAAACGATTCAGCAGTGGGACATAGTACTGCTGCTTGCTTCTTACCGTGCCGTGCCAGGCACGTGACTAATCACTACATCGTTAACACGTACTTTAACCATCATGCATAGCATTGTGTATCAATTTATGATATAATTTGATACACATGTCGTGTTATATGCCACAGTCAGCACCACTATCGACATCTAAGGCACCGACACCAAAGACACTAACATCTAAGGCCCCGAAAACACAGAAGATAACTAAGACATATAAGGCAACGTCACCTGAACCTCTTGCACGGAATATCTATAGTGACATATATCAATATATCCTCAAGAAGACAACTCATGATCCATGCAATATTTGTTCATCCACGGAAATACCGTATGGCTGTCAGTTTTGGAAGGGAATTACCATGGATCCATCGATTATACCAGAATGCTCAAAGTGTAAGGAAGATACAGATACAGCAAAATTATTATTCAAGGAGGGGGATCAGATTAAATTTGAGCCTAAGTGTTTCACCTGTTGTATATGGTGGCAGTGGGCCGACATGGATCGGCGTAGGAAGATAGGTTGCACTCATGCAGCAGATACGTGTGAATGCATAATATATGATATTAACCATGATAAACAGCGTCCTACAGCAGCAGTAGCATCGACGGTAGCATCGACGGCCGCAACGACGACATCTCATACAGTAAATCAGAACAAGAAACGCACCTGAAAATGAACCATTATAACGGAGAAGATGTCCGAAAAAGTTTTGTGTGATGTATACTGTAACCATCCGGTGCATCCTTTTATATATCCATTAAATCCAGAAGAGCACCGGATATTGCAAACGGTGTGTCATAAGGCAGTATACTGTAAATCTTATAATCCAATTGAGTGTAAACTTAGCAAATTGTATGATAAGCTATACGAGTTCCTTGATGCTCACCCAACAGAGGAATACTTCATTCGATTCAACAAGTTATCCCCAAAAGACGCACATTACTTTATAGCTAACGACGATACCGACGATGAGAGTATGACAACCGAAACTATATCTCGAGATCTGGATATGTTACATATCAAATCAGCTCAAAGTACTCAACAAAGGGTTGAGCAATGCTTGAAGGTTATAGCTCACAGTGATCGTGTGTACTGTGAGCTAGCATTTAGTGACACGTATGACATGACACTCTTACTGCTCGATTACAGAGTTATAAACCATAGCAGTGAAACTCGTTGCTTCATACGGGGAGGACAACTTATTGCTATATCACAGTACTATACTGATCTACATAATGTTTACGCCGATACTTCTGCCGTTATAGAAAAAATAATACAATATTTCTCGGCTAATAAGAACTTGTGTAGTTTACCGGACTATGTCGGCGACATATATTTTGTAGCTGAAACGGGAGCAGTTGAGCTTATTGAGCTTAACCCATATTCGCATGATACTGACCCGTGCTTATTTACCTGGGACGAGCTTGATGGTATCACTGGTGCTCCAGTTCCATTTCGCCATGTCTAAAGGACTCACTCGCAAGCGCCATATTTTGAGAGTAAATTAAGCCAGATGGCTTGCTAGGGTCGGTTCGATCCCAGTTTCGTTTAATACGAGATCTCTGTTCAACTGTGAATGGCGCTCCAGTGAGTGGATCAACCCATTGATCTTCTTTCATGTGAGTATGTACATGATAATTACGCAGGGCTACCACATTATAACAGAGACACAACCCATTAACCAAGTTGAGACGGATAATCTGATCCGGAGCCTCTTCCAGGGCTGCAATATAAAGCTCATCCCACAAAGGTGGCGGTATGTTTGGGGGCACAGGTAAATCTAAGGGTGTACAGGCACAACGATGTTTCCTAAATGCAGTGCCTGCCTTAGACACTGCTGCTCTCTTGTCTGGTATGTATCCCGTAGACCATATGTATGTTGATAAGTTGTGGCGTAACGCCACAGACGCCACATTGCCGGTGCTTAATCTTATGGTCACCGTTCCTCCACTGTTGAGCCCGAGGCCTATTCCAGGCGGTTTGCCCACTAGTTTCTCTTATTATATCAGAGAATCGTGATTCAGGACGTGGCATAAATTTTAGCGCCATACTGGGTTCTGGCTGACATATGCCATATTTTGATAGCTTATCAGTCTCTATCATATAAAATCCACCATAACACAAATCAAAAGGCAGAGTTTTGTTGTATTGCTCCTGTATCGCTCTCTTGATATCAGATACACTGGCATCGATATCATCAACGGTAACATTTAGTTGCTCTACGATATTGCCGCCGTTGCCATCGCTGTCCATCATTACAATTTCTAGTTGCATTAAGCTCAATAGGTCTTCAATTTACAAGCCAAAATGACATAGATTTAATCAAATATGCCTGAAGCTCCAGAAGTTCGCATAATCACCGACAGCATAGCTCGTTTTTTGGTTAATGGTAACCTAGTGTCATTAGATATAGTCAACGAAGCATTCCGCAAGAGAACCAAAAATCTAGAACATCTCACATTGCCCCAAAAGGTAATCACTGTAAAGACTAAGGGTAAATTTTGTTACATCCAATTTGCCGACAACACAGCTCTCGGTATAGGATACGGAATGACAGGTAATATTCGTATCGAGCCTGATGCCTTATACTTAAAGAAAAGGGGAGAAACAGAAGAACAGTATATGAAACACTGTGCTGTGCGTTTCGGTTATGAGAAAGATGCACACAGTGGCGCATTTTATTATCATGATATCCGTAGATTTGGATTTATACATTATTTGACTGAGAGAGAACTGAAAGCAAAATTAGCTGAGTTGGGTCCCTCTATATTAGACGATACTTTACTCTCCTGCAAAGAACTCCTCAAAATATGGCGTAAGGGTAATAGCAAGAACGTATGCGTGCTTCTGTTAAACAATCAGGGACTAGTTTCCGGCATAGGTAATTATCTGAAGGCGGAAGCACTGTATCGCTGTAAGGTGCATCCGCTATCTGTGGTACGTGATATACCGGACGATGTATTGTATAGTTTATATACGACCGTAGCACAACTGGCACGTGAGGCGTATCTTGCCGGAGGTGCTAGCTTATATACTTTTACCGGGCTTGATGGCGATCGATCTGAATTTAAGCACGAGCTCCAAGTCTACAATAAACGCATAGATCCCCTTGGTCATAGGGTAGAACAGATGGAAACTCCTGACGCAAGAACTACATACTGGGTCTCGGCCGTACAAACTATTGGCGTAAATACTCCCATAGTTATATCAAAACCAAAGATAAAGATTAGAGTAAAGTCCAAATTACCGAACGTATAGAGGCAAGGAAAAAGAATAATTATTATATAGTATATGATCCAATTCTATACGATTTGCCTTATCTTAGCTTTGTTATGTGCACTTAGCGTAATTAACACTTATATCAACGGGTTGTATTTTGACAACTTCAGCTTCTGGTCGGTCCTACAGACTATTTATGGATTATCGATTGCTGCCGCAACATGTTACGTGGTCTACAAGGGTTGGTCACTGAGTGGTGGCCTGGGCACCGGAGCATCTAGCGCATCGCGGGCTCCTATGACTATTCCCACTCCCACCGCTTCCTATTCCTCAGCTTCCGTGGCACCACCAGCTTATGTTCCCGCTAGGCCAGCACCACCTATGGGACGTCGTTACTAAGAAATGAAATAATATATATGGCTACACGCAACATAACGATTGCAGCCTGTCAAGCGTGGTTAGTGGATCCTCATATCAATCCATTAACTAAGAGGCGCATAGCGATATACGGAACAGTTTACGAGCGACTCAAGAGAAGTTGCGCAGAGTATGGCTTAGTTCCCCAGCACAACATGCCCTGCGAAGCAACATGGATCGAACTGAGCAAAGACGATGCTGCTTTGTATGACAAATCTGCCATAGTAAGATGCAAAATATGCCCAAATGCATATTCGCGGTTGTATTTTATACACGCACGTAAAGAAGCTGACACCACAGACTACACCTGCTGCCGTTGCGATGGGTTGGCTTATTTTTGCTTAAAATGCAAAAATCTGGAGGAGGAATAGTGCAAGCGCCGGAAAAATGATCCCCAGGCTGTATGTCTGCCTCGTGTGCTTCGAGTCAGCGATGGCTGTCAATCAAGACCATGCACACAATTACCGGGAGATTCTCGTTAATCTCCGTTCTAGGATAGATCAACTCCATCGTAATCTGAGTAATTACGATGAATCTGAGTACACCCATCAATACAACGAATTCCTGGGTCTTATAGATATTGCTGACATGCTAGCGGAGCGGTATGAACTTGAGATTGGTTGGGATATCCGCCTTGAGCGGCAAATGGCTCAGGCAGAAGATCCCTTGGTTCATGCTCTACGCTATCTGGAGATGGCACGTGGTTGTATCTATACTCTCATGGAGGGGATTGACCAAGCTACACTGAAAAATATGAGACGCAATCTAGAACGAGGCAAAGATGTGCTTGTGGCATTTCATGCTGAAGCACAAGGCGCTGGGAACGATCCTGATTACTGAACACAGACCTAACAACGGACAACTATTGTATTATACCGTACCGACTTTCGTACTTGGCACGGTATCTATCGTCATAGCTCAACAATAATGCTTTGATACACGCTAGTGCCAAATGCCCAGGTGGATATGCTGCACTGTGTTCTTTGAATTCCTCAATATCTTTGAGTGCGGCGCTGCTACAGAGAGCGCCGTATTTTATATTCTTATATAGGGTTACAACATGAGAGTCTGGCTTAATTTCTGTAGTACATGCTGCAGAAATTTTGCTAATTATGGAATCATACTGAAGCTTAACATAGGGCACAGAATACGCACAGTTAGCTACTTCTGTCCATCTTGATAATTCATGTACCAGTTTGTCTTCAAGCTCTTGCATAATAACAACGAAAAACAAATCATTTTCAGGTTAGCCGAGCCTTAAAGTCTAAATATGTAGCATAGGGTTCTATTGCACCTCTGAACACGATATTCAATGGATCGTCCACATACCAACGGAAACCGAAGCCTGAGTCATCACGTATCTCATATATGATATGTTGCGCATTAATGCGATGTATATTTTTCCATGTAGCCGTACTTATAAAGTTTGTCAGGAAGGTGTCTGCTAAAATATTTTTATCCTCATCTGAGCCCAGCCGAGGATATACTACATGCTTAGCCAGAGCTCTAGCCCCAACTGTTAAAGGGGACAGGGCATTGCACTGTTGCCGGAAAGCAGACACAAGATCCTCCACAGATGGTGGCTCCTGGTAGACGGTGCCTTTGGTCTTAATAAAACCCATGCTCTTGTACTTCTGTTCATCCTCACTCATACTGAGACTCCACGGCACAATAAGGCTATCCATTATATTATACGGCAGTTCATTTTATTAGGAGCTCACGAGAGTTTTGGGGCGCTAAAACGCTCCCAAAACTCTCGTGAGCTCCTAAGTGCAAAATTTGGAGAACAAGGCATACAGATGTACACAATTTGTATATAGCGTCATCTCACAGTAATACTTTGCTAATTCCTCAAGATAAACCATCCTAACTCCTTCAGGGATACATTCGCTGTATGCTAAAATTTTACTGAGCATCTCCAATATATCTCCATAGTTATATCCCTGATTCAACATGAATGTAACTTTCTCTAAGGCTTTGTGTTGTGTCTCCTTCCGTTGAGTCTCTATCAACATCTGTTCTAGTAATTTAATAGGAGGCACATTAAAAATCTCATGAAACATGTCAATCGTTATATTTTCATTAACGGAGATTGTCTGTATATAGTTAATTATTTTCTTGACGTCTCCGTCTGCCAGCATATTAATAATTTCAACTATATCATGAGACAGCGGAGGTAAGCCACGCTTCTCCATAATCGTGCTTATCAATCTCTTACTCTCCTCGATGGTTAATAAATTTGTACAGAGGGGCACACAGCGGCTCTGTATGGCCTCAATAATATTATCAAGATTGTTACAGATCAAGATAAACCGCGTTGTACTGGAATTTGTCTCCATGATTCTGCGCAGGGCATTTTGTGCCTCGTTCGTCATATCCTCAAAATTGTAAATAATGATTATTTTCTTCTTACCCCCTAAGGACAACTGTGTTTTTGTAAAATCCAGAACATTGGGGCCATTTGAGTTCTGCTTGTCAGTCGCAACTTTTTTCTGTTGGTTCGTTGATATAACGTCTTTCCCACGACACACTGCTCCGTCCACACTTAAGCAACCGCGATCATAATCTTCACCTAGATATGTTTTAACGACAAGTCTGGCAAACGTGCGTTTACACGTTCCGTGACTCCCCGTCAACAAGATGTTTGGCAGATGTTTAGCTTCTAAATATTTGTTTAGGATATGTTTAATTGTGTCGTTGCCTATGATATCATCAATCTTTTTGGGGCAATAATCACTTGTCCAGATCTCCATCTCCTGAAATGGCTTTTGCCTGTTGCATAGGAAATTCATATAGTATGTCCTAGTGTTCAATTTTAGGAGCGTATCTTGTGCGTCAAACATGAGGCTTATAGTATTTAGTAGCAAGCTTTTCCAGCAATTTCGCATAATGTCATATACGTCTTGTGTCCAATTTGCGTCATAATATGACATAAACTGAGAACTATCTGAACATGCTGGTTCTTCAGTTATATCTAGCCATTCAAGGGAGTCCGTGCCCCGATATATGTACAAATATGGATACTGTACCATCATAAGCATGTCGAGACCCATAATTTCAGTATCCTGCGGATATGGGTCAAACGGAACACCTTGTGTTACCTCAATAGTGAGTCCAGTGACATCCTTCTTCGTCTCAAAGTAACTGTACTCAAACGATTCTTCTGAATTAGAGATAACAAAATAACCATGCATTGCGAACCAGACCAGGTCATTTTCATAGAGCCGGCGCACCCGCGAGGATATTGAGGCCTCCAACTAAATCCTACAAGCCTCACACAACACGCGGGCTAGGGGCGCAGGGAGCTCCTACGCCCCAAAACTCCTGTGAGCTCCTAATATAATGTCCATATTAGGAGCCTTAGTTGGAGACGCTGCTGGAGCTATACTAGAATTTTATCGTAAGGGCACCATAACAAGGGAGGTTGCCTATAATGCTATGCATATGCCCGGGGGTGGTGTACATATTGTGGGTTCCGGGCAAATTACCGATGACGGAGAACTAACCCTGACACTATATAGGGCACTACAACGTAATAAGAATATAAGAACACTAGGCTATGAGCTTGCCTGTGCTTATGCTCATTGGTATGATTCTATGCCCTTTGATATTGGTAATACCTGCAGTGATGCCTTCTGCGCTGCCAAAGAACATATCAAAGGAAATATTGCATCATTCGCTCAGTTGTTACATGTTATAGCTCAAAATAATTCTGCATCAGAAGCTAACGGAGCGCTAATGAGAGCTAGTGCAATACCCGCATATATCTATAAAGCCAGAGGTACCCTGGAGCAAGCCTTACATATCTCTCGGTTAGACTCACAGTTATCTCATCCAAATATGGTATGTCAGGAAATTAACGCAATCTATGTGCATGCAGCCTATTTATTATTACACAAGCGCTATGATATATCGGAAACATACAACTATATATTGCATATATATGATACAGATACACAACGGCAGCTGCTGGACTGGTATAAGATGTCTGACGATGTCTCAGGGTTAGATTGCAAACACAATGCCGGTCATATAAAACACGCCTTCATATTATGCATGTATTTCCTGAAGAATAGACATATCTCTTATGAGACAGCCATACTTATGACGCTGATGAAGGGTGGCGATACTGACACAAATGCGGCTATCGTCGGAGGCCTAGTTGGGATTTATAGTGATATACCTAAATATATGAAAAATCCTGTCTTAAGCTTTGATTGCACCAAAGAAGGTAATATTAGACCTAGTGAGTTCTCGGTTAAAAATATAGCGTAACTCACGTATATTCTATTCGTTCTTGTTACCCAACCAATTTTGGACTATAGACCATGCCATCAATGCCCACAGCAAAAACCACCATCTTATCATGTGATGTAATACAATGCTTGTTGGTGTCAGAGTTATACAAAACTATGCCACCAACAACAAACCACGCTGTTGACGCCAACATAACACCGACGCCAACGACAGGCTGCGCTACAGACAGAAGCAAGAAAGCACCCAACACAAGCATAATGATACCTTCACCGAGCAGCCACTGTTGCACGCTGAGATTAGTTTCAAACTTGACAATCACTATCTGCTTGTTGGGAGACAACAATTGAGGCAATACCCAGACCAATGTTAATTACGGCGGTTAAACCGAGAACAACTTTCACTGCAGAAGACATAATATATTTTTGGGCTGATCATTTTTTTAGGAACCCGTACGGGACTGAATTCGATTTAGTAATGTGACGGAGTTGCGCAAGAATGTACATACTGTAGCATACTGATCTCTTCAAGAAGTATTATCTGATAATAGGAGGTGAGGGATATATTAGATAAATTTCATATGATAGTATATATGGATTTCATTAAAGCCTCATTCTTTGATCTCAAAATAATGACATGCAGCGCCTACGAATACCTAACATCTAAACCATTAACCAGACCTTATGTCCACAATGAAAAGGGATCTCTAGTTCCTATAATATTAGTTCATGGTTCCGGTGGGTCTCAGTATGATTGGAAATATTTCTATGACACCGTAGTTAAACAATATTCTATTGATCATCCAGTGTATGCCTTCAGTATGGATTTTCCCTTCGACCCTGAAACTGGAATTCAACAGGGAGCTCAGTCTCCACTTATGGCCAGAGTACGCCCTAATAATGCAGACACCACTATTGAGCAATATGCGCATAGATTAAAGGATTATATAATGTATGTCCAAGGTAAACACACTCTACCCATGTCTTCCACAGGAATGGATCTTACTTATGATTTGCCACAATGTATCCAGTCATGGATACGTTACGTAAATGCCAGTGGTGTCAGTACTACATATACAGAGCCACCAGTTGGTACACGCACTAAGGAGGGAACCTATGGAAGAGCCGGTACTTACATGATCTGTTATACGATAGAAGATAAACATTATGGTTGCATAACTAATGTTGCTTCGCCCAGGGAGTTTTGGATAGTGTTGAGTTCTCCCTATAGGATTCATCACGTACTCACTGGTTTTTTTGCATTTTATCAGATAAGTATGTGGAAGTGTGAACCTAAGCTGGACTTGAGCTTTAGTGCTCCATCGTGGAACTTCCCTGATGATTGGGAGAGTGAGCGTCGTCTCTTGCATGTGCGAGAGAACGATGTAGCTCAGTTCTGCTTCGATCTGGGCTATGGCGATGATGGCACCTGTTACGGGAGACTTACGTATGTGAATTGTGTATCCTACAACATACTACTTTGCCAGAGATGCTGGCACTATCCGACGTCGCGGGTGGTGAGTAAGAGAGAGTTGGTATTAAGGCACAATGCACACTTTGGTATCTTCTCTCAGATAGTTGACATGTTAAAAAATTTATACTGAGATACAGTGTTGTAGTTGACAATTAACATCACCAGAAAATATATGTAGTATGAATGGCGCAAAGCTGCCCAAGCGCTGATGACTTTGTTTTCTTTAACTTGGTTAAACTGACAGTATGGTACAGTACTACTAGCTAAACCGAAAATATCTGTGAAATAGACAATAATAAATATTACGGTAAAAGCTATAGCATTCAAAGGAGTATACGGCAACAGTGTCACTAAAATCGCAGTCAACAGTGCTGGCAGGTTATCTAGAAATAATTTAGGCATGAACAGAAGGAAAAATTTGCTTATACTGTAATTAATCAATGGATCCATTATATTATTATGTAATATAATTTAGCCAATATTTACGTGTCATCTCCCAGATCAGTAAAGATCCCAGCATCCTCCGGCGTATATGTGATTCCTAATCTTTTTAGACACGCAATGTCAGTTTCGTCTGTAATCACAGATACACGCGCTGGTTCCCCTTCGGGCAATAGAACATATAAATCAATCTCCATCTCCATACTGGGTGCAGGATATTTCAGATGAACAACAAGCTCTGTCATATGTAGTTTGGGGTATGTCATTTTATATTGCCCCATAAAATGAATAGTCCATGCTATATAATGCAAGGTACTGCCAACGGACAATATCGTTATGATATGAATATAGGAGACCTAGAACTCCGGACGCTCGTTCAAATGACACATAAACACAATTGCGAAAAGAATGGTTGGACGGTAGCTGCTCTAAAGGAAGGATGTTATGGATTTGATAACCTTGCAGTGTGCATAGGATACGCTATGACGAAACCATTTGATACTGAAGATATTGATAGCCTGTCCCACATTATTCACGAAGCCTGGGTGATTAATTATGTCTATTGGCGTGACATGAAACCATGGCTTTCTGGATATGTCAAACCAAAGGCGCTGGGAGATGAGCGGCGCAACACATTGGCTAAGCTGAGTTTCTCTGAGCTCCCAGAGGATGAGAAAGAAAAAGATCGTATCCTGGCAAAATATCTAATTGGTTATTTACTATAGGTCATTTATCTAGCACTTATTATGAGCCTCCAGTCTAGCAGCGATGCTCCTCGAGATAGCTTCATCTGATCTCTCCGTGCCCTTATATATAGTATCATGTTCCATCTCAAAACAATTATACAACATATTTGGCCATAATTGTACTTCAACAGGAACATTATCAACGACACTATAGAGATGAAAGACCTTCCCGCGTTCTGATACAACTGTATTATTTATGGAGAGGCACTGCAATATAATGTTGGGTACCACGTCAGTATATAAGATTCGGTAACCCACTAGATCATCAATGGGGACATCTCTGTATAGTTTGCGTTGAATACTTGGTTCTGTCTTGATGCGCCCCTGCAATGTTGCGCTCTGTGGCAATATTAGGGATAGCGCATCATATACCTGTGCATATACCTGTGTGGTATTTAAGGGAATCATATATGGTGGTATCATATGTATAATATTGTATTTATTTCCCTCTTTACGCCAGTAGACTATACTTTGCCTCTCAGCGGGGCTCAGTTGCGAAGCATAAATCAACTCCATATGTGTGCCAGGGTTCCTATCTTTATGCATTGTATCTAGGATAAAATGGATACAGGAGCCCCGGTTTATAAAGAATTTCATACCAGCGCAACACATTTTGATGAGAGCCACAGCAACTATACGTTCTTGCTCTCGGTTTGTCTTAGTGATGAGCTCCTCTGAGCCGAGTTCCTCTGCAGTTAATGTTCCGCTGGAAATAAGATAGTCCCTGTATTGTAACAGCATATCGCATATATTACTATTAGTAATATAATATCTCATTTCGGATACAGTATATTGACGGAGCACATCATTACACTGATCAATAAGTCCCGGTATGATAGCTAGTTTATCTATAGTTAAATATTGTCCAGAGCTATCTATCTCACCGATACGAAAATGTGAGACCATATTCTGATGCGATACAAATGTCTGTCTGTCAACGGTTGTTCCATATAAGAGATCCCAAGGTCTCCATATATGCTGGAATGTAATATATCTCTGTATACAGAGATATATTTTATCTAAGCTAAGTTTCCGTTCATCGTATAGTTTAATGTACTCCATGTGCATCCTATATATGTCTATATTTTGTATTATTTTATCCAATATGATATTTATTTCTTCAGCACTACATATATTTAGCTCCGTTGTACTGTTATTAAAATCGCTATATGTTGGATATACACAGAGCCCTATTTGCCTTTCTTCTATCAACCGAGCGCTAACGTATTGATCGCCAAAAAAAGGAATCACAAGCATAGGGCAATTTGCTAGTATGGCCTCATTTATACTATTACCACCGCCGTGAGTTATGAATAAGGAGGCTTTATGTAGCATCTCCAGTTGGTCGCAATAGCTCAATACAGTAACATTATGTGCTGGCTCATATTCCAGATCTAAGGGACATGAGACTGTAAGTGTATATTCCGGTCGGTGTCTGAAGTATTCAATAACACACAAGTATATGTTCTTGATGCAACTTTGTACTGTATGGTCAGACATTATATATACGCTGCCGGGCACAACGGTACCCAAGGACATATATATGTTATTTTGCATATGAGGCATGTGATGTGTATCTTGAAATTGACTCTTTGAACCCACAAAATATGCATCTTGTAGGGGTGGTAAACTCCTGTAGAGTCCCTCATATGTCCAGACAATATTTGTGTCTCCGGGAAATAATAGACCATCACTTACGGGTAAAGGTCTATACATACTTAGAATTGCTGGAATATAGGCAGGGTTGACGCTTTCCTCATACATATGTTCTGATAGAACTGCAGGGATACTACAAATGCAAGGAATATTATGAATATCACTTAGTACTCTCCCCGCTAGTGCAAAAAAATCATATATAATAAGATTTACGGACTCGACATCTAATGTTTCATAAATAGTATCTAAGTCGCGTTCTAGGTTATCTACAGTGAACCGCTTCGGGTCAGTTGACGTATTGTTGCTGTTATCGAATAGGATAAGTTCTGTCCTTATAAATGGAAAATGCTCTCTTATTATATCCTGTAATGCGATTATGGCTAGCTTGTGCCCATGGAAATCAGGAGACAGGAAAAGAACCTTCATCTTGTTGAGGTGAGAGGTTCATTTTAACTTCTGCATTATATCAAGTCGACAGTGCATCAAGAACAAGTGCATAATATATACATATTATGCACTCATATGTCAACATAATGTACTATGTATCATAGCATAATATACATGCAAACTCAAAGGGAAAAATTCATGTTTCGGATTGTATGTTTTGGGATATAGATCCCTAACGAAAGATTTATCGGATTTTATCCGACATGCTCCATTTTGGAGCTCGCGAAATTTATCATAATTGTTATCGTCACCATCGTGATCCCCTTCATTATGTTTAACAAAACGCACCAACAAGGGATCCACAGCTTCTATAAATTTTTATGAGTCTCTCTCCTAATTTGGCAATTTTATGCCCACCCTCATCGTGGACAACCTTTACCATTATTGATCGCTATAGGATACTGTACAGTCCTCCTTGTTTGTACCTCTCATGATGGTTTCTCGGTAGTCTGTAAACATCATAATATCGAGATTAAGCTTGATAAACCATCATGCTTCTAGGACAAACCTTATATATATGTAGACGTCCCAATGTCAATGCGTTTATATTTGTCAGTGTCGTGCCCCCTCATCCTCAAGCTGAGTCAAATTACATTCAGTGTGATTTTTTCAAACTCTTATAATGGAATCGTGTAGATCTGACATTGTGCTAAAAAATACGTGATTGGGATTATATGTCTTTTTGAATACACTCTTGGTAAACATATGATCCTCTTTGTATCGGCACGCGCCATTTTGTAGCTCACGGAACCTATCGTAGTCATTATCATCACCATCATGTTCTCCTTCGTTTTGACTGATGAATCGTGCCAATAATGGCTCTGCCGCCTCTAACATAGTGTTTTTCATGAGACGTTCTCCCAATTTAGATATTTTGCGACCGCCCGCGTCGTGTACAATATTATTGTTTGAGTCCCTGTAGTATAAGTCCGTTCCATTATTGTGTGCTATTGGATAATTTGCCGGGTCACAGTCTAGATAGGCTTTTTCAAATAATGTCATAATCTGTGGCTTACCAGCCATATCACAAAGGAAAGCAGTTGCTTCGCTTACCCCCATCTTGTCACATAGGATCTTAAACACACCAGCGTCGCTGATTGTAATGTTTTGATAGATGACGATATTGTTGTTGTTTATTATATGTGGGGTGGACTCCGTAAGGACTCTAATGCCATGATCGCAACGGTTGACTGTTGTCTTTAGATCTTTTAATTCATCAATAATCTTATTGATGACTGTGGTTTGCCCATTATTTTCACGAAGAGTAATTACAGGCTTAAGTTTAACCGCACACTTGGCAATATGCTTTGAATAACTACCAGGTCGGTTGAATTCCTCTCCACACACCGCGCAGGTTTTGATAATATGCCGACATCGAACTGAGGTCTCACAGCATATTCTTCCGGCATTTTTACCCTTATTAATGATTTCTCGGCATTCAGACATGATATAGCGTATTCTTTTTCTTTTTTTTATATACTTTTATATTTCCACAATATTCCAGGAAGGATATATAACTACCTGAACATATCCTGGATGATTATATTGATGTTTTATTTCCATAATAATCCCGGAATATACTATACATTAATATAATCATCCAGGATTATTATGGAAATATTTTATTTCCACAATATATATCATAATTAGGATAATATAATATTAATATTATATTACATTAAAAACTACTTAAAGAGAGCACACTTATCTCAGTGGATGAATATACCGTAAACCTAGTAGATGTGCCGATGACTACTAGGCTAGCGGTTACGTAGTATAATGTAGTGTTTGACACTATCACAATTTGAGAACGACCGTTGACTATCCGGTGTCCAAGCTTCGCGCCCCCTAAGGACGTACAGAACTCGCCGCTCAAATTCAGGATAATATCCTATTCGTCAAATAACATTTTGCTGCTACCAACCACGCGCGGCGTGGTTGGGCGCCTGCCGATATACGCTCTGTATCGGGTGCGTTACTGAGTCTCAGACTCGTTAGGAAACGGTCGGACTACTTGGGTCTCTTTATAATTGCAGTCTTTTAGCTGAAGCCTGCATTATAAATATAGAGGCAAAGAAACCTGAGCACCCGGAGACCCGGTACACTGAATAATTCTGCATCAAATTATTCTCGTGGAGGTGGTGGGTAATGCTGCTCCGAAATAAAGCTATCCGGGAAAACTCCTGCTTTTGTTTTAGACAGATAAACAAATGATTACCTGTATTATTTTTAATCTAGGTAATCATTCGTATTTGTTTTTCTTCCAGGCTATCCACCTTTTGCCATGTCCGTGTACGGACATAGCAGGGCCGTCAAAATGTTACTGCGCGGTGATAATACAAAATATCACATTTGTTTAATTATTTACCTTGTCAGCCTTAGTCACGACGCGCGATCATGGCAATTATTCGTTTTATACAGGTAAAAACATGGCAATAAAACAACTGACATGCCCAACCAGTTCAGACAGGACGACCAGGATAAAAAAATAACTCGTTTTGTTTCCCGTTTATCCAGCATAGGCAGGTTTCCTGATGCATACATTTTCTGGATTATTTCACCTATGCATAGAGATCAGATTTTTCCTGTTTTTAACCAGGACAGGAAATCAGGATAAACCTAGGATTATATAAAAATTTAGTAAATAGATTTCTCCCATCGCCTTCCAAAAATAGTACAGAAAAACCTATTTAACAAGGAGACGAGAGAAGACTGTTCCTCATAAAATAACCGATCCGAGTTAACAGACCTAGGGAGACCATTTTCCAGCTTAGCTTTTACTTTTTACCAACCTAACAGGAAAACAAATAGCTAAGCTGGATAGTCCTGTTTTCTTCCTGGTATAAAAATTATTCAGATAAATCATAGCTATACAGCTTAGAAATATAAAATAACGAAACGGGCTGCGAAAAAAGTTATAAAAGTTTTTTTAAAAAAATTACGGGCTCTGGATTTTTTTCCAAAATTTAAAAAAATTATTTTTTTAAAACGACTGAAAGTAATATCCAGAAATCCTAAGCAGCAGGAAAATAACCCATTTTTAACCTCATGGCTCTCCCATTTTAGACCACATTAATGGCCTTCCTACCTGGTTTATTTTCCTGATTTTTATGCGTAAACAAGAAGATAAAATAATCCCAGCACAAATCACCTAATTTCCTGGTTCTGAGCACCAGGAAAATTAGGGTTAAAAACAGACAGCTCAATTAAATTTTTTACTTT
>SXGU01094378.1_pt1 | contig 19331 bp, 11 predicted proteins | sample 3174531 | NCBI WGS metagenome assembly SXGU01 (sample SAMN11356863, study PRJNA531348) | freshwater metagenome | isolation source: freshwater sample F1-140 | place: China: Fuxian Lake, Yuxi | collected 2017-12-25 | reverse complement strand
TGATGGCGAGCGCCACAGATGCAGATGCGAGGCGCGAACGCGGGAGGATGCCCGCAGCGGCCTCTGACCAAGCGAGCAACGAAGCAGATGCGTCTGTGCCGCCGTCAAGATTTGTAGCCTATCCCACGGTCTCCTCAGTATGTCTCCAGGGTAAACTTTCTCCCCCTGTATTTGTTTCTTCTCCAACGCGAATTGATCCACGGCTCCATTGATTTGTCTGAAGTTGAGCCTGCAAGATTCCAGAGCTGAAAGATCACCCTGAGAAGGGATGAAGGATCGAGCCGCACCCTGTTTTTGGAGACGTCGAAGCTGGTCCAGCTCCGACGCGAGCCTGCCGGATTCATTTGTCTGCTGGCGCAAGAGCGTCATCTCTCCCCTGAGCTTGAACAACGCCGCTTGATCGACCTTCAAGCGCTCTGTCTCGACGCGAATCGCCGCAAGCCGGTTGACCGCATCATCCCGCTCAGTTCGCAGCGACTGGACCTGTTCACTTAGTGAAACTTGCTGTTCATGGAGAGTCTGGACTTCCCGTCGCAGCCGCGATGCTTGCTGGAATTCAACAAGGACCAGTCCAGCCGCAAACACAAGCAATACGCTGATGAGTGCCTTTCGCATGATGATCCTGATGCTGTCTTTGGTGACTATGGCAATTGGGAGAGTGGACTCAAGGCTCCTGATCCCCGGTCTCTCCACGCGCTGTCGAGGCCGCTGCATTTCGGATTCGTCGCATGGTCTCTTCGGCCAGGGTGGAATTCTCCGCCGACAATTTCTGCCATTCCATCACTTCCGGAATCGCGGGTACCGCCCAAGCGCCCATGCGCCCCAGCGCTTCGATTGCGGAAGATTGTTTTACCACGCTGCCGTTCTTCAAATCACTGATCAGCAACGTTACCGTTTCCCGCGCAAGGATCGCATCGGAACGCAATTGAGCCGCGGCCGCCAGCCGGACATCGCGGTGGCTGTCGTTTAACCCTTCGCGAAGCGTCGCCGGAACGGGATCGCACGAGAAACAAATCCGACCGAGGGAAGTCATCACATGACGCCTCAATTCAAACGCCGGATGATGTGCCAGCGTGATGATCGGTAGAATGGCACCGCGAGCCGGCGAACCGATCCTGCCGAGAATACGGACTGCCTCACACTGCATCGTGAGGTCGTCAGAATTCAGGAGTGCAATCAATGCGGGCACGGCTGGCTTGCCAATGCTCCTCAGAGCGGCATGAGCAAACGGTGTGTCGTTTGTGGTCCGGAGACAGTGGATCAACTTTGAGATGGCCGGTGACGCATCCGATCCAAGCTGGGCGAGACCTGACATTGCGGCCTGGCGCGCCTGACGACCTGGATCGTCAAGCGCCTGAATCAAACGAGGGATTCCCACCGGCCCCACCTGGGTGAGAGCCATGGCGGCATACATGCGTATGTTGCCGTCGGGATCGCGCAGAGCCCTGGAGAGTTCGGGGGTGGCAGTGACGGCGTTGGTGCCCATGAGTCTCAGTGCGAGCACGGCTGCAAGGCGATGGCGCGCGGGCTGGTTTGGTTTGAAGGTGCGGTGCAGTGCGACCCCAAGACGCCTGGGCAAAAATCGAGTGATACTGTTGATGGGTTCGCGAAGCAGGGAATCGTGATGTCGCAGTAACTTGACCATGTCTGGCGCCAGTTCAGCCGGAAAGGAACGGACCACATTCTCGGCTGGTTCGATGGGAGCGGGACCGAGAAGATCCATTGCCCAATCGGATGTTTGTCTGCCTTGCACAACCGCCATCTTCTCTCGCGGTGTGAGCAGGAAAACTCCACCGGCGGCAATTACGACCGTGATCAGAACCAGCAATGGCCAGCGCTTTCGCATCTCGAATCACGATGCTTCATTCAATTGCAACTTCAAGCCTTCCAGTTACGAGGTTCAACGCGCCTCGCCCCCGGTGTTCGACAATTGCGCCGCCACGTCTGGAGTCAAACGACGCAGCGCGTCCAGGACGGCATGACCAATGCCTGAATGGTCATTGTTCCACGCCCGGATCAGAGCCGGCACGGAAACTCTGGCCGCTTCGCCAATCTTGCCGAGCGCTTGGGCCGCACAGGCTCTGGTGGCCGGAATATCGTCGTTCAACGCTTGTTCGAGCGATGGCACCGATTCCGCCGCAGCAGGACCAATCCTGCCCAACGCACTCGCCGCTTCTGCCCTGGTGGCTCCATCGAGATCTTTCAAGCTCAACGCCAGCCTCGCAGTCGCCTCGAATGCTTGTGGGCCGATTCTACCGAGGGCGAGCGCGGAACTCGATCGAACGAGGGAGGAGGAATGATCCAGGTTTTTCGTCAGGGCGGAAATGGCGGCGTGAGGCGCATCCATGCCGATCCTGCCCAGCGCGTTGGCGGCGGCGATGCGAACCCCATCGGAATTATCGGTCAAGGCTGAGACAAGTTCCGACGCGGCCGCCGAGGCAAGCGGACCGAAACGGCTCAGTGCCAGCGCACATTCTTCGCGTACCGATCCTGATGAGTCAGCCAGCCGCCTTCCGAGCGCCGGGACCGAAACTTCCGGCATCGGGATCAGACGGCCAATCGATCGGGCCGCGGCACGGCGAACACTGATTTCGGAATCGTCCAGTCCATCAGCCAGTGCGAGTGCGACTGCATCGCCAGCTTCCGGCATCGAACCAAGAATTTCAGAGGCTCGACGACGGATGTTAGGGTTTTGCGCGGCGAGGGCATTGATGAGTGTCGGCATTGCGGGCGCGCCAATGGCTTGAAGCGCTTCCTGCGATCTGTCCGCGACAAAATCGGACGGATCACCAAGCGCGGCGGTCAACTCAGGAGCAGCTTCCCAGGCCGCGCCTCCCAGTTGCGACAACACGCCCGCCGCCTGGGCTCGCAATCGCGCCGAGTCCAGTGAGCGGAATTTCAAGACCGGAAGATTCCGAGTCCACCTGATCAGCGCGATTCGGATTCGCGAATCCTTGATTCGCAACGCGTGGGCAAGGGCAGGCACCGCCTGGGCTCCAAGTTTGCGACACGCGTTCGCCGAGGCTTCATGGATTTCGGGGCGCTCGTCCTCGAGCTGGCCGATCCACGCGCTGAGGCGCTGGCCATCGCAAAGAGGATCGTGGCTTTTCTGCCAAAGCACCGTGGCTCCGGCGATGAGCGCCAAAAGTGGAAGGACGATGATGAGTGTTGCCCTTGGTGATCGCATGGGCGGTGCAACTCACTTGATGCCCGAGAGCCGTTCCCGCCAGATCTGAAAAAGCTGCACGGTGGCCCGAACGTCTCGCAGGCAATACTCGGCAATTTCACGAAACGCCTTTTCCGCCATCAGGGAATTGACGTCGCGGCCGGTGACACCATGTGTTTTTGGCGATTCAATGCCGAAGGCCTTGCAATAAAAATCCAGATTGAATCGCCGCGCAGCGCCATCACGCCCGCTGACGTTGTAAAAAGTCAATTGCTCGGCGAGGTCGCAGTGCGGATCCGTCTGGAACCTGTATCCAAGCCAGTCTTTTCGTGAAATCGGGATGTTGAGAATGGCCGAGCGGAGGTAGAGAAACGGCACATCGAATCCGCGGCCGTTGAACGTTACAATGGAATCGTAGTGCCGTGCGACATCCCAGAACGCAGCGAGCAATTCCTGTTCGTCCACGCACGGGACGAATTCAACCGGACCAGACTCGCCTTCCGGCGGCGAGTAATCCTCGGCGATGAACAAGACTTTTCCACGGCCGGTGTCCGCATTGAGCATCCCAATGCAGACAACGCGGGCGGTGAAGGGCCAGAGGTTGAATTGTTGCTGAATTTCCTCGTGGCGTTTCGTTCGCGCGACTTCGTCCGGCAATCGCTCCGCATCGCGAAACAAGTACTCGAGCTGGGCTTCGTCAAAATTATCGGAAGGCAGCCCTGAAGTTTCTATGTCGAAAACGAGCCTGGCCATGAGGAGAGGGTGTGGGAAATGAATACCGTAGGAATGATACGAGATGACAAACCAGCGTCGTATGAGACTGGGATTGCCACCTCGTTCGAGGAGCCAGCGACTACTTTTTCTTGCTAGCGGGTTTAGCTGAAGGTTTTTTTGCTGCGGGTTTCTTCTTTGCGGCCACGGACTCTCACCTCCGTTCGCTTTTAGTTGTTATGTGTCCCGAACATGTAACCAGAATCTGACATGAGTGCATAGCACTTTCTCTCGATTTGTTCGATGCGCGGAAATTTTTTTCGACCCGGACCGGTTTCCATCCTAACGTCGGCGCGATGTCCAGCGATGCGCAGCTTACACCGATGATGGCCCAATACCGGCGCATCAAGAGCCAGCTACCTCCCGACGCGCTGTTGCTTTTCCGACTGGGAGATTTCTACGAGATGTTCTTTGAAGATGCCCAGGCCGGAGCGCAGTTGCTCAACGTGGCACTGACAAAACGAGGGGTCGTACCGATGTGCGGAATTCCACACCACGCGGCCACGGGATACATCTCGCGGCTTCTCAAGGCGGGAAAAAAAGTCGCCATCTGCGATCAGCTTGAGGAGGCCAGGCCGGGCCAGTTGGTGAAGCGCGACGTCACTCAGATTCTCAGTCCGGGAACTCATTTCGATGAGCGGATGTTGCGCGCGGAACGTAATAATTTTCTCGCCGCTGTCTGCCATTCCGGCAACGCCTGCGGACTGGCACTGGTGGATTTGACCACGGCGGATTTCAAAGTGACGGAACTGGCGGATGATACCGCACTCGTTGCCGAGCTGGACCGGCTCAGACCTGCGGAGATCATCCTTCCGACCGGCGCGACCAAACTCAGCGATCTGCTGCGTGGAAATTTTCCCATCTTGAGCGGCTACGATGACTGGGTCTTCGCCCCGGAGACAGCCATCTTCACATTGCGCGAGCATTTCAAGGTGGCATCACTGAATGGTTTCGGATTGAAGAACAAGACGGCGGCGACTGGCGCCGCTGGAGCGGTGCTTCATTATCTCAGCCAGCATTTGAGACGTGACATCTCTCATTTGACCAGGCTGTCGTGCTACGAATGCTCCGATTTTTTGATCCTCGGAACCTCGACGCTTCGTCACCTCGAAATTCTTGAACCGATGCACAGCGAAGCCTCACGCACGGCATCCCTCTGCGGCGCGATGAACCGGACCGTGACGCCGATGGGCGCGCGGCGCCTGCGAGACTGGATGACGCAACCGCTGGCATCGGTCGCGGCGATTCAAGAGCGGCAGGATGTGGTGGGACGATGGCTGGGTTCCTCGGATGTGCTTGAGAGTTTCAGAAAACGCCTCGCTGAAGTGCGCGACCTCGAACGAACGCTCGGCCGCTTGAGCATCGGTTCCGGAAACGGACGCGATCTTGTGGCGTTGAAGGTGGCCCTGGAACAGATCCCCGCGCTGGCAGAAGCCGTCCGCGAGCTGGAACGCCGCACCCAAAACGCCGGGCCGTTGCGCGAGGAGCTGCCAATCGAGAGTGAAGTGTCGAAGCCTTCCGTTGCGGACGGACTATTGCAGATCCTCACCCGACAGATCACTCCGGAACCGGAAGTGATCGATCTTATTTCACGAGCGATCATGGATGAACCACCTCTTGCCCTGAAGGAGGGCGGGCTCATCCGTGATGGTTTTGATGCCGCACTGGACGAATTGCGCAGCGCTACACGTGATGGGAAGGACTGGATCGCGCGGTTGCAACAGCAGGAGATCGAGAAGACCGGCATCAACTCGCTCAAGGTGCGTTTCAACTCCGTGTTCGGTTATTACATCGAAATCACAAGGTCAAATCTCGACAAGGTTCCCGCGAATTACATCCGCAAGCAAACGATAGCCAATGGTGAACGGTTCATCACACCCGAGCTCAAGGAGGTCGAGGGGAAGATTCTTGGAGCCGAAGAACGGAGTCTCAAGCTGGAGTACGAGCTGTTTCAGAAGGTGCGCGAAAAAATTCTGGGCCACCTCGCCACGATTCAACAAACCGCCCAGGCTCTCTCACAACTCGATGTCCTGGCCTCGTTTGCGGAGACGGCGCGGCTCTATGGTTATTGCCGCCCTGATGTCCGGGACGAGGGTGTGATGAGCATTCGCGACGGGCGTCATCCTGTCCTCGATCAAAGCGTGACGGACGAACGATTTGTCCCGAACGACACGCAGATGGATCTGGTCAACGAACAGATCAGCTTGATCACCGGGCCGAACATGGCTGGCAAAAGCACGTTCATCCGCCAGGTGGCGTTGCTCGCGCTGCTGGCACACACCGGTTCCTACATCCCGGCCGCCAGCGCGAGGATCGATCTGTTGGATCGGATTTTCACACGCATCGGCGCAAGCGATGATCTGGCGCGGGGGCAATCCACGTTCATGGTGGAGATGAGCGAGACGGCGAACATCCTCAACAACGCCACGCGACGCAGCTTGATCATCCTGGATGAGATTGGCCGTGGAACGAGCACGTTCGACGGCTTGAGCCTGGCCTGGTCGATCGTCGAGCACCTGCACAATCAGATTGGAGCCAAGGCGCTCTTCGCGACCCATTATCACGAGCTTACCGAACTGGCTGGACGATTGAACCGCGTCCGCAATTTCAACGTGGCCGTCCGCGAATGGAACGATCAGATCATCTTCCTTCACAAGATCGTCTCTGGCGGAACAGACAAGAGCTACGGAATCCAAGTGGCACGGCTTGCTGGCGTTCCGAAGACGGTGCTCACACGGGCAAAAGAAATTCTCTCCAATCTGGAGGAGTCCGAACTTACGCCGGAAGGCAAGGTCCGCCAGCACGCGCGTCATCGGGCCGAACGTGAGAAACTCCAGCAACTCACTCCAGCGCCGCAGTTGGATTTGTTTTCGTGAAGATCACCCGGCTGGGGGCGCAGACGACCACGGATAAGATGATGGGGGATTTCGGCCCAGCCGTGAGCACCTGTGAAAACCGTGGTTGAGACCTGCTAGCCCTGGTTTCCTCCGTCTTCAGCATTTTCCTGGGGCTGAACCACTGCTTTCAGGTAACTTTCCCTCGCGTATGGAATCCGAAAGCGACTGGGGCAGCAACAACTCCATGTAGGCTACATCGAGCCAGCGGCCAAATTTAAACCCGACTTGCTTGAAGAGTCCCACCTGTTCAAATCCAAAGGAAGCGTGGAGCCGAACGCTCGCGGTGTTGGCGGCGTCGATGGCTGCGATGATTGCGTGAAAGCCACGCTCACGCGCCGCCGCGACCAAGGGAGTCATCAACAGCTTCCCAACTCCTTTGCCGCGGTGATCGGCTGCGACGTAAACCGAATTTTCCGTGGTGAACCTGTAGCCGGGCCGGTCATGGTAACGGTTCAAGGCGCTCCAGCCGACAACCGCGCCTCCGGGAGCGACAGCCACAAGAACCGGATGCCCGCTCTTCTCGTGATCCGCGAACCAGTTGATCCTCTGTTCCAAGGTCCGGGGCTCGTAGTCGTAGTTGGCGGTGGTGTTGAGTACCGCGTCGTTGTAGATCTCGAGTATGGCGCGAACATCCGTAATGGTCGCTGGTCGGACATGAATCAGCTTCATGGTGTGCGGGAAACCCGACAGGATCAGCCCGGTTTCAATGCGGTGATGATGCTTCGTGAGGCGGCTGTGGGCCTGTAGCGCATTTCCACAAAGCCAGTCTTGCTGAGATACTGCTGCATCTCAGTCAGTGAATAACATTTTCCCTCCGTGGCGTGCATCAGCAGTGCCGAGTATTCGGCGACATGAAGAGGCCCCGTCTTGTCTGCACTGATGTGGGCATCGTGAATGATCAGCATTCCGCCTCGTGGCAGCGCGCCGTGTGAGCTCTCGAGAAGTTTCAGGACTTCAGGCTCATCCCAGTCATGCAGCACGTTTGAGAAAAGGTGGACATCATGGCCGGTGGGCAACGGATCCTTGAACATGTCCCCAGCCACGACTCGAACGCGATCGCCATGGCCGCGATTTGAGATGGAGTTTGTCGCGACCTTGTCCACGGGAGGTTTTTCGAACACGGTGGCCCGGAGATGCGCATGAGCTGCGACCATCGCGCACGCGTAAATGCCGGACCCGCCGGCGATGTCGAGCAGGCTTGATCTTCCGGTTAGATCCACCGCCTTTGCCACGGCAGCCCCGAGATAAACTCCCCGGCAATCCATCGCCGCCGTGAATTGATTGGCAAATGATGGCTCTTCCATGGCTTGAGCCCACGATTTCTCGTCCTTGAAACTGCCCCAATTCGCCGGCTTTCCGCTACGCAGGACCACGAGAAAATCTTTGCAAACGGGTCGATCCTTCAGCGAGGCGTAGTAGGGGCCGAGATACCAGGGAGAGCTTCGCACGAGATGTTCGGAGCCGAGGGCGGTGAGCTGGAATCGGCCGTTTGATACCTCGGTGAGGCCCATTGCGTTGAAGAGCGTCAACATCACGTCAGTTGGGCGAGGCTGGATCTCGAAGTGCCGGCAAATCTGGCGGAGGTCCGACGGGTTGGCGTGGAGCCAGGTGAAGAAATCGAGGAACACGAGCGCTGTCGCCAGCAGATCCGCGGCATAGATGCCATCGCGGTAGCGATAAATGGGCGTTGGATCAGTGGTGGGTTGACGTGTGAGATCGGCTTCTTGCATCGCGCGATTCAGCCATACTGAAGCGAGAGCTGGAAGGGGATTTTGCAGTCCACCTGGAGTTCTCCACGGGGCAAAGGAAGATCAGGCCTCAGAGGAACAAGTGAGTTTGATTCCTTACCTCCATTTTCAAGTTATGCCCGGGTTGGGAGGTGTGCAGACTGATTCGTGCCACAGCACCGTCGCCGTTTCGGAAGACCATCCGTTCCATTGATCTCATCACCTCACGGCAGTGAGTCACGGCCAAGACCGCGGGATATGCTTCAAATCTCGGCGTCGGCACGAACGCATCTGCATGGGTGCTCTCTTAGTCAGGGGCCGCTGCGGGCATCCTCCGGCATTCGTGCCTCGCATCCGAACCTGTGGCGCTCGCTATCACTCGTCGCCGGTCCAGCGGACTCCACAGCAGGGGCGAGCCGTGTCTGATTCACCTGTTAAGGAGGAAATCCAACCTGCTTGTGGTCACCACGGTGAATCCACAAGTCGGTGGAGCGCGACTGTGCTGAAAGCCAGTCGCAGCAGTATCGGTGGCTCGCCCTCACGCCAAACCTGCTGCGGCTGGTGCTGCGCACACAACCGCGCTCCTTGCTGACAGCCAAGTTCACCAACGGCTTGCGGATGCACGGTGGTCACCAGACCATGAACTCATGCGCTTGATAATTTCAGCAACATGGTGATGATCCGCGCAAAACCATGACAACCACAGCATTCTTTTCACAAGGATCTGAGATTTGAAGGTGCGATGTTTCAAACCTGCGGCCAAATGGATCCGGTGCCCTTGCTTTGGCCTCGCCCTTCTCTGTCTGGCCGCCGGAATATGCCCGGCTTTTGCGGCGGCCACCCGAAGGTGGAGCGTTCAACCTTTCGGTCGGGTTGCCCCGGCGGTGCCATCTTCTCCAGGGAAGACTGGATTTACCGAAGTTGATCCGCAACGCAGTGGCGTTCATTTCACCAATCTTCTTACCGACGAGGCCGTCTCGCGCAGCTCAAGCCTCTCGAGCGGATCGGGCGTTGCTCTGGGCGATGTGGACGGCGATGGATGGTGTGACATCTACTTCTGCCGGCTTGAAGGTGGAAATGTCCTTCTGCGGAACCTTGGCGACTGGCGGTTTGAGGACATCACAGCCCAGACTGGTGTGGCCTGTTCTGGACAATTCAGCCGTGGTGCCACCTTCGCGGACATTGAGGGCGACGGAGATTTGGACCTGTTTGTTTCCTCTCTCGGCAAAGGCACACGTTCTTTCATCAATGACGGCAAGGGCCGCTTCACCGAGACAACAGAAACGGCGGGTATCGCTTCACGGACCGGAAGCAACTCGATGGCTCTGGCGGACGTGGACGGCGATGGCGCGCTCGATTTGTACGTCACCAACTTTGGAGAATTCTCGATCTTGCGCGATGGCGGCAGCGTCAGCGTTCGCACGATCAACGGCAAGCAAGTCGTCACGGGGCGCCACGCCAACCGCGTCAAAATCATCGATGGCAAATTCGTGGAGTATGGGGAACCGGATGTTCTCTATCTCAACGACGGAAAAGGGCGGTTCACTCCGGTTTCGTGGAACATGGGCGCGTTCCTCGACGAAGACGGAAAACCGATGGAACCGCCGTGGGACTTCGGATTGGCCGTTCAGATTCGCGACATCAGCGGCGATGGCTTTCCGGACATTTACGTTTGTAATGACTTTCATACGCCGGATCGCCTCTGGTTGGGGAATGGAAAGGGGCAGTTTCGAGCAGTGCCCCGCCTGTCTCTTCGCAAATTGAGCTTTGCTTCGATGGGCGTTGATTTTGCCGACATCGACCGGGATGGGCGCCTCGATTTCATCGCCGTGGAAATGCTTGCGCGTGACCACCGTCTGCGAATGCGGGAATTGGCCGGCCTGCCCGGTCAACGCACTATCGGCGACATCGCAAATCGTCCACAGGTGGGACGCAACACGCTTTATTGGAACCGGGGCGATGGAACCTACGCGGAGATTGCGAATCACGCCGGCGTGGCCGCGAGCGATTGGTCCTGGGTTCCTGCATTTCTCGATGTCGATCTCGACGGCTTCGAGGATCTCCTGATCACCAACGGTCATTCGCACGACATGAATGACCTGGATACCAACGACCGCCTCAAATCCGGCGGAGCCTCGGGTCCGCGCAAAGCCGTGCTGGAGTATCCCCAGCTGATCACACCCAACGTGGCCTTCCGTAACCGGCGCGACCTCACATTCGAAGAGGTCGGCGGTGCGTGGGGCTTCGATTCCAAACGCACTTCCAACGGCCTCGCGCTCGCGGATCTCGACAACGACGGAGATTTGGATGCGGTGCTCAACTGTCTCAACGCCCAGTGCCAGCTCCTGCGGAATGACTCTTCTGCTCCGCGAATCACGGTGCGCCTCCGCGGGCTCCCGCCGAACACCCAGGGGATCGGCGCCAGGGTTAAAGTGTTGGGCGGCGCGGTGCCCGTCCAGACGCAGGAGATCGTCTGCGGCGGGCGTTATCTCTCTCACGATGATACGGTGCGGACATTTGCCGCGGGAACCATCACCAACGACCTGACCATCGAGATCACCTGGCGCAATGGCGGACGCTCGAAAGTCGAGCACGCGCAAGCCAGTCACGCTTACGAAATCAGCGAGCAGACGGCTCAACCCAATGCGCCAGCCCCAGCCCCGACGGCTCCGCGGCCCCTCTTCGCGGATGTCAGCGAGCTGATCGGCCACGCGCACCACGAAGCTCCATTTGACGATTTCGCCCGGCAGCCCTCCCTCCCGCGTCGGTTGAGCCAGCCGGGCCCGGGCGTGGCATGGAGTGATCTTGACGGTAACGGCAGGGACGAATTGATCGTCGGCACAGGCCGGGACGGAGCCGTCGCCGCCTACAAGTTCGATGGGCAAAAGGCGTCACAGATTCCAATCTCACTCCGCACTTCTCACGATGACACCGCTGGCCTCGTCGAATGGATCGACGAACAAGGCGAACGATTCCTGATCGCGACTTATCCTGGCCTGGAGAACACGAATTCGCCGACTGCGACATTTTTCAAATTGCGGGGGCAGGAGAATCAAGTGCCCGTCCTTGAAGCGAGCCCCACCGCGCCACGGTTGCCTGGTGGAACCGGCCCCGTGGCGGTTGCAGACATCGACTGCGATGGCGATTTGGACGTGTTTTTCGGCGGCGCATCCAAGCCGGGACGGTATCCTGAAGCCGCGGCATCCGTGTTCCTGCGGCAGGAGAATGGCGTATTGAAGCCCGATGAACCAAACTTGTCTCTCTGCGCCAGCCTGGGCATCGTCACTGGTGCGGTTTTCTCAGACATCAACGGCGACGGCTGGCCGGACCTGGTCGCCGCCATCGAATGGGGACTCATCCGTGTTCTGATGAATCATCGCGGCCGGTTCGAGGATGCCACCGAACGGTTCGGCCTCGGTCTTTATCGCGGTTGGTGGACGGGCGTCGCTACCGGCGACTTCGACGGCGATGGCAAGCTCGACATCGTCGCCGGTAACTGGGGCTCGAACACTGAATATCACCCCACAACCGATCACCTGGAACGACTCTTCTACGATGACCTTGATGGAGACGGCGTGATTGAACTGATCGAAGCCTATGACGACCCTCTGCTGCGGAAGACTGTTCCACGGCGGCAATTGCTCCGGACAGCGATGGCATCGCTGATCACCAAAGGCGCTCCCATGACCCACGCCGCGTTCTCGGAGATGGCCGTGAAGGAACTGCCCGCCTGGCGGCAGGAAACCATGCGCGAACTTTCAGTCAACACGCTCGAAACCATGATCTTCCTACATCGCAACGGGCGCTTCGAGCCAGGGCGGCTGCCGTCGGACGCTCAACTCGCGCCGACGTTCGCGGTTTGCGTGGCGGACGTGGATGGGGATGGCAAACAGGATCTCTTTTTCGGACAGAACTTTTTTGCCACCCGCCGGGAGGATGGACGGCACGACGCGGGGCTCGGTTTATGGGTGCGTGGCGATGGCGCCGGCGGCTTCCGCGCGGTCCCGGCACAGGACTCGGGCGTAGCCGTCCATGGCGAACAACGCGGAGCTGCGACCGGCGACTTTGATCAAGATGGCCGTGCCGATCTCGTGGTCACTCAAAATGGAAACAGAACAAAGCTTTACCAAAATATTTCCGCCAGGCCGGGTTTGCGCATTCGACTCCGAGGCCCCAAGGGAAATCCTGATGCCATCGGCGCCGCGCTTCGAATCAAGTGTGGCGAACTCCTGGGGCCGGTTCAGGAAGTGCAGGCAGGCTCCGGCTATTTGTCACAGAACAGCCTGACGAGGATTTTTGCCATGCCAGATTTGGCGGCGGAACTCTGGGTGCGCTGGCCCGGAGGCAAAACGACGCTCTCCGCCATTCCGGCTGGCGCCAAAGAAATCGAAGCGGACGCGTCCGGCAAGCTTCGAGTCCTGAAGTAAATCGAAACTAGATTTCTCGACCCACACCATTCAGACCGGGTCGGGCCCGGCAGCCGGAGACTAGGGCATCTTCAACTGGGAGGCGGCATTCGCGAAATTTGCCCCCGACGAAAACACGCCGGGCTATCTATGTCGAGTAAGCCTCGACAATCGCGTGCCGTCAGCAATGGCACGGCTTCTCACGGAAGCGCAGCCACGCGATAAAAACGCTTTGGCAGCTTCGCCGCGCCGACATCGGTAGCGATCACTGAACCGCCCGTACCGTCCACGCTCTCTTTTAACGTCGCCCAGGCACCGCTTTCCACCACGTCGCGGAATTCCACGCGATACTTCCTGCCGAGAGCCGTCGCGAAAGCAACCCGGATATCTTCGCCCACTTTCTGCCCGCCCAGCATCCGCACTTCACCCGCGACCAAAACGCCTGAGCCAGACGCGCCGTTCGCCACCGTCCAGCTCGCGATGAACACGACCTGACCGAGATCGTTGCACGGCTTGGGGTGTCCATCCTCACCTCCGCTGCGAAAGCCATCGTGCGTGCTCGTGAAGCGCACGCTCCTCGGCTCAATGGTCGCGATCCGTCCGGCGCCCAAATTGATCTGCGTGCCGCCGCGCACCACGAGCTGCGCACCGCGCTCGGGGTCGATCAGCCAGATGCCCTGATCTGTCCGCCCGCCATACGCCACCTTCCCGATCTCGGCCAGAAGCACCACCTGCCCATGCCGGTTCATGAACGGCCCGCCGCCGTAGCCGAAGGTGCTGATCACTTCCCCATCCTTCAAGCCGGGCGCCGTCTTGCCCTCGGCCAGCATGAGAACCGGAGGCCCATGCTGATAGGTCAGCCCCAGGCCGTTAATTCCGGCTCCGGGAATGCCGCCGATTCCCGGAACCTCCCTCAATAAAGTGTGCTCGCCGGTGAACGCCAGATCCCCGGCAGCGTTCATGACCATACGGTCGCAGTTGGAAAAACCCGCCTCGGCGGAGTTGGACTTAACCAAGCGCACGGCCATGCGCGGAGCCGCGGGCGGTCCGGCGAACAAATAAGAAGCGGAATTCACGTAAGCGCCAAAGGCCACTTCCCCCCTGGCGTTCATGTCCAGATTGGGAACAAAGCCGAAACCACCCCAGCGCGCGGCGGGTCCGAACACCGGCTGGAGCGAGGCGGGCAGCGGCGTATTGTACAATGCCGTTGGTTGCAAATTCGTGGCCGTGCCGGACCAGATGCCCGCCTTGCTGGAGGTGGTGGCGATGAAGGCGATTTTTCCACCGCTGGAGGCAGCGAAGGCGTTTCCGTCAATCGTTTGAAAAATCTCGCTGGTGCCTGGCGCACCATCGCCCGTCAACGCCACGGCTGATATCGATCCATCCGGCAGCATCCTGGCGATCCCGAAGTGGCTGGTCGGTTCATTCGCAGCGTGAAGCCCTTGTGGGCTGGTGGACTCTGAGAGGAAATACTTTCCAATTGTGCCCCAGTACCACAGGTTAAAGTCGTTCTCGAGCGCGTACTCGTGTGGGACGGCCATATTCAGCAAACGGAGTGTTTTGAATAGAACCAACACTCGCACGACACCATTCGGGGTAATAGAACCCCGTTCACTCGTCCATTTCCGGAGAATCCGGTTTCGGGCTGTCTCCGGACGCTGACGAGTGGACGCTAATTGAGGGCCATCCATCGGCGGGAAACTTCCCCAGAGCGTGTCATCGTTTCCAGGCTCAACCGCGTCTGTGCTCATTCCCGGCCCGATGAGGCGGGCGTAAAATGAAACGACGCCATTTCCCGCCAGTACAGGCTTGCCAAAGTACGAGAAGGTCACGCCCTTCTCGTAATCCGGTGCCTGGCTGCCCTCGCGTGCGGCAAGAGCCAATTCACTCGGCAAGCCAATCCACATTCCCGTCTGATTCGTGCTGAACACCCCCGACCCGCTGACGTTCGCGATGAACATCACCTCGCCGACATCATTGATCTGCACGTCCGAAAAATTGCCGCTGAAAGTGACGCCCGCTGTCGTGCCAGGCGCAGGCTGCCCGTCCACAGCGGCGGGCGTGAAAATAAGCTCGGCTCTGCTTTCGTAAAGTGAGCCGCAAAGGAGTCCAACAAGCATCAGGCGAGAAAGGTGAGAGGGAGTTCGTTTCTTCATAATGACTCCAGGCTGCGGATATTGTCGTGAGTGTAAGCGTTCTTTTTTGTGTCACAAGCTGGTTTCCAAAGGTAAACGCGACATGTGCGCAGATCAGTTTTTGCAACGCGCGACCGCTGAGTCTGCGCGTCCGTCTGGTGCCGCCGCCCTGCGCGGACTCGGCGGTCCGCACTCCTGTCCGCTGGTGCTTCACCCCGGCCTGCCCGCTTGTAATCCTGACACCCCTTTAGTTTCACGTTTGCCTCGGAGCACGGACAAGCTAGACTCCTCGCACTGTCGGCCAATTGCTTCGAGCTGGAAATCGTCTTTGCCAGCGCGGACTCAACCAAGGAGGATAATCATGAAACTGAAACACCTCACTTCACGCAGAGCGCTGACACGGTTCGTCGCGGTCGCCTTGGTTCAACTGGCCATCTGCGCCAGCCTTTCCGAAGCCTACGCCCAATCTTCGCCCCGCATCGTCAGTGCCAGCGCCTCCCACGGAACATTCTCGCTGGCGTGGACCGGGACCGCGCCGTCTTACCAGGTGCAAAGCAGCGTCAGTATTTCCACGCCGAACTGGCAGCCGCTTCTCGTGACCGCGCGCACGAACGCGCTGGTTCCCTTGCCGGGCGCCACGGTCTTTTTTCGGATTGTGGCGCTGACAACTTCCGATGGCACGAGCGTCGATGACACGAAGCGTTTTCAAATTCTGGACGCCCTCGCTCTGAAGATCGGTTCTCTCCCAGGGACAAATGCGCCTGCGTACAGCCAGGCGCTGGCCGGGTTCCTGGCCGGGTTCCCGGAGATCATCGGCGCGGGCGTGACAAAGGACACCTCGACGTGGGCGCGCTTCCGGGATGGGCGGCTGGTCGTCATCGTGAACAACCGCCCACCCGCCACGGACGAGGAACTCGATCAACTTTCCCGACTAACTCGAGCGCCCGCTTCGCAGCCAGCCATGCTAGCCGCCTTAGCCAAAGCTGCTCTGGCTGCTTCTGACTCCGACAACCGCCCGGCAAAACACGGGATCACCGAAATCACGTTCACAAGGCCAGTGGGGATACCTGAGTCGCGCAACGCCGTGATGTTCCAAGCCACCGGCATTGGTCTCAATGCTCCGGCGTTGGATTCATTGGTTCCGGGGTTGCGGGCTCACGGTTATCAATTCCAAGGCGGGGAGGCGGGTTTGTTTGAACTGATGAGCGTCAAAGTCCTGGGAGACGACATCGGTGTGTTTTACCTCGATACGCACGGCCTTACTATTGAAGGCATCATCCCATACGCGATGCTGACGTCCACTTTGGCGGACAAAGAGACGGACGCCCTCGTCAAAGCCAGTTTCGACCAGGGGGAAATCGCCTACGGTTTTCTGGGTTCGGCCATCCGGCGAGGGAACATTGTTATCAATCCGAAGCCGCTCTACAGCATCCTGCCCCCTTTTGTCACGAAATACTGGAAGTTCGGGAAGAACAGCCTCGTTTACATGGACGTGTGCGACAGCGCCGGGGGCAATGCCGCGCCTTTTATCCAGGCTTGTGCGGAGGCGGGCGCTTCGGTTTACGCAGGCTGGACAGATGCGGTGGATGATTACTGGGCGTTGATCGCGGCGAGATACGCTTTCGGACTCATGTTGGGTGGCAGGGATTTTTACTATCCAATCCCACCCAATCGCGCTTTTGACTGGGTGGCCGCGAAGACATACATGCACAGCAAAGGATGGGACATTTTCCCGCGGAGCAATGCAGAACTCGTCTTCTTCAGCGACACTTCCTCCGGGAACGGCAGGTTTGGTTTGCTCGCTCCGAGCATTTACTCCATGGATGTGGATGAAGACAAAGAGGAGCTGCGGATCGTGGGCTTGTTCGATCCGGATGCTCCCGTCACCGTCCGGATCGAGGGCGGAGCCACCAAGGAGATCGCGGCCACGGCCAGGTTCATCGAGGGGGCGACGATACGATCTTTCAGTCCGACGGAGATTATCTGCCCTCTGCCCGCCAGTCAGCAGCCCAGCGCGGGCAACGTGACCGTCATCCAGCGCGGCCACAAGAGCAACACCGTGCCGCTGACGGAATGGTGGGTGAAGGCCACCGGTCACAAATACTTCTCCATCGGCCAGCCGCAGCCGTCCTCCACGATTGATTTCAATCTCCATTTCCGCACGGACGTTCACTCATCCCGCACCGCGCCATATCAGGTGCCCGTTTTTCGCGGCAACTTCGCGCGGGCGGCGCGGGACTCGAAGGTCACCGTGACCAGTGCGTCGGGCACGTACCACGATCCAAACGGCATTCGCACGGTGAGCTGGAGCCTGTCCAGTCCCGTCGAACTCCCGGCCGTCTATGGATCGCTGCAGGTGGACCTCGGATTTTCCGGCCGGGCGAGTTTCTCCAGCGATGGCGGCATCGGCCTGACCTTCTTTGCCACAGCGAAGAACACCATGACGGTCACCGAGACAGTCAACAACTCTCAGAATAGTGTCCAAACAGATCCAGGGACGCGCAATTTTCCGGACGGAAAGTCGCAACTGATTCCCGGCACGTACGCCATCCAGGGCGGATCAGGACCGGCGGCGGGCGATTCGGGAAGCTTCACTTGGGAATCGGCGTCGCCCAAGTTCGCCCCGGATGAGGGGAAGCCGGGATACGGTGCGTTCGGTGTCTCGAACGTGCCGGAAGCGATGGCCAATGAGTGAGTATTGTTCGATTCGCACCTGCGATATGAATGCACAGCCACCAACCACCTCATTCCAAGGAACGCGGCACGACACGAGACGGCGATGTCTCCACAGTCCTTCTGCACTGCTCGGAGTCTTCGCCGTTGGCCTGGCCAATGTGTTTTTCTGCGCGAGTCCCCAGCAGGCCGCCGCCCAGACGCCGCCACGAATCACGAGCACCCAAGTCACTGAGGGAAGCCTCATCCTGGCGTGGGCCGGCGATTCCCAGTGGTACGAAGTTCAGGGCGCGCAGGATGTTGGGGCGTCGGAGTGGCTTCCGGTTTTCCGCACGTCCGAAACCTCAGTGGGGCTGCTCATGGGCGGCAAGTCTCGATTCTTTCGCGTGGTGGCGCTGACCTCCGCACCGGTGCTCGTCGTCGAAGACCAGCGGCGGATGCAAATCCTGGATGAGATCAGCAAAAAAATCGCGTTGCTTCCAGGAGCGGACGCAAAGGCGGACAGTCAGGTGTTGTTCGAATTGGTGTCGCGTTTCCCGGAGCTGGGAGGAGTGGGTGTGTCAGAAGACACCTCGGTCTATGGTCGCTTCCGGGACGGACGCCCTCTGATCATCATCAACAATCGCGGACCTCTCATTGCGGAGGAGTTGGAAGAACCAACCGACCCCGGCGTGTTGAGCTCGTCAGGAGTATCTCATCCCGCATCGCCGCCAGTAAATGGCTTCGGAAGCGCTGTTTCCCGCCCCATCTCACTCCAGGGTGCAAATGCTCGCGCCCCCACAGGTATTCCTGATTCGCGCCGCGCCGTTCTCTTTCAAGCCACGTTCGAGGATATCGTCACGCCGATGTTGAAGTACTTGAATCCAGCTTTTCAGAATCGCGGTTACCAGGCCACGGGAGGAGAAGCGACATTGCAGAGCTTGTTGAACCTGGAAAGTTTCGGAACAGACATCGGTGTCTTCTACATTGATTCGCACGGCGGCGTCGGCTTGGGGCTGGACAAGCAGATCCATGGCCCGCCGCTCGAGGGGAGCAAGGGGCTGCTGCGCGAATTGCCGATGTTTGTGATCGCGACATCGACCGAGGTGACGGCGGAAAACGAGAAGGTTTTCAAGCCACTCGCGGATCGTGGAGAACTCGTCTTTGCCCTCATCGGCCCCAGTGCGAGCAAAGGTCTGGTCCGCACCGGCAATCCAAAGCCATACTACTGCATCACGCCGGCATTCGTGAAACGGCACTGGCGGTTTGCAGAAAACGCTCTTGTCTATATCGACACCTGCCACGGCGGGAGCGCCGGAGCGGCCACCTTCCGACAGGCCTGTTTCAACAACGGGGCCAGCAGCTATGCCGGGTGGACGGACAGCGTGAAAAATACCTGGGCCTTCAACAAGGCCACATTACGTCTCTTCGATACCCTGCTAGTACTCCGTCAGTCATCAAATGAGGGGTAAAGTTTCTTGAGTTTGACGCGGGCATCGTCGGTGGTGAAACGCCAGTTGATTTTGGAAGAGGGCTGATTGCGACGCCGGGTCCAGGCGGCGATCTCTTGGCGCAGG
>SXGU01181388.1_pt1 | contig 19338 bp, 17 predicted proteins | sample 3174531 | NCBI WGS metagenome assembly SXGU01 (sample SAMN11356863, study PRJNA531348) | freshwater metagenome | isolation source: freshwater sample F1-140 | place: China: Fuxian Lake, Yuxi | collected 2017-12-25 | reverse complement strand
GATTAGTTAGTGGTGGAACATTATTTAGTGAACTTGGTTTTTATTATATTGGCCCTATCGATGGTCATGATGTTGATAATTTAGTTCAAGTTTTAGAGAATGTAAAAAATTCGAATCATGAAGGACCAGTTTTAATTCACGCTATTACCCAAAAAGGAAAAGGCTATAAACCCGCAGAAGAATCAGGTGATAAATATCATGGGGTTGCTAAATTTAACGTCATAACTGGCGAGCAAATAAAAAGTAAATCTAATACCCAATCTTATACAAAAATATTTGCTGAAACTTTAGTAAAGCACGCTGAGCAAGATACAAAAATTATAGGAATAACTGGAGCTATGCCTTCAGGAACGGGAATGGATATTTTTGAAAAAAGGTTTCCAGATCGTATGTTTGATGTAGGCATAGCCGAGCAACACGCTGTTACTTTTGCAGCCGGACTAACAACCGAAGGCTACAAACCTTTTGCTGCAATTTATTCTACTTTTTTACAACGTGCTTATGACCAGGTGGTTCACGATGTTGCTATTCAATCTTTACCTGTACGATTTGCTATTGATAGAGCCGGTTTAGTTGGTGCAGACGGACCAACGCACGCAGGCTCTTTTGATATTACTTATCTATCTACACTTCCTAATTTTATAGTTATGGCCGCAAGTGATGAAGCTGAACTTGTGAGAATGATTAATACCGCAGTTAAAATTAATGATAGACCATGCGCATTTAGATATCCAAGAGGAGATGGGGTCGGAGTTGAATTGCCAAATATAAATGAAACGCTTGAAATTGGTAAAGGCAGAATTGTAAGACAAGGAAAGCAAGCAGCCATTTTATGTCTTGGCGCAAGATTAGAAGAATGTAAAAAAGCAGCAGAAATTTTATCAGCAAAAGGAATAGAATTAACAATTATGGATGCAAGATTTGCTAAACCTTTAGATGAAAAATTAATTATGGAAATTACAACATCACACGAAGTTGTAATTACAATTGAAGAAGGTTCAATCGGGGGTTTTGGCTCTCATGTAGCTCAATTGTTATCTGAAAGAGGAGTATTCGATAAAGGTTTAAAATTTAGATCCATGATTTTACCTGATGTATTTATTGATCAAGATAGTCCAGACGCGATGTACAAAAAAGCAGGTTTAGACAGTTTATCGATTGTAAATAAAATTGAAAATGTTTTAAAATCTAATATCGTTTTGGCAAAGAATAAGAATAAGAATTTGAATTAACCGCACTGCGCGCGGTTCATCAAAAAGTGATCTAATAATACACAAGCAAGCATTGCTTCCCCAATAGGAACCGCTCTAATTCCTACACAAGGATCATGCCTTCCTTTTACAGAAATATTTGTATTTTTCCCTTTTTTGTCAATGGTTTCTCTACTTGTTAATATAGAAGAAGTTGGTTTGACAGAAAAAGAAGCAACAATATCTTGGCCAGAAGAAATTCCACCTAGAATTCCACCAGCATTATTCGATTTAAAATTTATTTTTCCAGATTTAGTTCTCATCTCGTCTGAATTTTCTTCACCACTTAAAAAAGCAGAACTCATTCCAGCTCCGATATTAACTCCTTTAACTGCATTGATACTCATTAAGGCTGCAGCAATATCTGTATCTAATTTTGAGTAAATAGGTGCGCCAAGCCCGATAGGTACTCCACTTGCTCTTAATTCAATAACAGCTCCACAAGATGATCCTGCTTTTCGAACAGATAATAAATATTGTTCCCATAATTTCACTGATTTTTTATCAGGACAGAAAAAAGGATTTTTTCTAATCTCAGAATCATTCCAATTATTTCTGTCACAAGACATTAAACCAAGTTGTGTTACCGCTCCTATGATATTAAATTTTGAACCTAGTAACTTATTTAAAACTATTTTTGCTACAGCGCCAGCCGCTACTCTGCAAGCTGTTTCTCTAGCTGATTGTCTACCGCCACCTCTATAATCTCTAATGCCGTATTTTTTAAAATAAGTAAAATCTGCGTGCCCTGGCCTAAATTTATCTTTAATAGACTCGTAATCTCTTGATCGCTTATCTTCATTATAGATAATAATCGAAATAGGTGTGCCAGTACTTTTACCCTCAAAAACACCTGACAAAATGATTATTTTATCTGACTCTTTTCTTTGCGATGTAAACTTTGACTGACCTGGTCTTCTTCTATCCATATCTTTTTGAATTTCAGATTCAGAAATAGGGATATTAGGTGGACAGCCGTCAATGACGCAGCCTATCGCTGGCCCATGAGATTCTCCCCATGTTGTAAATCTAAATATTTTACCAAAAGTATTAAAAGACATAGTTAATTAATGTATAAATTATTTTATAGAATATATGAATCAAAAAAATGGCAAAAATTCTCTTGGGTTAGACTCTATCTTTGAAGATCTAGATAACCCTATCGATTTATTCAAAAACTGGTTTAAGAAAGCAGAGAAAACAGAAATTAATGATCCTAATGCTGTAGCGCTTGGAACTTCTAATAAAATTAATCAACCAAGTGTTAGAATAGTTCTATTGAAAGGACTTAGCAATGAAGGATTTGTTTTTTATACAAATTTTAATAGTAAAAAAGCAAGCGATCTAAAAGCTAATCAACAAGCATCGATGTGTTTTCATTGGAAGAGCTTAAGAAGACAGGTTCGTGTTATTGGCAACGTTAAACAAGTTTCAGATAAAGAAGCTGATGATTATTATAATTCAAGACCTTATAAAAATAGAATAAGTGCCTGGGCTTCAAATCAATCAGAAAAATTAGATAGCAGAGATATATTTTTAAGAAAAATTAAAGAATTTGAAAAAAAATATCCAGATCAAAAGAAAGTTCCAAGACCACCGCACTGGTCAGGTTGGAGAATTTTACCTAAAGAAATAGAGTTTTGGCTTGATGGCGAAGGAAGAATTCACGAGCGTTTAAATTATGTTAATAAAAAAGGTAAATGGGTAAAAGAAATACTTTATCCTTAAAAAGATCGATTTAAACTAAAGCCAGTTAAATTTTGTAATATTTTCTTTTCAGGACAATCTTTAAATATTCCAAGTGTATCATGAGAAACATTAACAAAGTATTCTGCTCTTTGCAGGCTATCTTCAACCGCTTTATATTTTTTAATGAGTTGTAATGTTAGGTCAAAGTCTTCTTTTGTTCTTTGACTTTTTTTAAAGATCTCTACTAGAAATTTTCTTTCATTTGCATCAGCTCTTTGAAAAATAATTATGAGCGGTAGAGTTACTTTTCCTTCATAAAAATCTTTACCAATTTTTTTTCCAAAAATAATTTCTTTAGAATAATAATCTAATGCATCATCAGCGATTTGAAAGGCAAGGCCAATATTTTTTCCATAAGATTCAAGTGCACTTTTTTCTTTTTCATTACTTTTAGCTAAACACGAACCTGTTTTAGTTGCAGCAGAAAATAAAGCTGCTGTTTTTAAACTAATAATATCAATATACGTCTCTTCTAAAAGATCTGCTTCACCTTTATGTTGAAGTTGCATCACTTCTCCTTGGGCAATTTTTGTAGAAGTTGAAGATAATAATTTTAAAATTTCTAAGTCACCATCTTCAACCATAATTTCAAAACATCTACTTAATAAGTAATCGCCAACTAAAATTGACGATTGGTTGCCCCATAAAGCGTTGGAAGTTTTTGTGCCTCGACGTAGATCGCTCTCATCGATGACATCATCGTGTAATAACGTTGCACTATGAATGAGTTCTACACATGCAGATAAACTCACATCACGTTTACCCAAAGGATCATATCCCGCTAATTTTGCAGAGCCCAAAGTTAAAAGCGCTCTTAATCTTTTGCCACCGGAATTTAGATGGTAACTGCTCATTTTTTTAATCAGTTCAACTTTACTATCTAATTTAATTTCAATTAATTTTTCAACTTCAGCAAGTTTTAGACTGACTAGATTTTTTAAGTCTAAGTAAGCTGTGTTAGCAGATTTTTTAAGAGGTATTACTGATCCCATTAATAGCATTTATATTCTAATTTCTAAATAATAAATTTTAATCTTACTCTTTGATGACGCACCCTTTATTCAACTGGCAGTAGCACAATAAATATTTAAAATTTGTTTTAGTACTGATATAAGAAAACTATTAACAATAAAAATATGTTCTCCTTATTTAGAAAAAAAACAATTATTCCTCACGTTAGATTATCTGGCGTTATTGGTAATTTAGGTCGATTCAATAAAGGCATAGACTTAGTAGGGCAGAGAGAGATTTTAAAAAAAGCTTTCTCCATTAGCAAAGTTAAACATGTTGCTATTTCAATTAATTCACCAGGTGGCTCACCTGTACAATCGCATTTGATTTATAGTTACATCAGACAGCTTGCTGATAAAAAAAAAATTAAAGTTCTTATTTTTGCAGAAGATGTTGCTGCATCTGGCGGTTATTTAATTTCCTGTGCAGGAGATGAAATTTATGCAAACTCAAGCTCAATTATTGGTTCAATAGGAGTGATATCTGCATCCTTTGGATTTAAAGAATTAATTAAAAAAATTGGTGTAGAGAGAAGAATTTATACGGCAGGCAAAAATAAAAGTACACTTGATCCATTCGTAGATGAAAAAGAAGAAGATGTTAAAAGACTGAAAAGTATTCAATTAGAACTTCATGCTGATTTTATTAGAGTCGTTGAAAAAAGTAGAGGATCAAAATTACAGGATTCTGAAAAAAATAATATATTTACAGGCGAATTTTGGACTGGTTCTTCAGCATTAAAACTTGGCTTGATCGATGGACTTGGTAACGCTGATCAAATATTAAAAGAAAAATTTGGTGAAAATGTCGTTATTAAAAACTATGAAAAGGCAAAAGGTTGGATTGGAAGAAATCTTTCAGCTTCTATTGAAGGCCAGCTTACCAATACAATTAATTCATTTGAAGAAAGATCCTTTTGGCAAAAATTCGGTTTATAAATGCCAAAAAAAATAACTAAAAAAAATAAAGTTATTTCTTTTCAAGATATTATCATGAATCTTCAAAAATTTTGGGGAAAGTATGGTTGTGTCTTATTACAACCATATGATATTGAAGTTGGTGCGGGAACTTTTCATCCAGCAACCACTTTAAGATCTTTAGGACCAAAACCTTGGAAAGCTGCCTATGTTCAACCCTCAAGAAGACCAACGGATGGAAGATATGGAGAAAATCCAAATCGACTACAACACTACTATCAATATCAAGTGATCATCAAACCATCGCCTAAAGATATAAAACAAGTTTATTTAAGAAGTTTAGCTGCAATTGGTATCGATACTAAAAAACATGATATTCGATTTGTCGAGGATGATTGGGAAAGTCCAACGCTTGGTGCGGCTGGTTTAGGCTGGGAAGTTTGGTGCGATGGAATGGAAGTTACCCAATTTACTTATTTTCAACAAATGACGGGTATCGAATGCAAACCTGTTCCTGTGGAACTTACGTATGGCTTAGAGCGATTATGTATGTTCATCCAAGGCAAAAATAATGTATTTGATTTAGATTGGAACAGCGAAGGCGTTAAATATAAGGAAGTATTTTTTCAAGCCGAAAAAGAATTTTCTGCTTATAACTTTGAGTTTGCAAACACTGAAACTTTACTTAAAAATTTTGAGTTTGCCGAAGCTGAGTGTAAAGCACTTTTAGAAAAAAAATTAGCTCTACCTGCCTATGATCAGTGTTTAAAAGCCAGTCACATTTTTAATCTTTTAGACGCAAGAGGCGTGATCGGTGTGGCCGAAAGAACAGGTTACATAAACAGGATAAGAGAACTTGCCAAAGGTTCAGGAGCAGCTTGGTTAGCGACCCAAGTTTAATATGGCTGAATTTTTACTTGAACTTTACAGTGAAGAGATTCCTCACGGGTTACAAATAAGTGCTAGAGAACAAATTAAAACAAATTTATTAAAATTTTTAGAAGACGAGGGAATAAAATATAAATTTTCCGAGGTCTATTCAACGCCCATCAGATTAGTTCTAGTTATAAAGGAGTTGCCAAGTGAAATTAAAATAGAGTCTAAAGAAATTAGAGGTCCAAAAGTTGGAGTGCCAGAGAATATTATTGAAGGCTTTATGAGATCTCATCAAATTAGTAAATCTGATCTTTTTGAAACAACAGAAGAAAAAGGAAATTTTTATTACTTTAAAAAAGAGGCTAGAAAAATTTCTACAGAAGACTTGTTAATTAAATGTGTACCAAAAACTTTAGGCTCAATTAATTGGAAAAAATCTATGCGTTGGTCTGAGCATAATTTAATGTGGGGTAGACCCTTAAGATCTGTTTTAGCTTTATTTAACAATAAACATTTAAAGTTTGATTATCACCATTTAACCAGCACCGATGGTGTAATCATTGTAGATAATTTTAACGACAAGATTAAAAAAATAAAAAATTTTAAAGAATATGAATCTTTACTTAAAGTAAATAAAATTTACCTTAAACAAGAAGATAGAAAAAATAACATTCTCAAAAAGTTCAAATCTATCTGCAAATCTAAAAGTTATATCGAAAATTTTAATGAAAAATTAATAGAAGAAGTAGTTAATATTACTGAAAATCCAAGTGTGATTATTGCTGATTTTGATAAAAGTTACTTAACTATTCCACAAGAAATTATCATCTCAACCCTTGAACGACATCAAAGATACTTTCCTTTATTTGACTCAAAAAATAGATTAACCAATCATTTTTTAATTGTTGCCAATAAACCAGATACAAAAAATGTTATTCGAGAAGGAAACAAAAGAGTAGTCATAGCTCGTCTATCAGATGCTCAGTTCTTTTGGCAAATCGATAAAACTAAAAATTTAATTAAACAAATTTCTAAGCTAAAAGAAATTATTTTTTTTGAAAAAATTGGAACTATTTACGATAAAACTCAAAGACTTAGAAAATTAGCAGCTATTCTTTCTGATCAATTAAATATTAACAAAGAAAAAATAGAAATTGCAGCTTCAGTTATTAAATCTGATTTGAAATCTAATTTAGTTGGAGAATATCCTGAGCTTCAAGGGATCATGGGAAGGTACTTTGCTTTGGCACAAGGCTTTGAAGAAGATGTAGCTAATGCTATAAGCGATCATTATTTACCTACAGGATTATCTTCACCAGTTCCTAAAAAATCATTAAGTTATGCTCTCTCCATCACTGATAAGTTAGATAGTTTGGTTGGCTTTTTTCTAATTAATGAAAAACCAACAAGTTCTAAAGATCCTTTTGCTTTAAGACGAGCAGCTATTGGTTTACTTCGAACCATTATTGAAAATAATTTAAATATTAAATTAAGAGATCTCATTATTTATTCTATACGACTCTACACCGATCAAGGAGTAAACATTGAAAATAAAAACACTGAGAAAGAAATTTTAGATTTTCTTAAAGAAAGAATGAGAAATATCTTAAAAGAAAAAAAAATTAAGCCAGATATTATTGAAGCTTCAATCAGCGCTCATTTAGGGGATAATTACTTAGATCTTTTTAAAAAAAGTATCATTATGAATAAAAATTTTGCAAAAGATATTGGAAAAGATGCTCTTTATTCTTATAAGCGAGCAGCAAGCATTCTTGAACAAGAGATTAAAAAATCAAGCAAAGAAATCACAGGTAGACCCGATGCTGTTTTATTTAGAAAAGATGAAGAGAAATTTTTATATGAAAAAATAAATCAAATAAGAAAATCTTTTACCGTCAAAGAAGATATTAAAAATTATGAAGATCTTCTAATGCAACTTGCTTCCGTTAAACCATTAACGGATCAATTTTTTGATAATGTTGTCGTCAATGATGAAAACCAAGATATTAAAAATAATAGACTTGAACTTCTTTCGATGTTTTGTAAAGTTTTTAACAATTTTTTAAATTTTTCTAAGCTCGAAGGCGCTTAATTAATATCTAAACTAAAATTGAATGCTTTAGCGCTATGTGTCAACGCACCAATAGAAATTCGATTAACCCCAGTATTTGATATTTTTTTAACGTTTTTAAGATTAGCATCACCAGAGTATTCGGTTTCATATTTATTTTTACAAAGTTTTAAACATTTTTTTAATGTTTTAATATTCATATTATCAAATAAAATTCTTTTAAATTTTAAATCTAAGACTTGTTTTAATTGATTTATATTTTCGATTTCAACCGTAATCGTTTTTTTTGTTTTAATGGCTTTTTTAATGAGTGTTTTAAGATTGGCTTCAGAACTAATATGATTATCTTTAATCATAATTTCATCACTTAAATTATATCTATGATTAAAACCACCACCTTTTCGTACTGCATATTTTTCTAACAATCTTAAATTTGGTGTAGTTTTTCTTGTACAGCAAATTTTAGTTTTTTTATTTACTTTTTTTATAAATTCATGAGCAAGTGTTGCAATACCCGATGTGTGACTTAAAAAGTTAAGTGCTGTTCGTTCAGCAGTTAAAATAGTTTTAGTTTTAGCAACTATCGTTGCAATAATTTTTCCTCTTTTAACTTTTGAACCATCATTTACTTTTTTTGAAAATAATGTTTCTTTGCCTATATTTCTAAAAGCAGCTTTACAAAAATCTAAGCCAGCAACAACACCATTTTGCTTAGCAATAATTTTGGCTTTAACTTTTTTATCTTTAGTTGTTATGAGGTTTGTTGTGATATCTCCTAAAGGTCTTAAATCTTCTTTGAGAGCTTGTTTAACAACTGAATTGATATAATTTTGATTTATCTTAAACACCAAAATTTAACGACCAATTTCGGTCATTCTTTTTACTGACTTTCGAGCGGCTTCTGCAATTTTTTTGTCAATAATAATTTCATTGGTTTCATTTTCTAAACAATCTAAAATTTTTTCTAAATTAATTTTTTTCATATAAGGACAAAGGTTACATGGCTTAACAAATTCCACCTCTGGATTATCAGCCTCAACGTTATCGCTCATCGAACACTCAGTGACTAACATTACTTTTTTAGGTTTATTTTTATTTACGTAATCAATCATACCTGAAGTTGATCCTGCAAAATCAGATGCTCTAATTACATCAGGAGGACATTCTGGATGGGCTATAATTTTTATACCAGGATTAGCCGCTCTTACTTCTTCAACTTCTTTTGCTGTAAATTTTTCATGAACAATACAAGTTCCCTTCCAAGATATAATTTTAACTTTTGTATTACTTGCAACATATTTTGCTAAATATTGATCAGGTAGAAAAATAACGCGATCTACTTTTAAAGACTCAACCACCTTAACTGCGTTTGCTGAAGTACAACAGACATCTGATTCAGCTTTAACTTCAGCAGAAGTATTAACATATGACACGACAGGTACACCTGGATATTTTTGTTTAAGTAATCGCACATCATCTGCTGTAATGGATGATGATAAAGAACAACCAGCAGACATATCAGGCAATAAAACTTTTTTAGTTGGGTTCATTAGTTTTGCGGTTTCAGCCATAAAGTGAACTCCACATAAGACAATAATGCTGGCTGAAGTTTGTGCAGCTTCTTGGGCTAAAGCTAAAGAGTCAGCTGAGATATCCGCAACACCATGATATATTTCAGGTGTTTGATAGTTATGAGCTAAAATAACAGCGTTTTTCTTAATTTTTAATTTGTTAATTTTTTCAATGAGCGGAGCATGAATTTTCCACTCAATTTCAGGTACAGACTTAGAAATTTTTTTATAAATTTCTGCTGTAGATTTATTAAAACCTTGTTGTACAGACATACTAATTCTAGTTTACCAACTTGAACTAAAATTGTCATTCATTTATTGTCGCAGAGTTTATGCGGTCGTGCTGAAATTGGTAGACAGGCACGCTTGAGGGGCGTGTGGGTTCCCCGTGAGAGTTCGAGTCTCTCCGACCGCACCAAAATATTGTTAAAATAGCTTTGATTTATATTAAATAATCTAAAACTAATTTGCCGCTAGAGATAAAAATCAAAATATAAGCAATACTGTAAAAAAGATTTTCCTCAATAATTTTAAGTATTTGATAACCAATAATTATTCCAAGTACAGCTAAAGGAAATAACATCATGGACTGTTTAAAATTTTCAAATGTTATGATTGATAGACCTATATAAAAAGGAAATTTAATTAAATTTACACACGCAAAAAATATTATTTCTGTACCAACATAAATCTCTTTTCTCATTCTAAGTGGCAGTAGATATATGCTTAATGGCGTTCCCCCAGCATGCACGCAAAAGCTGGTAAAACCTGAGGCCACAGAACTAATACTACCCTTTAGAAATGATTTTGGTTTAGGAGTTATAACTTTTTTTCTAAATAAGAAATAATGACCGGCAAACAAAAAGCCCATCAAACCAATAATAAATTTTAATAACGATTCTGAAAAATAAGTGAAAGTGATTGATGCAATAAATACTCCAATAGCTGCACTAGGTACAATTAGTTTTAAAGTTCCAAGATCAAAATTTTTTCTAAATCGATAAACCGCAACCATGTCAGATAAAATTAAAATTGGCAAAATAATCGCAAGCGCTTGACCGAGAGGCATCACCACCGTCATTAAAGGAATTGAGATTAAAGTCATGGACCCACCAAGACCTGATTTAGAAATACCGAAGAGAATAATAGCAGGTACTACACAGAGAAAAAATAAAAAATTTATCTCCATTAATTTTCAAATTTTTAAATGGTTTGGAATTAATATCTGAATTTCCAAATCTTTTATTTTAAGTTTTTGTTTTGAGAATATTTTAAATTCTGGATCATAAAGTTTTATCAAAGCAAAAGGGTATTGATCACCAATTAAAACTCTACCTACAAGTTGGTCGTTAAATTTAATTTCATCTGAAATATTTACAGGCATTTTTGAAACAATAGGCAAAAGTCTTCTTCTTAATTTATCTTTAAGTTTCATTCGTGCTGTATTTTCTTGTCCAACATAACAACCTTTTTTATAATCAATTGCATTTAATTCTTCAAAATTAGACTCTAAACCAAAAAGATTATTCTGAAGATTCTTCACTCCTTTAATAGCTACTCCTTGAGTATGAGCCAGTTTTAAATAATTAGATTTATCTATAATTTTTAAATCTAATTTTTTTATAGTTAAATGAAGTCTTTCAAGACTAGATAAAATTCTTGCACCTAAAAAAGGTAATCGAGAATCTATAAAACATGGACTCTCCCTATATATTACTGTTTTTTCCTTAGAATTAATTTCCTTTTGAATTTCTTCAAATTTATCTTTACTTATTATTCCAACCACATGTGAAGAAGATAAATCTTTAATTTCAATTTTTGATCTAAGTTTGTATTTTAAAAGGTGTTTAATCAAATCATCTTTGAGTTCCATATGGCAATCTAAAAGATACCCTTCTTTATGTTTGATAATGAAAAATTCATAAAGATATTTTCCTTGGGGAGTAAAAATTCCTGAAAAGATTGAATGAGACTGATTTACTTTATTTATATCGTTACTAATAATATTTTGAAGAAAGTCTTTAGCTTCACTCTCTTCAACTAAAATTAATCCTCTATCTTCAAGTATAACGATCTGATTTTTTTCCATATTTGCAAGTTCTTAAGGTATAATATATTTAATAACGCGTGTCTGACAATTTTAGCCTAATTATTAAAAACGGATCTTGCTATATTAATGGCAAGTTAGAAAAAACAGATATTGGAATATCAGCAAATAAAATTAAAAAAATTGGAAAAATAGAGATAAATCGCTTAAAAATATTTGATGCTTCTAACAAAATAGTTCTACCAGGTATTATTGATACTCAGGTTCATTTTAGAGAGCCCGGTTCAACAGATAGAGAAGATTTGGAAAGCGGAAGCAGAGCAGCAGTATTAGGAGGTGTTACAGCAGTCTTTGAAATGCCAAATACCAATCCAACTACGTCCAACCTAGTTGAGTTTGATAAAAAATTAAATCTAGCAGAAAATAGAATGCATTGTAATTACGCTTTTTATTTTGGTGCTACTCCAGAAAACGTAGATCAACTTGCAAAACTCAAAGGATTAAAAGGTTGTTGCGGTGTTAAACTTTTTGCAGGTTCCTCAACTGGCAATCTATTAGTTGCAAAAGAAGATGATATTGAAAAAGTAATTTCTAATAGTGATAGAGTCGTTTCAATTCATTCAGAAGATGAAGAAATTATAAATTTAAGAAAAAAATTTATTAAAGAGGGAGATGTTCATTCTCATCCAGAATGGAGAAACAGTGAATGTGCTATGTCTTCAACAAGAAGGGTAGTTAAAATAGCTGAACGATATAATAAAAAAATTCACGTTTTACATGTCACCACTAAAGAAGAGGTTGATTTTTTAGCGATGCATAAAAAAAATGTTTCGTTTGAAATAACCCCGCAACACTTAACTTTATATGCACCAGATTGTTATGATAAACTTGGAACCTTTGTCCAAATGAATCCACCGATTAGAAAAAAAGAACATTATGATAGGCTATGGACTGCAGTTAAAAATTCTATCGTTGATGTATTAGGTTCAGATCACGCCCCTCACTCACAAGAAGACAAAAATAAAAAATATCCAGCATCACCATCGGGTATGCCTGGCGTTCAAACTATTTTACCCATTATGCTCAATCATATTAACAATGAAAAATTGAGCTTAGACCAATTAATTAAATTTATGTGTGAAAATCCTTGTAAAATTTTTGGTATTAAAAATAAGGGTTATATTAAAGAAGGATTTGACGGTGATTTAACAATCGTTGATATGAATAAAAAACAAATCATTAAAAATGAAATGATGGCTAGTAAATGTGGCTGGACAGCATTTCATGATATGACCGTTAAAGGCTTTCCTATCGCAACTATCATAAATGGTAAAATTGTTATGGATAATGGAAAAGTGGTTGAAGAGGGATCAGGACAACCTTTAGAGTTTTAAAATATTATTATCAATTAAATCTTTTTTGATCTCATCTAATATAGTTGGATCATCTATTGTAGGTGGCATGTTATAAGGTTCATTGTCAGCAATTTTTCGGACCGTTCCTCTTAAAATTTTTCCCGATCTTGTCTTTGGAAGTCGTTTGACCACTATTGCAATTTTAAAAGAGGCAACTGGACCAACTTTCTCTCTAACCATTTCTACACATTCTGAGATAATATTTTTTTTATCTTTAGTTACACCAGTTTTTAGTGAAACTAACCCAATAGGAACTTGCCCTTTTAATTTATCTGCTATCCCTATAACCGCACACTCTGCAACATCTTTATGTTCTGCTAACACTTCTTCAATTGATCCTGTCGACAATCTGTGACCTGCTACATTTATAATGTCGTCTGTTCGAGACATAATCCAAACATAACCATCTTCATCGATATGACCCGCATCATAAGTTTGATAATAACCAGGATAATTGCTCATATAATTTTCTTTATATCTTTCATTAGCTTTCCATAATGTTGGAAAGGTTCCGGGTGGCAGAGGCAGCTTGATTACAATATCTCCCATTTTTCCTGGTTCTAATTCTTTACCTTCTTTATTTAAAACTTTTAAATTATAACCAGGCACAGGTTTAAACGCCGAACCATATTTAACAGGAAAAGATTCAATTCCAGTACAATTTCCAGAAATGGCCCAACTAGTTTCGGTTTGCCACCAATGATCTAATACAGGAACCTTTAATAATTTTTCTGCCCACTTGATGGTATCAGGATCTGCTCGTTCACCAGCTAAGTATAGATATTTAAAACTACTAAGATCATATTTTTTAAAAAATTCACCATTAGGATCTTCTTTTTTAATAGCTCTAATTGCCGTTGGTGCTGTGAAAAGAGATTTAACTTTATGTTCAGATACTACTCTCCAAAAGGCACCAGCATCTGGTGTACCTATAGGTTTACCCTCATAAAGAATAGTTGTGCATCCATAAAATAATGGCCCATAGACAATGTATGAATGTCCAACGACCCAACCAATATCACTCGCCGACCACCAGATATCATTTTGTTCCATGCCGTAAACATTTTTCATAGTCCATTTTAATGCAACGATGTGCCCAGCAATATCTCTAACAATTCCTTTGGGTTGCCCTGTTGTTCCTGACGTATAGAGTATATAAGCGTAATCACTGCCTCTCATTTTTTCACATTCAGCAGGTTTGGCATCTTTTAAAATTTCTTGCCAGTCCACATCTATTTTAGAATCTAAATTCGCTTTAAAATCTTTTCTTTGAAAAATAATACATCGTTCTGGTTTATGTTTTGCAATTTCAATAGCTTTATTAAGTAAGGGTTTATATTCAACCGTTCGCCCAGGTTCATAACCACATGATGCGGAAATAACAATTTTGGCTTTAGAGTCATCAATCCTACTTGCTAATTCATGCGAAGCAAAACCTCCAAACACAACTGAATGTATTGCGCCAATTCTGGCACAAGCTAACATGGCTATGACTGCTTCTGGTATCATAGGCATGTAAATAATTACTCGATCACCCTTGATAATTCCTTGATTTTTTAAAGCACCTGCAAAAAGCGCCACTTTTTCTTTAAGCTCTCTAAAAGTATAAGTTGCTTTAGAGTTAGTGACAGGACTATCCCAAATTAAAGCATTTTTTTCTCCTAAACCATTATCGACATGAAAATCTAAAGCATTATAACAAGTATTTGTTTTACCATCCTCAAACCATTTATAAAAAGGAGGGTTGTCAGTATTTAAGATTTTTGTAGGTTTTGAGTACCAAAAAATATTATGAGAAATTTTTTTCCAAAATTCTTCTTTGTTTTTGATAGAAAGATTATAAATTTCTTTATAATTTTCTGACATTATTAAATCCCAACATATAATTCTCTATTATTTCAATTAACAACAAATGAGAGAAAAAATCTAATAAATTAATATCGAAATCAAATGAGAATTTTAGACTTTTTAAAATTTTACTCTTTAATTTGTCGCAAGTTTAAATCCTTGCTCTAATTTATTTAATACTTATATTCAGCTTAATGCCAAAAATCACATATATTTCATATGCAGGAAAAAAAAATACAGTAGAAGTTGCTGTAGGACTTACTGTTATGGAAGGAGCTATACAAAATAATGTTGAGGGCATTGATGCTGATTGCGGTGGCTCTATGGCATGTGCAACTTGCCATGTTTATGTTCCAGAAAATTGGTTAAATAAATTAGAAGTAGCTAAAGATGTTGAGCAAGATATGATTGACATGGCTTATGAACCAAAAAAAAATAGTAGATTAAGTTGTCAAATTATAGTGACCAATGAACTTGATGGGCTAGAAGTAATCACGCCTTCAAAACAAACTTAATGATAAAAACTGATGCAATTATAATTGGAGCAGGCCCAACAGGTTTGTTTGCCGTTCATCAGCTTGGCATTATTGGTCTTCAATGTGAGGTGATTGATAATTTAGATAAAGCAGGCGGTCAATGCATTGAACTTTATCCAGATAAACCCATTTATGATATTCCTGGAATACCAGAATGCACAGGAGAAGAATTAACAAAAAATTTATTAAAACAAATTAAACCATTTGAAACTAATTTTCATTTAAATCAAAGAGTTGAAGAAATAAAACAAGAAAACAATTCTTGGATAGTAAAAACAAATACAGGAAATCTTTTTCTTGCACCTAATATTATAATTGCAGGGGGCGTAGGTTCTTTTGAACCAAGAAAATTATCCTTAAAAGAAGCAGAAAAATTTGAAGGCAAACAAATATTTTATTCAGTAGCTAATAAAGACTTATTTAAGAATAAAAAAATATCTATATTTGGTGGAGGTGACTCAGCATTAGATTGGGCATTAGAGCTTTCTAAATCAAATGAAATTACTTTAATTCATAGGAGAAATGACTTTAGAGGGGCTGTTCACACTTTAAGCGAAGTTAAGAAGAGAGAAAAAGAAGGTAAAATAATAATAAAAACGCCTTATAGTTTAAAATCAATAGAAGGTGATCAAATCCTAAATGGAATTGAAATTGAACATGAGGAAGGCAAGATAGAAAAAATCAAAACAGATTACATTTTAAGTTTTTTCGGCCTTATAATGAAATTAGGCCCTATTGCTGATTGGGGATTAAATATAAGCAATAAAACTATTCCCGTTGATACCGAAGGTTTTCAAACAAATAAAAAAGGAATATTTGCAATAGGAGACATCTGTACTTACCCTGGTAAATTAAAACTTATTTTATCAGGTTTTCATGAAGCTGCCTTAGCTGCAAGGGCCTGTTTTAAAAGAGCAAGACCTAATGAGACTTATAGATTTGAATTTACTACTGGTTCAAAATCTATTCATGAGAGATTAGGTGTAAAAAAGTGATCGAGGTTTTTACTGCAGACACACCTAATGGAAAAAAAATTTCTATTATGCTTGAGGAAATAAAATACGATTATAAAATAATTAAAATAAATATTTCTAAAAACGAACAATTTGAACCAGAGTTTAAGAAAATAAGCCCCTTTAGCAAAATACCTGTAATTAAAGATCATAAAAATAATGTTACTGTTTTTGAGTCTGGTGCAATTTTAATTTATTTAGCCGAACAAAGTGGAAAGTTTTATGATCAAGACAAAAAGACAATTATCAATCAATGGTTAATAGGCCAAGTTGCCTATATTGGCCCTATGCTTGGTCAGCATCATCAGTTCCATCATTACAATCCTGGAAAAAGTCAATTTGGCGAGGAAAGATATTTTAAAATTTGTACTAGAATTTATGAAGAATTAGATGAAAGATTAGCCCAGAGTGATTATTTAGCCGGTAACTTTTACTCCATAGCTGATATCGCAACTTTTCCTTGGATCGCAAGACATGAATGGCACGATATTGGTTTAAAGAATTATAAAAATTTAACTCGTTGGTATCAACTTATTGGAAAAAGAGAAGCTGTTCAAAAGGGGTATGACCTATTACAAAAAGGTGAGAAAATTCCTGTTGTTTAATCTTCTATAAAAATCTTTTCATCTCGCTCATGTCTTTCTTGGGCCTCGATAGAAAGAGTAGCAATTGGTCTTGCCATAAGTCTTTTTAATCCTATAGGCTCAGATGTTTCCTCACAATAGCCATAAGCATCAGATTTAATTCTAAGTAAAGCTGCATCAATTTTTTCAATAAGTTTTCTACTTCTTGCCAATGCTTTCACTTCAACTGATTTATCTGTGAATGAAGAAGCTTGATCGACCATGTCAGCCGATGAAATATTATCGTCTGAAGAATTTAGAAAATTAGTTAAAGAATTAGATTTAATAATATCTTTTTTCCACTTTAATAATTCTTCGGTAAAGAACTCTTTGTGTTTAGCACACATATATTTTTCTTTATCATTTGGGACATAAAGTTTTTTTTTAGTTTTTTTTGAGACTTTTGCTAAAGGCTTTACTATAGTTTTTTTTGGCATATTTAAAAAAAATGGAGTATATGTTTCAAATTATAAGTGTCAATAGATTTTAAATTGTATTAATTAGATTAAAATAATGAACAAAAATATCCATTTTATATTTAATATATTTTTGTTCTCACATTTATTAATTTGGACACTTGTTCCTTTTTTATCTAATAAAAATTTACCTTTAGACGTTATCGAAGCATTAGCTTGGGGCACTAATTTAGATTGGGGTTTTGAAAAACATCCCCCTTTAAGTGCTTTTTTTCCAGAAATTTTTTACCAAATATTTGGCAATCAAGATTGGGCTTATTATCTTTTAAGTCAGATATTTATTGTTATTTCATTTATTGTAATTTTTAAGCTAGCAAAAGAATTTTTGAAAAATGAAACTTATGCATTAATTTCGGTTTTTTTGTTGGAAGGAATATATTTTTATAATTTTACATCTCCAGAATTTAACGTAAATATTTGTCAAATTCCTTTCTGGTCATTAACAATTTTTTATGCTTGGCAAAGTTTTAAACATGATAAAATTCACGATTGGATATTATTTGGATTATTTGCAGCATTAGGATTTTTATCTAAATATTTATTTATTTATTTATTGATAGGTATAATATTTTTTTTTATTTACTATTGGCTTAAACACAAGAAGTTTAGTTTAAAATATTTTGCTCCCCTTATAGTTTTTTTGTTAATATTAAGTCCCCATATTGCGTGGTTGGTAGAGAACGATTATACAACCATTGCCTATGGATTAAAAAGAACAGGTTTAGCAGAAAGCATTTTTTTAAATCATATAATTTACCCTTTAAAATTTATTTTTAAGCAAATAGTTACGTTATTACCTTTTTTTGCTCTTCTAAGTTTATTGCTTAAAAAATATAAATTTAAAATTAATCAACGTGATGAAAAATCAATTTTTTTAATTTTTATTACTTTAGTTCCAATCTTTTTAATGGTTTTAACTTCTTTAATTTTTGCAGCCAATATTCGTACGATGTGGGCGACGCCTTTTTATTTATTTTTAGGTTTATTTTTTATTTATCATTTTAAATCTAGCATTAATTTAAATTCTTTAAAAAAATTTTTAATTTGTTTTTTATTTATCTTTGTTCTTTCTCCAGCAATTTATCTGTACATTTCACTTTCAAAGGATAATAAAAGAACGGATTATCCTGGCAAAGAAATAGCTGAATTAGTTCAAGATAAATGGGACAAAAGCTTTAGCAACAATATTGCAATTGTTATCGGAGATGAGTGGTTAGCTGGCAATCTATCTTATCACCTTCGATCTAGACCTAAGTGGTTTAATAATTTGAGCCCTAAACTAAAAGATTTAAAAATAGAAGGTGGAGTTATTTATGTCGGCAATAAAGATATTTTAAAATCTGTTTGTCCAGGAGAATTTGGAAGTATTAAACTTCAAGGTTTTTGCATGATAGGTGCACGGTGAAAAAATTTGTTATTTTAATTCCAATTTTTAATGATTGGGAATCTTTAAACCAACTTCTAATTGAGATTAATGATAATATAAAAAACTTAAAACAAGCTCGTTTTGATTGTCTAGTGATTGATGATTGCTCAGCAATAAAAAATAAAAAAATTAACATTCCCTCTCAAATTAATTCAATCAAAATTATTCATATGGCTAAAAACAAGGGTCATGCAAGATGTAATGCTTTTGGTATCAAATATTTATCTGAGAATGCAGATCTCGATTATTTAATTTTGATGGATGGAGACGGCGAAGACCGACCTGAGGAAATAAAGTTATTAGTGGCTAAAATATTTAGTGAACCTGATAAATCAGTTGTAGCAAAACGAATTAAAAGATCAGAAGGCTTCTTTTTTCAAATGCTTTATAGATTCCACAAGTACTTAACTTTATTTACGACAGGTAAACTTATTAATTTTGGAAATTTTAGCTGTCTAACAAAGTTAGATATAAAAAAACTTTCTTTAAAAGCAAGTTTGTGGAGTAGT
>SXGU01155900.1_pt1 | contig 19338 bp, 15 predicted proteins | sample 3174531 | NCBI WGS metagenome assembly SXGU01 (sample SAMN11356863, study PRJNA531348) | freshwater metagenome | isolation source: freshwater sample F1-140 | place: China: Fuxian Lake, Yuxi | collected 2017-12-25 | reverse complement strand
TTCGTGGAAACATTGCTGACGGTGATCGAAACCTGTCGCCAACAATCCCGCAACGTCTTCCAGTTCCTCACCACCGCCGTCCAAGCACTCTTCGCCAACCAATCAGCTCCCTCACTTCTCTCCGGGCCGTGAAGGATTACGGCCGTTGTAGTTCGCATTCGGGGTGAAGGTCAGCGTGCCGTCGGGATTCAAACTCACGACACCGGTGGAGATCGTCACCGGACTGCCGATCGAAATCGGCGTGCCGTCGATCTCGGTGACCGTCAATGTGTCGCCATCCAGGTCCATGTCGCCGAGCAACACGTCGATGATGACGGAACCGTCCTCGGCCATCGTGAAGCTCTCATCGTCCGCCACCGGGGGATCATTCACCGGCGTGACTGTTCCGCTGACGTGGCCGATATGGCTGGCACCGTTCCCGTCGCTCACCGTGTAGTCGAACGCCGCCGGACCGTTGTTGTTCGCATTCGGTGTGAAGGTCAGCGTGCCGTCCGCGTTGAGGCTCACGATTCCGGCGACGATCGTGACCGGACTGCCGACGCTGATTGGCGTGCCGTCAATCTCGGTGACGCTCAGCGTGTCCCCATCGAGATCCGTGTCGCCCGTCAGCACGTCGATGATGACGAAGCCGTCCTCGGCCACCGTGAAGCTCTCATCGTCCGCGACCGGCGGATCGTTGACGGCTCCAACCGCGATCATCACCACCGCGGTCGAGGTCAGCCCGCCGGGGTCGCGCAGCTCGTATGTAAACGAGCCAAAACCATTGAAGCCCAGGTTGGGCGTGTAGGTAAAGCTGCCATCTGCCGCCAGCATGAGCGAACCATTGGTCACGTCCACGATCGGTGTCAGCGAGACGCTCAGCGAATCGCCGTCGATATCCGAGTCCACTCCGGATCCCGTGTCATCGGTGAGCACATTCCCGGAAACTGAGGCATCCTCGGCCGTCACGTAGGCGTTTGGGTGAGCAACCGGCACATCATTGACCGGCGTCACGGCGCCGCTCACATGGCCGATGTCCGTGCCACCGTTGCCATCGCTGATCGTGTAGTCGAAGGCGGCCGGTCCGTTGTAGTTCGAGTTCGGAGTAAACGTCACGGTGCCGTCAGCATTGAGACTCACGACCCCCATGGCGATCGTCACGGGACTGCCGACACTAATCGGCGTGCCATTAACGTGGGTGACGATCAGCGAATCGCCATCGAGATCGGTGTCGCCCGTCAGCACGGGAATGACGACACCGGCATCTTCAGCGACGAGGAAAGTCTCATCATCGGCAACCGGCGGATCGTTGACTGGCGTGACCGCTCCGCTGACGTGGCCGACGTCCGACCCGCCGTTGCCGTCACTGAGCGTGTAGTCAAACGTGGCTGGGCCGTTGTAGTTCGCATTGGGCGTGAACGTCAGCGTGCCATCCGCGTTGAGACTCACAACTCCCGTCGCGATGGCCATCGGACTGCCGATCGAAATCAGCGTGCCGTCGATCTCGGTGACGCTCAGCGTGTCCCCATCCAGATCGGTGTCGCCGAGCAGCACGTCGATGATCACGTTCCCGTCTTCGGCGACCGTGAAACTCTCATCGTCGGCGACGGGAGAATCATTGACCGGCGTGACGGTGCCGCTGACGTTCCCAACATCACTGCCGCCGTTGCCGTCGCTCACCGTGTAGTCGAAGGAAGCCGGGCCGTGGTAGTTGGCGTTGGGGGTGAAAGTGAGCGTGCCATCGACGTTGAGGCTGACGAGGCCGGTGGCGATCGTCACCGGACTGCCCAGCGAAATCGGCGTGCCGTCGATCTCGCTGACGCTCAGCGTGTCGCCATCCAGGTCGGTGTCCCCGAGCAGCACGTCGATGATCACGTTCCCGTCTTCGGCGACCGTGAAACTCTCATCGTCGGCGACGGGGGGATCATTGACCGGCGTGACCGTGCCGCTGACGTTGCCGACGTCCGTGCCGCCGTTGCCGTCGCTAACCGTGTAGTCGAATGACGCCGGACCGTTGAAGTTGGCATTGGGGGTAAAGGTCAGCGTGCCGTCGGCGTTGAGGCTGACGAGGCCGGTGGCGATCGTCACCGGACTGCCCAGCGAGATCGGCGTGCCGTCGATGTCGGTGACGCTCAGCGTGTCGCCATCCAGATCGGTGTCACCAAGCAGCACGTCGACGATCACGCTGCCGTCTTCGGCGACCGTAAAACTCTCGTCGTCCGCAACGGGCGGATCGTTCACCGGCGTGACATTCACCGTCATCGTCGCCGAACTGCTGAAGACAATCCCGTCGCTGACTTGGAACGTGAAGGTCGTGTAGGGGGAGCCGTTGCCATTCAATGCCGGTGTGAAGACCAGCGTATTGAGGCTGGCCGTCGGAATGATCTGATTCAGCGTGACGGCGACTCCGCCGAGCGTCAGCGTGCCGACGCTGGGCAACGCGGTGATCCGAATACTCTGCAACGTGTTGCCGGAATCGACGTCGCTGAACGGGAAGCTGGCGGCCGCGAACGTGACGGGAGTGTCTTCCGGAGTCGTGACCGAGTTGTTCGACGTGGTCGGCGGGTCATTCACGGGAGTGACATTGACCGTCATCGTGGCCGAACTGCTGAAGAGTGCTCCGTCGCCGACTTGGAAATTGAACGTCGTGCAGGGGGAGCCGTTGCCGTTCAACGCCGGAGTGAACACGAGCGTATTAAGACTGGCCGTCGGGATGATTTGATTGAGCGTGACGGCCATTCCGCCAAGCGTCAGGCTGCCGATGCTGGGCAACGCGGTGATCCGAACACTCTGCAACGTGTCGCCGGAATCGACGTCGCTGAACGGGAAGCTGGCGGCCGCGAACGTGACGGGCGTGTCTTCGGGGGTCGTGACCGAGTTGTTCGACGTGGTCGGCGGGTCATTCACGGGAGTGACATTGACCGTCATCGTGGCCGAACTGCTGAAGAGTGTTCCGTCGCCGACTTGGAAATTGAACGTCGTGTAGGGCGAGCCGTTGCCGTTCAATGCCGGTGTGAACACGAGCGTACCGAGGCTGGCCACCGGGATGACTTGGTTGAGCGTGACGGCGACTCCGCCGAGCGTCAGCGTGCCGACGCTGGGGAGCGAGGTGATCCTCACGCTCTGCAAAGTGTCACCGGGATCGCCGTCGCTGAACGGGAAGTTGGCCGCTGCGAACGTGACCGGCGTTTCTTCGGAAGTCGTCACCGAGTTGTTCGAGGTCGGCGGCGCATCGCTCACGGACGCAACATTGATTCCGATCGTGTCGCTGTCGCTCATCGCTCCGCCGGCACCGGTGTTGCCTTGATCGTTCGTGTTGATCTGGAGGCTGGCCGGGCCGAAGTAATTCGCGGTGGAGAGGAAGCTCAAGCCGGCGAGCGCGGCGTTGATGCTCGTCAGCGTGCCGGTGAAGGTCATCGTGGAGTCGGAAGTGCCGTCGCCGACGGTGAAGGCCAGCCCGCCAGTTCCCGACAACGAGATCGCACCGTTGGTGCCGGTCAACGTGATTTGCAACGAGGCAGTGCCGGCATCCACATCGCTGATCGAAATCAGATTGCCGTTGCCGACGGAGAAGACGCGAGCGGTGTCTTCGTTGGTGGATTGCGTGACCGGAACCGTATTGATCGGAGCGTCGTTGACGTTGATTGCCGAGCTTCCCAAGTCAGTGATACCGGTCGTGCCCGTGGCACCGACCAGCGTGGCCACGGCGGTGGTCTGGTTGATGGTGTAGATGTTATCGCCGGCGTGCGCGTAGAGCGTGCCGTTTGAGCCGAACGCAAAGCCGTTGATCGTGATGGTCGGCGTGATAACGCCGATGAGTGTGGCGACAAAGGTGGTGGTATTGACCGTGTAGAGCGAGTTCCCGGAGTTCCACCACAAGACGTTGTTGGTATCAAACGCCATGTCGCCCGAACCGGCGACCAGCGTGCTGACGACGCCGGACGAGATGACCGCTCCGGTGGTGGGATTGAGTTGATACAGCGTGTTGCTGGGACTGCCGGTGGCGGCCCAGAGAGTGCCGTCGGATCGGAACGACAGCTTGATGATGTTCCCCGGCAGGCTGGCGAGCGTCGTGACCAGCGTGTTCGTGCCGGTGAGCGGGTTGAACCGCGAGAGCCGAGCCGTCGGGTTGGTGAATTCGATGTAGAACACGTCGCCAGAGACTGGGTCGCGGGCGTTGGCGGCGGTCGTGTAGGAACTTGTGCCGACCGTGATGGCGGCTCCGGTCGCGATATTGATTGTGGAGATGTTGAACGGGGACGCATTGGACGCCGCATAAATGGCGGTCATGCGGGTATCGAACCGCCGCTGGAACACGCCCGCCGTATCGCCGGTGCCGTTGCCGCTCCAGACGATGGTGAAATCCGTATTCGGCGCGATGATCGCCGATGATCGCCGATGAGAATTGCTGGTTGTTGGCCGTCGTTCCGGCGACGCGAAACTCGACATCTTGCGCAACGCCCGCCGCGCTGTAGCGCTGAGCGTAAACGCCGTTCGTACTGCCATCCGACGCCGAGTCGGTCCAAGTGACCAAGAAGTTGCCCGACGAATCGCTGGCAACCGTCGAATACTGCTGAGTGTTGGTGACGGTCGTGTTGACGCGGAACTCAGTCGCATCGAGCGCCGTGCCCGCCGAGTTGTAGCGCCGTGCGAACACGCCCGTGGTATCGCCGGTTCCTTCGCCGCTCCAGGTCACGACGAAGCCGCCTGCGGAGTTCATCGCCACGCGACCGTACTGTTGCGTGTTCGTCGTCGTCGTGTTGATGCGGAACTCGGTCCCCACGGCGGTACCGGTGGTATTGTAGCGCTGACCGAACACGCCGGCTGTGTCCCCGGTTCCTTCGCCGCTCCAGACGACAACGAAATCTCCTTTGGGATTCATGTCCACAGCAGCAAAGGACTGCGTGCCGGTCGTGGTGGTGTTGATGCGGAACTCACCGCCGATTGTGGCACCGGCGGCGGTGTAGCGTTGGCCGAACACGCCGGCCGTGTCGCCGGTTCCTTCGCCACTCCAGACGATGACGAAGTTGCCCAACGAATCGAGCGCGACCGAAGGTTGCTGTTGCGTGTTGGTCGTGGTGGTGTTGACGCGGAACTCGGCCCCTTGTGCGACACCCGCCGCATTGAACCGCTGAGCAAAGACGCCGGCCGTGTCGCCCGATCCATTGCCGCTCCAGGCAATGACGAAGTTGCCCGCCAAATCCATATCTACCGTGGGAAACTGTTGCGCGTTGAGCGTGGTCGTGTTCGCTCGCGTTTCAGCACCCTGCGCGACACCGGCCGCGTTGTAACGCTGGAAGTAAACGCCGAATCCGCTGCCGTCGAGATTCGAATCGGCCCAGGTGACGACATAGTTCCCCGCCGCATCGGAGGCCACTGCTTGCGGACTGGCAAACGCCGTCTCCTGAGTGTTGGCGGTGGTCGTATTCACGCGCGATTCCGGTGCCGTCGGTGCCGCCAGCAGTACGTCATTCCAAGTGATGCCCAGCGTGGCGTCTTGACCGATCGTCTCTGTCACCGTGCCGTGGAAGTATTCCAAGTCCCAGTTGCCACCGAGCGCCGCGCTGCCGGTGAGGTCCGTCGATCCCGCCACGTCCGCACCAGTCAACGCGCTGAGTCCGTCGATCAATTGCTGACCTTCGGCCGTTGCCGCCAGGTTGCAGCCGTAGATCAGCAGGTCGCCGTCGCTGGCGAAGGCACTCGCCCAGCGTGCGACCTCTCCGCTCACGCCCATCAGGGACTGTTGGTCGATCCAAGTCGCTCCGAGTTGGAAGCCCCCCGCCTGGCCGTGCGAGAGGATGTGAACCGCGGCGAGATCGCTGCGGCCTTCGAGCGCCGCAGTCACTTGCGACACGCCATCGAGGTTCGCATCGAGCAACTCAATCTCGAACACGCTCCCCGGCGCCGCTTGTCCAAAGAGATCGTCAAGCAACGCCTGATAGCCCGGGACCGACGTGTCGACGAACACCAACTCGTGCCGGATCGAGTCCGCCGTCGCCGCATTCACTTCCGAGCGTTGCTCATCGACGGTCATCAACAACTGCTGAGCCAACTCCTCGGAGTGCATCAGCGATTCGTCGCTCGGCACGGCGTTCGGATCGAGCACCAGTTCTTGCTGGCCATCCAACGGTTGCCCGACCAACTCCGCCATCAGCTCTTCGACTTGATCCAGCGATTCGATCACCCGCACTTCAGCCGGTTCGGCGATGCTGCTCTCCTGCGGCATCGCTTCCTGCGCCGCCTGAGCCTGCTGCGCCAGCTCGGCATCGATCGGAGCCACCGGCCCCGCATCGAACAGCAGCCGGTCTTCCAGGCGTTCGAGCAACAATTGCCGCCGAGGTGCCGGCTCGTTAGGCGGAGCTTGTTCCGGACTACGGAAATAACCGTTCGCCAGCAGTGCTCGAAACAAATGACGTCCCATGTGCCACCATCTGCGCGAGGCGATCATCCTCGCGGATCGTTCCAGAAAATCGGATCAATCGGATTCTTCGTCCTGGCCCAAGCGCAGAATCTGCGCGAACCCTGACGTCTCGATAGCCATTCAGAACCATGTCTCGCGCCGCGTGAACCGACTTCCGCGAAGACATTACCGATCAACGAAACTCCGACAATCACGCGGCTGGTAACGATCGCAACGGATGTGCCTGCTACGTCACCAGGCGCGCTTCAGCCCTTTCGCGAAGATCGCCTCCGCAGATGCCGCGTCGTCGCTCGGCCGGTCGATCAGCGTCAACTCTTGAGCCTTCACCAACTGGCGAATCAGCGCTTGCCGAGGATCAGGACTGCCCGGACTCACCACGCTCGGATGCACGACGAGGCAGTCCCACTCCTGATGCCCGAAGCTCAGCGACCAGTTCATGATCCACGAGTACGAACGAAAATACTCTTCTTCCGTCGCCGCCGTGATTCCCGCAGGCACGGCGATGATCACGAGGTCCGGCTTCATCGCCCGCACGGAGTCTTTTGCGAATCGCTCGATCTCGGCCAATGACTTCCCGGTTGTCTGCCAAACCGTGACTTCGGCTGTCGCCTGCGGAGACAACTGCTTGAGTGCGGGGCCGATCAATCCATCGAACGGCGGCATCGCCAGCACTTTCACGGGCTTGCCACCATCGATCAACGCTTTCGTTTTAACGAGCGCCGGTTGCAACGGCCCCACGTTCGCCAGCGAAACTTCTTTGCCGGTGATCGTGTGGCAAAGTTCTTGAGCCATCAGTTTGTGGCCGTCCATATTGGGATGAATCTCGTCGCTCAAGAGGCACCGAAAACCCCACGCATCCTTCACACGAAACGCTTCGCATGCCGCGAATTGATCGCAGACCGGCACCTTGAGCGATTGGCCCGTCGCATGAATCACATCGCAGAAGCGTTTCAGTTTCTCAATCGGCCGGCCGCCGGTGGTGATGACCGAATTCGGCGTGCAGAGCACCACTTGAGCTTTCGCGTCGCGGCAACGGGCCACAAGCGTTTCGAGGTTCTTGCCATACTGCTCTTCGGTCATGCGTGCCATGTCGTTCAGGCCGAAGCTGATCGTGACCAAGTCCGGCTTGTGCATCAGCACGTCGCTATCGAGTCGCTTCAGTCCATTGTCCGTTGAGTGTCCGCTGATCCCCGCGTTGATGACCTTCACGTTGGCGTTGGGAATCGCCTGCTTGATCGCGACCTCCAGCATCTCCGGATACGCCCGCCGCCCGCCGGTGTGGTAATAGACTCCGGTGACGCTGTCGCCGAGACACACAATCGTCACCGGTTTCGCTCCAAATTCGAGCAAAGGCTTCGCAGCCGACGCGGTTCCAGCAGCGAACACTTGAGCCAACACAAATTCGAATGCCTCAATCGCGTCGCCGTACTTGGTGTCGTGCCCACCGTCGGGCTTGTGAATCGACCGTACGGGACGGTTCTGTTTCTTCAACGCTTCCGCCAATCGCAACACGCTGTCCGGTGGCACGAGCTTGTCCTGCCCGCCGGTCGTCATCGCGATCGGCATCGTCAGTCTGTCCGAGTTCAATTCGGCCGAGCGTTTGCGGTACTCGTCCGGCTTGTCCTGCTTCGAGCCACCGAACGACGCGGCGATCGCGTCTTGAAACAACGCATACTCCACCAAGTTCGCCGTGCCGTTCATCGACACGACCCCATCGATCTGATCGGGATGCAACGCGGCAAACGTCAGCGCGGCTGTGCCGCCCATCGACCCGCCAGTGATCACCACCGTGTGAACGCGATACTTGCTCCGCAGTTCCTCCAGAATTTGCAGCATGTCTGCTTCGGCCGCCGGTCCCATCCAAGACGTCTTGGCACGATAGTCCGGCGAGACGTAGATCATCTGATGCTTGGCTGCCGCCTCGCGAGCCGCGCGACATTCGTCCCGACCGTCCTTCACGAACTGCCAGCGATCCGAACCGTGCCCATGTAGAGCGATCATCACCGAGACCGGCGACTGCGAATCAAATCCCTCCGGCAGAACAACGACGTAACGCTGCTCGGTGCCATCCAACTTGGAGAGGAAGACGACATCTTGAGGTTCGGCAGATTCAGTGACCGATGCTGCCATTGTCGCCAACAATAGTGAAACGCAGATGGTGAGCAAGCACCCACAAAACGAGCGACACATGAGATGCTCCTTAGAGAAAATGGATCGCACCAGTCTTCCAGTCTTGGCCCCAAAGGGGACTGACTCGAAAGCCCAGGGCGGCAGCCCTGGGTCGCAGTCGCAAATCAAATCGATTAGGCCCAACGGGCCGTGACTCGTCGCCTCTACTCGTTCAGTTACGGCCCGTTGGGCCTTGTCATTTCTCTATGTGCAAGCTTCCCAGGGCTAGCGCCCTGGGCTTTCGAGTCATGCCCCTTTGGGGCTGAAGACCAGACAAGGCCAACGACGCACAATAAATAATTGGAAAGGATTCACGACACACGAAATGGCCACGCCTCACCCAACGCCTCGCGTTGAATGGCGGTCAGCCGGATGATGCTCTGCTCGGCGAGGGCCAGTTGAGTATCCAGCAACCGACGATTGAACGGAGTCCCTTCGGCCGTCCCTTGGACTTCAACGAACTCCCCCTGGCCGGTCATGACGACATTCATATCGACCTCGGCGTCTTTGTCTTCGACGTAATCAAGATCCGCGACCACCTGGCCGCCAACGATTCCAACACTGATGGCCGCGATGCTGCTCTTCAAGACAGGACGATCGGTCGGCAGCAAGGACTTGATCGCCGCCAGCGAATCGACCAGCGCGATGAAACCGCCGGTGATGCTCAATGTGCGCGTGCCGCCGTCTGCTTCGAGCACATCGCAATCGACCGTCACCATTCGCGGGCCCAACGCGGCGAGATCGACCACCGCTCGCAAGCTGCGGCCGATGAGCCGTTGAATCTCGTTGGTGCGGCCGTCGATCTTGGATCGCTCACGCTGCTTGCGCGGCGCGGTGCTGGCCGGGAGCATGTTGTATTCGGCCGTGACCCAGCCGTTGGGATTCGCTTCGCGTTTCATCCACGGCGGCAGATCGTTGTCGATGCTGGCCGTGCAGAGCACCGTCGTGCGGCCCGCTTTGATCAGTACGCTGCCGGGAACGGCCCCGGTGAAGTGTCGTTGGACAGTGATCGGACGCAGTTCGTCAATTTGTCGGCCATCGTGCCGCATGAAGGGCTCCATGTGTTGAGGTTCGTGTGATTGGCGGCACAGCGTAGCAATCCACGGGAAAGAGTCACCTCTGTGCAGCGGACGTTTGAAAACTTGGCGTGGGACGAAGATTTTACGGCCACGGATGAAACACAGATGAAACACGGATTTGCGAAGGCCGTTCGGAAAGAGATGAGATGGTTTTCGTCGCTCTGCTCTCGCTTGTTTGGCTTTGCTTGATCCGTGTTCTCTCCGTGTTCTCTCCGTGTTTCATCCGTGGCCCGAATCTCTTGGGTTGCGGGCACCGCCTGCGTTCGCGATATGCTCCCGCCATGAATCGAATCGTGAAATCCGCGCTACCGCCGGCTGTATTGTTCGTGCTCGTGATTGCCACATGGCATTTCGCAGTGGTTGGGTTCGGCATCAAAGCCTACCTGGTACCGAAGCCGGCCGGCGTCTGGAACGCGGCGGTTGATAGCCGTGGCGAACTGCTGTTCGCGATCGGACTGACAGCCACGGCCGCTCTGTGTGGCTTCGTCAGCAGCTTGCTGATCGGCTCGTTGACCGCTTGCGTGTTCTCTCAATCGCGAGTCATTCGGAGTAGCTGTTATCCCTACGCGATCTTTCTGCAAACGGTCCCGATCGTCGCAGTCGCGCCGATCATCGTTGTCTGGTTCGGAGCCGGATTTCACAGCGTCGTGCTGGTCTCGTTCATGATCAGCCTGTTTCCGATCGTCACGAACGGGACCAGCGGGATGCTGGCGGTCGATCCCGATTTGCTCGACCTGTTTCGGCTGTACCGAGCCACTCGCTGGCAAGTGCTGTGGAAGCTGCGACTGCCGTACTCGGTGCCGTTCCTGGTCGCGGGAGCTCGCACATCGAGCGGCATGGCGGTCGTTGGCGCGATCGTCGGCGAGTTCTTCGCCGGCAACTTGGCCAAACGTCACGGACTCGGCTACATGATCTTGCAGGGGACACAATTCAGCACCGCAAAACTCTTCGCCGCCGTGATCGCCTCGACGCTGTTGGGTATCACGATCTTCGGAGCCTCTACGCTGATTGGCTCGACAGTGCTCAGCCGCTGGTCCGATCCGAAGGGCACTACGTAGCCGTCATCGCTCCGCGTGACGAACCGAATGAGAGTCGATGCTCGATACCAGTTTGGCTCGTCACGCGGAGCGATGACGGCTAGGTATCGGACTCATTCCGGAAGATACCCTTCGACGTACTTCATCAAGTCGAGGCAATTCAGTTCGTCCCTGATGCCATCGAGTGTCGGTTCAATGAGCGTGCGGGCGACCTCTTGAATGATGTGATCAGCAAATCGTTTGCGAGCTCGGCTGAGTTGCTTGCGGTACGCTTCCGGCGTGAGTGTCTGGCCGGACATCTCAGAAACCATCTTGGCCAGCGTTGGTGAATCGGCACTCTCATACTGAGCCGAGACTCGCAGCACCGTGCAAAACAAATTGTTGGTCGTCCGCTGCTGATACTTGTCGAGCGCCTTCCAAGCCGCCTTCAAAATGCACTTCCGCCAGTCGCTGGTCCATTCCAACTGCGAGTGCTCGGAGACCGGCATGTGCTCCAGCGTCTCGATCGGCAGCGGCACCTGGTTGCGTCGGCAGAGCCATTGCATCGCCGCGTTCCGTACGATCGTGATCAGGTAGTAGCGGAACTTCCCCTTGTTCGAGTCGGCCGTGTGAAAGCCCTTCTGGATCATCCGCAGCATGAATTCCTGCTCGACTTCCTCAGCGTCGTTCGGATCGTGAATTAGCGTGGCGATGTATTTGCGAATGGCTCGGCCGTAGCGCTTCACAAACAACGTCGGATTGTTGACCGCCGTCCAGCGCGTCGAAATGCGGTTGAGCCACATCCGCTCTCCCGTCTGCGAGTACGACGACTCAATCTGACTGCTGTCGGACGAAGGATTCGAGTCGCTCGGTTTTGAATCAGCTTCAGAAGCCATCACGAGTGCCTTCGTCGCGGGGCAGGTTTTCCACCTGCCAGTATTATTTGGTTCGGGCAGGTGGAAAACCTGCCCCACGAAATGCGGCGTCAGCGTATCTCAAGGACGCGTTGCCGAACACCATTGCCGATGGTTGCGCCACGGCTGGCTAGAAGTTCGATTTGAGTTGAGTTTGCTGGCATGGGTGGCACGTCCCTGACCATTGGGAAGGGCGTGGTTTTCGGTGTCGATCGCGATTCCCACGTCCTTCCCGATGGTCAGAGCGTGCCACCCAGATTCACAACTCTCCCTGTGGCGATGAGCCTGAACCGGCATCTGGTGTTTCTGCGCCAGTCGGTTCGATAAGCTGCCGGCCTTCCCCAAGGCTGCCGCGATGTCGATGACGCCATTGGAATCTGCTTTGCCGCTCGAACGCTATCGGCGTTACTTGAGCGTCCTGGCGCACGCTCAACTCGATCCGCGTTGGCGGGCAAAGGTGGATCTGTCGGGGGTGATCCAGCAGACGTTGCTGGAGGCTCATCAAGCAGCGAACCAATTGCGAGCGTGTGACGACGGCCAACGGCTCGCGTGGCTGCGGCGGATCCTGGCGAACAATCTCACCGATGAACTTCGCAAGTGGACGACCGAAGCTCGCGACGCTCGGCGGGAGGTATCGTTGGAGCAACGCCTGGCCGAATCATCACAAAGGCTGTCGGCCTGGTTAGCGGGAGACGATCCCTCTCCGAGCACGACGATTCAGCAGGAAGAGCAGACGCTAAAAATCGTGGCGGCTTTGGATCGGCTGCCGGAGGCTCAGCGTGAAGCGTTGATGCTGCAGCATTGGCACGGCTGGTCGCTGGCTCAGATTGCCGAGCACATGCAGCGTACTCCGGCCGCCGTGGCCGGGTTGTTAAAGCGCGGGCTGCAACAGTTGCGCGAGCAGATGAATCAGGAGTCGCCCGGATGAGTGCCACGTTGCCCTCAGCAACGAACGATTCAGCCGCCGATCGCGAAGGGCGTGTCGATGCGGCGATCGCGGAGTTTCTACTGGCGACAGAATCAGCTCACGCTCCGCCGCTGTTGGAGTTTCTCGCTCAGCACGCCGACATCGCCGAGGAGTTGCGTGAGTTCTTGGAGGATCATTCCGCCTTTCGGCAGGCCTCGGCTTCGATGCGGGGCACCTTGGCGACCAATCGGATTCGCCCGCGTGTGTCGCTGCCGATGGAGACTCTGCCGCGACTGCTGGGCGAATACGAATTGCTGCGCGAGATCGGCCGCGGCGGTATGGGAACCGTGTATGCCGCTCGGCGAATGAGCGACTCGGCCTCGGTAGCGATCAAGGTGCTGCATCCGTGGCTGGCCGGGGATGTGAACTCGTTGCAGCGGTTTGAGCGTGAGGCTCAAGCGGCGATGAGCTTGCGGCATCCACACATCCTTCCGGTCATCAACGCTCAGATGACTGGCGGCACTCCGTTTCTGGTGATGGAGTTGATCGAGGGTGAGTCGCTGGATCGACGACTTTCGCGGTCGATGCCTGGCGTCAAACAACTCCTTGGCGAGCGGGGCAGCGTCAGCCCCCGGTAAATACCGTGAGCGGAATGGCGCTAGCCACCGGTCAGTCGGTATCGGTGTCTTCTGGCGAAAGACCGGCGGCTAGCGCCTTGCCGCTCACCGAGTTTCGCGATCTCGCTCGCCGATTGGCCGACGTCGCCGATGCTTTGCAGCACGCTCACGACCAGGGAGTAATCCATCGCGACGTGAAGCCGTCGAATCTGTTGCTGGCTCAGGACGGGCGGTTGTTGATCGGGGATTTCGGATTAGCTCTGCTCACTCAGCAGCCGAGTTTGACTCGCACGGGTGAGGCGGTTGGGTCGCCGACCTACATGTCACCGGAGCAAATCGCATCGCGCGAGGGTGCTCCGGTCGATCATCGGACAGACGTGCATTCTCTGGGAGCGACGTTGTACGAGCTCCTCACGGGGCGACCGCCGTTCGTGGCGGATTCGCGCGAGCGATTGCTGGCAAGCATCCAGCACGACGAACCGATCTCGCCACGCCGCTGGTGTGCGGACCTGCCGCGAGACTTGGAAACGCTCTGTTTGAAGACGCTCGAAAAGCAGCCGAGTCGTCGTTATGCGACGGCGAAAGAATTGGCGGCGGACCTACGACGGTTTGCGAATGGCGAACGAATAATTGCTCGCGGCCCAATGGCGGCGACGCGGCTGGCAGGTTGGTTGAAGAGACGTGTTTTGGCTCGACCGCGAGCGGCGTTTATTTCGACTGTGGCGGTGCTGGCGTTGATCTTCCTCGGACTGGCAAGCGGAGTTCGTGAGTCCGCGGCGAAGTCGCAGCGGCAGCAGGCGATTGATTCAGCACTGGTCGTGGCGTTGACCGGAGACCTCAAGGCGACCGAAGAGGCGATCGCGCGGGCCGAGCAAGTGGGAGTGTCAGCCGAGTGGCTCGAATTGCTGCGCGGGCGAGTGGCCTATCATCGCGGCGACTACTCGGCGGCGATTCAGCATTTGGAGTCCGCCGCGCAGACGACTCAACCAACGGTCGCGGTTTTGTCTCTGCAAGCCACCGCACAGCTCGCGGCTGGTTCTTGGGAGAACTATGAGACGCTGCTCGATCGAGCCGAGACGTTGGTACCGGTGACCGCCGAGGACTACTTGTTTCGAGGAGAAGCGGAGATCTATTTCGATCCTCGACTCGCCGAGCGTTCGCTGACACACGCGGTTCGCAAACGTGACACGCCGCTCGCGCGGCTCATCCGCGCGGAAGCCCGCGCGAATCTGGCTTTCGATTCGAGCGATCCGCCAACGGCCAAGGCTGCGCTGGTGGATGTGCTGATCGCCCGCGAATTGCTCCCCGATCATCCGGCCGCATTGTTGGAAAGTCTGAATGCTCATCTCGTCGCGGCTCGACTGGCTCTCGAGTCCGGACGCATGGCGGAGTATGTCGATGAACTCCGGGCGGCCGAGCGGGACTTTCAATCGCTCGAGCCGTTTCGGGAATTGCCGACGGTCATCCACAATCGCTCGCTGTTCCTGCTCGCGACGGATCGTGAGCAGATGTCCTTCGAGTTGCTCAGCGGCGCGACGACACAGCATCACGACGCGCTGGTGGCGTATGACTACTCACTCGCGCTGTTTCGTCGAGACGACTCCGCGTCGGCGCTGCGGGTCTTGCAGGCTCGACTCGCCAATCGGAATCAGAGCAACGCCGCGCAATTTCTCACCGCTGATGAAGCCTTCCTGCGCGTGCTGCTGCTACGCGAAACCAGCGATTCCGTCACCGCTCGTGCGGCGTATGACGAACTGGCTCAGAGGTATCAAACGGGGCTGACCGCGTACTTTCATCCCAGCTTGCTGTTGCTCTTAGGAGAACCGGACAACGCGATGTCGGCCAGTCGCCGATTACGCTCGACCGGAACGCCTCCGCGAATGCGCGGAGCGTTCTATTCCCGCCTGCTGGCTTTCAATGCCGGCGAGATGTCGGAGGTCGAGTTGCTCGAATCGGTACGGGATTCACGCTGGGATCGGTGCGAAGCGCTGTTCTTCGCTGGCCTGCAGCAACTTGCTCGAGGAGACCGCGCGGCTGCGATTCGAGCAGTGTGTCGCGACCCGCTGCGCCGGATTCCTCTCGTGGGACTGGAGCCATGCGGTGCTGCATCGCTGGGAGACCGACCCGCAATGGCTAGCGTGGATTCCGTCAAATGCGCGCCGCCATGATTGAGACAGGCGAGCGGGGCGGCGGCATCCCCCCGGTCCTGCGGTGGATGCACCGGGGGGCTGACGCCGCCTCGCTCGCGTGACCGTTTCTCATTGGGCGTGTGACATCACGCCGCGCGACGGGCCGATTGATCCACGGGCTTCGAGAGGAATCGCTCTTCGCCCAGCAACACCACGCCGATCGTGCGGGCGATGATCCACACATCCAAAGCGAGCGACACGCGAGCGACGTAGTCGGCGTCGTAGACCCAACGCTCCGGCCAGGTCAGATGGATGTTGCCGTGGACCTGAGCCAATCCCGTCAGTCCCGGCCGCTCCAACAATCGGCAATGAGCGAGATCGGTGTACTCCGCCAGTTGTGTTGGCAGTGCGGGGCGCGGACCGACCAACGACATGTCCCCGTTGAAGATGTTCCACAACTGCGGCAACTCGTCGAGCTTGAACCGCCGCAGCCAGTAGCCAACCGCTGTGACCTCGTCCGTCTTGCCGAAGATCTCTTGATGAGACACCCGCAGCCGATCGGTCATCGTCCGAAACTTGTAAGTGCGAAAGGTCGTGCCGCCTCGGCCAAGCCGCTCCTGCACGAAGAACACCGGCCCGCGAGACGTCAGCTTGATTAGCACCGCGATCGCCGCGAACAACGGCGCGACGGACAACAGCACCGAGGCCGAGAGACACAGATCGAGCAAGCGTTTTCCGAATGCTCGGTAGGGTTGAGTGAGCCAGCGGTTCATGATTGGCCTACGACAAAGATGACACAAAACAAGCAGGCGGCGGGGCGAGTCCAATTACGCCGCCTTTCGTTTTGAGACTGTCTGCTGAACCACAGAAATCGGCAATGGCAGTCCCCGTTCATTCAGCCAGTGGCGATAGAGGTCGGACAGTGATTGCCACAGGTCTTCGCGGCGGAAGTCGGTGAGGACTCGTCGGCGTCCCGCCTCGCCATGACGTCGCCTCAGAAGTGGATTGCGAAGGTAACAAGCCGTCGCGGCGGCCAAGGTCGCTGAGTCTTGCAGCGGCACCAACGTGCCGGTCACGCCATCGGCCACCGCGTCGAGCGTGCCGGTGGCCGAATAGCCGACCACGGGAACTCCGGCTGCGGCTGCTTCCATCGGGACGTTCGGAAAGCCCTCGCGGTACGACGGGAAGACGAACACATCGAAGAGGCCGTAATACAACGACACGTCTTTCAGTGCGCCGGTGCGAATGATCTGCGGATGCTCGGTGATCCGTTGCCAGATTCTTGGCGGGACCGGATCGCCTTCTTCCGGCCCGCCGATCAGGACCAGTCGCAGAGTGGGAAACTCGGCCAGCAATTGGCGGAAGGCGTTGTGGAGATCGACAAGCCCTTTGTCACGAGTCAGCCGACCCACGAACCCGATCACCAGCGCGTCGGCCGGGATGTTCAACGATTCGCGCAGTTGACCGATTCGAAGGAACTGTTCTTCCGAGTATTGAAATCGCTCGGCGTTGACGCCGTTTGACGAACCGTGTCGCAACACGATGGTCTTGTCCGGGCGAACTAACTTGCGGCGGACGAATTCTTGCCGCAGGCTCTCGCCGACGCAGATCACTTGCTGAGCACAATTCGCGGCGAGCCGTTCGGTCGCGGCCAGCAAGCGTTCTTTGAATCCCGATGTCGTCTCCAGTCGCAAGCCGCGCAGCGTGTAGAACCGCACCGGCACACCGGTCAGTTTGGCGGCGACCATCCCGAGCAACCCGGCTTTGGGAGTCCCCGCGTTGACGATGTCCGGCCGCAGCGTGCGCAGAATGCCGCACAGCTTCACGAGCGTTCGCACGTCGGCGAGTGGCGAGATTTCACGCTCAATGGGAATCGGAATGGTCTGCACTTGCTCGCGATCACGCACGATGTCGAGCGACTCGCTGGGAGCGGCGATGACGGTGATGTCGAAGCCTTGCTCACGCAGGAACGTCAACTGGCCGTCCATCAGATTCTCCGCGCTGATGGCGTGCGTGGTGACGTAGGCCAGCTTCGGTCGTCGGGGGAAGGGGAGAGTGGTCATCGTGAAAACTTTCAGCGACACCGCATGTTGTTGCAGTTGTGTCGAGTGTTTGGCCCGACAACGTAGCCATCATCGCTCCGCGTGATGAGCCGGATCACCAGACCGCGTCGGTGAAGCGTTCGGCTCGTCACGCGGAGCGATGACGGCTACGTTAGGCGGCGTGTCGTTCGGAGCGCGTGTTGGCAGAGAGCCAAATGGGGAGATCTTTGAGAGAGGTGATTTCGTGATCGGCTTCGAAGCCGGGTTGGGGTTCGGCGTGAGTGTGTTCGGTGTTCGGTCGGCGGACTCGGACGGTTTGCAGGCCGAGGCGGCGTGCTCCGACGAAATCCTTCTTCGGGTTGTCGCCGACATACACGGCATGAGAAGGCTCGATGTGCAATCGCCGCAGGAGTTCGAGGTACGGGATCGGCGAGGGCTTCCATTGCTCGCGGCCGAAGTCGTCGGAGTAGACGATCGCCTCGACTCGGTGCTGCAAGCCGAGGGCTTTGACCTTGCGACGCTGAACCTCGGCCGGCCCGTCGGTCAAGATGCCCAGGCCATAGCGCGGTCCGAGGATCGGCAACAGCCATTCGGCGTCAGGGAACAGTTTCAGTTGTGGTTCGTGAGAGCGATATGCTCGGACAAGCTCTTCGATCAGCTCTGGATCGCGGGGCACCTGCATCTCAAACAGCACCGCGTTGAAGACGGAGCCTCGGATGCCGCGCTGAAACTTGTCCATCAGCAAGCCGAAGAGTTCGTCGGCGTCTCGTGACAATCGTTTCGCCAACAGTTCCGCCGACGCGTGAAAGCCGCCACGAACGAAGTCGCTCTCGGGATAGAGCGTGTCGTCGAGATCAAGCAGCACGGCACTGAGGGATGTCTTGGAGTGACGCTCCGGGGACATACACCCCCTCCTCGTAACGAAACATGTAAAACTCGTCGGCGAAGTCACCGATATACGGCGTGATGGACTGTCCCAGCGCCATGCGAATGATTTGTTTGGGATAGTTCGCCCCGGCCGCGACCGACAACGGCAAGCCGCCGCCGACTCGCGGGTTGATCTCGGTGAAGCGGACGCTCGCGTCGGCGTCATCGCTGACGAAACATTGCACGGTCAGTGGCCCGACTCCGCCGAGTTTGTTTGCCAGATCAACCGTTGCCCGGATGATTCGCCAGTCTTTGCAGGTGACTCCCTTGCTGATCTCTCCGGCACGCACTTCCAGCCGGCGACGAGGGACCGCATTGATCACTCGGCGATCGAGATCGCACAGCACATCGACGGTATATTCCTGGCCGGTCGCGAACTCTTGCAGCATCGGTCGCGGGACGTAGCGCAGAAAGAAATCCAGCTCTTCGCGGTTCTGAACCTTGTAGGCATGCTGACTGCCAGAGCCATTGGCCGGCTTGATGAAGACGGGATACGGCACATCGCCGTTCCGCACGTCTTCGATGGCAAGATTGCTGACCGTCGGGATGTTGTTGTCTTCAAAGAATCGCGCGGTTGTTTCCTTGTCGCGGCAGATACTCACGACCGGCAGCGAGGACACCATTGCGACGGTGCCTGCTTCGCGGAACCGCGCCCGATGCTCGGCTAGCACGAGCAGATCAACGTCGATCAGCGGCAACAGCAGTTGCACTCGATGCCGCTCGCAGACATCGAGCAGCGTCGGCACATACGCCGGGTGATCGCACCGCGGAATGATGTAGGACTTGTCGCAGACGCTCAGCACCGCTGAGTGCGATGACGAATCGACACCGATGATCCGGCCGTCGATATCTAAGTCGTCAAAGGCCTGGCGAAACTGATTCACCAACGAAACCTTGCGACCGGCACAGGTCAGCAACAAATGAAACGGAGGCTTTCCCATCCTGAGAAACCTGCGGCGTGAGAATTTGGCGAGAGGAAGTCAGCCGACAAACCGCCGGCTCGGAAGAGGGGCGGGCTTGTAGCAGACAGGCCAAAAGCGAGGCAACAGGGCTATTCTCGGAACGGAACAAAACAAACTGGCGAGCGGGGCGGCGTTAGCCCCCCGGTGAATTCGCATCGACACGCTGGTGAGTTCGC
>SXGU01093594.1_pt1 | contig 19338 bp, 16 predicted proteins | sample 3174531 | NCBI WGS metagenome assembly SXGU01 (sample SAMN11356863, study PRJNA531348) | freshwater metagenome | isolation source: freshwater sample F1-140 | place: China: Fuxian Lake, Yuxi | collected 2017-12-25 | reverse complement strand
ATTGAAGCCTCCATATTATTGAAAGTTTAACATGTTCGAAACCTAACCACCTAACCACCTATCCACCTAACCCCTAAAAAAGAAGAGCCCCGAGCGAAGTCGAGTCGGGGACTCTTCTTCGCAGCGGGGCTGCGTGGGGCTCGGCTACTCGCGGACGAGGACGACCTGCCAGGGTTCGCTATGGCGATCGACCACGAAGTCGGTCTTGTCGTCGAAGCCCTCGGGGAGGACCTTCACGCCGCCGGACTTCGCGGGGCGGATGATCGACACGGTGGCCGTCGGGGTGGCGTCGCCCAAGGGCAAGACGTTGACGTACAGGTACTGCGACTCGACGCCGTCCGTGCCCGTGACCTCGTTGAGCTTGATCTCGATGTCGCCGACGATCTGCTCGCCGTCGAGGTCCTCCAGGGGGTTGAGCTCCTTGCACCAGATCTCGACGCCCGCGAACTTGCCGCGCCACATCTCGGGGCGCCCGTCCTGGGCGGGCTTGTGGGTCCACTCGATGTCGCGCGCGCCCCTGGCACGCGTCTGCGCGGGGGTGTCGTCGGTCGCGGGCACGACCACGATCTCGCCGAGGTCCAGGATGCCGCGGACGTTGAGGAGGAGGCCCTTCTGCTTGCGCATGCCATCGTGGGAGCGGGTCGCGGTGACCTCGACGGAACGGGACTCGGGGGTGGTGTTCATGGATCTCTCCGTGTTGTCTGCCACCCGCAGGGTTTTGGTTGAGCACTGCGGATGCAGCGGGGTGGTATCGGGAGAAATTCCACGCTTGGACCATTTCGTTGTTGCGGGTCCCGACCATCAACTTGCTGTAGGTTTACTACAGCGCCGTCGATTGGCCACCCGCGCCTAGAACTGGTCGCAAGCGTGAAATTTCTCGATGCAAAGGCATCTTCCCGGTATCACCCGCCGCATTCTGCAGTGGAGAAGAATATCATAAAATAGCCCGTTTGTCAAGAATCTCTAGATGTGTTTTAATCCGTGCGATATAAACATTAGGAGGATCTATGAATATAAAGCGTCTTTACAAACTTCACCTTGGCGATGTCGTGAACGTCCAGAACAAGCCATTCACCTACGTTGGTCATTCACAAATTGAGCTGGACAACGGCCATCGGCTGCGCTGGTTCTACGATGATGAGAACCGCATGCTCTCCGTTGCCCCACAAGATGAGGAGATTATTTTCTTCCGAGAAATCGAGGATGAGCTCGAACCCGAGGATGAGATCATTACATTTCAGGAAAAGGAATACACTTTTGACTACGAGGACGCCGGAAATGTTTTGGAGAGCGAAGGCGAGGTTATGGCCGAGGAAGACGATCGGTTCCTTTTTTCAGACTATCAAGCCCAGGGCGGCGAGATCATCCGGCTTGTCGAGAATGAGAGCACGGGTGAGAGCTTGGCATACGTAGGTGTGTACGTGACCGATGAGGACGTAACCGAGGTGTAGCCGTGAGAGGCAAATTTAGATAAAATAGAGGCAGTAACCCTGTCTCTTTTTTGTATGAAGAAATCACTCGCGTTTTTGCTTGTTGGCGTCGTGATGGTTTTGGCGCTTACGTTTGCGTCCTACATTGTCTTCATGCAATTTCAACCCGAGAAGGAGATCCGAGCCATGATGATCACGATGGCAGGTCTCTCACGTGTGTCTCAGGAGTCGGGATTTAGTTGGAGTCATCAGGCGAATGGCGAGCGTGTGAGCACAACGCTCTACGTAAGTGGACCTCTGGTGATAAACGAGGATTTATCACTGTCCCACGCGACGAAGTTTCGTGTAGTCCATCTCTCTCAGGAGGACTCTTACCAAGATCTTGCGGGTGAACTACGGACCATTGCAGGTGACTCATTTCTTACCTATGAACCTCCAGGACCAGATGTGGCTGGTGTAGATTTTGATGAGGAAACCTGGGTCGGGTTTGGTCCAGGTGAGCTGCCGCTGTGGGGGCCAATTCTTCCGGGACTCGAGGCTCCTATTGAATCGATCCTCTCAAAAGATCTATGGACGGATGAGGGTCGTGTGCGACTCCAGTATCTTCTTTCCTACGCCGACATTTTTTATGTTGAGTACAACGGCCTAACGGAACTTATCGACGGCGTGAACACCCGTATCATCGATGGCACCTTTGACCCCGATGCCATCGAGTCATTCCTTCTTGATCTCGTCCGGGCGAAGGAAGGACGTGAACCAAATGAGTCTGAGCGGATCATTGCTCTGCGGAACGCTGATCAGCTGTCGAGATTGACGTTGCGATTTTGGATTGGCTTAGACACACACTACTTGCACCGTTTCCAGGCGGCAGGTGGGTTTGAGGATCTCGAAGGGACAGAATTGTTGCCGGTGGATGTACGAGTTGAGTTTTCAGAATTCAATTTGGACCAAGAGATCACGGCTGGATCAACCATCAATTTTGCGGATCTATTTGAAGCGGCATTTGGATCGTTTCCCACTGGAGGGACGCTTGCAAGCAACCACAAGACGCTTCTTACAGAATTGTCAGCTCGTCTGCCTGTGACAGAAACAGAGTCATCCAATGATCCTGATGACGATGGGCTTGATAACATCCTCGAAGCTTTTTACGGAACGAGCCGCACGGTAGCGGACACGGATGGGGATGGAATGAGCGATGGGGCTGAAGTGAGAAGCGGACGAAATCCACGGGGCAAGGGGTCACTGTTTGGATTTGGACTATGAGCCGATCTTGGAAGCGCTCAACAACAGACAACGACCTGCGACTGGAGATATTCCGGTACGCTGTTGTTGTATTTGCCGGCATAATTATTTTAAAGCTGTTGTTTATTCAGGTGTTCCAACACGGGTTTTACGAGGCGCTTGCAAGCGGACAGCATGATTTATTTCAGGAGTTGATCCCGGACCGAGGTGAAGTGTACTTACACGATTTTAAGGATGAGACACTCGTTCCTGTTGCGGTAAACCAACAACTCGCGTTTATCTGGGCGGATCCTCGAGAGGTTGATGAGCCCGATGATGTCGCTGAGGCGCTCGCAGCCCTATTTGGGTACGACGAGGAAACAACGGATGCTTTGGAGGATCGACTTGATCAACCAGAAGATCCCTACGAACCAATCAAGCGCGAGGTGGACGATGAGACGCTTCAAAAAATACTGGCCTTGGAACTCAACGGAGTTCATTACACACGTGAGACCTCACGACTCTACCCAGAATCCGAGATGAGTGGGCATGTGCTTGGGTTTCTTGGTACCAACGAGGACGGCAGTTTATCGGGAAAGTACGGCATTGAAGGGTACTTTGATGAGATTCTCACCGGCACGCAGGGCTATCTTTTGAGCGAGCGTGACATTGCGGGACGGTTGATTGCGGTAGGAAATCGTGAATATGAGCCAGCAACAGATGGAGCGGATATTGTGCTTACCCTTGATCGAACGATTCAGTACAAAACCTGTTCAAGTCTTAACGCGGCCATAGAGAAGCATGGGGCTGACGGTGGGTCGGTTGTGATTGTTCAGCCATCGACAGGAAAGATTTTGGCCATGTGCGGAGCGCCCAATTTTGACTCCAATGACTACGGGAACGTTGATTCCATCAATGTCTTTAACAATCCAGCCATCTTTGAGGCCTATGAGCCAGGCTCTGTGTTTAAGCCACTCACCATGGCTGCGGCAATTGATGCAGGTGCCGTCACACCAACCACGACATTTACAGATACGGGTTCTGTCTTAGTGAATGGGTGGCCCAAACCGATTGGAAACGCAGAAGGGAAAGTCTATGGCACGGTGGACATGACACAAGTCCTTGAAGACTCGGTGAATACGGGAATGATTTACGCGATGCGAGCGATGGGCATGGATGCCTTTGTCCAGTATGTGAAGACCTTCGGATTTGGTCAGTACACTGGCATTGAACTTGAAACAGAAAACGCCGGAACGATCGCGTCCCTTGATATTGGGGAAGAGATTTATGCAGCAACCGCTTCCTTTGGACAAGGAATTACGGTAACACCGCTTCAGATTGTGATGGCCTATGCCGCGATTGCCAATGGGGGAGTATTAAAGGCACCATTGATTATCGACGAAATTCAGTATGCGGATGGAACCGTGGAGAAGCGGTCCACGCGCGACATTGCCCAGGTGATTGATTCCAAGACCGCGCGGCTTGTGTCGGCGATGTTGGTGTCGGTGATCGAGCATGGGCATGGAAGACGTGCGGGTGTTCCTGGATACTATATCGGCGGAAAGACAGGAACGGCGCAGGTCGCAAAGACGAATGGGATTGGGTACGAGCAAGACAATACGATTGGTTCATTTGCAGGATTTGGCCCTGTGGAGGATCCAAAGTTCGCGATGATCGTCCGAATCGATAATCCCAAGGACGTTATTTGGGCCGAGTCGACGGCAGCGCCGCTGTTTGGGGAGATCGCTGAGTTTCTGCTACAGTATTTTGAAGTTCCACCTATAAGGGCTATTGAATAACCTATGAAAAAGCTGATTCAAAACGCGATTGCTCGGAAAGCAAAGAACCTTCTTCTTCGTCACAAGCCGCTCGTTATTGGCGTGACAGGATCTGTGGGCAAGACCAGTGTGCGCAATGCCATTGCCACAGTGCTATCCGCGAAGTATCGCGTTGGTACCACGATCAAGAATTACAACAATGAATTTGGCATTCCACTGACAATTTTGGGTGTGGAGTCTCCTGGGAGGTCGATCTTGGGTTGGTTGAAGGTTTTGTTTACAAAGCCAAAGATCGTGCCTGAGGTGTTTGTCCTTGAGTACGGTATCGATCGTCCTGGAGACATGAAGTATTTGTGCGACATTGCCCTACCTGACATCGCGGTTCTGACACGCATCTCTCCCGTTCACGCGGAGTACTTCCATTCGATTGAACAGCTCGCCGAAGAAAAAGCCCAAATTCTTGGGGCAGCTAAACAATTGGTGGTTCTCAACGTCGATGATTCTCGTGTGATGGGGGTGGCTGGTCACACAGAGGTTCCAGCGCTTTTGTATGGGTTCTCGGAGCGGGCAGATGTTCAGGCCGGCGACTATCGTGTGGAAACCCGTGAAGATTTCTCCTTCGAGCCAGGTGAACATTTTTCCACCGTGAGCGCGAACGTGACCATTCCAGGCGGTGAGGTGCTTGCGCTCGAACTTCCAAATATGCTCGGTCGCCATAGTGTGAGTGCTCTCTTGCCTGCGATCGCCATTGCGAAGCACCTGGGACTGAGCCCTGCGCAGATTCTTGAAAAGCTACCGACCACGCAATTTGAGCCCGGCCGCATGAATCCGATTCCTGGAATCAAGGGGTCGCTCATCATCGACTCAAGTTATAATGCAGCTCCTGCTTCCATGGTTGCGGCACTTGATGTCCTTGCGGAATTTCATCCAAGCGAGGGTTCACGTCGCATAGCCGTGTTGGGACATATGGCGGAGCTCGGGACGTACAGCGAGCAGGAGCACCGGATGATCGGACTCAAGGTCGGAGAGATTGGTGTGGATGAGCTTGTAACGGTCGGTGAACTCGCGCGCGATATCCGCCGCGGGGCCATAGAAGCCGGCATCCCAGAAGAACACACCCAACATTTTGACTCACCGGTTGATGCGGGTCGTTGGCTTGATAGCGAAATTCACAAAGGGGATATTGTGCTCATCAAGGGTTCTCAGTCCGCACGCACGGAGAAGATTGTCAAAGACATCATGGCTGAACCTTTACGGGCAAAGGAATTATTAGTGAGACAGACACCGTATTGGTTATCAAATTGATATGAAAAGTTTTTTTGATCTACTTAGACCTTCAGGAATGCGTCGGGCTACGAAAGAAGAAATGGAGGGATTTGGTCCAGAACCTCCAGAACCACAAGAAACAGATTACATTGTGGATCCTGTGTTGATTATGCCGGAACATTTGAGTGGGTCCAGAACAAAGCAGGGTGCAGAACTGGAAGGACCCGACAGAGGATTGCATATTGGGGAACTCGAACCAGGAACAGATATCCCAAGAGAAAGGGAAGAAGCGTTGGCTTTGGAGGGAAGAGCTGCACGGGACGCCCAAAGAATAAGACATATCGCGGAGATGAGAGAGATGGCCATTGGAAGAGCAGAAACGATGGATCTCGAGACTCTTCAAGAGTATGTCCAGGTGCTCGAGGTTCAAGTGGAGGATTCAGAACAGCGTGCTGTAGATTTGTTTTCGGACGAACAACGTGAGCTCGCGGAAGCTCAGAGGGATGAGACGGAGGCCCTTCGTGCTCAAGTACAAGTTATCCACTCGCTTCTGGAAGCACGCAAAAAAGCACAATGAAAATAAAAGAGGCTGCTGGCCTCTTTTATGATCCCTTGAGTTCTTTCTGCGTTGTGTTAGTATTGCGCTTCGTGCTGTTCAATTCAAGCAGGGATGGGAGTAGATGCAGGTGTCAGATTATCAAGTTCAGACTCTGGAGGGATGGAGGCACGCGACATTGGTCCATGATCGTGAGAGGTCTCGAGTCCTATTGCTCGAAGGAGGTAAAGACTACGCCAAGCTTGTAAAGGGATCGGCTTGTGTGCGTGAGGATCCTGGGGCCAATCGTGAACTGGCTGTCTGGCTTGCTCGCAGTCGTAGGAGCTGGGAACACTTGAGGCAACAAACGCACCCAGGACTGTTACGGGTCGGGGAGCGGGTGATCGACAACTATGGCGACGAGGGGTACCTCTGCCAAGCTCTCACGGTTCACGAACTTGATGACCCACAGCATCCCGCGCGCAGGAACCTTCGGGCATTCTTGGAGTGCGCTATCCAGCTCTCGCGAGCGGTTGGCGTGATGCATCGGGCGGGATTCGTTCATGGGGATATCACCCCTGGGAATGTCTGCTTCTACCAAGAACGTCCTGTCTTGATCGATTTCGAGATGACGGTCAAGATTGGGCAGTACGTGAGTGTTGAGGCAAGAGATCCGCACTACCGGAAGATCTGCTGCACGCCGGAGTGTTGTTCACCAGAACAGATCCTTCGCAGGCCTGTGACGCCAGCTTCTGATGTCTATTGCCTTGGACTTACACTTCTTTCCTGGGCGAGTAAGGTGTTTGGAGTGGCAGACGCCTTCTCCAAACAGAGTACTCGAGATTCAATGGGTCTGTGTGCCCGGGCAGACTATCCACACTGGGACGTCGTTGAGACCCGTCTGAAAGAGGCTGATGTTATCAGCGTGCTTGGTCGGGCCATTCAATTGGTTCCGTGGGATAGGTATCCCAATGGGGATTCCCTGGCTGAGGATCTCGAGGGCGTCTTGGAAGAGCTCCCGGATGGGGCTTTGGCTCAGTCCCTAGACGAAGGTTCGGCCAGCGCTCTGGATTCTACCAACAACCTCACATTTTGCCTCGAACACACGTAGAGGCCACGCGATCGACTACCACCGTGGTCGATTTTTTCTGTCCGTGTCCAGAACCTCTTGGATATTTGAAGCCAGACTGGTCCCCATTCCGTATCGCTCAAAGTTTGGAGATGGAGTATCCTGAATGCATGTCTTTAATCGTTCCAGGAAAGCTCTTAATTACAAAATGCCTCAGGAGGCGATGAATAGTGTATGCAACATACGAATCAAGATTTAGAACGGCCCACAGATACCAAGGGCGACCTAGCTACAGCAAATCCTGATCTGGCAGTCATTGCCAGATACAGAATCATTCTGGGAATCGCTGTTGGATTACTCCTGATTTCTGTGGCGATTATTCTTATGCTCGTTTTTAGAGCGGGTTCCGTTGATCGCGGCACTGACTCCACAAATAATCAAAACGAAATGAATTCGGGTCAAACTGCTGAAGATGACTCCGGGACAAATTCGGACGTCCTAAGTCCCACAAGAGAAGAGAAGATGATTGCCTACACCGTGGAAAATGCCACAGAGCGAAATGCTGTTTGTAATGACGGGACCCCGGCGGTGTATTTTTACCGGCCAGGAGAAGGTGAGGGAATTGATAAGTGGCTTGTTTGGTTTGAAGGTGGTGGTGGTTGTTCTAGCTTAGAGAGTTGTGACAAGAGATTTGAAGAAAGTAAATACTTAATGTCTTCTTCAGCGTCTGGTGAAGGGAGGGTAAAAGAGGGAGGGATTCTCTCGGCTGACACAAATGATAATCCAGATTTTGCGAGCTGGAATCATGTGATGTTGAATTATTGTAGTTCAGATACGTGGATGGGAGATGCGATTCAGACCAGTTCTGAAAGAGAGTATATTTTTGCAGGACATGATATTGTGAGCGCGATTTTTAAAGATTTGAGCGATCACAATGTTTTCAGTCGGGATCTTTCAGATGCGTCTGAACTGCTTGTGGCTGGATCATCTGCTGGTGGAAGTGGTGCCTCTCACAACTTGAACAGAATTGTAGATTGGTTTCCAGAACTTCCAATCAAAGGGGTCATTGATAGCAGCTGGGATCCAAATGATACGACCTTCACTCCATTCCCGTTTAATGATGCAGAAGTCGTTGCCTTTAGAGGTACCCACCTAGACACATACTGTTCGGAAGCCCTCGGTACTGATTTGCTAGATTGCGTTGATTTGGATGCTTTACAGCCATTTTGGCAAGTTCCTGTGTTTATTTACATAGATCAAATTGATAAAGTAAAACTAGGTAATTCAGGAATCACGAATCCGTCTGATCCAGCCCAACAAGCGTGGATATTAGATAATGCTGAGTTGATTAGAGAGACGCTTGAAAAAGTGGAGGCCCATTTTTCTCCGGCTTATGGCCAGCACGCGGTCATCACGAATGATTGGTTTAATGATTCAAAAATCAACGGTATTTCATTTAGGGAAGCTTTGGGGGATTGGTATTTTGAGAGAACGAGTGATACTCAACATGAGTTTATTTACACGGGAGAAAAACAGACTCGGTAGATGCAGAACAAGTTGAACTAAAAATCACTATCGGATTGATAGTGATTTTTATGGTGACCCCAAGGAGAATCGAACTCCTATTTCCAGGATGAGAACCTGATGTCCTAACCGTTAGACGATGGGGCCGGGATGGAATGCCTTCTGAAATTCGGCAAAACTATAACATGGGATATGGAAGATGCCAAGAGCTCTATAGCTGACTTCTGTTTATGTTGGTCGTTTGACACAACTAACTGGAATGGTTTTAATATGCTCGTGCTGAAACTAGGAGGTCTTCATGCACAAGCTTCGGTGTCTAGTTCGTCGCCTTCGTGGTCTGATCCACACATCACCCTCCCTTCGTGACACCACCTGTCCTTGGACAGGACGTCCTTGTCGAAGCGGCTGCTTCGACTGAACTCTGTTCGCGATCACCTCGACCCGTGCAGGGTCTTTTTTTTGAATAAGAAAACCGCCTGTGCGGATCAGACGGCGAGGGGGTTGAGGGCGATGATTCCACGGACGCAATCTTCGAGTTCAGGGAGAATGTGGAAGTACGTGGGCGGAAGGGTGCCTCCGCGGTCGGTGCGCAGGATGCGGGAGACTTGACGCAGACGAGCGCGGTCAGCCACAGAGCTCTCCATCTGGACTTCCAGCGGGTTGGCGATGAGGCCTGGTCTGGGCTGGAACGGAGCAGTCTCCTCGAGCGTGTCGAAGAAGATGATGTCCCAGCGCACGCCGTCTATTTCTTCGAGTGTTCCAAGACCGGCGAAGCGCATGCCTACCATGAGTGCATGGCTCTGCGTGCGGGTATGCGCCTGCGTACACTCCATCCGTGCGTGGACGTTGTGTTCTCGACACCAGGCGATGGCCCGACGACACAGCTTATGCGTGGCACCATGCGGAGCGTTCATCGCGACCATGCGACCCATCTCCCAATGTGTGCCCTTGTTGAGCAGCGCCGTGTGAGAGACGATCTGTCCATTCACGACGGCCACCCACGAGTGCATGTTGCCCGTCGCCCAGTCGTGTGCGACGTGCGTGAGCCATTCGGCCTCGGTCGTCAGTGGGAGGTAGGGGAACCAGCATTTTCCTGCTTGGTCGCTCCAGGCTAGGCGCGTGAGCGTAGCCAGCTGATGCGCCCAGTTGGGAATGAGCGCAGCGATCTGAGAAGAGTGAAGAACGTGCACGTTGCCTCCATGAAGGTGAATCTTGCTTGAGAAGAAATTTGATGAGATTCCCTTGAACGGGCTGGTAGTCGCTGAAAACGTACTAAGCGTACGTTGAAGCGGCGCCTGGGTGCCCGTGAAAGGGAAGATCGCAAATTTCTTTCAAGCAAAAATCCGGCGATCTCCGCCGGACGTTGGGCTCTGAATGATTCAAAACCTATCGTTCGACGGACATCGCCGGACGATAATAGGTATTCTGCATCTGGAGGCAGGAGGACTTCATACTGTTGATAGAATCTCATACTCACTCCCCGTCGTCAAGAAGAGTTGTGATATACTTTTTCTATGTTGGAGGAACTGTTTTTCGAGATTGGAATTGTCCTTGTGATCGCGGCCGTGCTGTCGATGATTGTTTTTCGTCTGCGACAACCACTGATCATTGCCTACATCATCACAGGAATTATTGCGGGACCCGGCCTCCTTGCGCTCACCAATTCTCCTGAAGTATTTGAAGCGATGTCCAAAATCGGCGTCGCCTTTTTATTGTTTACGGTAGGCCTTGGACTTAACTGGAAAAGTGTAAAAGATGTTGGTGGGATTGCCTTGGCAACGGGCGTTGGGCAGGTCTTGTTCACGTCGATTTGCGGATTCTTGATCACCCTTCTCTTGGGGTTCGATGCGTTGACAGCCGGGTATCTTGGTGTGGCATTTTCGTTCTCCTCTACGATCATCATCGTGAAGCTTCTGATGGACAAGGAAGATTTGGATACGCTGTACGGTCGCATTTCCGTAGGCTTTCTTCTCGTCCAAGATTTCATTGCCATGTTGGTATTATTGGGACTTTCCTCGATTGGAACCGGGGCGACCCTCCAGACCGTCCTTCTCACGACGGTTCTCAAAGCGATCGTCCTTGTTCCTGTATTTTGGTTCATTTCATCAAAAGTGCTGCCCCCCGTTCTGAAATACGTCGCCAAATCTCAAGAGTTACTGTTTATTTTTGCGATCGCCTGGTGTTTCCTCGTGACGGGGGTGCTGGTCTATTTCGGATTTGGGATCGAAATCGGGGCGCTCATCGCCGGTATCATGCTCTCGTCTTCTATCTACTACCGCGAGATCAATGCCCGTGTTCGACCGCTACGCGATTTTTTCCTCGTGATCTTTTTTATCGTTTTGGGAACACGGCTTGGTGTTGATAGTTTCTCGCTCACCTTGGTTCCGGCGCTTCTCTTCAGTTCGTTCATCCTCTTTTTCAATCCCCTCATCGCTATGTTTATCATGCGGGGTCTTGGGTATCACCCACGCACGGGATTCCTTTGTGGAACAACCGTCGCACAAATTTCAGAGTTCTCGTTCATCGTCCTCATTGTCGGGACAAGTTTGGGACATTTGGATGAGACTATTTTAGGACTCGCGACCACGGTTGGGATTATCACAATCGCGGCAAGTTCATTCCTCATCGAGCATAATGAACGGATCTATCAGCGCCTCCACCCGTTTTTCCGGTACCTTGAGCCACATACAAGTTTACCCTCCGAGCATCGTCGAGAACGAGCGGCCGTGAAGGTCTTGATGTTTGGGTACCACCGAACGGGCTCAGAACTTCTCCCAACGATCAAGCACATGAAGCAATCTTATGTGGTTGTCGATTTTGATCCAGTAGCCGTACGTGAGCTCGCGGAACTTGGTGAGCCGGCCCTGTACGGCGATGTGGGGGACGAAAATTTTCTCGAAGAGATCAAGGCAGATAAATCGCGACTCATCATTTCAACCATTCCTGACTTCGTGATCAGTCTGGCGCTCCTGACGTTTCTTGAGACCCGAAGGTTTAACGGTGTGGTGATTGTTTCGGTTCACTCGGAAGAGGAGGCGCGTCGTTGCTATGAGTTGGGCGCCACGTACGTCATCATCCCATCCGTTCTCAGCGGAAGAAAATTCTCTGAAATTCTTCAAAGGGTAAAAACAAAAAAGGCCGCATGGGGCTTGACGGCAAAGGCCTTTCTAGGTAGGGTCGATCGTTAACACGGGAGGTTCCCATGCTAGTAAGCCCAGATCCCTCACGGGTACGCGGGCTCATGGATAGCCCCGCGTTTACTCAACGAATTCTCGACCGGATCGTCGTCTGTCGAGGCGTCATGCGGCATGAAGATCGATCGATCCTCGTCTTGCAGACGCAGGGACTCATCATCACGACGCTTTTGGAAAGGATCGTCGTCATCCGGATTGGCATTGGCCAGTCACTTGCCGCACGCGTCCAAGAGGCAGTATCTCATGATGGGACGTGTTGTCTCACACTTCGTCCTTGGAGTGTATTTGTGAACCACGATCCCGATCGTCCAGCTCTCCAAATGGGGATTCATCTCTGGTGGGGTGCCGCCTGGCGCTTCCTTCCAACGACTGCCTAGTCCAAGGCGGTTTTCTTTTATGCTAAAATAGAACTATATGCGTGCGGCTCCTACACAAGAAGTCGGTCGTGAACAACCTCAAACGAAAGAGGCATACTTAGAATTGTTTGAACGCGAGTGGTCTGAGATTCATGAGGGACCCATGCCCGAGACAGGATTAATGGAAAAGGGGAGGCCTGAACGGAAAGCTGCGTGCGAGGACGTGAAGTTAAAAAATCGAGAGCGAGGACTCTTTTTGGTTGCAGATGGAGTTTCAAAGTCGGAGGGATGGTTCGCTTCCCGAGAAGCAGCCCGGATCATGTATGAGAAATTAGGACAAGAGCTCGATCGAGGGATCGAAAATAACCTTCAAGAGGTGCTCCGAAATAATGAAGCTCCTCTAGATCGGATTACCAGATACGTGGCGGCCCAGATGGTTGGAGCGATTCAACAAGCCGATAAAGAGATTCGTGCTCGTGTAACAGGGACGGATATCGGTGTGTCCTCAACAACGCTCTCTTTAGCAAAACTGGTTGAGCTGCCAAATGGGAGGGGAGAGATGATCCAACGCATGTTTTTTGCGAACGTTGGAGATAGTCGCATCTACGTAAAGTCTCGAGATGGGAAGCTCCGTCAAATTTCTGTTGACGACAATTTACTTACCGTTGCTGTTGAGGCTAAGAGAATTACAGCGGAACAAGCGCGTCAAATTGATCAGGCTCCGGACATGGATCGTTTGCCTCCTGAGCTGAAAGAGCGGGCTGAGCGCCGAAACATTATCACGAAGTCGATCGGATACGGTGAAATTGAGGATGAACTCCCCGTTTCGTATCTTGATTTGCAACCGGGAGATCGAGTTGTGCTCGTAAGCGATGGGGTAAGTGACCAGCTCCTTGAGGAACGGATGGCCAGGATCGTTGATCGAAATAGTTCTGATACGGATGCGGAGAGAGTCCTTCAGCAAGCGGCAATGGATATGTCTTTGGATGGGAAGGATCCTCGAGCAAAAGAGGATGATATTTCAGCGCTTGTACATACGATTACCGAACGGGGACCTGATCGTGGCTATGTGCGAAATGAACATCAAGTGAGGAGAACAAAGGAATCACTCAAAGAGACATTGCCAGCCCTTCGGGCAAATCGAGAGGCTGCACGTAAAGAAGTGGAGCGACTACAAGCTGTTCTTGACTCTCTTGAGCCTATGACTCTCAAACGGGAGCGTCTGGCTATCCTCATGTCCTTGGAAAAAGCAAAGGGAGTTGAACAGTCATACATTTACCATCTTGAAAAAACCAACCTTGATCTTGTCGATGAAGAGCTGCCTCCACGGTTTCAAACAGGCGAGGAGGTTCAGGTCTGGCGAGAAGATTTTGATCCTCCGAGCTTAGATAGACAAATGTGGACGGTGATTTCGTATGATCCTACAAGTAAGGAATATGACATTCGTGGACCCGGAAGATCATCACGGAAGATTAGCCGCTATGCCCTTGAGGACATACAAAATGGTCTGATGGTGAGGGTGGGTGACGAGTTGCCGGCGGTAAATGAGATTGGTGCGCGTGAGAAAGGATTCCAAGTTGTCGCCTTTGACCGGGATGGATCTGTGGTTCTCGCTAAAGAGAAGGACGGCGTGATTAAGCGGGTACGGGCGAAAGCCGAAGACGTAGAAGATTCCTTTTCGGGCTTGATGTATCTTGCAGAACAATCGCGAAATAGGATGGTGAAAGCAGCCCAGGGTTATCATGAATCGGTTCAGGCTGAGGCGGCACATCGGGATTCAGCCGAAGCTATTGCACGCATTGAGAGTCGACAGCGAGCGATCGATCTGGCGAATGAAGATATTGAACGAATTAATCAGATCCGACGAGAGATACATGAATTAAAAAGACTTCTAGACGAACATGGGGCCCTTGAACGTAGACAGAGAGATGGTGCTTTACCCCAAAAAGATGAGATGCGACGTCGTCTTTTAGCCGTCTGGGCTCACGGGAATCGCCAGACACGATCTCTTTCCCAGCAACTGGAGGACAAACAACGAGAATTGGAGGATCTTCAGAGAAAAAAGAGTAGTTGACACGATTGATTAGCACTCTATAATAGGGAGTGCTAATCTTTTTGTATGCTGGATTCACGTACAGAACTCATCTTGAAGCTGGTGATTGAGGATTATATTCGGACGGCCCAACCGGTTGGGTCGAAGTATTTGAATGAGCGATATCAGATTGGTGTGTCCGACGCGACAGTTCGTGGAGAGCTTGCAGTGCTGGAGGCAGAGGGGTTCCTACGCTCCCCCCACACGTCGGCTGGACGTATCCCAACGGAAGCGGCGTACGTCTACTATCTCTCACACCTACGCGATAAGAAACTCGTACTGGAAGGTGCACCGTTGCGTGCCGTGCCTCGCGAACAGGATACAGAGATGGTGCTCAAGTCGATGGCGAAGAGACTCGTCGAGATTTCTGGTGAGACCGCGATTGTCGCGATTGATCCTAGATGGACCTATTACACAGGCGTCTCCAATCTCTTTCATAAACCAGACTTTCACGATCCAGAAATGATGCAAACACTCTCGGGTCTGGTCGACCAGTTTGATGAAGTCATGCAGCGGATGTATCGGGAATTGCCTGAGGGACCACAAGTCTTTATTGGATCAAGTAATCCCTTTGGACAGGAAATGGCGACGATTCTTGTGCGATACAACGTCGATGGGGAAACACAAGGATTGCTCGGGCTCGTTGGACCTCTGCGTATGGACTACTCTCGAAACCTGGCGCTCATCGAGCGCGCAAAAGAAGTTATTGATGAATACTTTGAATAAGTATGAATGAAGAACACAAAGACGACCAAGTGGTCGCAAAGCAATCGTGTGAGAAGTGTGAAGAATACCTTGGAGGATGGAAACGTGCGCTTGCCGACTACGACAATCTACAAAAGGGCCTGGCGAGTGAGCGCTCATCAATTCGTTCAAGCATGAAAGAGGAGATGGCGAGATATCTCGTCGAAGTCGTGGATAGTTTGAAAAACATTCTCGACGGCAAAGGCGATCCACTCGACGGGGTGCAGCGTGCCAAGGGACAGTTTGATTCCATTCTTGAACGCTTCGACATTCGACCTATCGAGGCTACGGGAGTATTTGATCCGTACCTACATGAAGCCGTCGCCCAACGTTCTGATGAAGCGACAGATGATCAGGCCATCCTCGAGGTTGTTCAAACAGGATGGAAGACGGGTGACAAAGTGATTCGTCCAGCAAAAGTGATCATCAATAACCTACAACCTACAACCTAAAACCTATCAACCTATGCCTAAAATTCTCGGAATTGATCTTGGTACCACCAACTCCTGCATGTCGATTATCGAAGGTGGTCAGCCTAAGGTCTTAGAAAACAAAGAGGGTGCACGGACCACGCCTTCCATGATTGCCGTCAACAAAGCCGGTGAGCGTTTGGTTGGACTCCCAGCTAAGCGTCAAGCGGTTACAAATCCGACGAACACCCTTTTCTCGATTAAGCGTTTGATCGGTCGACGCTGGAGTGACTCGGAAGTCACGCGAGACAAACAAGTTATGCCTTACCAGATCGTTCAGAAGGGCGATGGGGTGGCGATCAAGATGGGCGACAAGGAATACACGCCAGAGGAAATTTCCGCGATGATCTTACAGAAACTTAAAGCCGACGCAGAAGAAAAACTCGGTGAGAAGATTGAAGAAGCGATTATCACGGTGCCTGCGTATTTTGATGATGCGCAACGCAATGCGACAAAGACCGCTGGAGAAATTGCCGGGCTCAAAGTTCGACGCATTATCAACGAGCCAACGGCGGCTGCGCTTGCCTATGGATTCGACAAGAAAGTCGGTCAGCAGATCATGGTCTACGACTTGGGCGGGGGTACCTTTGATGTGTCTGTGCTTGATGTGAGTGAGGATACGGTTGAGGTGAAGTCCACCAACGGCGACACACACCTTGGTGGTGATGACTTTGATCGTGTCATTATTGACTGGATTCTTGAAGAATTTAAAAAGCAGGAAGGAATCGATTTGGGCAAGGATTCACTCGCTCTTCAGCGTGTGAAGGATGCCGCAGAGCGCGCAAAGATCGAACTCTCAACAGCACAGCAGACCGAAGTGAACCAACCATTTATCACCAGTGACACCAACGGACCAAAACACTTGGTACTGACGTTGACTCGCGCAAAGCTGGAGGAGCTTTGTCATAACCTCGTGATGAAAACACTCGAGCCAGTAAAGGCCGCACTGAAAGACGCCGGGATCGATAAAGGCGCCATACAGGAAATTGTGATGGTTGGAGGAATGACACGCATGCCGCTTGTGTTGAAGACCGTCGAAGATTTTTTTGGCAAGAAGCCAAACGTCAGTGTGAACCCAGACGAAGTTGTTGCTATGGGCGCTGCGGTGCAAGCCGGTGTGCTTCAGGGTGAAGTCAAAGATGTACTTCTTCTGGATGTGACTCCGCTTTCTGTTGGGATTGAGACACTTGGTGGAGTTATGACTAAACTCATTGAGCGCAACACCACAATTCCTGCGAGCAAGTCACAAGTGTTCTCGACAGCCGCTGATAACCAAACCACCGTTGAGATCCATGTTCTACAAGGTGAGCGAGAGATGGCTGGTGGGAACAAGACGCTTGGACGATTCATTTTGTCCGGCATTCCGATGGCGCCACGTGGTGTTCCACAGGTTGAAGTGAAATTCGATATCGACGCAAACGGTATTTTGCATGTGACCGGTACCGACAAGGGTTCAGGCAAGAGCCAATCGATCACGATTCAAGGATCGACAGGACTCTCCAAGGACGAAGTTGAGCGTATGAAGCAAGAGGCACAGGATCACGCCGCGGATGATGCCAAGGCTAAAGAGAAGGTCGAGCACCAGAACTTGGCTGAAACGATGATCTACACGGCCGAGAAGATGCTTAAAGATGCTGGTGACAAGGTGACTGCCGAAGAGCGCAAGAGTGTTGAAGATAAAATCGAGGCACTTAAAGCGGTAAAGGACGGCGACGATCATGAGGCGATCAAGAAAGCGGCTGATGATTTGTCGACGAGCGCCCAAGCTGTCGGGGCAAAGATGTATCAGCAGGAAGGTGGACAAGGTGGAGCAGGTGGCGAGGGTGGACCAGAAGAAAAGAAAGATCAGCCGATTGATGCGGAGTTTGAGGAGAAGAAGGGGGAGGAATAAACAAAAAAATAGCCCGCCGGTGTGGGCGAGCGAGGAGAGAAGAGAGGGGGAGGGCTCTAGGTGCCGCAGGCCGTGATGAGCATGTAAGGGATCCCTTGGTAGAACCCGTAGTCCGAGTCTACGACCCTCCACCCAGTTGGGATGGAGAAGTCCGTGTCCTTCAAGTCGCTGTCGTCGGCGACGTGGACGACGAGCACCTGACATGGTTCCTTGTCCGAGTTGAAGGTGTAGGAGGTGGTATCACTTTGCACATCACTACTCTCACTCCAGCTGTTACAGCCGTGTGGGCTGAAGGTAGAGGAGAGGAGGAGGACGATCACACGCATGGGTGCTCCCTGTGGAAATTGGTCGAAGCCGGGTGCCGGCTGACCGAAGAATTTAAACCTGAATAGTAAGATTGTCAACCAACCCCCTATGTCCACCCCTGTGTACAAGCGAATCATTGAGCTTCTTGATGGCAACGGTATCAAGTATGAAACCCAGCATCACGAACCCACACGCACCAGTGAGATCGCGGCAAGGGTGAGGGGAGTGAGTATGCACTCAGGCGCCAAGGCCATTGTCACTAAGGGTGATAGGACTGGGGCGAATTACTTGTTCATCATGCCAGCGGATATGAAGCTGTGGGGGAGCCGTGCTAAGCAGGCATGTGGCGAGTCCGTTGGGTTTGCAACGAATCCAGAGGAAGTCACCGGCTGTGTGCCTGGGAGCGTTCCACCCTTTGGATCACTCTTTGGTCTCAAGACCTTTGTTGATCCACACCTCGCAGAAAATGAAATGATCCACTTTAACGCCGGTTCGCTGACGGATTCTGTGAGCATGAGGTACGAAGACTGGTTGGTGATTGAGAAACCGGTTGTAATAGAAATTGCGAAAGCCGTTGAGGAAGCAACATGATCCTCGTCACCAGTTATCAAGACCCCGATTTAGACGGAACGGCCTGCTTGGTTGCAGAGGCAGAATTTTTGGTTCGCCAAGAAGAAGACGCAATCGCAGGTGTATTTGGGAAGCTCCATCGAGAGGCCGAAGCGGTCATTCGCACATTTAATCTTGAGTGGCCATTGAACGCCATGGAGGTGATCCATCAAGTTGATGAAATCGTTCTTACAGATGCGAGTGATTTACGTGGACTTCATCCATATATTGATCCCTCTCGGGTCACGGTGGTTATTGACCATCGCAAAGAATACAACCCGGACGATTTTCCAAATGCCGATCTACAAATCGAATTTGTTGGTTCAGCCGCCACGCTTGTCACGGAACACTTCATGAAGGCGGGCATCGCTCCTGGCCGAACGGCGGCCTATCTTCTTGCTGGAGCGATTGTCTCTAACACCGTAAACTTTCAAAATAACGTTACAACTACGCGCGATCGAGCCGCGTTTGATTGGTTGAAGGGACAAGTCGAGATTCCAAGCGATTTCGTTGAGCTGCTCTTCGAAAGCAAGTCGTCGTTCAAGCGGGAAAATCTGTTCGACGAAATCGAACACGACGCGGCGTGGTTTCAATTCGGCGAGCAGAAGATCGGGATCGCACAGCTTGAGATTGTCCACGCGGAAGCCTTCCTTGAGGAATTCGGTTCTGAGTTAATCGACATCCTTGAGAAACTTCAGGAGCTTCAGGGAACCGACAAAGGATTCCTTTCGATCATTGACATCGATAACGGACAGAACATATTTGTCTGTCCCAATTTAGACCTTCAAGAGGTGTTGTCGAAAACACTCGACATCACATGGATCGATGATCGTGCGACGACCAGTGGTATCAT
>SXGU01180206.1_pt1 | contig 19358 bp, 21 predicted proteins | sample 3174531 | NCBI WGS metagenome assembly SXGU01 (sample SAMN11356863, study PRJNA531348) | freshwater metagenome | isolation source: freshwater sample F1-140 | place: China: Fuxian Lake, Yuxi | collected 2017-12-25 | reverse complement strand
CGCAGTTAGCTCAGGCCTTACTTGATTTTCAAGATAGACTTATTATTCAGCACGCATCCCAATGCGTTGGTATGGATGAGTCACCATCTAAAGCGCTAAAAAACAAAAAAGACTCGTCAATGCGGGTTGCGATCAACCTAGTTCAAGACGGTCGGGCGGATGCTTGCGTTAGCGCGGGCAATACCGGAGCTTTAATGGCGACGGCCCGGTTTGTGCTTAAAATGATTCCCGGTATTGATCGACCTGCCATCATTTCCACGCTTCCCTCTATTAATGGACATACCCATGTGCTTGATCTGGGCGCAAATGTGGATTGCACTGCGGAGCACCTTTTCCAATTTGCAGTGATGGGGGCGGAGTTGGTTAAAGCGGTTGAGAATATCGACAACCCTAAAGTGGGCTTGCTAAATATCGGTGAAGAGGACATGAAAGGTAATGAGCAGGTTAAAGCGGCGGCAAAGTTACTGGAAAATTCATCGTTAAATTACATAGGATATGTGGAAGGCGACTCTTTAAACGCGGGCCATATTCAGGTTGACTTGATTGTCGCCGATGGCTTTGTCGGCAATGTCGCACTCAAATCCATTGAAGGCGCGGCAAAAATGATAGGTACTGCATTAAAGGAAGCTTTTGGCAGGAATATCCTGACCCAGTTGGCGGGATTGCTGGCCTATCCGGTGCTCAAATCATTTAAAAAACGCATCGATCCGCGTTTGTACAATGGTGCAAGCTTTTTAGGTTTGCGTGGATTGGTTATTAAAAGTCATGGCGGAGCTGATGTGCTGGCGTTTAAAACGGCCGTTCATCTTGCTGAGATTGAAGTCAAAAAAGACGTCATTAGAAAAATAAGCGAACAGGTCGAAAAGACTTTGGCTTTGAGAGAGAGTGCATGACTCGTTATTCAAGAATAATCGGTACCGGCGGTTATCTGCCTGAGAACGTTCGCACCAATGAGCAAATTTCACAAACCGTCGATACTTCCGATAGCTGGATTTTTGAGCGAACCGGCATTAAAAGCCGCCGCATTGCCGGGGCGGAAGAAACCGCCTCAAGCATGGCTGAAATTGCGGCAAGGCAAGCCATAGCCGCTGCCGCTTGCGATCCCGAAGACATCGATTTGATCATTGTTGCGACCGGGACGCCGGATCGGGTTTACCCCAGCACCGGCTGTTTGTTGCAACAACGCTTGGGCATTAAAAACTGCGTCGCTTTTGACGTGCAGGCGGCTTGTTCCGGTTCGATTTTTGCGTTGAGTATTGCCGACCAGTATATAAAATCGGGTGCAGCCAATAAGGTACTTGTAGTTGGTTCCGAAATCTGCTCGCGCATTGTCGACTGGACCGATAGAGGTACTTGTATCTTGTTCGGCGACGGTGCGGGCGCTGCATTGCTTTGCGCCTCGAATGACGCCGGCATCTTGTCGACCCATATTCATTCCGACGGTGAATTTGAAGATTTGCTGTATTGTCCCAATCCCCAGACGGCTACCGAGGCAAATAAAGACGAAGCCGGTTATATCAATATGCGCGGGAACGAAGTATTCAAGGTGGCGGTTAATACGCTGGGTCGCATAGTTGATGAAACCTTGGCCGCCAATGATATGCAGCAATCCGATATTGACTGGCTGGTTCCTCATCAGGCCAACATACGGATTATTGCGGCAACCGCAAAAAAATTAAAGATGCCTATGGAGCATGTTATTTTAACCCTTGAGAGTCAGGGTAATACCTCGTCCGCATCGGTGCTGCTCGCCCTGAATGAAGGTGTTCGAGATGGGCGTATTCAGCGCGGGCAAGTCATTTTACTGGAAGCCTTTGGGGCTGGATTTACCTGGGGTTCCGCATTAATTAAATACTAAAAAAATAATAAAAACGTATTGAAATGAATAAGCAAATTTACAACTTAGCGTTTGTTTTTCCCGGTCAGGGTTCGCAATCTGTCGGCATGTTAGCCGATCTGGCTGTTGTTTATCCTGAAGTAAAACGTACTTTTGAACGGGCATCCGAGGTCTTGGGCAAAGATTTATGGTCTATTGTTTCAGAAGATGCGGATGGCGAACTTAATCAAACCTGCAACACGCAACCCGCGATGTTGGCGGCCGGCGTGGCTGTTTGGGAGATTTGGTGCAAGTGCAGCTCTGTGCGTCCGTCGTGGATGGCCGGACACAGTTTGGGCGAATATACCGCGTTGGTGTGCTCGGATGCGATGTCGTTTGAGGATGGTATAAGACTGGTTGCCGCCCGAGGCCTGCTGATGCAGGAGGCGGTGCCTTCCGACGTGGGTGCAATGGCGGCCATTTTGGGGCTTGAGGATCATCAAGTGGTTAAGGTTTGCGCCGATGTCGCGGAAGCGGAAATCGTGTCGGCAGTCAACTTTAACTCGCCGGGGCAGGTGGTTATTGCCGGTCATATTGCCGCCGTCAAAAGAGCCAAGCTGGCCGCTAAAGCGGCGGGTGCGAAGCGCGCGCTACTATTGCCGATCAGCGTCCCTTCTCATTGTGCTTTGATGGAGCCCGCGGCTCAAAAATTAGATTTACAGTTGCAAGGCGCTGTTATCGATACGCCAAAAATGACTCTGATTCATAATGTCGACGTTGCATCGCATAGCGCTCCCGAAGTCATCCGCAATGCATTAAAAGAACAACTCTATAAGCCGGTGCGCTGGGCCGACGGTATCAAGTTTATGCATGACCAAGGCGTTACTTGTTTTGTCGAATGCGGTCCGGGTAAAGTTTTAGTCGGTTTGAACAAGCGTATCGCTAAGGATGCTACGCATCTGTCTATTTATGACCCGGAATCACTTAATAAAGTATTGGAGCAACTTAATGGTTAAGCAAATCGCTTTAGTCACGGGCGCCAGTCGTGGCATTGGTCGGGCCATCGCTGAAAGATTGGCGCAGGATGATTTTTTTGTTATCGGTACCGCGACCACGGATAACGGAGCAGATTCAATTTCCGCCTATCTGGGCGAACAGGGTAAAGGTTTGAAGCTTGATGTCAGCGATCCGAACTCTATCGAAGAAGTCATGAAAATTGTTAATGACGAGTTTGGGGTTCCATTTGTATTGGTCAACAATGCGGGGATTACTCGCGACAATTTATTGATGCGGATGAAGGACGAAGACTGGGATGATATTATCAACACCAATCTGACTTCGGTTTTCCGTATGAGTAAAGCCGTGCTGCGCGGCATGATGAAAGCTAAAACCGGTCGTATTATCAACATCTCATCCGTAGTGGGTTCGACCGGTAATGCAGGGCAGGCAAATTACGCGGCGGCAAAGGCCGGAATGGTTGGATTTGCCAAATCCATGGCGAAAGAAGTGGGTTCGCGCAATATTACTATCAACACGGTATCGCCTGGGTTTATTGATACCGATATGACTAAGGAGTTGAGTGAGGATATTAAAAAGAACTTGCTGTCATCTATTCCTCTGTCTCGATTAGGCCGGGCTGAAGAAATCGCTCATACGGTCTCATTTCTAGCTTCTGCCGGTGCGGCTTATATCACCGGGGAAAATATTCATGTCAATGGCGGCATGTTTATGCCGTAAGAGGTGCGCCTATAGGTCGTATGTATGTTCACGGCTTAATATTGTGACATTGTTGCAATATAAAGTATAATTCCCCCGCCGTCTGGAATTTCCGGAGACGGGATTTCAAATAAAATTAATAACAATACTAGTGTAAGTCCCGGATTAGACGCCGGTGAGCTTGCATTGTTTGAGGATGATAATTATGAGTAACGTTGAAGAACGAGTAAAAAAGATTGTTTCAGAACAATTGGGTGTTAAAGAAGATATCGCTACCGATGCTTCATTCGTAGATGATCTTGGTGCTGATTCTCTTGATACAGTTGAACTCGTCATGGCTCTTGAAGAAGAATTCGAATGCGAAATTCCAGACGATGAAGCTGAAAAAATAACCACTGTTCAGCAAGCTATCGATTACGTAGTAAAAAACGCTTAAACTGATTTTTAGTTAATGAGCTTATAGGTTGGGTTACGGACTGCTTGGACGGATGCCGACTTCCGTAATATCTACATTCACCACATCACTGTGGATTTGCAGAAGGTAGATATATTGGGTGGGTAGAGCAGGAGCGAAGCCCATCTAAGCTCTGGATAGTTTATCTCTCCTATAGTGCGTTGTTAATCGACATAACTAACCTTGTCTCCCCGCCTTTCATCATTCTTACGGTAAATTACATTGAGCAAACGTCGAGTTGTAATAACTGGATTAGGCGCAATCACGCCTTTAGCTAACACAGTCTCAGAAACATGGGACGGTATTATCAATGGTAAAAGCGGCATAGGCCCAATTGATTCCTTCGATATTTCTTCTTTTGCCACCACTTTTGGCGGTGTTATAAGAAACTTTGATATTAACCACTATATCCCCGAAAAAGACGCCAAACGCATGGATGGTTTTATCCATTATGGGATTGCGGCGGGCTGTCAGGCTCTTGAAGATTCAGGTATTGAAGTCACCGAAGCGAATGCCGAACGTATCGGCGTTGCTATCGGATCGGGTATCGGCGGCATTACCGGCATTGAAGAATGTTATGCAACCTACGACAAAAGCGGTCCGCGACGTATCTCGCCGTTTTTTGTTCCCGGCAATATCATCAACATGATTTCAGGCAACCTTTCGATCAAATACGGATTAAAAGGCCCGAATTACGCAATTGTTACAGCCTGTTCGACAGGCACTCATAATATCGGCGATGCGGCGCGATTGATTATGTACGGCGATGCTGACGTAATGATTGCGGGCGGCGCTGAGCGTTGCACCACATCACCGACAGCAATGGGCGGTTTCGCTTCGGCAAAAGCCTTGTCCCGTCGAAACAATGATCCGCAGGCGGCGAGTCGCCCCTGGGATAAAGATCGGGACGGTTTTGTGTTAAGCGACGGTGCCGGTGTTGTGGTGCTTGAAGAGTTGGAACATGCCAAAGCCCGAGGCGCAAAAATTTATGCCGAATTGGCCGGTTACGGCATGAGCGGCGACGCTTATCATATGACCACGCCCTCAATCGGCGGTGAAGGTGCGGCGCGGTGCATGAAAAATGCTCTGCGTGATGCCGGTTTAAACGCCGATGCAATCGACTACATTAACGCACACGGCACCTCGACGCCGGCCGGCGATCTGGGTGAAACCCAAGCTATGAAAGCCGCCTTGGGCGAGCATGCCTACAAAGTAGCGATCAGCTCGACAAAGTCCATGATCGGTCATTTATTAGGGGCCGCAGGCGGCATTGAAACGGTGCTGACGGCATTAAGCATTAAAAACCAAATTGCCCCGCCAACCATCAACCTGGATAATCAAGACCCCGAATGCGATCTGGATTATGTACCCAATATCGCAAGACAGATGAAGATCGATGTTGCTATGTCTAATTCATTTGGATTCGGCGGAACTAACGGCACCTTGATTTTTAAACGTTATGAATGATTAATAGCGTCGAAAGCACCGAAAGCCGGTGCTTTCGACGCTTTTTGCTTCATCATTCCTGCATGGCTGCCGAACGGAATCGGTGCCTTGATGCAGAGACAAATCTCTTCTGATGTGACTATAGACGAAGTATAAGCCGATTACACCATTCGCTATGTCACCCATCCCTTATGGGTACTCCTCGGCTAAAAAATGATTCTCATAAATGGTGAACGCAAGGAGTATGTCGAAATCTCCGATCGCGGATTTCAATACGGCGACGGATTATTCGAAACTATCGCCGTTAAAGACGGACAAGCTGTTTTTCTTGATTTCCATTTAGAGCGGTTAAAATCGGGATGTTCCCGGCTTTACATTCCTTTTCCAGATGGCGAGTTACTTAGCCTTGAAGCTAATGAACTTTGTCGACGTTGGGCTTCCGAAACCCGTTCCGCTCAAGCGGTGCTTAAAATTATTATCACCCGCGGTTCGGGCGGACGAGGCTATCGTCAACCCGATGCGGTACAACCGACCCGCGTATTAAGCCTTCATCCCTTTCCCGACTATCCGGCACTCTATCCGGAGCAGGGCATCGTTGCCCGTTTCTGCACGACTCGTTTAGGCTTGAATCCAAGCTTGGCAGGCATTAAGCACCTGAACCGGCTTGAGCAGGTTATGGCCAGAGCCGAATGGAATAATCCGGCCATTCAGGAAGGCATTATGCTGGATGGCAATGATCATGTTATTGAAGGAACAATGACTAATCTGTTCTATGTTAAAAACAGCACGCTTCATACCGCTGTATTGGCTCAATCGGGCGTCGCCGGTATTATGCGTCGCATTATCCTGATGCTTTCAGCTGAACAGGGCCTCCCGGTCGTTGAGCATGAATTTAGCAAGAACGAGTTATTGTTGGCTGACGAAATATTCGTTTGTAATTCCATTATCGGCATCTGGCCTATCAAGCAAATCGAAACTAAGCGTTTTTCAGTGGGGCCTATAACCAAAAATGTACAAACCTGGTTAGCTGGATTTACTCGCGACAACGGCACAGGCAGTGCGACTCCACAGATGGAGGAGTTAGAGCAATGCGGGGAGCGATTGGCGAGAGCAACGCAGGGAGCAGTTGCCGAGCTAGAGCCGTCGCCGGGAAGTTCAATAATGAACGTTAAGACTTTTGCTTTTATCTTTTTGATCTTAAGTTTAATCAGCGGCTGGATGTGGATGGATTATCAAAACGCATTACATCAACCGGCGCTGGTCGATAAAACGGTTTATATAGAAATCGAAAAAGGCGATTCGCTTAACCGCATTACCGATAAACTTATTGCCCAAAATCTGGCGATTAAACCTTTCTGGTTCAAAGTCATCGCCTTTCAGGAAAAAGCCCTGAAAAAACTTAAAACCGGGGAGTATGAGTTAACTTCCGGCGCAACTATTCCTAAAATATTAGCGCTATTCGTGCAAGGAAAAACCAAGCAACATACCATCACTTTTCCGGAAGGCTGGAGCTTCAAGGATATGTTGCATGAAATCGAGAAGAATCCTAATCTTGAGCATACCTTAACCGGCATTGACTTTAACAACGTAATGGCCCGGTTCAGCTCGGATGCGAGCATTCCTTCGACGCCCGAAGGTCTATTTTTTCCCGACACTTATTTTTTTGAAAAACATACCTCCGATGTAGCTTTATTAAAACGAGCCTACGATAAAATGCAGCGGGTATTGCAACAGGAATGGCTCAATAAAGCCGAAGGTCTGCCCTTTAAAACCCCTTATGAAGCCCTGATTCTTGCGTCGATTGTTGAAAAAGAAACCGCGGCCGCTGCTGAAAGACCTATCATCGCCGGCGTGTTTACGCGCCGGCTGGAACAAAATATGTTGTTGCAAACGGATCCTACCGTTATTTACGGCATGGGCGATAGTTACCAGGGCGATATCAGAACCCAGGATTTAACTACAGCCACGCCTTACAATACTTATGTTATCAGCGGCTTGCCGCCGACGCCGATTGCGATGCCGGGACGCGATGCGATTTATGCCGCTCTGCATCCGGCCCAGGGCGACAGTCTGTATTTTGTCGCCCGTGGCGATGGTACTCATGTATTTTCCGCGACTTTAAAAGACCATAATTTGGCCGTGGACAGTTTTCAAAGGAACAAAAAATGACCCGAGGAAAGTTCATTACTTTAGAAGGCGGGGAAGGGGTCGGCAAAACCACTAATATGACTTTTATAAAAGACTATTTAGAGCAGCATAATATCGCTGTAGTGGTTACCAGAGAGCCCGGCGGCACCCAGCTTGCCGAGAAAATACGCCAACTATTGCTGGATACCCAAAGCGAGGCTGTCTCAGAACAGGCCGAGTTATTGCTGATGTTTGCGGCCAGGGCCCAACATATCAAACATGTTATTGAGCCCGCTTTGGCCCACGGCAAATGGGTGCTGTGCGACCGCTTTACCGCTGCTACCTATGCTTATCAGGGCGGAGGCCGGAACATGAAAATCAGCAGCATACAATGGTTGGAAAACTGGGTGCAGGGTCCCTTAAAACCGGATTTGACGCTGCTGTTGGATGCGCCGGTGGAAATAGGCATGGCACGGGTTAAAAAGCGCGGTGCTGTCGATCGTTTCGAATCGGAAAAAATCAATTTTTTTGAAAGCGTCAGGCGGGCTTATTTATTACAGGCCGAACTTTATCCGGAACGCATCAAACTGATAAAAGCCAACCAGCCGTTAGCCGATGTGCAAAGAGCGATTGCCGATGTTATCCGTATTCTCTTGGGTTTGAGTTTAAGCCTAACGTCGCCGAGGCATGGCGGCTTAAAATGATTTTGCCTTGGCACCGGCAACACTGGGAGCATCTTCGCAGTTATATTGCGCAACAACGTATTCCCCAGGCTTTACTGATTACCGGCAATAAAGGGCTGGGCAAGCAGCAATTGGCCAATCGCTTCGCGGAGGCCTTGCTCTGTGCCGCCCCGCAAAACGACAGCACGGCTTGCGGGCATTGCACCAGTTGTGTGCTGATTAATGCCGAAACCCACCCTGACTTTATTCAGCTACAGCCCGAAGAACCGGGCAAAGGCATTACTATCGGCCAAGTTCGCAGTCTGATTACCCGCTTGACCTTAAAACCCCAGTTTGAGTCTCATCGCGTTGTGATCATCAATCCTGCCGACAAGATGAACAATGCCGCAACCAATGCCTTCTTAAAATGTCTGGAAGAGCCGACCGAGCGCACTCTGCTCATATTAATCAGCGAAAAACCGGCCAGATTGCCGGCGACCATTATCAGTCGTTGCCAGAAACTGCCGGTAGCGGCGCCGGACAAAGAAAGCGTAATCGATTGGTTGGCAAAAACTTTGCAGTGCAACGCCGAGACCCACAAGACCTTGCGCAATAACGTCGCTTTAGCGCAGGGCGCGCCTTTGCTGGCACTGGAATATGCCAACGATGAAATATTAACCTTGCGCAATGAATGCTTCAATGCCTGGATGGCGCTCGCTAAACGGCTTAAATCTCCGGTCATGATCGCCGAAGACTGGCAAAAGCTTCCGGCCTCGCCGCTAATGTTCTGGATGACATCCTGGGTTATCGATTTGATTAAGTGTTTTTATCATCCCACCGTTGCAAATTTATATAATCCGGACTTGAATAAGCAGCTGCAAGAAATGTCTCAACAACTGGAATTAAAGGGGCTTTATAAATTATATGATTTATTGCTGATCAGTCGGCAGCGGCTGGACAGCCAAATCAACAAGCAATTGTTGTTTGAAGAAATTTTAATACACTGGTACGAACTTAACCGGAGTCAATGACCATGGCAGATACAGCGCCCGGACAAGGCATATTGTCCCTTTCGATTAAAGATAAAAACGCTTTATACGCCGCCTACATGCCTTTTGTGACCAACGGCGGCCTGTTTATTCCGACCAATCGCGAATATGCGATGGGGCAGGAAGTTTTTATGTTGCTCAACTTGATGGAAGAAACCGAACGACTGCCGATAGCCGGGAAAATCATCTGGATAACGCCGCCCGGTTCGGAAGGCTATAGAGCCTGCGGCGTCGGCGTACAATTTAGCGATCAGGACGGCGGTATGTCGCGCAACAAAATAGAGAATTATCTGGCCGGTTCTTTAGAGAATGACCGGTCGACGCATACTATGTGAGACTGCATTCAGTGATTCATTAATTGGGTAAGGTAACTCCAACCTTCTACTGTATTCGCGGCGATGATTTTTTAACCGAATTTTTTTTATTTACAAATACTTATGTTGATAGACTCCCATTGCCACCTGGATCGTATCGATCTGGCTCCTTATCAAAATGACTTTGCCTGTTTCATGCAGGAAGCGGCAAACAGTCAACTTGAGCATTTGTTATGCATATCGATAGATTTGGAAGCCTATCCGGCCATGCGGGATTTAGTGGCGCCTTATCGGCAAATCTCTTTAACCGTAGGCGTACACCCCAATAGCCGGGACGGGCGTGATCCCAACGTCGAAGAGCTTATCGCTTTAGGCCAAGACGCCAAAGTCATCGGCATCGGCGAGACCGGTTTGGATTATTTTCGTAGCGAAGGCGATTTAGCTTGGCAGCATCAACGCTTTAGACATCATATTACCGCCGCAAAAGCGTTGCAAAAGCCGTTGATTATCCATACCCGCGAGGCCAAACTCGATACGCTGAGGATATTGAAAGAAGAGGATGCCGGTGAAGTCGGGGGCATTATTCACTGTTTTACCGAAGACTGGGAGTTTGCCAAGGCGGCATTGGATTTGAATTTTTATATTTCCTTCTCCGGCATTGTCACCTTCAACAGCGCTAAGGACATTCAGGAAGTCGCTAAAAAAGTACCGGCTGAGCGTTTTCTTATCGAAACCGATTCGCCTTATCTGGCGCCGACGCCTTTTCGCGGCAGGCCCAACTATCCCACTTACGTCCGCTACGTTGCAGAAAAACTGGCGGAATTGCGCGGAACGACGCTGAATAAAATCGCAGAGTCATCGACTGAAAACTTTTATAAGTTATTCAAATCGGCAAGATCTTAGTTTTAAAGAACTCACCACGAAGGACACGAAGTTTTTATTTCTTCGTGCTTTCGTGGTGAATAAGATTTTTAAATTACAGCCTTGGCGTAAATCGGAAGTTTGTTATTTGGCGGCCAGTGCCGTGCCTTTAAAACAAATGCCGTCCCAGCCGAATTGCATGAAATTCCTGATGTTTTGGTGACCTGTGCCGTGCGGATCGTTTAAAACATCCAGCCGGTAATAGTCGCCGAACAGGTTTAAGGTCTGCTGTTGATTAAGATGGTTGAGCTGGGCGAAGGCGAAAATCTTGCAGGAGCCTTCATTCGTTCCGGCCTGATTGACTAACAGCCGCTCATTTAGACCGTTGTTGAATTCGGTGGCTTGATAATGGTAGTTTTCGGTAATGACCGCAAGGGTTTCGTCAAAACTGACATTTTCGTTATTTTTGACTTTTTCAATAAATAATCTGAGCGACATTTTTATCTGACAAGGTTAAAGGCTTAGCGGAGTAATGCGGAAATTTTTTTAAACTCGGGATGCGTCGAATCCCTGACCCATTCGAACAACACCGATTCATAATTGGTAATCGTCGCGCCTTGTTGCTGCATGCGCTGTAAAGCATAGAATTTATGTTCCGCCTTACGTGAACAAATAGCGTCTTCGACCACATGCACCTGATAACCGAAATGCATCAATTCCAATGCGGTCTGCATTACGCAAACATGCGCTTCTTGACCGACCACAATGATTTGCTTGCGATCCGTGCTGGTTACGGTGTCGGTAAAGCCGTCAGCGGCACAGCAAGAAAAACCGGTTTTGTCGAAAATCAGGGTGTCTTCCGACAACAGGTCGGTGAGGGTCGGATCTGTCGAGCCCAAGCCTTTTGGGTATTGCTCGGTTAACAGCACCGGAATGCTTAACAGACCGGCCGCTTCAACCAGACTGCGGGCGTTGGCCGTCATCAGTTGCGCTTCGGGTTCAGGCATGGCGGCCGATAATTTTGCCTGCAAATCGACGACGATCAGCAGGCTGTTTGGTGCGGACAGCAGGTTAGGGTGTGTGCTCATTTTAATGGGAGGGGAAGATTTAAAGGATAAAGGCTAAACGTTTTTAACCTTTCTTCATGATACGGGCTTTTTCCCGTTGCCAATCGCGGTCTTTTGACGTAGCGCGTTTGTCGTGCAATTGCTTGCCTTTGGCCAAGCCGATTTCCAGTTTGGCTCTGCCGTTTTTCCAATACATTTTCAACGGAATCAACGTGTAGCCTTTGCGTTCGACCGAACCGATCAATTTGTTGAGTTCGTGCCGGTGCAACAACAGTTTCTTGGCGCGGATAGCATCGGGATTAACATGAGTCGAGGCGGATAATAGCGGCGAGATATGTGCGCCGGACAACCATGCTTCGCCTCGCTTTATCGCCACATAGCTTTCTTTGAGTTGGACTCGCCCCTCTCTGAGACTTTTAACTTCCCAGCCTTCCAACACAACACCCGCTTCAAAGCGTTCCTCAATCGAATACTCAAAAGTAGCCTGACGATTAACGGCAATCGTGGCGTTTTGTTGCTTGTTGTTTTTCTTGGACTTTTTATCGGCCATAAGCGAGGATTAAGATTTATAAACTGACGTAAAGGAATAATTTTGTTATTTTACTCGATATTACTGCAATAGTCAGAAAAGCTCACCGCCAACAGCTTTCAGAGCGCGCAGAAAGACGCGTCCCGAAGGCTGTTGGCGGTGAATCTATAACCTTTGAGTTTTTACAGGCACACCAATGACGGACACAAAAAAATCAATACATGGCGAATGGTCATCGCGTTTCGCATTTATTCTGGCGGCGACAGGTTCCGCCGTCGGTCTGGGTAATATTTGGAAGTTTCCGTATATTACCGGCGAAAATGGCGGAGGCGCATTCGTTATCGTCTATTTGTTGTGCGTGTTGCTGATCGGCATCCCCATCATGATGGCGGAAACCATGCTCGGACGGCGCAGCAGACAGAATCCCATCAACACCATGATGACTTTGGCCGAAGAAGCCGGGGCCGATAAAAATTGGCATTATTTAGGCTGGATGGGCGTTATTGCCGGATTTTTAATCCTGTCTTATTACAGCGTCATCGCAGGCTGGGCTTCGGCTTATGTGTTAAAGGCCGTTAGCGGCAGTTTTTTCGGCGCCGACGCCGTCGCAATAAAAGGGCTTTTTGACGGTTTTATGGCGAGTCCGCTGCAGTTGGCGTTCTGGCATAGCCTGTTCATGTTGGCGACCATGTTAATTGTGGCGCGCGGCGTTAATACCGGCTTGGAAAAAGCCGTGCGTTTTTTAATGCCCAGCTTGTTTGTGTTGCTGATATTAATGGTGGCTTATGCGATGACCTTCGATGATTATTATGACCAAGGCATCAAATTCTTATTCACGCCCGATTTCAGCAAACTGACCGCTAACGGCGTGTTGACCGCGATGGGACACGCGTTTTTTACCCTGAGTTTAGGCATGGGCGCGATCATGATTTACGGCTCCTATTTGCCGAAAGATGTGTCGATCGCCAAAACCGTTTATTTGATTGCCGGTACCGATACCGTGGTTGCATTATTGGCGGGCATCGCTATTTTTCCGATTGTGTTTGCCGCCGGACTGGAGCCTGCGGCCGGTCCCGGCTTGATCTTTCAAACCCTGCCGATTGCTTTCGGCAACATGACCGGCGGCTGGTTATTCGGCATCTTGTTTTTTGTGATGCTGGTGTTTGCGGCCTTGTCTTCGTCGATTTCATTAATCGAACCGGCAGTGGCTTGGCTGGTTGAAAATAAAGACATGAGTCGGCAACAAGCTTGCATCTGGTCGGGTGGGATAACGTGGCTGTTGGGTTTAGGTACTGTTTTTTCGTTCAATCTCTGGTCCGAGTTCAAAATTTTCGACCGAACCCTTTTTCAATTGCTGGATTATTTAACCGCCAATCTGATGTTGCCTATCGGGGGATTTTGCATTGCCGTGTTCGCCGGTTGGATCATGCAACAGCAACATACCGAGCATGAACTGGACATGCCGAGCCCGCTTAGCTATCGAATATGGACGTTTTTGATTCGCTACGTAGCGCCCGCCGCCGTGTTTTTGGTCTTTCTGCACGTGGTCGGAGTGCTTTAAACATGACGGTTGTTCAAAAAAGCGCCTTGGTTAAGTTTTCAGCGCAGCAGATGTTTGATTTGGTCAACGATATTGAAGCTTACCCGAAGTTTTTGCCTTGGTGCAGCGGCAGTCGAATCATCACGCGTGAAGACGATATTGTCGAAGCCGAGTTATTGATTGCCAAAGGCGGTTTTAAAAAAGCCTTTTCGACCCGGAACAAGATTGAAACAGGGCGCAGGATGACCGTTTCCCTGTTAAACGGCCCGTTTTCCCATCTGGACGGCGTCTGGGACTTTATACCGCTACGCGAAGACGCCAGTAAAATTTCGCTGGATTTGGAGTTCGAAATGTCAGGCAAGCTGGCAAGTTTGGCCTTTGGTGCGGTCTTTAACCAAATTTGCAACACCATGGTGAGTTCATTTACCGCACGGGCTAAAGCCATTTATGGTTAATGTCGAAGTGGCTTACGCCAAACCCGACGAGCAGGTGATAGTCGTGTTGGCAATACCGGAAGGCGCGACGGTTGATGCGGCGATAAAAGCATCGGGTTTGCTGGAGCGTTTTCCCGAAATAGCCTTGTCTGAAATTAATGCGGGGATTTTTGGCGTAGCTTGTAAGCTGGATCGACTTGTTAAGGAAGGTGACAGGATAGAAATTTACCGGCCTTTGCTTCATGATCCTAAAGAGGCTAGGCGGCAGCGGGCTTTGAAGCGTTTTTGACGTTATAACGGTATAACAAATCTGCTGTAAGAGGCTGGCAATACGAGTTAAGTGTTTAAAAATAAAATACTTACTTTGAGTTTGGGGTTCATGAGGCATTGGAAGTCAAGTCCGCCATTACTCATCAATCGCTTTCTCAAGTGGTCAATGAAGCGATACGCATGGCTTTGCAAGAAGATAGAGAGGATTTAGCCGCTTTTGAGGAAAGGGCGGGCGAGCCTACGTTAAGTTATGAAGAGTTGCTGGAAGATTTAACCGCGCATGGCAAATTATAAAATTACCTTCTATGAAAATTACCGAGCCGAGGGTAATACATTGAGCACACAAAACATATGGCTGCTAGATTTATTGCGAGAAGATACTTTCAAATCCGCAATGATGATTATGTCAGCTCTGATTGGTATTTATGGCTTAGTTCAGCGTCATAAAGCAGATAAGCTAGCAATGCAACTTACTGAGCTGGCAATAGAGCAAATCGAAAATGGACCAAAAATACGGCCAAACTTGAAACTTTCAATTTGTGGAGCAGCCGACCAAAAAATCTCACATTTTCTATTGGCTGCACCAGTTGATGATTATAAGTTGCTAAGTTTTGCATTACGAATTCAAGTAAAAAACGAAGGGCAAAAAACTTCCCAAGACGTTGAAATGTTTATTAGGTCAAACAAATTTATTCTTGGCGGAGATGCTTTGGAATATAAGCAAAAGGGGGGTGATTATAAAAATGCTAGTATGCATGTTAATGACAAAGATCCGATGCGAACTTTCTGCTGTACATTTGATTCAGTACATCCAGATCAAACAATAGATTTTAACCTTCAACTTAGTCTCACTGGAGCGACGCTATTTAAACGAGATACTGCTGTTGTTTGTAAAGACGGTATAAATGCCACAGTCACGTGGTGGGGGCATTTTAGTCACCCAATCGATATTATAGTTTGTCAAAAAGATTTCCCGCCCGTTAGCAAAAGAGTCTTATTGGAGGTCATTAGCAATTCTAAAGGAACGACTGAAGAAGTTGTAAATGAGTACAGTCTGGCTATTCAAAAAAACCTTCAAGAACAAAAGAATACGCTATCCACAATTTCAAAACTGCGCGATTTTTTTAGCCAAAAAAACAATACAAGACATTATTTGCTAATAGATGTCGATAAAGAAAAGGTAAAAATAATATATAACAACAAAGAAGAGCATATTGCTATTGGTGAGGTGCCAGAGAGAGCATTGAGATTTTATTCAGGTGTTTTGCTGAGGGATGGGTTTTTCTTTTTAACATAGGGATATAGCACATTCTGCTTACTACAAGGAGAGTAACTCATGCGTTACGCAATTGTTGTCGAAAAAGCGGAAAACAATTATTCGGCCTATGTACCCGATTTGCCCGGCTGTATTGCGACCGGCTCTACCATAGAAGAAACTGAACGTGAAATTCGAGAAGCCATCGAGTTTCATATTGAAGGGCTGATTGAAGACGGTTTGCCTGTGCCGTAACTAAGCGAAACAGTAACCCTTCTGGCAAACTAACATGCATAAAAGGTGGAAATTTGAAAGCCAAACGCCGTGAACTCACACAAGCGGAAATGCAAGCTGTCGATCGGTTTAAAAAAATGTGGGCTGTCAAAAAGCATGAGCTTGGGCTAACGCAAGAATCAGCAGGGTTAGTGTGTGGTTGGTCGGGACAAGCGGCTTTTGCTCAATACTTAAATGGCAATGTGCCGCTCAATGTTGAGGCGGTGTTACGTATAGCTAAATTACTCAAAGTACATCCGGTTGAAATTATGCCGGAGGTGAACGAAATATTACCGGAAGTGTGCGGAATGGTAGCCTTAGCCATGACGACACACGGTTATGAAACGGATATTGTTGCTTGGGCGAACGAGCAAGCGCGCTTGGTACGCACCGGACAATTTGAATTACTTGATGTGAAACATATCGCCAAGGAGATAGAAGATGTGGGCAAAAGCGAATACCGCGAACTGGCGAGTCGTTTAGTGACACTTATCGCTCATTTGCTCAAGTGGCACTTTCAACCGGAGCGGCAAGATTGCAGTTGGCAAAATACGATTCGTCATCAGCGCCGGGCAATTCAGTTTCATCTAAAGCAGGCACCGAGCTTGAAAGCCAAGTTGGATGATACTGAATGGTTGGAAATTATATGGGGCGATGCTATTTATCAGGCTTCCGAAGAAACCGGCTTAGATAATTTCCCTGAAACAATATTATGGTCAATTAAGGATATTCTCACGGCGGAATGGATGCCGATATCGTCTAACTAGGCTTGAAAGTAGGCGTATATATCTTCTACACCACTTTTCTTAGTGGCTTTCTTCACGGTAATACCATAAAAGCGAAACAACAAAGCTCAAAATTATCAAGTTTGTAATTAGCCCCATTCCATCAACCCCTCGCTAATCTGCCACCCAATCGCCACAATCCCGAGGCAAGCCAATGCATGGCTGTCGCCCAGAAAATTAACGCGTCCGAATGAATCGTAACGGCCAGAGCCAGACCTCGGTCCGGCAACCACAGGCAATAAACATACTGCTGCACAAGCAATTCATACAGCGATGGTTGCGTTGAATAGACGCCTGAGCTTTCGCATGTAACCGCATCGCCATCTTGACATAGTGACTACGCAACTATGTCCATATTTCTAATTTAATGTAAGAGCCTTGCGTTTTATATAAAAAGTGCGCTACCTCGCATTTACCTAAAACAGTTAAGCAAATATATTCAATTTTAAGTAAAAATTAATATTCTTTATATACTGAATCCATAGTTATTTATTCAGGATTTATGCGCTCGTTTAACTCTTTATATAGTAGTGATTAATACTGATTAATAACCCGCTATAAAATAAAGGCGTAAAGATTAATTATGGCGAGTTATAAATATTTTTCCCGATTAATTATAAAAAGTGTTACTGCCTCACATTTACCTGTTCATAGTAAGTAAATATACCTAAATTTAAGAAAAAATTAATGACTCAGCAATACACTTTGTCCGGGTTATATGAAACCTCATGAAAAAGATAAATGAAAGCAAGTTTACAGCTTTTATCTATCTTTTATCGTCAAATTGAACATTTTTAACGTTTTTTAGGCTTGTCTTTCAAACCGTTTCAGGCGTCTTTTTGCCATGTGGATATAAAACGGAAGCGCTTAGTTTTTCCTTAAATATAACTCATAAAAAGAGACATCGAATGTCTCATAAATTAATGATTTTATGTAATAGAGATAATTTTATGAGTAACTCAAGCAAATTAGTATGTTTATTTTCAACGGCATCCAGCCTTTCACAACAAACGCTTAGTTTGTCTAATAAAACCGGAGCGAATAAGTACGATTTAAATTCAGACTTACACCCTGTAAATACTCAAAACACTAGCAGACGAGTTGGATATTCCAATAGTGATGTTAATCAAAAATTTCCGAAAAAATATTGTATTAAATCACTATTAGCCTTATCTATACTGGCAGCCAGCTACCCGGCGTTTAGCCAACCGTCTTTTTGGGGAGATTGGGAGGGCGGCAGCGTCACCGGTAACGGCGATCACAATTGGATGCGAAAACAAGTTGTTTCCGATGACCGCATTCAACTTATTAAAGACAGCAGCCGTTCAGGTACTTACGCCCGATTTGAAATTCGCAGTGGAGATGGTGGCGGCGACTCGGTACAGCGCTCGGAAGTCGTGATGATGCAAGACAATTCCAACAACCAGATCATGGAGGATTTAAATAGCGGTACTCAGCAATATAAATTCAGCGTGAAGTTTGACAGTAGTTGGCAAAATATTTCCGGATGGGGGATATTTTTACAGCTCCATGGCGATGATAGCTATAGCACTAATCCGGCTATTGCGCTCAGTGCGACGGATAAAATCCGTTTGAATATGCGTACCGGCGATATTACTCAAAATAAGGGGGCGCCGCATGAGCTGTCTAATGGAGACTTGAATAAAGGGCACTGGATTGATTTCGTCATGACAATCAAGTTTGCTGCAAACAACACGGGTTATATCACTATGTTGCGTAGGGATGAAGGCCAAACTGCCTATACTAAGGTATTGGATGTGCAAAATACGCCAACCTTGCTTTATAGTTCCGCTGTACAAGGCGGAAAAGTCCTAGGCCATTATTGGAAGCATGGTTTGTATAGAAACACCTCAAACTTCAACAGTGTTTTATATCTTGATGGTTTGACGCGTGAAGCGACCAGCAGCACACCGACTCCAACTCCGACACCAACGCCTACACCAACTCCGACACCGACACCTACACCGACTCCAACTCCAACGACGATTAGCATATCGTCTTACTATACTAAAAACATAACGGCTTATTCGGCTACTGCCGGGTTTGTCAGCAACATTCCGACAACCGGCGTTATTTCTTACGGCACCAGCCCTACCAATTTGAATATGTCCAATACTTACTACGGTTTGGCGACGGGGCATTCGCTAACACTGTCTCGCTTGGCTAAGGCAACGAGGTATTATTACAAAATCACCGCTAAGGATAGTAAGGGCAATACGATGTCAACGCCTACCGCTTACTTTCGCACATCTTGGCGTTAGTCCTTAAAAGATAGCGTCAACGTTAAGATAAGACGAAGCTAGGGACCGGCTAAGAGAAGTAACTTGTAAGAGTGTTATCTTTTCTTAGCCGGCAATTTGAACGGCTAGACTTTTTTCCTGCTTTAAAAGGAAGCGGCGGTTATGCTGCTGTAAATGACTTTACAGAGAAATTAAGCATCGGCTATAGGTTGTTAATTCACGCATTATCGGCTTTTATCGCCCCCTCAGTTCACGTTAAACAAAACCTCATACGCCTTCAGTAACTTGGGTACCTCATAATTCCATTCCAGCTCGTTTTTTACCCGGTTTCTGCCGTATTCGCCCATTTGCAGGCAACGCTCCGGAGCATCCAGCAATTCAACGATCTTTTTCGCCATGTCGGTGGGATCGTTCTTGGCCGCGTAAAGCGAAGCTTCTCCGGCTGAAAAACGCCCCTCGGTCAGGTCGAACTGTACGATAGGTTTGCCCAGCGCCATGT
>SXGU01324999.1_pt1 | contig 19366 bp, 12 predicted proteins | sample 3174531 | NCBI WGS metagenome assembly SXGU01 (sample SAMN11356863, study PRJNA531348) | freshwater metagenome | isolation source: freshwater sample F1-140 | place: China: Fuxian Lake, Yuxi | collected 2017-12-25 | reverse complement strand
CGGATAGATCACCTCTCGCCGCCTGGGGTCCGTCAACTCTGCGAAATGATCCTTGATCGCCACACGCACACTGGACTTCTTGGGCACGAGACTCGTCCTGCAACACGGCCACGAGTTGATCGCCCAACCTCCTGTCGAGCAGACTTCTCAAATCGCCACACCGCAACTATCGCAGCTTATCCAGAATCGCGCAATCGCCCTGTCGCCATCGGTCTGTCCAATGTCCTAGGCAATCCGGCTTCGGGTTGGATCATGGATCACTTCGACGGTGCCAACGGCTGGCACGGTTGGCAGTGGCTGTTCTTGCTGGAGGGCCTGCCGACGTCGTTGGTCGGCGTTGCGGTACTCGTCTATTTGCAGGACTCGCCCCGCAATGCGACATGGCTAAGCAACGAACAGAGGCAATGGCTTGTCGAACATCTGGCCGAAGAAGATCGCCAACGGCAAGCCCTGCACGGCCCCGATCGCTGGGAAGCGATGCTGCAGCCGAGAGTCTGGTTGCTGATTGCCATCTATTTCACGGTGGCGGTCGGTACGAACGCAGGCGGTGCCTATTTTCCGACGCTCATCGAAGAGCAATACAAATCCGCGACCAAATTTCAGATCGGACTGCTCACGGCGTTGCCGCACCTGTGCGCGATCGTGGCGATGTCTCTCATCGGGATCAGTTCCGATCGCTCGGGCGAACGTCGCTTGCACCTGGCTGGTTCCGCGCTGTTGGCTGCTGGTGGTTGGAGCTTCGTCGCGTGGGGGCCGTCGCCCGAAGTCGCACTGATCGGACTCTGCCTCGCTCAGTCCGGCATGATGAGCATGCTGCCCGTTTTCTGGACCCTGCCCAGCGTGTTCTTGTCGGGAGTCGCCGCAGCGGGCGGGATCGCGCTCATCAATTCCGTCGCGAACATCGGCGGTTTTTTCGGCGCCACGATCTTGGGCCGACACGGACTGTGGTCAATGGCTGCGATCCTGTTGTTAGGCAGCCTGCTGACAGCGACTGCCTTAAGAGACTGGAGTCGGAATCATTCGTCTCGCTCAGATGTTCGTGATGAATAGCCGTCTGCTTTCTCAGCAGATCGAGTCGCCTACTTATCTGTGCTCTGGCTTTGCTATCTGTGCTAATCCAATTCGAAAGTGAAATGCACAGATAGCAAGGCCCGGAGCACGGATAGGGAAAGAGAAGATGGTGTAGAAGCGTGTTCTCACTGTGCGTGAACGGCTTGCGGCTATCTGTGGCCTTCGTCGCGACTGAACATGACGAGGATGGTCGTTTGATTCACCGTATCAAATGCGAAACAGGAACTCGTTCGAAGCCAGCAGGCTGTGGCAGAGTTCTTGCCAGCGCTGTGATTCGCGGGCGGCGGGGGCTTGGGTTTCGATGGTCGCATCGAGTTGCGTGAAGAAGGCCAGGGCGTCGTTGCGTTCGGCGGGGGTGATGGGGCGGTTGAGGACTCGCAGCCAGAGTTGATTCAGGCGTGCTTCGGGTTGGGGAGTAGCGGCAATGAGTTGGTCGGCGAGCGTCTTCGCGCGTTGGCGGAACAGGGCGTTGTTCATCACGAACAGCGATTGCGTCGGGACGACGGTCTGGCTGCGCTGGCCCGCGATTTGGGCCGGGCTCACGAAGTCGAAGAAGCTGCGCAGGCGGTCGTTCGCGTTCGTGTTGGTCCGCATGACCGGTAGGTAGATCGTGCGGAGAAACTCTTCGCCCGCGCGCGGTTTGCGGTGGGTGTAGTTGGGCGGGTTCACGCCTTTTTGCACGAGCGCGCCGCAGTTCTCGACTTCTTCCAGAACGAGGGCCGGGCCGCCGTGGCTCGGCTTCAGTTCGCCGCTGACGGCGAGGAGTTGGTCGCGTAGCACTTCGGCATCCAGCCGCTGACGGTTCATCCGCCACAGCAGACGGTTGTCGGGATCGACCACAGTAGCATGCACACTCCGTGTGCCGTTGCCGTCTTGTGGGTCATCCAACATGTTTGTTTTGGCGGACGGCACATGGAATGTGCCTGCTACTTTGGCTGCCTCGTTGGTGCTGCTCAGTCGATAGGTCCGGCTGAGGACCAGCGAGCGGATTAGTTGCTTCTGCGACCATCCGCTTTGCATGAAACGCGTCGCGAGGTGATCGAGAAGTTCCGGATGCGAGGGCGTTTCGCCGCGCGTGCCGAAGTAGTCGACGCTGCGGACCAGTCCTTCGCCGAACAGCTTCTGCCAGATGCGATTGACGGCGACGCGCGGCGTCAGCGGATTGCGTTTGTCGGCCAGCCAATCGGCCAGTTGCAAGCGGCCACTTTGCCCGGCGGGGATCGGCGGGAGCTTGTCCCATGAAGCCACTCGAACCGTCCCGCGCGGGAACACGGCACCCGGTGCATACGGATTGCCGCGAATGTAGACCGGCATGTCGGCGGGTTGGTCGGCGTCGTGCATCGCGAAGGCTCGCGGCACTTTCGACGAGAAGAACTCGGCATGCTGAATCGCCGCCGCGAGCTTCTTCAGTTGCTCGGTGATCTCGTCGCGGCGTTTGGTGAGCGAGGCTTTCGGATCGTCAGCGCTGGCTAAGACCGTGGGATAGGCATCCTGCCTGTCATTCGGATTACCTCGGTCATTCGAATTGCCGGCGATGCGCTCACGCACAGCAGCGAGGACGGGCTGACTCGCGGAGGCGGACACAGCAGCGATGACAGGCTGGAAGCCTATCCCACGGGTTTCATCAGCCCGTGCAAGCTGCTTCTCAACATCCTTCTTCTCGGCCTGTAACTTTTGTTGCTCGGCCTTCAGCGCGGCGAGCTTCTCCGTATGTTCCGCTTCGAGCTTCTGCCGCGCGGCGAGTTGCTCGGGCGTCTCCGGGAGTTCGGTCGAGTTGAGCAGGCTCCAGACGCCGAATGGGATCTTGTGAGTGGCCGGCGAGCTGCGGAGCATCCCGGCGATGCCGTAGTAGTCGTGCAGCCCGATCGGATCGAACTTGTGATCGTGGCACCGCACGCAATTGAGCGTCATGCCGAGGAACGCCGTGCCGATCTTCGCGACCTGCGTGTCGATGTGATCGGCTTCCATCTTCGCTTTGTCCGGCTCGACGATCTCGACATCGCCGACCATCAGGAACCCGGTCGCTGTGATGTTCTCGGCCCGTTCCTGCGGCGAGTTGAACGGCAGCAAGTCGCCGGCCATCTGTTCGCGCACGAAGCGGTCGAACGGTTTGTCTTTGTGAAACGCCTCGATCAGGTAATCGCGATACCGCCACGCATGCTCGGCGAAGACGTTGTTCGAGGTGCCGATCATGTCGGCGTACCCGGTCAGATCGAGCCAGTGTCGCGCCCAGCGTTCGCCGAAGGCCCGCGAACTGAGCAACCGATCGACGACGGTCTCACAAGCATGCGGCGAGTTGTCGCGAACGAACGCGTCGATCTCGGCGGGCGTCGGCGGCAGGCCGGTCAGATCGAGGCTGACTCTTCGCAGCCACACATAGCGGTCGGCATCAACGACCGGACGCAGCCCGACCTTCTCCAATCGAGCCAACACAAACCGATCGAGCGAGTCGACCGGCCATGTAACATCGTTCACATCCGGAGCCGCCGGATTGATGACCGGTTGAAACGCCCAGTGCTTGCGGCCCTCTTCGAGATCAATCGTCCGCGACGTCTTCAGTTCTTTGGCGACTCGCGGATCGGGAGCTCCCATCGCGATCCACGTTTCGAAATCCTTGATCACCGACGCCGACAACTTGCCTTTCGGAGGCATTTCGACCCCGTCATGCCGCAGCGCCTTGATGAGCAAACTCTCCTCGACCTTGCCCGGCACGATCGCCGCCCCGGTGTCGCCTCCCTTGAGCAACCCCTGCCGAGAATCAACCAGCAACCCGCCCTGCACGATCTTCGAGTCCGCCGCATGGCACTCGTAACAGTGCGTCACGAACACCGGACGAATCTTCGTTTCGAAGAACGTAAGCTGCTCCGGCTTCGGTGCAGTTTCCTCAGCGGCGAGCGGAGTGACCGCGCACAGGACAGCGACGCAGAGGAGCGTTCGTAGCCGTGTCGCTCCGCGACCAAGAGGTACGACGGACTTCCAGTCCGTCGCGCTGATCGACGGACTGGAAGTCCGTCGTACAAAGAGGCGAACGGTCTTGCTCATGCCAATAGCTCCTTAATGACTCGGCCATGCACGTCGGTCAGGGTGCGGTCGAGGCCGTTGTAGTACCAGGTGAGGCGGCTGAAGTCGTAGCCGAGCAGATGCAGGACGGTGGCGTAGAACTCCCAGACGTTGGTCGGGTTTTGAAGGGCGCGGCGGCCGAAGTCGTCGGTCGCTCCGTAGACCGCGCCCGCTTTCACGCCCGCTCCCATCATCCAGACGGTGAAGGCGTCCGGGTTGTGATCGCGGCCCGTCGTGTTGGCTTGATGAGTCGGCATGCGACCGAACTCGGTCGTCCACAGCACGAGCGTGTCTTTCAGCAGGCCGGTCCGTTTGAGGTCCGTCAGCAGCGCGGCGGTCGGTTGGTCGAAGATCGGGCAGTGGCGTTCGTAGTCAGACTTCAGCGTGCGATGCGCGTCCCAGTTCAGCAGGCCATCGACGCCACTGGCTCGCGACGCGCAGTAGAGATTGACGTACCGCACGTCTCGTTCGAGCAGACGCCGCGCGAGCAAACAGTTGCGAGCGTACGCAGCCTGCAACTTGTTCTCGCTGTTGGTGCCGTAGAGCGTGTGCGTCTCGGCGGACTCGGCAGCCAGTTCGGTCACCTCAGGAGCCGAGACCTGCATGCGCGCCGCCAGTTCATACGCAGCGGTTCGAGCAGCCAGCGCACTGTCGCCGGGGTTCGCCACTTGATGCTGTGAATTCAGCAGTCGCAGGAACTCGCGCGAGGCGGTCTCTTCGTCGGCTGTGATCTCGGTCGGACGACGCAGGTTGCGGATATCGAGATGCGCGGCCAGCACCAGCGCCTGATGTTTCGCGGGCAGGTAGCCGTTGCTCCAGTTCGCCTTGCCGTTCGGCGGTTCGCCTCGCAAGTCAGGCAGCGCCACATATGTCGGCAGGTTGTCGTTCGCGCTGCCGAGGGCATAGCTCAGCCAGGCACCGGCACTCGGGAACCCTTCTTGAGCGCGACCCGTATTCATCAGCACGCAGCCGGGGCCGTGCGTGTTGGTCTTCGACGTCATCGAGTGAATGAAAGCGATGTCATCCACATGTTTCGCCATGTGCGGCAGCAGCGACGAGATGCGTTTGCCCGACTGACCGCACGGCACGAACTCCCACGGCGGCGCCATCAGGTTGCCGTTCTTACCCTGAAACGAGACGAGGTTCTCTTCGCCGGGCAGAGGCTTGCCGCTGTGCTTGAACAGCTCGGGGCGGTAATCCCACAGGTCGATGTGCGAGGCCGCTCCGGGACAGAAGATCTGCAAAACGCGTTTCGCCTTCGCGGGGAAGTGAGCCTCCCCGCGTTCGGATCGCCATGCCGATTGACTCGCCGCAGGATCGCGATCGGCCGCGAGTCCATCGCGCCTCAACAGATCGAGCATGCCGATCCCCGCGAGGGCGGTGAGCGAGTTGTTGAGGAAGCCGCGTCTCGAACTGGTTGTCATTGGTGATAATTCCACACTTCGATATTGGGTGATTCAAACGAGTGAGAAGTCAAAAGCGATGAGTGATGAGTGAAAAGAGATGAGTGAAAAGTGAAAAGTGCAAAGTGCAAAGTGCAAAATACCGCACTTTTCACTTCTCACTTTGCACTTCTCACTTTGCACTTGTTTCTTCTCACTCTTCACTTTGGCTTTCCGTCCGCGCCGCGTCGCAAATTGTTCTTCGCCGTGACAATCGACTTTCCAATGATCAATGTCAGTTCATGGCACTCATCACTAAGCGGGACCAGTCTTTGTTCGGGCAGTAATTCACTGCGGACAATCAGATCCAGCCAGCACTTCGACTCTCTCAATTCCTTGAGGCAAATCCCCATTTTGTGAATGAAGTCCTTCTTGCTCTCCGCACCGCACGCTTCAGCATAGTTTGGAGCCGGCGAGGTACTGCAGCGGACCAATTGGCCCGCGATATGACGTCCAAGTCGCGTGTCCGGCAATGCGTCGACGACTTTGCCCGCTCGCACAGCAAAATCGAGCAACCGCTCGGCGAGGATGGCGTTTCGATCGATCATTGAGACGGCTTCATTGTCGGCGTTTTGTATGGTTGTCTTTTGATTTGCGGCCTCGATAGCAATCTGTGAAACATAATGAGAGTGGAAAGTAACAATAGTGATAAGTGCAAAATGCAAAATACCAAACGCCGCCACTTTTCACTTTTCACTTTTCACTTTTCACTTCTCACTTCTCACTTCTCCTCAATTCACATGAATCAGCTCATTGGAATTCAGCAACGCTCGGCAGAACGCGCGCAAGCCGTGCTTCGCGATCAGTTGCGTCGCGGCGTTGAGTTCCTCGTCACGCGGCGAGCGACTGAAGGCCAACTCGAACGCGCGGCGGACTTGCTGCGATGAGTTCGTCGCGTCGCGCTGCAGTCGCTCGGTGAGCAGGCTCACCATGTCGAGCGAGAAGCGGTGATTCATCAGCGTCAGCGCTTGCAGCGGAGACGTCGTTGCCGCGCGGCGCGGTTCGGCGAAGGCGGGATCGGGGCAATCGAAGTCGGTCAGCACGTCAACGCGAGCGGCTCGCGCATTGTGGTGATAGATCGAGCGGCGGTACGTCTCCGGCCCGTGCTGGTCGAGCGGCACATAGGTCGCGACGTTGTCCTGCTGATACTCGTACAACTTGAAGCCGGGGCCGCCCATCTTCGTGTCGAGCTTCCCCGCGATGCTCAGCAGCGAATCGCGGATCTCTTCGGCGGAGAGCCGACGCGGGGGAAAACGCCACAGGAGCCGGCTGTCGGCGTCGGCTCGCGACGGCCCTTCGCGCCACTGGCCACTCTGTTGATAAGCCCGCGAGGTCATGATCAATCGATGCAGCGGCTTCAGCTTCCAACCGCCGCGTCGCAGTTCGGTCGCCAGCCAATCGAGCAACTCGGGATGCGTCGGGCGGCTGCCCATGTAACCAAACTCACTCGGCGTATCGACCAGTCCTTTGCCGAAGTGATACTGCCAGACGCGATTCGCCAAGACGCGCGACGTGAGCGGGTTGTCGTCGGCGGTCAGCCACTTCGCGAGCGAGACTCGCCGCGTCCCTTCATCGGCGGAAGCCTCTTGCGAATACGCGGACGACAGCGGCGACAAGACTGCGAGACTCGCCGGTGTCACCGCCTCGCCGCGACGCTGAGGATTCCCGCCCACGAACACATGCTGCGCGTCTGTGATCGGCTTGTGATTCCCGACCCACCAAACCGGCAGCGCGGGGACTTCGGCGATCTGCTTCTCGACGCGAGCGAGTTCACTCTTCAACGACATCAGCTTCGCGTTGTCTTCGTCGGTCGTGATGAGTTTTCGGAGCCGAGCTTTCCGCAACGAGTCGGTCTTCGGCTCGCGATCCGAGGAACTCGCAACCGTCCGCCACTCTTTCCCGTCGAGCGATGTTTCGATGCGGTACTCGCCGGCGAAAATCGTCAACTGAGTATCCTCACGGAGCGCTCGCGGACGGTCGCTCGAAAAGAACACGCGGCGAATCTTGCTCGGCTCGCGCAGCGTGATGAGCAGCTCGCTTTCCGGGCCGGATGAGATCCAACGCTCGCCGAACTTGCCGTCGATCGTGAGCGCCGGGCTATAGGCGTCCGCGAAATCCTTCACTTCACGCGAGGCGCCTTTCGCGGCTCCGCCATTGCTCGCCAACGCGACGTTGCGCGAGGCCGCCTCATCGCTCCACACTTCGAACTCGTCGATGCGAAAGCCGGGAGACTTGCCGTCGTCTTGATCGTTCGCCTCGACCAGCAGCCGCACGAATTTCGCTGCGTGTGGCTCGAACGATTCTTCGGTGCCGTAGCGGCTATGGCGCGGACGAGTCCACTGCTTCGCCAGTTCCGACTCGCCCTGCTTCGCGCGTTCGGTCAGCTCCGCTTCCAGCTTCGCGCGGTCGGCTGTCAGACGATCGCGTTCTTGTTCGAGCGGCTTCAGTCGCGCCGCATGTTGCTCGCGATCCGCTCTCGTCGCGACGGCCCGCGTCCCATGCACGGTCCCGGCGAAGGTCGCGTAGAACGCGTGGTAATCGCGCTGCGTCAGCGGATCGAACTTGTGGTCATGACACCGAGCACAGCCAATCGTCAGCCCGAGGAACGCTTCGCTCGTCGCACGAATCATCTCGTCCATTTGATCTGCTCGAATCTGCGCCGCCGCGACCTTGTCTTGATTGCCGACGTCGTCATAAGGCCCCGCGACAAGAAACGCCGAACCGACTTCGACCTCCGGCTGATCCTTGCCGATCACGTCTCCGGCGAGATGTTCGAGGACGAGCCGATCGAATGGCTTGTCGTCGTTGAAGCTCTTGATGACGTAGTCTCGAAACGGCCAGAGGTTCGTGATGATCTCGTTCCGCTCGTAACCCCGACTCTCCCCGAAGCGAATCACATCGAGCCAATGCCGTCCCCAGCGTTCGCCGTAATGCGGACTTTGCAACAGCCGATCAATCAACCGCTCGACGGCCCGCGGTGCGACAGCATTCTTGGAGTTCTTCAACTCCTCGCGACATTCGCGTTCAAACGCCGCGACCTCATCCGGCGTCGGCGGCAGGCCGAGCAGATCGAACGTCGCTCGGCGAATGAACGTGCGAGCGTCCGCCGGTTCGTTCGGGTTCAAGCCGCGTTTGTGTAATTCTTGCGACACGAACCGATCGACCGGATGCGAGCGCCACAACGCCGGCGCGTCAGTCACATCGGGCGGTGTATTTTTCGCGACAGGCTGCAACGACCAAAACGAAGCATCCGCTTTCGACTTCTCGCGCAGCACCCGCTTCTCCGGCCAGTTGGCACCCTGAGCAATCCACTCGCGCAGCGCCGTCGCTTCTTTGTCCGTAAGCGGCTCGCCCTTCTCCGGCATCTCCGGCTTCTGGCCATCCTGCGAGACCGCTCGCAGATAAACCGGACTCGCGCCCGGCTTCCCCGCGACGACTCCCGCCCCGCCCTCACCGCCGCGCAACATGGCTTCGCGAGTCGTCAGATCGAGCCCGCCTTTAGCATTCCCCGCCTGATGACACGCCACACACTTCGCCGACAGGGCCGGGGCGATCTTCGCTTCAAACAACGTCATGTCGTCGTCCGCCGCGACGACGTTCGCCAAGAGCAGCGACGCCATCATGCCGAGAACGCAGCGCACGATCCGTTGATGACTCATTCTGATTTATCCTGTTTCCCAACGGCCAGACGCTTCAGCACGACCTGCATCTGTTTCTGCATCGCGTCGGCGACCGCGTCGGGATCGTGTTCCCGCGCGGTTTTGACGATGGCACGATGCAGTCGTCGTCCCAGTTGGTTCTCTTTCGGCGTCGGAGTGGTCCGCGAGGCGAGCGGTCTTATTCAAGCCAAAATCTCCTCGATGACATGTCCATGCACGTCGGTCAGGCGGCGGTCGATGCCGTTGCTGAGGAAAGTGAGTTTCGTGTGGTCGATGCCCAGCAGGTGCAGCATCGTTGCGTGGATGTCGTAGACCTGCGTCGGGTTCTCGCGGTCCAGCGGCTTGTAGCCCCATTGATCGGACGGGCCGTGAGTCACTCCCGGCTTGATGCCGCCGCCGCAGAGCCAGTTGCTGAAGACATACGGATTGTGGTCGCGGCCTTTGCTCCCTTGAGTCGACGGCATGCGTCCGAACTCGGTCGTCCACAGAATGATCGTGTCGTCGAGCAAGCCGCGTTGTTTGAGATCCTTGATGAGCGCGGCGGCTCCGATCGCCATGCCGTTCGCCAGCGGACCGTGATCGCGTTCGACATCTTCGTGACTGTCCCAGTTGCGGCGCGGAAAACTGTTGTCGTTGCCGGACCAGATTTGGACGTATCGCACACCTCGTTCGAGCAGACGCCGCGCGATCAAGCATTTGCGTCCGAAGTACTCGGCTTCCTCGGGGACATTGATCTCGGAGCCGTAGGTCTTCCCCGCGGTTTCGAGTCCATACAGCTTCAAGATGTGCGCGGGCTCTTGGCTGAGATCGAGAGCTTCCGGCGCGCTGAGCTGCATCTTCGCGGCCAGCTCATACGTCTTGATCCGGGCATCGAGTCGCGAGTCGCCCTGTCGCTGTTGCTCGAAGCCGCGATTCAATCGGCTCAGGAGCGCGAGTCCATCGCGATCACTGTCTGCGGTGACGAAGTCGGACTTCGGCAACAGGTCTTCGATCGGGATATCTCGCTGCGGAAAGATGGTCGTCCCTTGAGTGCTCGCGGGGAGAAACGCCGACGACCAATTCTTCGGCCCGTTCGACGGATAGCCTCGATGATCGGGCAGCACGACGAACGTCGGCAGGTTGTCGTTCATCGAACCGAGCCCGTAGCTGATCCAAGCTCCCATGCCGGGAAAGCCGGGGTTTTGAAAGCCGGTCGCTTGCAGAAACGTCGCCTGAGAATGCACGCCGGTCTTGCCGACGACGTTGTGGATGAAGGTCATCTCGTCCGCGACTTCACCGAGCGGCGCGACGACATCGCTGAGCATCTTGCCGCTCTGCCCATAGGCTTTGAACTTGAACGGCGACTTCATCCACGGCCCCAACCCGTTCTGAAACGCTTCGACATGCTCGCCGAAATTGGACGCTTCGCCGTGATGCTTTTCGAGAGCCGGCTTGTAATCCCAGAGGTCCAAATGCGATGCAGCTCCGGACATAAAGAGCTGCACAATCCGCTTGGCCTTCGCCGGTCGATGCAACTTCTTAATCACCCCGCCCGTGCCCGAAGGCAGCGGCTCGGCAGTGAGTCCCTCGGATTGCAGCATGGACGCCAATGCCAAACCGCCAAAGCCGTGTGCGGCCTGCCAGAGAAAGTCACGTCGATGATTCATGGCGGTTTCCCTTGTGGAGCCGTAGGACGGCGGCCTTCGAAAGCAGCGCAAAGTGAGAAATGAAAAGTGAAAAGTGAGAAGTGCAAAGATGAAGGGACTCATGTGCTTCAGCCACTTTGCACTTTTCACTTCTCATTTTTCACTTCTCACTCTTTTCTCTCGGACTGACGGCCCGGAAGGGCCGTCCTACGAATCGACTCAGGCGCGTTCGCTCAATCGACATACACAAACTCGCTGAGGTTAAAGAGGACTCGGCAGAGATTGGGGAGGCCGTGCTTGTGCGCATACGCGGTCAGTTCGGTGAGTTCAGCGTCCGTCGGCGAACGGCCTGAGACGCGTTCAAAGGCGAGTCTCACTTGCTCGGCGACCGGTTGCTGTTCGGCGGTCAGCTTCGCGGCGAAGTGCTTCGACATCGTCAGCGAGAAACCGTTGTTGAGCAGCGAGAGGGCCTGCAACGACGTCAGCGTTTCGTTGCGTTGCGGCGTGCTTTGCGATGAGTCCGCGCAGTCGAGCGTTGTCATGTACGGGTCGGGCTGCGAGCGGACGATGAAGCGATAGACCGAGCGGCGATGCGAGGCCGCGTCATCAGGATTGAACTTGTGGTACTCGTAGTGCGGCGAGTGTTCGGGGCGTTCGAGGACGAACAAGTAGTAGCCCGGTCCGCCCATCTTCGGATCAAGCTTGCCGCTGACGGCGAGCATGGCATCGCGGATCTCTTCCGCTTCGAGCCGCCGGCGATTCATGCGCCCTAAGAAACGGTTATCGGAGTCGATCGTGCTGTTGGATGCGTCATGAGCCGACGCTTGCTGATACGTCGCGCTGGTGACGATGAGCTTATGCAGCGACTTGAAGGACTGGCCGTTGTCGCGGAACTCGGTCGCGAGCCAATCGAGCAGTTCGGGATGCGTCGGCAGCTTGCCCATGCGACCGAAGTCGTTCGGCGTTTCGACGAGACCGCGTCCGAAGTGATGCTGCCAGATGCGATTCACGATCGAACGCCATGTCAGCGGGTGATCGCGCCGAGTGATCCACTGCGCGAGTGCCGCGCGGCGCTCACCTTCGGAGTGGTCCGGCTTGAGGCTGAAGTGGCCGGCTGCTGACAGCGTTTCATCGGCGCTGACGAGAATCGGCAGCGTGCCCGGCACCGACGCGGCGCGAGGTTGCGTGACGTTGCCACGATGCAACAAATGGATGGCACGCGGCTTGCCGTTCGTTGGATGGAAGGACGCGATCGGAGCGAAGTGAGTCGCCGCCGCATAAACCAACTTGCCCGACGGCAGCGCCTTGAGCTGACTGTCCGCCGCCGCGATCTCCTTGTTGAGTCGCTCGCGTTCCGCAGTTCGCTCGGCAGTTGTGATGCGATCGAGAATCGCTTGCCGCTGCTTCTGAACTTCGGCCAGTTGCTTGATGACCGCTTCGTCACCGGCACTCGCCCAGATGCCATCCGTGAGATTCGACTTCCTCCAGCGATCGGGCGCTTCGATCGAATCGAGCGACGTGACCGCAGACTTCAACGCGACGTTGTTGCCGGAGGCGTCGAGCACCTGCAACTCGGCCAGCGCGAGGATGTAATCGTTTTGTCGATGAGCCAATTTCGTCGCTGTAAGACGAATGACACGCGCCGTGGTCTTCGTGAGCGTGACCTCATACGGCACCAGTCCCGGATTCGGGACATCGCTGGCAGTGGCGTCGTGCAGCTTCGCATCCGCCGCCGACGCTCCGCCGGTGATGGCGAATCGAACCGGGAAGCCGAAGCCCGCGCCAATGTTGTTGAACTCGTCGTGACAGGGCCGCAGCACGATCTTCGAAATCTCGACCTCGCGACCGAGATCAATCTGCACCAACTTCTCGACGTCCTGCTTCGGAGAGAGTCCGCTGTGATAGCCGAACTCAGGTCGCTTGGCGGCGGGAGTGGCTTTCGGTTGCAGCTCGGCAATCTGCTTTTCGAGCGATACCAACTCCGGCCCGCCGTCCTTTTGAATGGCCGCATTCAACGTCGTGAGCGCCGCGCGAGCGGTCTTCAATCGGGCGCTCAGTTCGAGGCGTTGCTTCTCGACGTGTGGGTCGAGGTCATAAGCCCGCTCGGCTTTGTCGACCGCCGCGAAGACCGATTGCAGGTTGTAGTAGTGCTCCTGAGTAAACGGGTCGAACTTGTGATTGTGGCACTGCGCGCATTGAATCGTGACCGAGCAAAACGTGTTGAGCGTGTTCGACACCATCTCATCGCGGTCGGTGTGTCGAGCGACCTTGCCGTCAATCTTCGACTCGGGCACTTCCGCATGTCCGATCCAATCCCACGGTCCCGCCGCGATGAAGCCAAGCCCCAAGATTCCATCCGCCGTGCCGGGAAAGAGCACATCGCCCGCAAGCTGTTCCTGGACGAAGCGTGCATACGGCTTGTCGTCATTGAAGGACTTGATGACGTAGTCGCGATAGGGCCACGCATTCGGTCGCAGCTTGTCTTTGTCGTAGCCGCAGGTGTCCGCGTACTTGACGACGTCGAGCCAATGCCGCGCCCAGCGTTCGCCGTAATGCTGCGATGCGAGTAGCCGACCAACGAGCCGCTCATACGCCGACGGCTTTGCACCCGCCGGTTCTTGCTGCGACTCTTTGACAAACGCTTCGACTTCCGCAGGCGTCGGCGGCAGGCCAATCAGATCGAAGTACAGCCGCCGCACGAGCACTCGCGGATCGGCAGGCTGCGACGGAGTCAGCTTCTGCTCAGCGAGTCCTTTGAGAACGAAGGCGTCGATCGGGTTCTTGGTCCGTTCTTTGAAATCCGCCTTCTGCAATCTGAGGTTTGCGATCTGCAACTCAACCGCCGCCTTCACCGCGCTGACATCCGGCTTCTTCATCGGCTGGAACGCCCACCACTGCGAGTCCTCGACGACAGCATCTTCAATCGTGAGTCCCTCGGGCCACTTCGCCCCGTCCTTGATCCACTCTCGGATAGCGGCAACCTCAGCGGCCTTGAGCGGTCCGCCAGACTTCGGCATCGCAGGCTTCTTACCGTTGTGCGAGACCAGCACCTTGAGCAACTCGCTGTCATCCGGCTTCCCCGGTTCCACAAACCCGCTGTCGAGCACCTCGTCGCGCTTCTGTAACGAAAACTCCCCCTTGCGATCGATCGAGTTATGACAGCTCACACACCGCGCTCGCAGGATCGGCACAACCGACTTCGAGAACGCATCCGCATCCGCCGCCAACACGCTGTTCGATGTGAAGAACGCGACCATCGCAAAAACGCAAATCGCGACGACAAGGCTCCGTCCCGTAACTCGTATCAGCCGCAGGGCGCTAGCCCCGGTTGGTGTCGTGCAGAGAACCGGGGCTAGCGCCCTGCGGCTGATTTGCGGCACGGTGCCTAGCCCGTAGGACGGCCTTTCCAGTCCGTCGATCCGAGCCGACAGCGACGGACTGGAAGTCGGTCGTACAACGTCGGCTCGGCGCAGCCGCGACTGCATTTCATCTGTGCCTCGGCCTTGCCATCTGTGCTCATCAAAACAATGCGGAGTAGCACGGATGGCAAAGCCGGAGCACAGATGAAGGCAGACAGGCAGGATGCCTATCCCACTTGTCCGACGCCCTGGAAAGAGCGTCCTACAGACCATCGCAGACTCTGTGTGATTCATTTGCGTCCCTTCCGTAGCGTCAGCGCTTCGAGGTCTCGTCGAGCCGCCTGCACATGTTCGAGCATCGCCGCGCGAGCCGCTTTGGGATCTCGCTTCTGCACGGCCTTCAAGACCGTCTGATGTCCGAGCAGTGCCGGTTGCACACCGCCCTGCCCGATCGTCTTGCGACGCGACTCGCGCAGCAATTCGGCGAGCGCATCCATCAGAAACAGGTAGATCGGATTGCCGGTCGCTTCCGCCAGAATGCGATGAAACTCGATGTCCGCCTCGATCTGCGTTTCCGGCGACTTCGCTTCGGCCAGCTTCCGAACGGCTATATGCAATCGCAGCAAGTCTTCGTCGCCGATCCGCTCAGCGGCCAGCGCCGCGATCTCAGCTTCGAGTGGCTCTCGCACTTCCGCCAGATGCAGCAGCGTCGCCTGACTGCGTTGCATGGCGACCTGCAAGTTCTCGATGAGCGCCTCCGAACCCGCCAATTTCACGCGAGCATTCCGCCCCTGCGACATCTCGATCAGCCGCGACGACTGCAACCGCTGCATGGCCTCGCGAATGACACTGCGCGACACCTCGAACTCAGCCGCCAATTCCCCCTGAGGCGGCAACACCCCATCCGCAAACCCCCCGGCAAGAATCCGTCCACGCAGCCGATCAACGACCACATCGACCCGCCCTGCCCCGAGCACAACCGCAACACCACTCATGGAACGCCCTCTGGTTGCAAGCATCAATCACCCTCCAACTTGTCTGATAAGCGTCCACAGCCTATCAGACACGACGAGAGAGTCAATGAGCAGCACAGAGTCCGCGGCGAATGAACGTGATCGACTTCAAATCCCCCGTTCTGAAATCGACTGGTCATCAGGCAGTATTCGCACCGATGCTTGGCTCGATCGGCCACCAGTTTGGCAAGAGATTCCGCCACGGCATTCACACCGACGCTACGAGATCGGGGACGGCTTCACGAAGTCGTTGCAACGCGACTGCGGCTTCGGCTTTCTCGATAGTCCGCTTCGTCCAAAAGCTCACGAGCCGGTCGTACTCTTGCTGCTCGACCGGATCGAGGAATTCCTTGCGTTCGCCTAGTTGGTGCATGCGCGCCACGACATCCTGGTCCAGTTCGGAATCGGCGAGCCGTTTCAACGCGGCCACGGTTCCTTCCAGGGCATGGCGAAGCTGCGGAGCCACATCGGCGGTGGACATGAATTTGTCTCCTCGAATCGGCGATCATCAACGGTTGAGATTCTACGAGGTTCTCGGCAGATCGCCTACACGACTGTTACCAGTGAGCCGCAAGGCGCTAGCCGCGGGTTGTTTTCATCGACCCGCGGCTAGCGCCTCACGAATTCCTTTTTAGGAGCTGATCGATGTCACCCATCACTCGTCGCACCTGCTTGCAAGTGGGCACGCTTTCCGCGTTTGGGCTGTCGTTGCCGACGTTGTTGCGAGCGGATGCGGACTCGAAGCGGGCGAACGCCAAGCGGTTGAAGTCCGTGGTCCTCGTCTATTTGGGCGGAGGAATTTCGCACCATGACTCGTTTGATTTGAAGCCGGAGGCTCCGGACGAGATTCGCGGCAAGTACCAACCGATCCAGTCGAACCTGCCCGGCGTTCAAGTCGGCGAACTGCTGCCGATGATGTCGCAGGCGATGGACAAGGTGTGTCTCGTCCGCTCCGGCGCACACAACAACGATCATCACGAGACTGCGACGAACTGGGTCATGTCCGGTCGCTTCGGTTCCGCGTTCGGCGACTGGCCGGCGATCGGAGCGGTTGCCGCGCAGTAACTCGGCTTCCACGGCAGCGTGCCGCCGTATGTCGCCGTGCCGCGCAATCCCAGCTTCACCTGGGAGCTCGGCAAGAGCGCGTTTCTCGGCGGCCGTTACGAATCGTTCAAGGCGGGCGATCCGAACGAACAGAACTACCGCGTCCGGGACATCTCTCCTGGCGAACCGCTGACCGATGCTCGCACGTCGCGGCGCGCGGCGCTGCTCAAGTCGGTCGATGGACTCGCAACGAGGGTCCAAGGGAACGATCAGATCGCGACCTATGACGAGTTCCATCAGCGAGCGGCGGAGATGATTCTGTCCTCCACCGCGCGGCAAGCGTTCGCGATCGAGAAGGAAGAGGACAAGGTTCGCGAACGATACGGTCGGAACACCTTCGGCCAAAGCTGCCTGCTGGCTCGGAGGCTGATCGAATCGGGAGTGCGGCTCGTGACCGTAAACTTCGGCGGCTGGGATCACCATGCGAAGATTTGGGAGGGCCTCGAAAAGAAACTGCCGGAGTTCGATCGAGGCTTCTCGGCGCTGATCGAAGACACGACCTCGCGCGGATTGCTGAGTGAGACATTGATCCTCTGCATGGGGGAGTTCGGCCGCACGCCGAAGATCAACAAAGACGCAGGCCGGGATCACTGGGCTCCCGCCGCGTCGCTGCTGTTCGCCGGCGGCGGCGTGAAAGTTGGCCGAGTCATCGGCTCGACGGACAAGCATGGAGCCTACGTCACTAACCGCCCGATCGCGCCGGCCGATGTCGCCTTCACGGTTCTCTCGCACCTTGGCATCGACCCGCACCGCCAAATCCATACGCCTGACGGCCGCCCCGTCGAGATCCTCGAATCCGGCGAATTGATCCGCGACTTGTTCGCGTGACGGAAAGCGAACAACAGGAAGATGAAGACCAAATGGCAACAGCGTGAGCGGCACGGCGCTAGCCGCCGGTGGACCGGAATACCGGCGGCTAGAGCCGTGCCGCTTCTGTTCGTCGCGGTTGCCTCACTGGGAATCGCCCAGGACAAGAAGCCTGACAACTCGCCGCAATTGCTGATCTCGACGCCGCTGAGAATCGTGGCCGGGCAGACAACGAAGGTGATGCTGCGCGGCATGCGGCTTGATGAAACGAAAGAACTGCAAATCAACGGACAAGCGAACGCAGCGAAGATTCTGTCGAAGAGCAAATCCGCCCCGCCTCAAAAGCTGGACGCGACCCGCGCGGGGGACTCGCAGTTGGAAGTCGAACTCACGCTCCCTGCTGATGCCAAGCCGGGCGAGTGCGAATTGGTCGCGATCACCGACGCCGGACGGAGCGCCGCCTTCAAACTCTTCGTCGATGCTCGACCGCTCACGGCCGAGAAGGAGCCCAACGACGGCTTCGCGCAAGCTCAGGCGATCCACATCGGCGAGACTCTCGAAGGGACTCTACATCAACCACAGAACGTCGATGTGTTCCGATTCGACTGCCAGGCGGGAGATAAACTCATCTTTGAAGTGTTCGCCGCGCGACGAGGCTCTGCACTCGATGCGACGCTCTCGCTATTCGACTCGCGACGACAGTTGATCGACACGGCCGACGATCTTCCGAGCACCAACGTCGAGGAGAAACCGCCAACGAACGATTGGTCACGGCGAGACACTCGGCTGGAGGTCACGCTCCCCAGCAACGGCATGTTTTTCCTGATCCTGCAAGACGCCAACGACCTCGGCAGTTCCGCGCATCCGTATCGACTTCACGTCAGCAAACGTCCGTAACAATCGAACCCAACCGATGTCCGATCGCTCACCACGAAAGGTCGCGGCGGCTGTCTCATGGCAACGTTCCACTGATTTCTCAGACGGGCTACACGTACCCACGAAACAGTCGGAGCGCCCAATCGGCGGCCTGCAACGCGCATAGCAGCAAGATCAAAGTGAAGTTGTGCCACAGGTTGAGCGCTTGCCGACGGATCACGATTGTTGATGATCGCGAGTTGGCTGCGACCCAGCCATTGGGCTGGCTCGGTTCGATCCTCCGTCCGCCGGTGGCTGACGCCCAGCGTTCGAGAGTCGCGTGGTCCACCGGTGAGCCATCGGATTCGTTTCCGCGAGAGGCGACCTCAATCACGACCGACGCATCCGATACGTTCTGGCCTTCGCTGCGAGCGGTCACTTCGATGCGGTATCGTCCGGATTGTGATGGCTCGAATTGTGTGGCAGATGCGTCTTGCATCTGAGTTTGCAGCGAGAGAGGCAACCTCCGTCCATCCGGAGGGATGACGGTGCCCTCCAATGTCGGCGCGGCCCTTTCTTCGCCGACAGAGAATTCCGTCGCGATCCGAACCGAATCGCCGACTCGATACTGCGTTCGTTCTGGTCGCAGAAACAATTGGCGGCGGGCAGACGTTTGCTCGGTGGGAGCCAAGGCTCGAAACGCGTGTTGCCATAACGCGGAATGCAGTGTGACGCCGTCATCGGTTCGGGGACCGTGCGATTGCCAGCGCCACAATGTGTCGGTTCCGATGAACAAGACACGCCCGCGCCCGACGCTTTGTTCCGCGATGACCACCAGCGGACCATAGGCATTCTGTTGGCCGCCCGTTTCCAAAAGCACCGTGGCCAGAGGGCGTTTGCGGAGTACGGGATAGACGTGTTCCAACGTCGGCAACGTCGTAGCCGAAATCGTCAGATTTCGGTCCGAACTCTCACGAGTTCGGCTACTCGTCAGCGCGAACCACGAAGAAGCTCTCCCTTCCGGCGTGAGCCGCACTTCAACTTGTCCAGAAATCGGAGTGCCCGATTCGCGCGTCAGTTCCACGGGCAACAGGCGCGTGAGTTTGGGAGTATCAACCCATTCCTCCAGGTGCGTGCCCGCCATCACCACCAGAGATTTGCCTCCCTCGGTGACCGCTCCGTAAATGTGACGGGCCAGACCCAACCCTGTTCGGCACGACGATTGATAGAGGCTGATTGGAACTCTGACAACGGGTGGTTTGCTTGCCGTCTGGATGCGTGAGGAGCGTCCGAGGCTGGCATGCGCCATCGAGCGCGCAGCAGAACACGGCACGGACACCGTTCTCGCAGTGATCCTCGAAGAGGAGGTCG